>Ga0134121_10004577_pt1 | contig 11305 bp, 9 predicted proteins | sample KB301_FD_96463 | JGI IMG/M metagenome (GOLD analysis project Ga0134121, IMG submission 96463) | Terrestrial soil microbial communities without Nitrogen fertilizer from Kellogg Biological Station, Michigan, USA - KB3-0-1 | ecosystem: Environmental > Terrestrial > Soil > Unclassified ...
CGCCAGGTACTTGGCATACCAGTCGAGAATGCGCTGGTTGTAGTCAACGAAGTCGCTTTCCGTGGTCCCTGGCGTGCCGTGGCCGCTGTTGGTATAACTGACCCACGTCACCGTCTTTCCGAGGCGCCGCAGCGCGTAGTACATCTCACGCTCGTTGAGCTCCGGCACGTTGTGGTCCTGCCCGCCCGTGAGCAGCAGGAGCGGCGTCGTAATGCGGTCGGCGAAAAAGATCGCGGAGTTGGCGATGTACTTCTGCGGCTGCTCCCACAGCGTGGCGCCGATACGGTCCTGGCTCGCTTCGGCCGCGTTGATGTTGCGCGCACCGAGCCGCGGGCTGTCCGTGTAGAACGAGATCATGTCGACCTTGCCGCTCATGTTGATAGCGGCCGCAAAGCGCTTGGTCTGGGTGATCAGGAAGTTGGTCGCGAACCCGCCGTAGCTCGTGCCGTGTACGCCGAGCCGCGAGCTGTCGGCGATTCCCATTTCGATCAGCTTGTTCGCCGCCGCCGTCACGCCCTTGGTCCACGCCTCGCCCGGGAAACCGATGTCGAAGTCGACGCTCGGCTTCATCACGGCATAGCCGTGCGCCGAGAGCAGATTGGCCACAACGTCCCACGTGTCGTCGAAGAAGTCCTCATAGATGATGAACACGGTGGGGTACTTCGTGCCCTTCTGATAGTTGGCCGGATAGAACAGCACGCCGTATTCGCTCTTGCCGTCGGCGTTGTGGTATCTGATGAGCTCGGTCTTCGCGACGGGTTTCGTGGCGAGCTGGGGGTTGCTCTCGATGATGCGGCGCAGGCCGCCGAGCGCGCCGTCGCCAACGTAGACGTCGGCGATATGGTTGCCATCGGCGATCGTGAGCACCGACGTCGTGCCGTCGTCAGAAACGCGGAGGCCGTTGAAGTACTTCGCGCCCCTGACGAGCGTGTCCGTGGCCTTCGTTTGCCGGTCGTAGCGCAGGATCGCGCGATTCCACTCCGTGCGAGACGCGACGCTCAGGTACAGGTAGCGGCCGTCGTGGCTCCACTGCGTTACCGTCGGGCGAGGCGCGCTCGTGTTCGACGAGTCCGGCAACGCCACGGCCATCTCCTTTGTGCCGTCGGCGAGCTTCACGATCCAGATACCCTGCGGGTTCGTCGCGAGGATCTCCTGCCCGTTCGCGCTCCACCGCGAGACGGCAAACCGTTCGTTGGCGGCGGCGCGGTTTCCGCCGCGCCCGCTGTCCGCAGGAGCTGGAGCACCTCCGCCGCCACGTCCTCCGCGTCCGCCGCGGCCGCCGCTCACAGTGATGCCGGTGAGTCCGGTGCCGCTGCAGTTGGTTGCGCCGTTTGGAGCGGGCTGGCCGAGAATCTGTTTGCGCGTGGAATCATCGAGCGACGTGAGAAACACCCGGCCGTCGCACGATACGGTGTAATGCCTGCCGTCTTCCGCCCAGCTGATCTGCACGCCCTGGGACGTGGCAAACAGCGTGCGCGTTCCGGACGCCGAGTGCGCCACGATCTTGTTCGCGCGCCCGCCGCCACCGCCACCGCCGCCGTAGTTGGTCTTGGTCTGCAGATCCTCGTTCGTAACGACGACCGACCCGTCTTCTGCCATGGACCATGAGCTCAGGCGCTGTTCGGGAACGAGCGTTTTCACGGTGCCGGCGGCGATGTCCCACGACGCGATCGATCGCTGCTGGGCACGGCGGCCGAGCTCGTCCCACTCGAGGAAATCGTCCGATCCGTTGAGCACGGTGATCGGGCCTTTCGTGATTTCGACGAACCGCGCGGTTGCCGCTTTCTTCCAGGCGTCGGTGCGGAGCGAAAACACGAGCTGCTTTCCGTCCGCCGTCCAGCGAAGCTCGCTGTTCTCGGCGATGTATTGCCCCGCGACGTTCGGTGGAAGCTTGAGCGTTGTGAGCTTCGATGTCACGCGATCCCACACGTTGAGCTGCAGGGCGTCGTTCTCGATGAGGAACATCGCGAGTCGCGTCCCGTCGGGTGACCACGAGGCGGCGCGTACTGCCTTCTTGGTCGGGAACACGGCGCGCTGCGCACCGGTTTTCGTGTCGACGATCATGAGGCGCGACATCGCCGCCCGGAGATACGTCGGATCGTTGTCGCGAAAATAGTCCGTTCCGAGTCCGTCGCGGCGCGTCGCGATCGTCACGGCGAGCCACTTGCCGTCCGCCGTGAGATCCTGGATCCCGACGTTGTTCAGGTCGAGCAGATCCTTGATGCCGAGTGAGTCCGCGCCCTGTGCGAACAGCCGGGCCGCAGAAATGACGAGCAGGAGAGTGAGAATCGCCGAGCGACGTGCGAGAGCGGAGCGAAGCATGGGCGCCTTCGGGAGGGGGGAAAACGTCCCGAAAAATGGCCTATTTCCCGCCACTCCCGCCAGACCGAGCTGCCACGGCGTCGATGAACGCCTGGGCGCTCGCGATTGTTCGCCCAACGAATCCGCCGGGCTGCGCGTTCCGCGCGTCGAACCGTCGCTTCCAATGGTCGTATTCTGCCCCCGTGAGCGTGCTGTCCGCGAGATCGGCGCGCGCGAGGTCCGCGAGATCAGCCGCAGTGGCATTGCGGTCCCAGTGGAGGAGGCTCGTCGTGACACCAGCTTCGAGCGACACGAGCGCCGCCTTGATACCTGCGCGGTTCGCTTCGTCCGAGCGGACGGCCGGCTGCGATACGGCAATGATCGTACGCTCGATGTCGGCGCGCACGGTCTCCGCCGCGCTGGACGAGAGTCGCATGAGCTGGAGGGTCGCGACCACCGCGCACACGACCGAGGCCCAGGCCGACGCCCTCATCAGGCGCGGCGCGGGGCGCACCATCGCGTACAGCCAGCTGCCGAACGGGAAGAGCACGAGGATGAGCGCCATCCAGAGACCGCGCTCGCCGGCGCTCAGCGTTCGCGCACGGGCGCAATGATACGCAATCCAGAGCGGCAGCACGCCGCACGCGTACAGAATCGCGCCAATGAGGAGAATCGCGAGTGCGACTGACAGCAGCACGTTATCGCGCCTCCGCGCCGACCCCTCCCGACCAGCGGAAAAACATCACGGTGAGCACGCCGAAGATGAGCGCGGCCGCACCGAGCTCCATGACGCCGCCAGCCGTCTTGATGTCGGTCATGGCCGACATGGCCGTGGCCCGAGGTGCGAGCTCGTAGACGCCGTACATGGGGTGGTCGTGCACGAGCATCACGATCGCGATGCCTTCATGCGCGAGTGTGCCGAGGAAGAGATAGAGCATCCGGAGCGGCACCGCGAAGAGCGCGCGCCGCGGCACCGGCACGGTGAGAAACCACCAGAACCAGAGGCCCGCCAGCAGCCAGGCGAGATCGACGGCGAAGGCGCCGGCCTGCTTGCCCATCATGGCGTCATTCACCTCGGGCACGTGCGTGGCGATGACGACGACGTTGAACACGATCGCCGCAAGCAGCGGATCAAACACGCGACGGAGCGCACGATCGCCGCTGCTGTTCTCCGGCGGCCACATGGCTGCGATGCGGCGCCGGGCGCCGATCAGGATGAGCGGCGGCGCGGTGAGCACGACAATCAGGAACTGTACGGCGTGCGCCGTGGCGAGATAGCCGGCCGCCAGCGGGCCCAGGGGCCAATCGAGCGAGAGCTCGAGCAGAATGACTCCGAGCCATCCAAGCCAGCGATCGCATGCCGGCGTCTCCGGTCCGCGCGTGACCCACCAGTACACGAACGCAATCGTCCCCATGACGAGCCATACGCCGGGGTAGGCGGTCGGCGTCCAGGTCCACGCGCCATTGCCGGCCGAACACCACCATTTCATGGTCAGCGCTTCCGCGGTGATGTCAGACTGTCGACGTCCGCGTAGTCCGCGACTCGCGCGAACGCACTGACCGAGCCGGTGGCGAGATGGAATGTCACGCGCACCGAATCTCCGCGGTGCAGTGTCGCGGGCAAGCCTTCGATCATGCCGTGAATGCCACCCGGTGCGATGCGAATCGTGGCCCGCGGCGCGAGCGGGACTGATTCAACCATCGTCATGATCTCGCGGCCGCCTGAATCGCGCGACGTGGTGTGGAGCATGGTGCGCTTCGTGCCGTCGACTTCGACGCCGGTGATCTTCGAAGCGATTTCGGTAGCGTTCACGACCTCAGCGTAGAGCACGCCAGGCGCGAAGCCTGCTCCTAGTACGACAACCGCTCGTTCGACTGCAATTACGTCCCGTCCTTCACGGCACGCTGTGAGACAAGAGGTCAAGACAACAGCTTTTTGCAGTATCCGTGTGGGTGTCCGTGTCGTCCGCGTGCTCAGTGGAATTCTGTAAGAGCCAGTCACTTGTGCGAGCGCTTGAGCAGGATCGGAAGGTCGTTCGCCCAGTCTTCCTGCCGGATCCCAAAGGGGTACAGCACGCGCGCGCTGTCGTCGGGCTCGAACGCGAATACGACCGCGGCATGCGACACGCCGTACGATCCGTCGGCGGCTTTGGGGTCGGCGATCACCGGCGGCAGGCTGAGCGTTTGTTGCGCGCGGTTCACCTGGTCGACGGTGCCGCGAAGTCCCACGAAGGACGAATCGAAGTGGTCGAGCCATTTGCGCAACGCGACGAGGGTATCGCGCGCCGGATCAGTCGTCACGAACACGAACATGACCCGCTGGCGGTCTTCCCACGACATCGTGTGCAGCACCGCTGCCACGTTCGCCGTGTGCACCGGACACACGTCCGGGCAATTCGTGTAGCCGAAGAAGAGCAGCGCGACTTTGCCCGCGGTGCGTTCGCGGAACGAAAACGGCTTGCCGTCGGTCGACGTGAGCGTGAAGTCGGGGCGGGGAACGGGATTGGGCAGTGTGACGCCACGCAGTGCGCCTTGTGCCATCTCGGGCTTCGCCTTCTGGCAGCCGAGCATCGCCGCGACCGCGAGCGCGACGGCGGGCAACGTGTTCCGCACAGCGAGTGTCCTCACTGTGCCTTGGCCCCGCGCACGATGTGGTACGTGCGCACGGCTTGCCGGCCGCCTTCAGTCACGATGAGCGCAAGCCGGTCGCCCGCGACCACGATCGGAAAACGCGTGTCGTGTGGCGGTGCCATCAACGTGGCCTTGGGTGTGCCGTCCGCGCCGAACACATCGAACGCATATCCGACACGCTGTAGTGAAGTGATCCACAGGTCGCCTTCCGCGGAGACGGCCACGGCGCGCACCGGCGCGCGATGCGGCGGCTGGTGGGGCACGGCATCGCAGCTCCGGGCCCCATATCGGATCACGAACTTGTTGTACGCCTGCAGGCTGTCATTCCACTCGCCCGTTTTGATCGGCACCGGCATGAACGGATGCACGAATCCTCCGGTCGAATCGCCCTTGGCCGAGCGAAACACGACCTGATAGTTGTCGGTCCGGACGAATGCCATCGAACCATCCGCTTTGAGCGGCACGGAATACACGGCGGGCGCTTCGGGCCATTCGAAAAACACCGTCGTGTTGTCGTCGCGCCGGCACGTGGCGCCCGTTGCCAGCGGGGGCGGATCGGGCACGGGAATCGTGTCCGTGACTTTCGCGTTCGCGAAACCGAGAAACACCGGGCGGAAACTTCCGGCCGCCGGCATGACTGTTCGGAGATACGCTTTCGCCGCGGAGACCGGATACAGCCGCGCGGCGAGGCTCCCGGTCACGCGCATCACCTGCGTGCTGCCGATGGGCTTGGTGCCCCCGCCCAGGAACATCACCTGCGCGAGCTGCGGATCGTAGATCGCGAGGTCGTCGCCGACCCATGCCGCGTAAAAAGGATTGTTGTACTGTCCCGGCGCCGTCCCGAACTGCGAGGCGGGCGCCATGAAGGTGCCGCTGGGCCCGAAAATCGAAACGGCGTGCGCCGTCTGGTCGACCACCGCCAAACGGCCGTCGGGGTGCAGCGCGAGGCCGTTCAATCCGGCGAACCGTTGTACCTGGGAAGGGCCGGTGATGAGGGCGACCGTGTCCAGCTGCCATGTTGCCGCGTTCATGGCGACTTTTGGCGTCCGGTCGCAGGCAACGCTGGCCAGCGCCGCCACCGTCAAAACGAAAGAGCGGTGCATCCCGAAGAATCGCACCCGCGGGACCGTCCGTGAAGTGCGGGTGCCGATCCGGCCGAAGAAAGTGCGCAGCCTCGCGCCGCGCGTTTTTGGGGGGTAAGCTCATTCCATGCGGGAATACTCGGATACCACATACGTGGTCGATGCAGTGTCGCCGGAAGAGATCGATGCGGCGGCGAACGTGTGGCGACGGCGTTTCGCCGCGGCGGGAATTCTCATAGCTGTGTGGGCCGTTCCGGGCATGGTTGCCGGCTTTGCGCTCCACTCGAAGCCGCTCGGCGATGTCCCGATCCTGGTCTCACTGCCGCGCGCGCTCGTCTGGCAGATGTCCGCGTGGATGACGTGGGCATTGTGGACGGCTTTTGCCGTCTGGCTGGTGCGAAAGCTCCCGTTCAGGCGCGGAACGTGGCAACTCTCGGCGCTCGTGTTCCTGGTGCTGGGCGTGGTGATCACATCGATTCAGATCCTGTGGGCGGTCGTGCTCGACCGTTGGTTCTATCCAGGGCAGGTGACCTCGACGGTCGGTTATCACATCCGGGACGCCGTCTTCCGGCTCTCCGACTTCTTCGTGGTCGCGTACATGGCGATTGTGGCCGCGGCCATCGGCATCGATTACTTCCGCCGATATCGGGAAGGTCTGACCGCCGCCGAACGCCTGCGGACGCAAATGGTGCAGGCGCAGCTCCTCGCGCTGCGGTCGCAGCTGAATCCGCACTTCCTGTTCAATGCGCTGAATTCACTCATCACGCTCATGGACCGGGACGTCCCCGCTGCGCAACGGATGGTGGCGCGCATCGGCGAGCTTCTCCGGCTCGCGCTCACCGCGAACGAAACGTCGGTGCCGCTCGACCGCGAGCTCAACCTGGTCATGCAGTACCTCGAGATCGAACGCATTCGCTTCGGCGACCGTCTTTCGGTGACCATCGACGTGCCGGATGAGCTGCGCAAGGAAGTCGTACCGAATCTTGTGCTCCAGCCGCTCGTAGAGAATGCGATCGTGCACGGGGTCGCCCCGCGTCCCGGTCCGGGCACCGTGAGTGTCGAGGCGCGCCGTACGCGAGACGAACTGGTATTGCGCGTGATCGACGACGGCGTGGGCCTCAAGCCGCAGCAGTCTCGTTCGGGCTACGGGATTGGTGTGGGAAATACGCGCGCGCGTCTCAAGGCCATTTACGGCGATGCCGCGAGCCTCACGCTCCGTGAGCGTGACGGTGGCGGCTGCATTGCCGAGGTGCGCCTGCCGGCCATGGCCGCGCCCGAAACCGAACGTCCTGGTGAAGCAAATGGACACGGTGTGGCTCCCGTGTCGGTGCGCACGCTGGCGCGAGTGAGCTGAGGCCGAGTTGAAGCAACGGTTGGGCTTCTTACGTATGTCCAACATACGTACCTGAGACCCGCAACCGTCTCACTCACTCATCGGAGTTTCCATGCGTGTCCTTGTTGTCGACGACGAACCCCTGGCGCGCGAACGCGTGGTGCGCCTGCTGACCGGGCGCCCGCCCGTGCGTGAAGTCATCGAAGCGGCTGACGGTCCGTCGGCGATCGAAGCGCTGCGAACGCGCAAGCCGGATCTGATGTTCCTCGACGTGCAGATGCCCGGCGTGGACGGGTTCGGTGTGCTGCGCGCGGTTGGCGTCGACAAACTGCCCGCGGTGGTGTTCGTGACGGCGTTCGACGCGCATGCGCTGCGCGCCTTCGAAGTCCACGCGGTGGATTATCTGCTCAAGCCGTACGACACGGATCGTTTCTGGGCTGCGTTCCGGCGTGCATCGGAAACAGTGGCGATGCGCTCGATCCTCGGCGCCGGCCGCAAGCTCGCGTCGCTGCTCAGCGAAATGGATCAGGGACGCCCGGCGGTGGAAACGCAGGTCGTGGAGCCGGCGCGTCATCTCGAGCGCATTGCGGTGCGCGGCGACGGACGCATTTTCTTCGTGCGCCCGAACGACGTCGATTGGTGCGAGAGCGCGGGGAATTACGTGAAACTGCACGTGGGGCGCGCGGTGCACGTGATTCGCGAGACGCTGTCGAATCTCGAAGAGCGTCTCGATCCGTCGGCATTCATCCGCATTCACCGCCGGCTGATCGTGAACCTCGACCGCATTCATGAGCTGCAGCCGTGGTTCGGCGGCGACCAGATCGTGATTCTGAAAGACGGCGCACGGCTCCGGCTGAGCCGCACGTTCCGCGAAAAGGTGGCCGAGAAACTCTTCGTTACCCCGTAACGAGGGATTGCCCGATTCCCGAATGCCCGGCTGGTTTCGCCAGCCGGGCATTCGTTTTGCCGGCGCCCGCTCGTATTGTTCATCATGCCGAGAGCGCTGATTGCCGTACTCGTGTTCGCAGTGGCCTGTGGCTCCGAGTCTTCGTCCGAGCCGGCGGTGAACCGCGTGGGAGACTGGAGCGGCACGACATCGCAGGACAAGGCGATGTCCTTCGGCGTGACCTCATCGGGTGTCGACGCCCCCACGTTCACCTACGTCCTGCAGGGAACGAAGTGCGGCTACACGTCGACCATTTCCATTCCGACCCCCGACGGACTGCACGTCACGAGCAATCACTTCAGCATGGACAAGACGCAGCTCGGGCAGGCGCTCTTCGTCTACGCCACCGGCGATTTTACCGGCGCCGCCGATGCCACCGGGACGTTCACCGTGCAGGATGGCCAGTGCGGCGATACGCTCAACCTCACGTGGACCGCGAAGAAAGGGAGCTAGGCGGCCGTAACGCTGCGACGAGCAGCGCGGGCGCACCGGCGAGCAGCGCGGCATAGACAAGCGCCAGTCCGATCAACGATTTCGGCGGCAGCCCCATGATGGACGCGAGCATGCCGTCGACGGCGTTGAGCGGGCCACGCGCCGAGATCCAGAGAAGCAGGATGCCCCATGCGAGCGCTCCGGCGAGCGAAGCCGTGAGCGCGGCGCCGGGGCGGCGGATGACGAACGTCCAGAGCGCCGCAATGACGGGTACGCTCCACCATCCGATGACGAGCGTGCCTGCGACGAGCGCCAGCGCGAGCGCGAGCATGTTGGTCACTGCGCGCCTCATCGTGCGGGCACCAGTGTGAGCGACGACGTCTGATGCGTTCCGAGTCCTGCGGCGGTGTGCGGTGCGCGTAGCGTATCGAGCGCGCCGCGCCGCCACGTGTCGATGCGGTCGCGGTAGTGCTCGCTGACCGGATTCGCCGACTGGCCTCCCGGATAGATGCCCCACGCGCGGATTGGCGTCGAGAGCTCCGCGACCAGCCGCCAGCTCGCGCCATGCTCACCCATCCCGTTGCTCGGATTCAGGGTTTCGAACCCGCCTTGCATCGGAATCCTGATGGCGGAGAGCGCGGGGAGGTGGAGGGCATGCCAGATGTTCGCGAATCGAATCTCCGACCACTTCCACTTTCCGGCGGTCGCCGGGCCGTACGCGGCTTCCGTGCGCACCAGTCCGGCGCGAACCGCCCGCACCATCACCATGTCACGCGTCTCGCGCTGCGGCGTGCCGACGATGTCCCACCATGCGCTTTCCGGGTCGCGTGTGAGCCCGAGGAGCACGTGCTCGAACGGCGTCGCGATGCGTCGCGTGTTCGGCGCGCTGTCCGTCTGCGCGCCGATGGCGAGCTCGTCCCACGTGAACCGCGTGAGCTCGCGCATGACGTTCTCGAACAGCACGGCGCGCTCGTTGTCAGGCGTGAAGCGCCGGTCCCATTCCGCGAGGAGCATGATCGCGCGCGACGTGGTCGAGTCGACGCGCCCAAGCGTGGCTTCGTTCTTGGCTGCCGCGATGAAGAGCGGGATGAATGCGTCGGCGCGCGCACTTCCGGGATCGGTCTGGAATCGCCGCATCGCGTCGGGCGTCACGGCTGAATCAGCGCGCAGCAGCGTGTTGATCCGCATGGCACGGTATGGCGGCGGCCAGTCGCTGCCGAGGTAGCTCGGCAGCACCGCAGGATCGACCGGCTGCTGGTTCGCGGACGCGAGATATCCCTGTGCGGGATCAACGCCCTGCGGCGTGCGCTCCGCCGGTAGCCACGCGCTCCAATCATTGGCCGATTTGGTGCCGTCCAGCAACCGGTCGCCGCGCTCACCGCCCGCGCGCAGGGGATATCGTCCCGTGCTGCGGATGCCAATGTGTCCCTCGCGGTCGGCCACGATGAAATTCTGGGCCGGCGACTGGAACATCGACGTGGCGCCGAAGAACTCCTTCACCGAGCGGGCGTGCGTCGCGAGGCGGAATGCGTCGAAATCGGTGGTCGGATCGAATACGAGCCAGTGCCGGGAAATGCGCTGCTGCCCGACGCGGATGAGCGGACCCCGATGTGTGTAGTACAGCGTGTCCGCGCCGATCACTTCACCGTGCGGTCCCAGATACGGTTCGATCGACCGTTCGACGCGCCGCGTGGCACCGTCAACCGTGTACGTCGTCGGATGCGCGACGTCGTCCACGTGTTCGATGTAGTAATCCTCGACGTCCGCGCCGACGTTCGTCGATCCCCAGGCGACGTCGCGATTGAAGCCGAGGATGATCGTCGGTGCTCCTGGAAACGTGACGCCGTACGTATCGAGGGAATCGCCGGCGACGACGTGCGCTTCGTACCAGGTCGACGGCAGCGACAGATCGAGGTGCGGGTCATTCGCGAGGAGCGCGTGGTGCGACGCGGAACGCGCGGGTGCCACCGCCCAGTTGTTGCTGCCGAGGGAGATGTCCGGCGGCACACGCGCATGACCCGGAACAGCGGCGAGGACGCGTGCGAGCGCGGCCGCCGCAGTATCACGAACCGGCGGCGGAAGGTGCGCGACATCGACCCGCGCCGCGCGCTGCCCGTTCGGTTGGATGGGCTCCTGCACGTACGCGTTCTGCGGAAACAGCGCGTCCGTTGCCGCGCGGCCGATCTGCGCCTCGATCTGCGGCCGATCGAGCTCGAAGTCTGACCACGCCAGCGTGTATCCCATCTGCACGAGCAACAGCATCGTGTTTTCGGGAACCCATCGCGCCGGCCGTCGTCCCAGCAGCCGGTATTCGAGCGGCAAGTCCGCGGCGCCCATGTGATCGATGTACGCGTTCACGCCGTCGGCGTACGCCTCAAGCACGTGCATGTCGAACGAACCGGGTTTCACCGCGGAGAACTTGCGGCGCGCGCCCCACGGCAGCCCCGCTCGCCGCGATTCCTGGTCGCGCTCGAGCGCACGCGCGCCGACGAGCTCCGTCAGCGTGCCCGAGGCGGCGCGCGTCTGAAGCTCGAGTTGAAACAGGCGGTCGCGCGCGACGACGTATCCGAGCGCGCGAAC
>Ga0134121_10004578_pt1 | contig 11302 bp, 9 predicted proteins | sample KB301_FD_96463 | JGI IMG/M metagenome (GOLD analysis project Ga0134121, IMG submission 96463) | Terrestrial soil microbial communities without Nitrogen fertilizer from Kellogg Biological Station, Michigan, USA - KB3-0-1 | ecosystem: Environmental > Terrestrial > Soil > Unclassified ...
CCCATCACCTTCACTTCCGCCAAGCAGCTCGTCCCGGTCGCCAACAAGCCCATCCTTTTCTACGGCATCGAGGCCCTGGCCGCGTCGGGAATAACCGACATCGGCATCGTGGTGGGCGATACGCACCAGGAGATCCGGGACGCGGTCGGCGACGGCAGCCGCTGGGGCGTGCGCGTCTCCTATATCCAGCAGGAGGCGCCGCTCGGGCTCGCGCACGCCGTCCTCACCGCGGAGCCGTTCATCGGGACCGACTCCTTCTGCATGTATCTCGGCGACAACCTCATTCGCGAGAAGCTGGCGCCGCTGGTGGAGCGCTTCCGCGCCGACAAGCCCAATAGCCAGATCCTGCTCGCGCACGTGCCCGATCCCACGCAGTTCGGCGTGGCCGAGCTCAAAGGCGACAAGGTGGTCCGCCTGCTCGAGAAGCCGAAGGTGCCGCCCTCGGACCTGGCGCTGGTGGGCGTCTACATGTTCGACGCCACCATCTTCGAGGCCGCCAAGGCCATCAAGCCCTCCGGGCGCGGCGAGCTCGAGATCACCGACGCCATCCAGTGGCTCATCGACAGCGGCCATACCGTGGTGCCCCACATCATCAGCGGGTGGTGGAAGGACACCGGGAAGCTCGAGGACATGCTGGAGGCCAACCGCATCATCCTCGACACTCTGGTGGCGCGGAACGACGGCGCGGTGACCGATTCCGAGCTGCTCGGCAAGGTGGTGGTCGAGGCGGGCGCCCGCATCACCCACAGCACCGTCCGCGGGCCCGCTATCGTGGGCAAGGGGGCGGTGATCGAGAACGCCTACGTGGGCCCGTTCACCTCCATCGGGGACGGCGTGATCGTGCGCGAGAGCGAGGTCGAGCACTCCATCATCCTCGAGGGCTCGCGCATCTCCGACGTGGGCGGGCGTATCGAGTCCAGCCTCATCGGGCGCAACGCCGCCATCTATCGCACCCAGACCAAGCCGCGCTCGTTAACCTTCATGCTGGGTGACCGCAGCGAGGTGGGACTGGTCTGATGAATCTCGGCGACGCCGCCAAGCGCGCGTTCGCGCTGCAGGACTACTCGCCGCCGGCGGCCATCCCCGGCGTCGAGATCATGGATCTCAAGCGCTTCGCCGACGACGGGGGCGCCCTCATCGAGCTGGGCCGGCTCACCGCGGGCGCGCACGCGGCCTTCCGCGGCTTCGAGGTGAAGCAGGTCAACTATACCGAGATCGATCCCGGAGTGATCAAGGCCTTCCATCTCCATCGCCGGCAAACCGACGTGTGGTTCGTCCCTCCGGGCGACCGCATGCTGCTGGTGCTGCTGGACGCCCGCGCCGGATCTCCCACCGAGAACGCGGCGCGGCGCCTCATCCTCGGCGATGCCTCGTCCCGGCTGGTGCGCATCCCGCCCGGGGTGGCCCACGGGGTGCGCAACCTCGCGAGCACGCGCGGCCGCATCATCTACTTCGTGGACACGCACTTCTCGGCGGATCCCGACACCTCCGACGAGGGCCGCCTGCCCTGGGATTACGCCGGCGCCGACATCTGGGAGCCCGCGCGCGGCTGACGCCGCCGCGGAGCGCGTCGCGTGAAGATTCTCGTGACGGGCGGCGCCGGCTTCATCGGCTCCAACTTCGTGCGCCACGTGCTGGCCGCGCATCCCGACGACTCCGTGGTCAACCTGGACAAGCTCACCTACGCGGGCAATCCGGAGAACCTCGCCGACCTCGCCGCCGAGCCGCGCTATCGATTCGTCAAGGGCGATATCGGCGATGCCGCGCTGGTGCGGGACCTCATGGGGGGGACGGACGCGGTGGTGCACTTCGCGGCGGAGACCCACGTGGACCGCTCCAACGCGGATCCCGACGCCTTCCTCCGCACCAATGTCACCGGGACCTACACCTTGCTCGAGGCCGCGCGCGAGGCGAAGCTCGGCCGCTTCGTGGCCATCGGCACCGACGAGGTGTACGGGAGCGTGACCCGCGGCGCCTCGCGCGAGGTCGATCCGCTGAATCCCTCCAATCCCTACTCCGCCTCCAAGGCGGCCGCGGATCTCCTGGCCCGCGCCTACTGGATCACGCATCGCCTGCCCGTGATCGTGACCCGCAGCAGCAACAACTTCGGGCCCTATCAGTATCCGGAGAAGATGATCCCGCTCTTCGTCACCAACGCGCTGGAGGGCAAGCCGCTGCCGCTGTACGGCGACGGCAAGAACGTGCGCGACTGGCTCTACGTGGAGGACAACTGCGCGGCGGTGGATCTGGCGCTGCGCAAGGGCAAGGACGGCGAGATCTACAATATCGGCGGGGGCAACGAGGTGGAGAACATCGTGATCACCCGCCAGATCCTGCGCCTGGCCGGCAAGCCGGAGAGCCTCATCACGCCGGTGGCGGATCGGCCGGGGCACGACCGCCGCTATGCGCTCGACAGCGGGAAGATCAAGGCGCTGGGCTGGAAGCCCGCCCATCTGTTTCCCGCCGCGCTGGCGAAGACGGTGGAGTGGTACCGGAGCCACGAGGCCTGGTGGCGGCCCATCAAGTCCGGCGAGTTCCGCGCCTACTACGAGCGCCAGTACGCCGCGCGATGAGCCGGATGCGGTCGCGCGCGCCGCTGTCGCCCTCGCTCCTCCTGCTCCTCCTCCTGCTCGCCCCCGTGGGCCTGGCCGCCGCGCCGCGCGGCATCGCCCCGCGTCCCGACACGCCGCCGGTGGACGGTACCCCGGCCTTCGCCCGGCGCGTGGCGCCGGCCATGGTGGGGCTCCGGGTGGAGGCCTCGCCGGACGCCCCCTCCTCGGCCAACCTGGGCGCGGAGCGCGCGGGCTCGGCGGTGATCTTCGATCCCGCCGGCTACGCGGTCAGCGTGAGCTACCTGCTCCTGGACGCCGAGCGGATCGAGGTCGTCATGCGCGATGGCCTCACCGTGCCCGCCCGGCTGGTCGGGCTCGATCTCGAGACCGGAGTGGGCGTGATCAAGCTCAGCTGGGCCGGGCCGTGGCCCGCGGCGCCCCTGGGCGACTCCAGCCGGATCCGGGTCGGCGACGGCGCGGGGACCCTGGGGATCGGTGACGGCGGTGAGCTGGTGGCGGTCGAGGCCCGCGTGCAGTCGGTGCAGCGCTACACGGCCGCGTGGGAGTACATGCTCGATCGCGCCTTCGTGGTGTCGCCCGCCAATCCGGCCTTCGGCGGCGGCGCCCTGGTGGACGCCACCGGCGCCGTGGTTGGCATCACCTCGCTGCGCCTGGGCGAGCGGCCCTTCTCGAACCTCGCCATCCCCATCGAGAAGTTCCTCGCCGGCCGCGACGAGCTGGTCGCCCGGGGCCGGGTGTCCAGCCGCGGCGCGCGCCCGTGGCTCGGGGTCTACACGGATACCCTCGCCGGCCGCGGCGTGGTGGTGACCGGCGTCAATCCCATCGGCCCGGCCGGCCCGGCGGGCTTTCGTCGCGGCGACGTCATCCTCACCGTCGCCGGCCGAGCGGTGGCCAATCAGGAGGAGTTCTACGCGCGTCTCTGGGAGACGCGGATCGGCGAGCCGGTCGAGATCCAGGTGCAGCGCATGTCGGGGCCGGCCACGCTCACGGTGCGTCCGGCCGATCGGTACCGTCTCTACCGGACCACCGAAGGCGGAAGAACAAATTAGCGCGCGGGCTCGCAGAGATAGGCGGACGGCTCCCAACTGGAGTAGCCTCTAGGCATGCAGGGCATCGACACCTACCAGGGTCGCGGCCTGATCGCGGACCCCATCCACCGTTACATTCTCTACACGCGACCGGACGGGCGGCCGGGGGAGGCCACCGAGCAGGACCTGATCGACTCTCCCTGGATGCAGCGGCTCCGGCGCGTGCCCCAGCTGCAGTCGGCGCGCTGGGTGTTTCCCGCCGCCGAGCACAGCCGCTTCCAGCACTCCCTGGGCGCCATGCACCTCGCCGGCCGCTTCGCCCAGCAGCTCCATCCCTCGCTGCGGGCCGAGTTCAGCGACGCGCCGTCGGCGCCGCTCTTCGAGGAGCTGCTGCGCATGGCCGGGCTGCTGCACGACATCGGGCACGGCCCCTTCGGCCACTTCTTCGACGACAACTTCCTCGCCGACTACGAGCTCACTCACGAGATCCTGGGCCAGCGCATCATCCGCGAGGAGCTCGCCGAGCTCATCCGCGGGCTGCGCCGGAGCCCGGAGGGGCCCTTCGAGCCGGGCGAGGCCATCGACCCCGACTGGATCTGCTACCTGATGGGCAAGGACCGGACGAAGCCGGAGCCGGGGCACCCCCGGTGGCTGTCGCACCTGAAGCCCCTGCTGTCCGGGATCTACACCGCGGACAACATGGACTACGTGCTCCGCGACTCCTACATGTGCGGGGTGGCGGTGGGGCCCATCGACGTCGAGCGGATCATGTATTACTCGTTCTTCAGCGACAAGGGGCTCACCCTCGATCGCGGCGGCATCCAGGCCTTCATCATGTTCCTCAACGCGCGCTTCTACATGTACACCAACGTGTACTATCACCGGACCACGCGCGGCATCGACCTGCACCTGAAGGAGATCTTCCGGCCCACCATGCTGGAGGTGTTCCCCCACGATCTGCGAAAAGACCTGAGCCCCTACCTCCACCTCACCGAGTGGACGCTCCTCGAGGAGGTCGCGCGCTGGACGGATTCCGACAAGCCGGAGCGCCGCGAGCTCGCGCGGGAGTGGCGCCAGATCCTCGACCGCCGGCTGCGCTGGCGAATGTCGCACGAGGTGGTGCTCGACCTCTTCGAGCCGCGCCGGGGCCAGGCCTTCATGGCCGCCGAGGACGTCGAGAAGCGCGTGTTCGAGCATCTGCCCGCCGCGCTCCGGCACGTCCCCTTCAAGGTGGACATGGCGCTGCAGGACCCGCGCCCGCTCAACCCGCTCAAGATGAGCGATCGGCAGATCTACATCTACGACTCCGCGTCGAAGACGGTGTCCGCGGAGCCGCTCAAGGAGCTGCTCAAGTACCTCCCGGGCAAGGTCGCCCAGTGCCGCATCTTCGCCACCAGTCACGCGCACGACCACGCTCTCGCCACCGCGCTGGAGGCCGCGCTCAACGAGGAGCGTCCCGCGCACCCCACCAATCTCTAGCGAGGGAATATGGACCTGCTCGAAGCCAAGAATCGTGTGGCCGAGGCGCTCGTCGAGTCCATTTTCCGGCGGGCCCGTTACGACATCACCCCCTATCGCCGCTCGCCCGCCGCGGGGCTGCGGGTGGGGCGCGACGACTTCTCCCCGGACTTCTGGGTGAAGCCCTCCGGCGAGAGCGGCCCCGGCGGCAGCGGGGGCACCAAGGACTTCCTCATCGAGGTGAAGTACCATCCGCATATCGGCCAGTTCCTGGCCGTGGAGGCACAGCGCGGAGAGCGCTCGCTCTTCCAGATGGCGCGGCGGCAGTGGCCGGAGCTGTACTTCGTGCTCGTGTCGGACAAGCCCGAGCCCGGCCGGTCCTGCTTCCAGGCCTTCCATCTCGCGGCCTGGGCGCCGGGCAGCCCCTGCCAGACCCTCGACGTCTCCGAGGTGGAAGAGATGGGGATTTTCGCGCACAATGTGGCCGACCACGAGGAGCTGATCCGCCGCATCTTCGCCCTTCTCACCGGCGCCTGAGCGCCGGGGAAGGGACTCTGTAGCAGCCCACGCCGGGAGAGGGCCGAGCCATGGAGAAATTCAGGGGCGTCGATTATTTCGGGTTCGAGGAGCACCTCAGCGACGAGCAGCGGATGATCCGCGACACCGTGCGCGACTGGGTGGAGTCGCGCTTTCTCCCCATCGTCACCGAGCACCACCGGAACGCCACCTTCCCGGTGGAGCTGGCCGGCGAGCTGGGGGAGATGGGTGTGTTCGGAGCCACGCTGAAGGGCTATGGCTGCCTGGGCCTCGACAACGTGGCCTACGGTCTCATCATGCAGGAGCTGGAGCGCGGCGACTCCGGTCTCCGCTCCTTCGCCTCCGTGCAGAGCGGTCTCGTCATGTATCCCATCTACTCCTACGGCTCGGACGCGCAGAAGGAGCGATGGCTGCCGCGGCTCCAGTCGGGCGCGGCCATGGGCTGCTTCGGCCTCACCGAGCCCGACCACGGCTCCGATCCCGGCTCCATGAAGACACGCGCGGTGAAGAAGGGGAACGAGTACGTGCTCAACGGCACCAAGCTGTGGATCACCAACGGTTCGGTGGCGGAGGTGGCGGTGGTGTGGGCCAAGGGCGACGACGGCGAGATCGGCGGCTACCTCGTCGAGCGCGGCACCCCGGGCTTCAGCACCCTCGACATCCACGGGAAGTTCTCCATGCGCGCCTCCATCACCTCGGAGCTGGCCTTCCAGGACTGCCGCATCCCGCTCGAGAACAAGCTGCCGGGCGTGAAGGGCATCAAGGGACCGCTGTCCTGCCTCTCGCAGGCGCGGTACGGCATCGCCTGGGGCGTCATCGGCGCCGCCATGGGCTGCTATGACTGGGCGCTCCAGTACGCGCAGCAGCGCATCCAGTTCGGCAAGCCCATCGGCTCCTTCCAGCTCGTCCAGCAGAAGCTCGTGTGGATGATCAACGAGATCACCAAGGCGCAGCTCCTGTGCCTGCAGCTCGGCCGCCTCAAGGACGCGGGGCGCGCGCGCCCCCAGCAGATCTCGCTCGCCAAGATGAACAACGTGCAGATGGCGCTCGACACCGCCCGCCTCGCGCGCGACATCCTGGGCGCGGCCGGCATCGTGGACGAGCACCCCATCATGCGCCACATGATGAATCTCGAGACCGTCAACACCTACGAGGGCACCCACGACATCCACGTGCTCATCGTGGGGCGTGACATCACGGGCCTCGACGCGTTCGGTATCTGAGAACGGTGTAGCATAGCCGCATGACGCCGCCCGAGACCGCCGCCGCCGTTCCCCTGCCTGCCGTCGTCCCCGCCGGCGAGGGAGCCCGCGTCCGCCCGGACATGCGCCTGCTGGGGCTGCTCGCGCTGGGGCACATGGTGATCGACATCAACCAGGGCTCGCTGGCCGCGGTCCTGCCCTTCCTCAAGGACGCGCTCAAGATCTCGTACACCGCCACCGGCTTCATCGTGCTGATGGCGAACATCACCTCGTCGCTCATCCAGCCGCTCTTCGGCTATCTGGCCGACAAGACGGCGCGCCGCTGGATCCTGCCCCTGTCGGTGCTGCTCTCGTCGCTGGGCCTCGGCTTTCTCGGGCTGGCCCCGTCGTACTGGGCGGTGCTGGCCCTGGTGATGGTCACCGGCTTCGGCGTGGCCTCGTATCATCCGGAGGGCTATCGCACCGCGACCGCGGTGGCGGGCGACCGCAAGGCCACCGGGGTCTCCATCTTCTCCACCGGCGGCAATATCGGGATCGCGCTCGGCCCGCCCCTGGCCACCGCGCTGCTCACCGGCTTCGGGATGCCCGGCACCCTCGGCATGCTGGTGCCGGGCGTGGTGATGGCGGTGCTCCTCACCGCGGTGCTGCCGAGCCTGTCCGCGCCGGCGCCCTCCGTCGCGCGCGCGCAGGCCAGCGCCAGCGGCGCCCAGACCATGGTGGGCGCGATGAGCCTGCTCATCCTGGTGGTGGCCATCCGCTCCTGGACCCAGCTCGGCTTCACGACCTTCATGCCGTTTTACTGGAAGGAAGTGCTGCACGGCGACCCGCGCCACGTGGGGACGCTGCTCGCCGTCTTCCTCGGCGCGGGCGTGGTGGGAACATTGGCGGCGGGGCCGGTGGCCGACCGCATCGGCGTGCGCCGCTACGTGGTGGCGGTCTTCCTCCTCGCCACCCCGCTGGCGGTGGGCTTTCTCTTCGCGGAAGGCTGGCTCGTCTTCGTGCTGCTGGGCCTCCTCGGCTTCGTCCTCGTCTCCACCTTCACGGTGTCGGTGGTGCTGGGCCAGGCGTACCTGCCGAAGAATCCGGGTCTCGCCTCCGGCCTCATCGTGGGCTTCGCCATTGGCGCCGGCGGGATCGGCGCCAGCGCGCTCGGCTGGGTCGCCGACCACTGGGGCCTCCCGAGCGCGCTGTGGATCTCGGCCCTCATGCCCCTGGCCGGGTTCGTCACCGCCCTGTTCCTCCCGGAGCCTCGGTCGCGGTGACGCCGGACAAGCTCCAGGACGGCGAGCAGGTGCTGCTGATCGACCAGCGCGGCCGGCGGCATCTCTTCATGCTGCGCAAGGGTGAGACCTTCCACTCCGATCGAGGCTGGGTGCTGCACGACGCCATCATCGGCCAGCCCGACGGCTCCTGGGTCCGCACGTCCAAGGGCACGCGCTACGTGGCCCTGCGGCCCACCCTGGCCGAGTTCGTCCTCGACATGCCGCGCGGCGCGCAGGTGATCTATCCCAAGGACCTCGCCATGGTGATGTTCTGGGCCGACATCTATCCGGGGGCACGGGTCCTCGAGGCGGGGATGGGCTCGGGCGCCCTCACCCTGGCGCTCCTCCGCGTGGTGGGCCCCGAGGGCAAGGTGATCAGCTACGAGCAGCGGGACGACTTCGCCCGCCGCGCGCTGGCGAACATCCAGCTGCGCATGGGCGAGGTCACCAACCTGGCGGTGCGATTGCGTCCCGTGCAGGAGGGGCTGGCCGAGGAGGAGCCGGTGGACCGGGTGGTGCTCGATCTCCCCGAGCCCTGGCATCTGGTGGAGGGCGTGGCGGCCGTGCTCCGCGCGGGCGGGATCCTGCTCTCGTATCTGCCCACCATCATCCAGTCGCATCAGCTCACCGAGGCGCTGCGCCGCCATCCCGGCTACACGCTGATCGAGACCTTCGAGACGCTGTTCCGCCCCTGGAATATCGAGAACACGTCGGTGCGCCCGTTTCACAGAATGGTCGCGCATACCGGCTTCATCACCGTGGCCCGGCGCGTGGTCCCGGAGGATGCGCCCTTCCAGCCGCGCATCAGCATGCCCGAGGTGAACTGAGGCATGCTCGAGCGCTGGTTCGGGCTCACCGCGCGCGGCACCACCGCCGCGCGGGAGACCCGGGCCGGCTTCACCACCTTCATGGTGATGGCCTACATCATCTTCGTGAACCCGGCCATCCTCTCGTTCGCGGGCATCGCCGCCCTGGAGGGCAAGGGGGTGCCGTTCCCCGCCGCCCAGGCCGCGACCTGCCTGGTGGCGGGCGTGATGACCATCGCCATGGGGCTCGTGGCCAACTATCCGCTCGCGCTGGCCTCCGGCATGGGCCTCAACGCGGTGGTGGCGTTCCAGCTCATCGCCGGACTCAACCTCTCGTGGCCGGCGGCGATGGGGGTGGTGTTCATCGAGGGACTGGTGATCACCGCGCTCGTCCTCACCGGCTTCCGCGAGGCCGTCATGAATGCCATCCCGCTGGCGCTGAAGCAGGCGATCGGCGTCGGCATCGGCTTCTTCATCCTCTTCATCGGGCTGGTGACGGCGGGCATGGTCAAGCCGGGGCCGCCCGGCGTGCCGGTCACGCTCGGCGATCTCACCGCGGCGCCGGTGGCGGTGGCGGTGTTCGGCCTCCTCCTCACGCTATGGCTGCAGGCCCGCGGCACCGGGGGCGCGTTGCTGGTGGGCATCCTTGTCACCACCGTGGTGGCCGTCGTGGTCAACGCCGCCACCGGCGGCCGGGCGTTTCCCATTCCCGGCCAGGCCGTCATCCCCCGCGCGCTCTTCGCCTGGCCCGATCTCTCGAGCCTCGGCGCGGGCGTGAACTTCGAGGTCTTCGCGCGCGTGGGCATGATCACCGCGGTGGTGACCATCTTCTCGATCATGCTCTCGGATTTCTTCGACACCATGGGCACCGTGATCGGCATCGGCGGGGAGGCGGGCTGGCTGGACCGGAACGGCCGGCTCCCGCGGCTCAAGCGCGTGCTCCTGGTAGACTCGCTCGCGGCGGCGGCGGGGGGCGCCGCGGGCGCCTCGTCGGCCACCACCTATATCGAGTCGGCGGCGGGGGTCTCCGCGGGCGCCCGCACGGGGCTGGCCTCGGTGGTGACCGGGCTCTGCTTCCTCCTCGCGCTCTTCTTCTCGCCGCTGGCGGGCGTGGTGCCCGCCCAGGCCACCGCGCCCGCGCTGCTCATCGTGGGCTATCTCATGACGCGCATCGTGAAGGAGATCCGCTTCGCCGACATCGAGGACGGGTTTCCCGCCCTCCTCACCCTGACCGTGATGCCCTTCAGCTACTCCATCACCAACGGGATCGGCGCCGGCTTCGTGGCCTACTGCTTCATCAAGCTGGTGCGGGGGAAGGCCGCCGCCGTGCACCCGATGATGTGGGTGGCCACCGCCGCCTTCGTGATCTATTTCGTCCTGCCCGGCCTCCGCGGGCTCCTCGGGGGCTAGTGCCCCGGGGCGCGGGCGGATCGCGGCCCCCGTGCTAACCTGCTAACCGAGATGTCTGCTCGAGCACGCCGTATCTCCCGGGAGGTCAGCTCGTGATCAGCACCATGCGTGAGTATTTCCGGGGACTGAAGTTCGTCCTCCTGATCGTCATTGTCGCCTTCATCGCCACCTCGGTGATGTACTTCGGCTCCGGGTCCATGAGCGGCGGGGTGAGCGACCACGCGGTGGCCACCGTCAACGGCGAAGAGATCCCGATGGATCGCTTCCGCCGGACCTATTCCAACTACATCGAGTTCTACCGCCAGATCTACAAGGACCGCTTGACCCCCGAGATGGCGGAGCGCCTCGGCGTCACCCAGCAGGTGATCAACGAGCTCGTCCAGGACGCGCTCATCGTGCAGCAGGCGAAGCGCGAGGGGGTGAAGGTGACGGACGAGGAAGTGCGCGTCCGCATCCAGCAGATGCGCCCCTTCCAGGACAACGGGCGCTTCTCCCGCGATCGCTATCTGAGCGTGCTCAAGCAGGTGCGCATCGATCCCGCCGACTTCGAGGCCGATCAGCGGCGCGACCTGGTGCGCCGGAAGATGGAAGGCCTGGTGCGCGAGGGCGTGAAGGTGACGCCCGACGAGCTGCAGCAGGTCTATGCCTTCCGGCGCGATCGGGTGCGCGCGGCCTGGGCGGGGGTGGAGGCGGCCCCGCTCATGACGCAGGTCACCGTGGCCGACGGGGACCTCGAGCCCTACCTCAAGTCGCATCAGGCGCAGTTCACGCGGCCGGAGCGGCGCAAGATCCAGTACGCGCTCGTCCACACCAAGTCCTTCGCCGAGCCCGTGCCCGATGCGGCGGTGGAGAAGTACTACACCGAGCATGCGGCCGAGTTCGAGAAGCCGCGCCGATTCCGCGCCTCGCACGTGCTCGTCCGCGTGCCGCCGGTGGGCGGCAGCGGGGCGGAGGACAAGTCACGGGCCAAGGTGGAAGACGTGATCCGGCGCGCCAAGGCGGGCGAGGATTTCGCGAAGCTGGCGC
>Ga0134121_10004583_pt1 | contig 11297 bp, 11 predicted proteins | sample KB301_FD_96463 | JGI IMG/M metagenome (GOLD analysis project Ga0134121, IMG submission 96463) | Terrestrial soil microbial communities without Nitrogen fertilizer from Kellogg Biological Station, Michigan, USA - KB3-0-1 | ecosystem: Environmental > Terrestrial > Soil > Unclassified ...
GATCATGCCGATGATCATGAAGTAGACCGCCACGGGGAACAAATAGACGGCAATCTGGAGAAGAAGGAGCTGTGTCAATGAATTGTCCTCGGCGAGGAAAAACCGGGGGGCGAGGAAAGGCGCTATTGTAGCGGGAGCCGGCGTTTGGCAGTAGGCAAAGTAAGATCGTTTGTTGGCACTGGCTGCTGTTCAGGTTGACCGTGTTGCTCCGGTCGACTAAATTCGCCGAACTCGAGGGATTTCCGATTCACCACATGGAAGGAAATGGCATGTTCATGGCACGGACTCGCCGCGGGGTTATCAGCATGGCTTTGGCGGTAGTGATGGCCACCGGCTGCGGCAAAGAGGAGAAATCGGACCCTGCCGCGCCAAAACTGGCGGTGCCGGGCAATCCTGCCATCAGCAATGCATCGGCCGACAAGGAATTGCAAACTCCGCAAACGAAGCTGTCGCTTGCCGAACGCTTGCACCAGCCGTTCAAAAACGCCACCACCTCCGAGCCGCCTGACGACCAGCGCTTGCCCGATTTAACCAAGACCAACAAAAGCGTCGGCAAACTGTATGTGGCCGCCGTCCGAGAGTGGGACACGATCAAATTTCTCACTCCCGAAGGCAAAAAGCTCACCTACACCGCCACCATCACCACCGACCTTGGCGTCATCACCATCGAGCTATGGCCCGAGATCGCTCCCAATCATGTGCGCAGTTTCGTCGCCCTGGCCAAGGTCGGTTATTATGACGGCCTGGCGTTCGACCGCATCGTCAAGCGCGAGGAAGCGGACGGCACTTTGTTTGAATGCCTGGAGGCCGGCTGCCCCTTGGGCATCGGCGATTCCAATTACGGCAGCATCGGTTACTGGCTGCTGCCGGAGTTCAGCGCCGAGGTGTCGCATTACCCGGGCACCATCGGCGCCTGGCACGGCGAAGAGGTGGAAAGCGCCGCCTGCAAGTTCTACATTAACCTCAGCAAGGCCGAGTGGATGGATGGCAGTTTCACCCTGTTTGGCAAGGTCACGCAGGGTCTCGACGTGGTGCGAGCCATCCATAATCGGCCGGTGGTGGACGATGCCATTCGCGATCGCCCCGTTGAACCCGTGCTGATGCGCTCGGTGGTAATCACCAGCGCGGTAAAGGATTGAGGACACATCGTGGCAACCAACGTCAAAGACCAAGTGGCCGCTGCACAGGCGAAGATGGATTTTGCCAAGAATACCTACGCGGTCGAATTAACAACCAACAAGGGGCCGATTCGCCTGGAGATGTTTCCAGAGGTGGCGCCCGGCCATGTCAAAAACTTTGTGGCCCTGGCCCAAATCGGCTTTTACAACAACGTGACCTTCCACCGTGTGATCAAGGATTTCATGATCCAGGGCGGCTGCCCGCAAGGGACCGGCACCGGTGGCCCCGGCTACACGATCAAGGCCGAATTCAACAAAACGCCCCACGAACCCGGTGTTTTGTCAATGGCCCGCACCAACGATCCCAACTCGGCCGGTTCTCAATTTTTCCTCTGCCACGGCACGCCGTCGTTTCTGAATGGCCAATACACGGTCTTCGGCAAAACAGCAGACGCCGAATCGCTGGCCACCGTGATGACCATTGGCAACCTGCCGACCGGGCCTAACGACAAACCGCGCGAAGCGGTTACAATTCAGAAGGTGACGGTGACGGAAAAAGCCAAGTAAAGCGATGTGGGACGGCCTTCCCAGGCCGTCTTGGAATCACCCGCGCCCGTGTCAAGAGGCTGGGAGGGGGCCCACGCAAAGGGAAGTTGTGAACCTGGTCAGGCCGGAAGGTGCAGCCATAAGCAACAAACTCTTGTGCAGTGGGGAACCCTCTCTCAGTCATCTTGGCACGGGTGCGGTTTTTTAGACACCTGGCCAGACCTTTCGCCGCTTCGCTGTGAGCGGCCACTCTCCAATCCACGCTGATCAATTTTGCACGAGGGCTTTTTTTGCGGGAGTTGAGTCATGGCGTGGCTGGGAGTGGCCGCCGCGGCGGTGCTGATCTGGATCGTTTTCGTCGACGCTTTCGAGGCCGTGATTTTGCCGCGCCGCGTCAGGCACGGCTACCGCCTGGCCAGCCTGTTCTACGGCACGGCCTGGTTCTTGTGGACAACACTGGGCAGGTTGCTGCCCGCCGGCCGCTGGCGCTCGGGCTTGTTGAGCACCTTCGGACCGCTGTCGCTATTTGGCCTCATTGGCGTATGGGCGGCCGGACTCATCACCGGTTTCGCCTTGATGCACTGGTCGCTTGGCACGCCCCTGTCCGCGTCCCACGCGACCGACCATGGGCTTGGGCATTACCTGTACTTCAGCGGGACCACCTTTTTTACGCTCGGCTACGGCGATGTGGTGCCGACGGACGGATTTGGCAAAGCCCTGAGCGTGGCCGAGGCCGGCATCGGTTTCGGTTTTCTGGCCCTCGTCATCAGCTACTTGCCGGTGCTGCATCAAGCCTTTTCAAGACGCGAAATCACCATCTCGCTGCTCGACGCCCGTGCCGGTTCGCCGCCCAGCGCCGGCGAGCTGCTCCGCCGGCGTGCCGACGCCGGCAACCTGGCCAGCATCGAGCCGCTGCTTGTCGAATGGGAACGCTGGGCGGCCGAACTGCTGGAGAGTCATTTGTCTTTCCCGGTGCTGCGCTTTTACAGGTCGCAACATGACAACCAATCTTGGGTCGGCGCCCTGACGGTGATCCTCGACACGTCGGCATATCTCATTGCGAAAGGGGATGCCACGGACGGACATCAGGCCCGCTTGACATTCGCCATGGCCCGCCACGCCGCGGTGGATTTATTGCTGGTGTCCCAGACGCCGCTGCGGCCGCCGGAGTCCGACCGGCTGCCAGCGGCGGACCTTGCGCGTTTCCAGGAGTCGCTGGCGGCATGCGGCGTCCACGACGAACCGGGGACGTTCAAAACCCTGACCGAGCTGCGCGGCCTGTACGAACCGTTTGTCAACGCCCTGGCGATTCACCTGCAACTCACGTTGCCGCCCTATGTGGCCGCGAATCGGCCCGTTGACAACTGGCAAACCAGCCCCGGCATGGAACGCTCGCCCGGGCTCAGCGATTTGCAAGCGGCAGGGGCGCGGGATGAGCATTCTTTTTAAAGCGCATTGCAGGCTATTTGAGCGGAATCGCCGGCAAGCGTTTGGGCATTGCCAAAAGCTGACTTCGAATTGCATGCGTCACACCTGCGGGTGCTGTATAATGTGCTCGTCGGATGGCTTTGGCGCCGGCTGTTTTGGCGCCAGTTCACAGTGTTTATCTGATGCGCAAGTCATCCGCAGGAGGACGGTCATGTTAATGCCGGTTGAGTCCCCGCGCAAGAAAGCATCCGGACTTTTGCCATTGGCCAACGGCGACAGGATGTCGCAACCCGAGTTTCATCGGCGTTACAAGGCCTATCCGGAAGGCGTGAAAATTGAGCTAATCGGAGGGGTCGTTTATATGGCGTCGCCGATGCGAATGCCGCACTCTCGTTACGATTCAGAGCTTGGGAATCCGTTCATCACTTATCGCAAACGCACCCCCGTCGTGGAAGAATTGCGCGGCGCCACCACGATTCTAGGACGCAAAAGCGAGCCGCAACCCGATCTTGGCTTGCGCATCTTGACGGAATTCGGCGGGACCTCGCACATTGATGTGGAAGAGTACATCGTTGGCCCGCCGGAGCTTCTGGGGGAAATCGCCTACAGCACGAGGGCCATGGACCTGTATCAGAAACGGGATGATTACCGCAAAGCGGGCGTCGCCGAGTACATCGTCTTGTGTGTGGAGGAAAAGAGGCTGCGTTGGCTTGATTTCAAAGGCCGCTGCGAAATTGAACCCGATGATCAAGGCGTTTTTCGCTCTCGGGTTTTTCCTGGGTTGTGGATCGATGGACCGGCGCTGCTGGCGCGCGATACCAGGGCGGTGGAAAAGGTGATTCGTCGCGGGCTGCGAAGTCCGGAACATGCCGATTTTGTTCGCCGGCTCATGCGGGCGAAACGGTTGGGTGACACGCCCTGAAAAGCGGGAGAGTTAGCCCACACAGCGAACCTCGTCACGCGCTTCCAGGGCAGGCCACCTGGCGCGAAGCTTAGCACTTTTTGCCGGTTGCATTCGTCCCGGTTGTGGCATATGGTGATTCTTACCCTCGCAAAACATCGCCATTACACCATCCGAATTGCCAACTCGGAGTCAACCGCATGCCGCGCATCCAATGTAATTGTGGCAAAATCCTGAAGGCGGCCGCCACATTGGCCGGCAAGAAGGTCAAGTGCCCGGCATGCGCTGCGGCGCTCGTCGTTCCGGAATCGGAAGATGTCAATGGCTCGCCGCCATCCAAAATGCCCGAGAGCAAATCACTCGCCCACAAGCCAGCTTCAATGGGGCGTCCTGAACGCGAAGATGAGTTCAAGCCCCGGCGCAAGAAAAAGCAGCGGCAGTCAAGTAACGGCAACTTGATTTGGCTTTTGGCCGGTGGCGGCGTGCTAGGACTTTTGTTGTTGGTTGGCGGAGGAGCGGCAGCGTGGTACTTCCTGAAAGGCAATGACCAACCAGGCCTTCCGCAAAAGCAGGCGGCCACGGATAAAGGCTCAAATCAACCACTGGCAAAATCCGAGCAAACCAGCCAGTCAAAATCTTCAACGTGGTTGCCCGACGCCGTCCTGGCGAAGCAATTGGGGAACGAAACTAATGTAGAAGGGTATCAGCTACGGCCTCCCAAGGGATATTTTGCAGGACAATCCTCTACGCCTTTTGAGGGCGCCAAATTACTTCCCTGGGCAGGTGATCTACGCCCGGATAATACGGTACCTGGCTTGCTCGTAATGATCTTAAAACCACCTCCCAACATTCCAAAACGCTCGTTGGAGCAGTTTCACGCCGAAATGCTCAAAGGAATTGAAAATCGGCGCAAGAGTTGGTCTCCGTCCGCCATTGAGCAGGGCCAAATCAATGGTTTGACGTTCGTCCGAACTTATTGGAGCGGCACGGACTCAACTTCAGGCAAGAAAATGCATGGTTTCAAGTATTCCGCGATAGACGGTGAAATCTACATCGACCTGGGCTGCCAGGACGTGGATCCGCATCATCGGGAGGCGCTAAAACTCGGAGAGGCCGCCGCACTGACATTCAAAAAACCCAAATAAGGTTGCACGGCGCGACTTGCGGCACCGCACCTGGCGGCAGGGTGGCACAACCGGCGGCGCAATCTTGGGTGGCACGCCCTTACAGCGAGCGCATCATTCGCTTACATGCAAAGCTCAAGGGCGTGCCGAAGCGCCCGTTGCTGTGTCCCATTCTCCTGACGTCGCGACCGACATCCCGCGACTATTCTATTGACTGGTCTCGCCTATCCCCTTGCGTTTCATCACCGTCGTCAAATCGCCATCGCAAACCAGTTCCGTCAACACCATGCCGACCATTTCGATTTTCACGGGCCGAATTGCCGTGAACCAGCGAGCGCTGGACCGTTCCCAATCCTCAATCTTGGCGACCAAACCACGTTGCACTGGGTTGTCGTGCATATAATCGATGTCCGCTCGACGCGCCGCCGCCGTGGTCGAAGCCAAGGAAACAGTGCATGCGCCGCCGGGAGTTTCAGCACGCCCTTGAGCTTTGCGAGTTAGCGCAGGATGCGCGTGCTGCCAGGGCGTGGCACCCAAGATTGCGCCGCCTGTTGTGCCACCCTTCCGTGCAAGGGACGCACTTTGGAACGACGGCTGTTGCAAAAAGGTGCGCTTGGTGGGAGAAGGCGTTCACCGACCATGTCGTGAAAACGTTGATCCCCTTGATCCTCTTGGTGAAAACAAGGATATCGTTTCCAAAAAGCGGGCATTATATACGTGGTTTTAGACGACAAACGGCAAAGCCACAGCTTTTTCCCAAGAAAGCCAACGCCTGCCTCGTAAAAAGGTTGGCGGCCTTGGCGGTCTTGGCGGCCTTCGACTATGGCGAGGCGATCCGGGCGTTGTCAAACCTCCCTAATACCGCAACTCCACCCCCAACGTCACACCGTGCGCCCAGAAGCCGTTGTCGCGAAAGGCGAAGGTCGGCCGGGTTTGTTCGGTTTTGGGGTCGAAGTCGCCGGCGACGATGCCGGTGGGGACCAGCTTGGGGTTGACGTTGCGGTCGATCTGATCGCCGGGACGGGCGACCGCGGACCAGTAGACGCCGGTGTAACCGAAGGAGGCGCGGACATGACATGTCAGGTCACAATGGACCTGAAGGTCCATCTCTGGGATGACGGCGAAGCGGTCGCGGCTGTAAACGCCGCTGTTGGTTCCGGGAACGCCGGCCAGGGCCAAGAGGCCGCCGGGAGTCACGATGGTGCCTGCGGCAGTGGTCGGGTCGTTGAGCGTGCTGACGCCGTCGATGGTGACGGCTTCGTGGGTGACGCCGAGGGCGAGCTTGGCGGTGAGGTCCAAGGTCCAGCAGTTCCAGAGCCATTGGAAGCGGCCGCCGATTTGACCGCCGTAAAAGCGGTTGTGGGTGGAGAACTGATCCAGCACCACAATGTTGCTGCCCGCGCCTGGCGTCAGGACACTGGAGGTCTGGCCGACGGGGCTGGTTTGGAAGATCGACGCGCCGGCGTCAATGAGCGTCAGATCTTCCTGGATGTTGAGGTTTTCATCCAGCGCCATGGAGCGGTAGCCGACGAAGAGGTCAAAACGGCGATTGGCTTCGCGGATGGAATGGGCAACCAGGTTGGCTTCGTAGCTCCAAAGGCGGGTGTGGCTGTCGATGATGATGTCGCCCTGGACGCGGCCGGGAGCGATGGAATTGGCGATGACCACGCCGCTTTCTTCCGTGGTGACCACGCTGAGGAAGGGCCGGAGCAAAAACGGATTGCCGGCGGGGTCGGACGCGGCGGCGAAGTGGGCGGAACGCGACTCCAGCAGAAAGCCCGAGGCCTCCAGGCCCCAGAAACGGTCGCAGCCGAAGTTCCAACCCGCACCGAGGCGGACGCCCGAAAAGGTGTCGTAGTTGATGCCGCCTTGCCCATAAAGGATGCGCGTGCTGGGGTCGCCGATAAGGCCGGTGCCGTTATCAGGAGCAGTGGTGACAAAGGCCGTCGCGGGGCCGCGGCGAATCCACCACAGCAGGTAATCGGCATTCAGGAAAAAGCAGGGATCGCAAGGCGTCGCGTCAGCGGCAGCAGGCAACGCCTGGGGCGCAGGCAATTTTTCAGTGTCGGCGCCGGCCTTGGGGTCGGCTTTTTTTTGATCGGTCGTTTGCGGATCGGGAAGGCCAGTTTCCCTGTGCCGGTCGGTTTGGAGCTTGGGGACGTCGGTTTCGACGGCGGCGGCTTGTGCTTCTTGAGGGACGACATCGTTGGCCGCGGCGGCCAGGCCCGGCGCCAGCAAGACCAGCCATAGCGCTCCTTGGATTATCCTGGTCATGTTGCCCTCCCCGCCACAGCGCATCACCGCGAGCTTGCCGATATCACCCATCCTGGCCGATGTGTTGTTGGTTGCAGTTCCATTGAAATCATCGGCATTTTGCTAATTTGTGGCCCATCGCCATTTGCAAGTTCCGTCAAAACTCGCGGTGAAGGTTGGCGACCTTGGCAAACGGATACCGACCGGGCAAGCCAGCCGGGATCATGGGTGGCAACTAAGGCAAATCTGACCATCAGGGTTGGGGGGGCTGATACGGCGAGCCAGGCAAAGTCAGTGGCAGCGTTGTGACATCCCCCGCCGGATACTGGCCGAAGGGCAACTGCCCCCCTTCGATGGGAACGGTGACTGGCAAATGCCCCTGAGGGGATGAGTTAGCTTCCTCAGTCACGACGACTGTTTGCGGCAACACCGGCGCGGGCGTGCTGACGGTAACGGTGACGGGCGGCGCTGGCGGCGGTGTTGCGGCGACCGGTGCTGGCGTGGCGGGTTGGCTGGCAATTGGCGTGCCTTTCAACGTTTTGGTCAGGCCGTCGAAAAACGGCTTGCGCTCGGCGGCGGTGACAGGATCGTTAGAACCCGCGTGCGATGCCGGAGCGCTGGCAGGTGAGATATGGGCCGCGGGTCTGGAGCCGGTCAAGGCGTTGGTAACAATCTGGGCGACGTTGCCGGGGCGTGGCACCGAGGAGGGGGTAGAAGCCGAGTTGCCGGCCTGTCCTTCGGCCAGCGCCTTGCGCGCTTGAGCCATGACGTCGGCCTGCGGGGTCGCTGGTACATGTTGATAGTACTCCGCCTGCGTCAGCGCGGGCTTTTTGTCCTTTTCTATATCCTTGTCCTTGAAGGCCATCGGGTCCGCCTTGCGAATGTTGTGAGACAGGGCCTGTTTGGCTGCGAGCTTGACGCGTTCGGAGTTTTCGGCAGGCTTGCTGACGCCAGTGACGCAATCGGTGAGCGCTTTGACCGCCAGTTTGGTGCAGCAGCAACCCTTTTGCAATGCCAGGGCGGCCTCGAAACGCACGCATTCGCTGCGGTCGTAGAGCAATGCTTCGACAAGCGCTTTTTCCGCCTCGGGCCAGCGGCCCCAATCAACGGTGCCCAGATAGCGCACGGCCTCCCGGCGGGCTTGCATCTCGCCTTCATCTTTCTTGATGATGGCGGCTGTTGTTTCAGCGCCGTTGGGGGCTGCATTGGGATCGTTCGAACCGTCCATGACGGCAGTTTCAGCGCAGGTGATTTGAATTATGTCGCCGCTGGCAGGCTGGGGCACTTGAGCCTGCGCGCAAGCCGTGAGCGTCAAGCTGGTCAATAGGCTTAACCAAATCATCCGCTGCATGGCGCGTTCCTTTTTGCACAAGGGACGAGCGGCCGGACCGGCGTCCCGTTACTCGTCATGCTTCCTTCTTGCCGATTTCTCCAAGGGTAACTTCGGTAGGCATTGTGCCTAGCTGCATGGACTTGCGGGATTTGCCGGTCGCGCCGGCGCTGCCTGAGCCTGCAAAAGCGGCACCGTCGGCACAATCGGCAAACGCGGTAGACAACGGCAGAAGACCTGGGCAAAGTTTGCCGAGTGCAACGATCCTTCGGAGAGTAGCGGCCATGGCGATTGTAGCGGCGGCGACGGCTTTACTAGGTGCGAATGAAAATAGGTGAAGCCCGGGATTCATAACGCTTGCCCGCGACAGGGACAGCGTTGGAAGGCGAACTATTTGGGCAAGTCAAACTGCTTGGAGTCAAGGCTCTCATTGATGCGGTAATTCGTGTAAGTCTCGACAATGTGGAGTTGGTCCTTCCCCTTGCCCATCAAGAGATTCCTTTTGAGGGGCAGGCTGGTTTCCGGATCGAGCCAGAGTGTTAGCGATGCCTGCTCCTCTTTGTTGATCGTCAGAACATAGTCGATCTTTTGGGTCTCGCGGTCACCGATCATTTCTTTCTCGCCCAGCTTGAAATCCGAGATCTGGTAGATTTCTTGGGCCGTCCTTTCTTTCTGGTCTTGCTCAATACTGACGATGCCCGTTTGACGGTCTGTCTTTTTCGGTTTCGGGAAGAGTCCGACAAAAATACCACCGCGCGCCATTGCTTCGCGCAGGAAGTCATTGGCCTTGGCTGGAACATCGCTTGTGGTCGATTGCGGAGGCTTGCCGGCAACGGCCATTGTCACGCGCGTTTGCTTTCCATCGGAAACAGTTTCGATCTGCCAGTTGGCGCCGAAAATATCTCCGTCGGCCTTGAGCCGACTTTTGTTCCCTTCTGCGAAGGCTGCCCAGCCGGCGAGCTTGGCCTTACCACCGTCGAATTCCATGGCTAGTTCAAATGAGCATTGAAAGGTTTTGGTCGCAATCAATTTGTTGGCCATTGCTTGATAAAGCTTCTCCGCTTTGGCGCTCTCCTCCTTTTGGAGTGGAGCAAGCAGCTCAAGGATTTTTCGCCGCGTTTTCTCGACATCCATTTCTTCCACGGGTTTGTCGCAAACGTCCTTCTTCACCAGCCGCGTGATCGCGTTGATAGCGTGGTAGACATCGTGGTCTTTTGGGTCGCCTCCAAGAATGTCGCGCAGTGTCGGCAGGGCTGTGGCGTCGCCGACGACGCCAATCGTAATGATGGACCGCTCCCGCACCCACCAATGGCCTTCCAGACCCTTGAATCTCTTCCAGTCGCGAGCGAATTTCGTGCTGGCCCAGCCCCGTTCTTCGTCGGTCAGGGTGTGCTCCTTCAATTCGAGCTTCTCGACAGCTTCGCGCGCGAGATCGACGGCGGCCAGCGGCCTGGCGTACTCCAACTCGGCAAGACTGCCTTTGTAGCCTGCCCAATTGAAATCGATGAGCGTCTTCTTGTTTGCTGCGAGCCGCGCGTGCACCCAAAAATCGTTCGAGGACGAAGAAAAGCCGTTACGCTCAACCGGTTTCAGTTTCGCAGCATCCACGACTGCAAGGTCGCGCAGCAACGCCGCGTAGGCATCGGGTTTCATTTGGGCATACTGGACGACAACCGGTGCGCGATCGGGCGGCCATTTTGACTCATACGGCTGCCGGCCCGGATCCAAGAGGATTGAGACGATGTCCACCCGGTCTTTAGTCGGTTTGAAACGCATCCAACCAAGTGAGAAGCCATGTCCGCTGCCGTAGCCAATATCCAGTTCCGCGTCCGCGGCATAAGTCGCGGGAGTACCCCAGGTGACTGTGTAGTTGTCGCTCTTCAAATGCTTCTTGGCATTGTCATCTCCGGCCCCAGCAGCAAATGCCGGAGCCGTGACTGCCAACGCTACGCAGCCGATGAACGCACGCATAAAACCTCCAAAACCGCCAGGAAGTTGGGTCTAACGACCATGCTCAACTATCGCCGTGGTCAAGCGTGGGACATCAACCGGTTGGGTTGGCATTGCGCTGGTAGTTGCGTTCGGCACGGCGGGCGAGGTCGAAAAACCCCGCGAATCCAAACAAGCCACCGAAGCCGGACAAGCCAGCCAGGCCGAACAAACGCTCGCAGCCGGGAATGAAACCAAGGCAACCGAGGGCGCCCAGGAAGCCCAAGAAACCAAACCGACTTAGCTGGGCAAGACGAAGGTACTTGTTGGCCAGGGGTGAATGGTAAGTTGTCGCCATGGCTGGTCTCCATTGGTTGGTCAACTCTAAGACTGCCGCTGAGGCATATCGTAGCAGCCGATCCTCACGAACTCCAGTCCTGCGCTAGCGACCCACGCGTTCCATCACCGTCGCAATGCCCTGGCCGACGCCGATGCACATGGTGACCAGAGCATAGCGTTTGCCGCTGCGATTGAGTGCCAAGGCCGCGGTGCCGGCGAGTCGCGCGCCGGATGCCCCCAGCGGATGCCCCAGGGCAATGGCGCCTCCCATCGGATTGACACGGGCATCCGCTGGGGGCATCCGGCGCGCGACTCGCCGGCACCGCGGC
>Ga0134121_10004584_pt1 | contig 11297 bp, 8 predicted proteins | sample KB301_FD_96463 | JGI IMG/M metagenome (GOLD analysis project Ga0134121, IMG submission 96463) | Terrestrial soil microbial communities without Nitrogen fertilizer from Kellogg Biological Station, Michigan, USA - KB3-0-1 | ecosystem: Environmental > Terrestrial > Soil > Unclassified ...
ATGTGATCTGGGGCGATGCCGTTAAGGATAAACTCGCAGAATTGATGAAGTAACAGTCAGGCTCATCCACGGTGATGACTGACAATCCGCGCGGTCTGCAAATGCGGGCCGCGGCGACGTCCTTTGTCGCGTTGTTTTCTGTCGTCGGCCTGGCGCTTTACGGTCTCCCACTGTACTACGACCACATGGTGACCGAGTTCGGATGGTCGCGCACGCTCGTGACATCCGGCAACGCCGTGAGCAAGCTGCTGGTAGGACCGCTGTTCGGGTTTTTCGCCGGCTGGATCGTCGATCGGTTTGGGCCACGCAAGCTCATGATGGCTGGAATCCTCATGGCCGGCGGAGCACTGATCGGACTGGGCAATGTCTCCGCCCTGTGGTCGTTCTACGTCTTTTATGTATTCAACGCGCTGGGATACGTTTGCGGAGGTCCATTGCCGAACCAGGTTTTGCTGTCGCGCTGGTTTGACAAATCCCGGGGGAAAGCAATGGGCTTTGCATATCTCGGGATTGGCATTGGCGGAGCCGTTGTTCCTCTCATCGCCTATCGATTGACTCTATTGCTCGGCTGGCGGGGCTCTTTGCAGGCTCTGGGAGTACTCCTGATAGCGCTCGCATTGCCGGCAGTGTACTTCGTCAAAGACAGGGCGCCGGAGCAGCGGCAGAAAGATGGCAGACGTTCTTATGGCGGAGACGCCGGAAAAGACATTCGCGTCGTGTTGCGCCAACCTTCGTTCTATCTCCTTGCGTTGGGTAGCATGTGTTCAATCGCGGCAGTGGGCGGCGCCAACCAGCATCTGAAGTTGTTTCTCACTTTGGATGAACACTTCAGCCAGGCTGACGCGGCAAAGGTTGTTTCTCTCGTTCTGTCCTGCAGTATCGCCGGCAGGCTCATCATGGGCTGGCTTGCGGATCGCGTATCGAAAAAATACGTCATGCTGCTGATTTATTCGCTCGTCGCCACGTCCATTCCATTTCTGTTCTTCGCGGGTTCACGCGAATTCATGTATGTCTTCGCCGCAATCTTTGGCATAGGGTTAGGAGGCGAGTACCTCATCATTCCTCTCATGGCTGCGGATTTGTTTGGCCTTCGCTCTCTTGGAAAACTGATGGGCGTCATCCTGACGGCGGACGGCGTCGCCGAGGCGCTGTCCCCGATGCTGATTGGATATTTACGCGAAAGAACCGGCGCCTATAATCTGGGATTCGCATTGCTCATTGCAATTGCTCTCGTCGGCGCGGCCGCGATCCTGTTCCTGCCGCAAAAGCCGACAGTACCTGTGGCCGAGCCGGTATCCGCATGAGTTCAACGCGCTTCGTACCCATCGGAAGCTTCCGGACCATTGACGCATTTCAAGCTCATCTCAAAGAACACGACATTACGATTCCCTGCGATCGCGAATTGCTCGCCGGAGCGGAATCAGCGCTTGGGCGTTCACTTCAATCGGGCCGTTTTCAGATCGTAAACCGTTTTGCCATTCAGCCGATGGAAGGTTGGGACGGGACCCCGGACGGGCACCCAAGCGAGCTTACATTTCGGCGCTGGCACAATTTCGGCCGCAGTGGGGCGAAGTTGATCTGGGGCGGGGAGGCAGTGGCTGTCCGGCATGATGGACGCGCGAATCCCAATCAACTTCTCATCAACGAGAGCACGCGCGCCGGCCTCGCGCGTCTCCGCAAGACGCTGCTCGATGCCGGCGGGCCGGGATTAGTCATCGGCCTGCAACTCACGCATTCCGGCCGTTACAGCCGGCCCAATTCCAAAGACCGGGCAGAACCGCGGGTTCTCTATCGGCATCCTATCCTCGACCTCCGGCTGGGATTGCCTCCGGATTATCCGTTACTCACGGACGGCGAAATTCGCGAAATCATCGAAGACTTTCACCGCGCGGCGCGGATCGCATACGAGATTGGCTTCGATTTCGTCGATATCAAACATTGCCATGGATACCTTGGCCATGAGTTTCTGAGCGCCCACACCCGTGATGGCGATTACGGCGGACACTTCGAGAACCGTACACGATTTCTTCGAGAGGTGGTCGAGGGCATTCGAACCAGGGTTCCGAAATTGGATATTGGAGTCAGACTCTCGGCATTCGATTCGATTCCGTTCGGACAGTCCGGATCACCGGAAGCCTTCGATAAGCTGCTCCCTTATCTTTGGGGGTTCGGGGTGGATCCGGGCAATCCGCTCGAACCGGATTTGACCGAACCCGCCAGATTTCTTTTGCTGTTGCGCGATCTGGGTATACGAATGGTGAACATCACCGCGGGCTCTCCTTATTACAATCCGCATATTCAACGTCCGGCCTTGTTTCCGCCATCGGACGGATATCGCCCCCCGGAAGATCCGTTGATCGGAGTGGCCAGACAGATGAGAGCAACGCACACGTTGAAAAAACTCTTCCCCGAAATGCTGTTCGTGGGAACGGCTTATACGTACCTGCAGGAATTCCTTCCCTATGTCGCGCAAGCCGCGGTCGCGCAAGGATGGGTCGACTGCGCCGGCGTTGGCCGGCTGGTGCTCTCCTATCCGGAGATGCCTCGCGATGTGCTCGAAGGCCGTGCTCTCGACCGCAAGCACTTCTGCCGCACGTTCAGCGATTGCACGACGGGTCCGCGCAAGGGACTTCCCTCCGGTTGCTATCCGCTGGACGAGCACTATAAGAACTCAGATGCCGGAAGACATTTGAGAGAGGTCAAGCATTCGCTCCGAAATTAGCCGTGCAGATCGAAAACGTCATTCAACGGATACGGCCGGGACGACAAATACAGGGGATCGCCGCGGCTTTGTTGCCTTTCGGCACAGACGGCCGGATCGCCGTCGATGCCTTCCAACGGCATCTTCAGATGACGCACCAGGCCGGTTTGATGAACGCGGTGAACATGGACACCGGCTATGTGAATTATCTCGGCGATGAAGAAAAAGGAAATGTACTGAAGTGGGCGCGAGAAGCATTGGGAACCGGAGTGCCGTTCGTCGCCGGAGCATACATTGAACGAAGCGAAGGAAACGCCGTAGCGCTCTATCGCCGCGACATGGTACGAATCGCGGAGGTGGACGCCACTCCTATCATTTTCCAGACCGCACGCCTGCATGGGCAGACTGCACGCGAAAAGATCCGCGTATACCGGGAGATCTGCACCGGCTTTCCTGCCGTACTTGGTTTCGAACTTGGCAAAATGTTCGCGGACAATGGAGAAATATTCGACGACGAGACCGTTCGGGGCCTGATGGACATTCCGGAACTGAAAGGTCTGAAGCACTCATCGCTCGATCGCATGCTGGAACTGCGCCGGCTGGAGTTGCGCGACTCGCGTCGGCCGGATTTCCGGATTTACACAGGCAACGACCTTGGCATCAACATGATCGAATACGGCTCGGATTATCTGCTCGGACTGGCGACTTTCGCTCCCGACAAATTTGCCGAGCGCGATCGGTTGTGGGCCGCCGGCGACGCACGCTACTACGCGGTTTCCGATGCGCTACAGCATCTCGGCAACGTCGCGTTTCGCGCGCCCGTCCCCGCCTACAAGCATTCGGCGGCCGTCTTCCTTCATCTGTTGGGGCGGATTCCGTCTCCTCGCACGCACGTTCAGAATCCCACACGGCCCGATTGGGAAACAGAACTCATGCGAGATTGCGCAGCCCGGCTGGTATGAAAACAAAATGGGAGCGCGGCCAGACCCACCCTCTCCGTGGGAAAGGGTGGGACATCAAGCAATGGTGCTCCGGGAATCCAAGCCGGCATGAACCCTACCGTGGCACGATGCTTACCTTCAACCCCGGCGCCCAATTCTTGTACTCGTCGGTGTAGTAAAGGTAGGCGCGGCTCGCCGGGCCCGTGTAAATGCCGGGGACGGCCGCAACCAGGCTCAGGGGAATATCGAATTTGTCATTGGCTTTGATGTAGCGCCAATAGAGTACGACCTCGCGGCCGATGACTTCGTAGGCGTCGATTTTACCGGACTTGACCAGTTCCTTGAGCTGGTCGTGACGCACTTCCATGCCGCCGGGAATGCCCACGATGGCTACGGGAGTTGGGAGCGCTTCATCGCTCTTGTTGATAATCGAAACAATAGCCTCCGTGATGCCGCCTTCCTGGATTTGCCGATCCTTCAGTGATACCCCAATTCCGATTCTGGTTTGCTCGGCGCTGCCGGGCAGCGTGCTGTTGTACTTCACTCCCACGGAGAAGGGCATGCCGGAGCCGTCTTCCATCCGGAGTACGACGGTGTGTTTGCCGGCGCCGAGTTCACTGGCGAACTCGGGCATGACAATGGCGCCCTGGCTTTTCGCCGTAAACGCCAGCGGAAGGCCGACGTTCTTGCCGTCGATGATCAGGACGATTCGGCCTGGAGCCTTGGCACGAGCATGAGCGGCGTCATAGGCAATGATGGCGCGCAGCGCAAGAATGGTGGATTGAGTCGAGCCGAAGCGGCCGCTTTTGTTCGACTCGACAATCCATTTCGCGCCCTTCTCGACATTGGCGATGTAGGAGGGTTCACGCATCCACGCCAGCACGGAAAGAGCAGTGGCTTCGATGGCGAGGGAATCGCCACCGGAGCGGGTGATGCTGGTGGTGGCACCTTTGACGTTGCCGGCAGCATCCTGGTTTCTGGCGAGCTTGTCCATGAGCGGACGTGCGCCTGAAAAATCTCCGCTCGCATAAAGAATATTGGCGGCCAGAGCAATGATGTAACTGTCGTCCGTGGCATTCGCGGATGCTTTGACGGAGGCGATTTCTTTTTCCAGACCTTTCTCGCCCGATTCGACCAGCGCCCAGGTGATGTAGGCGTTGGCGGTGTCCGTTGGAGCGCTGCCGAAGCCGCTGCCGTGGGATCTGGTGTCATGGTTGAATCCACCGTTACCGTCGCGGCGGGCCAGGAGCCATGCTCGAGTGCGTTGGACCATTTCCTTGTCCATGTTGCGAACCTGAGCCATGTCGGAAAACTGCATCAGACCATATGCCGTGAGCGCTTCGTGAGCGGGATCGGCACCGAACCATTCATAACCCCTACTGCGGGATTCAAAGCCGGTCAGTCTCTTGTAGGACGCTTCGAGGAGGTTCTTTGTCTTTTCGATGATGCTGGGATCGACGCCAGCATGAGTGAGGAAATATTGTTGGGCCATGACCATTGGGTAGCTCGTGGAACTGGTTTGCTCGAAGCAGCCGTTAGGCTGACGGAGCAATGCCTGAAGCGCCTCGGTCATGCTGGCCAGCGGTGTGGGATACACGATGACACTCGAAGTCACGCTGCCTCGAACTGTTTCGTCAGGAAGCGTGAACACAAAGGAATTGGAACCATTGGCTTCCAGCATACCGCCTCCCGACAGTTCGTAGGGGTACCCGAGTGGTTGGACATCCAGCTTTCTGCCGACAGTGTCGCGATAAGCGCCGGCACTGGCATCGAGCGTGAGATCGGCGACGCCGCTGAAATCACGGCCGACGTCGATCTGCATGAGACGGCGGGCGCGTTCTTTGGCGCGCAGTGTACTGTTGTTGTCGGCGCTCAGAGTGAACGTGAGACCGGCGGCGGCTCTGGGGTTGATGTCCACACCATGAAGTTCGCGGCTCATGCCATTGACCATACCGATCGGCAGCTGGATCACATCGCCGCTGGTAACCTGAAGCGGAATCTTCGGTTCGATGAAAAAGGGTTGCACCGATTCGATTGTGCTGGAACCCGAGCCGAGGGTACCGTCCCTGGCGAAGCCGTCGGCAAGGACATTGAATGAAGTCACCGAATCGCTAAGGTTGAAGGAGACTGTCGCGAGCCCGGTGGAGGCATCGGTCCTTATGCCGGCGTTCCAGTACAGGGTTTCGGCGAAATCGCTCCGTCCGCCTTCAGTCCAGTCTGGGCGAAGTTCATGGGCGTATTCGCGGACGACGACGAAGGCATTGCGGGCGGCAGGCCGAGACTGAGCGGGCTGGCCAGCCTGGGCACGCGCCTGCTCCTGTTTCTGGCGGGCGCGCTCGGCTTCCACCGGAGCAAGTATCAAACGTATTTCACCAACCATGTCCGGATTGATGACGGTGGGAGTGAATACCGAATACCCATAGGTTTGCGCGTCATACCGCGTGTTCGTGGTGCTCAGGCCATTGATCGTCGTATTGATGGAGTTCAAGCCCAGGCCCGTGATGGTGTCGAACTGTCCACCAAATGCGCTGACACGAAAGCCGGGGAGAACTTCCAGCAGATCCAGCACGTTGTTTCCTACCGTGGGAAGAGCCTGTATTCGTTCCTGGGAGAGGACTTCACCGATCGAGGAAGAGGACTGGGAAAGAACCTGCCTCGCATCGATCGACACATCCACGGTTGTTCCTGTCGCATTCCCCAGTCTCAGCGTGACATTGAATCGCAGCGCCTGTGGCGTTCCAAGCACAATGTTGTTGATGGTTGTCGTTTGGAACCCCTGCAGGGCCGCGGTTAGCTTGTACGGACCTGGCTGCAGTGTAAGAAAGTTGTACGTTCCCGAATCATTCGTCAGCACGGTTGCAACAACACCAGTGGCGGTGTTTGTCGCCGTCACCCACACACCGGGAATCAAAGCGTTGGTCGGATCCGCTACGGTGCCGCTGAGTGTACTGACCGGGCCTCCTGCTCCACCCCGTGCAACCGGATAAAGCTGCGGCATTAACGTGGCGGCTTTAGCCCGATCGGCATCGGTCAGCATATTAATTGCCAGAGCGCGGCGCGCGGCGTCGCCATTGACCGTCATGAACTTCGTGAGATCGACCGTCGCGAACCGTCGCCATCCCTGTGTTCCAAGGAGGAGGTCGGTCGCGAGAGGAGCCTTGGGGTTGGTCTCATCAAGATAGATGTGGGCGTCAGAAAGGTTCTTCACGTCATTTTCGAGCAGCACCATCACGGGCAGCCGCGGGGCTTGCTCGCGCTTATCGATCATCTCCTGGACGCTGCTGTCGCTGACTGTGAGTCCAACAACAGCGCCGATAGGTTTGCCGGTGTCATCGGTGGTGGCGATACGGAGAGTCACTTTATCGCCGGGGATGAAATCCGTTTGATCCGCCACGATGTTCACCTTGAGACCGCGATCGGGCTGACGGAAGAGCAGGCGCTCCGCCAACGGAGTCTTGCGATCGTCATAGACCGTGGCGATGATCACCCCATCCAAAGATTTCGGCAAAGTGAAGCGGACGTTGGCGGGCTCGTTCGCCGTCAGAGAGACGGACGTGAACGAAAGCTCTTTGCCGCGTTGTTCCAAAGCAACGCCATAGTCCCCGCCGGCAGTGGCGGCAACGCGGATGACAACATCTTTACGTCTGGGCGAAACATCGGAAATCGAGGAAATGACCACGCCGGATGCCTTAACGGCAGGCAGCGGAAAGATTGTTTTGATTCCCGCCGGCTCGGTGACGCGCAGGGAATAGGCTTCGCCTTTCACCGGAGTGAACGAGAATCGCCCGCGTCCTTCGTGTTCCGTACGGAAGTTTGCGACTTCCCGGCCGCCTGCATCCACGATGATGCCTGCCATATCGGCAGGCTTCCTGGCGGGCGTTTTGCCTTCAACATACACGCGGTTCGGCAGGCCGGCCACAAGGTCGCCGCCTTCAGGATAAATTCCTAGGTCCAGCGTCTGCAGAAGTATGGGAATGGTCTTGGTGGCCGTCTCCAACGTGGCGCCATCCTGGATAATCATGGCAATGGTGCCTTCGCCGCGGGCGATGGCGGCGGGAAGCTTGAAGCTGGCGCTGGCGTTGCCCAGATTATCGACGTTGGTTTCACCTTTCCAGGTCTCTTCGCCATCGACGCGAGCAACGATGGAAACCCTTGCCCCGTCTGGGACGCCGCCTTCCGCGCGATCGACGTGGAGGCTGGCGGCAACCGTATCGCCGGGGCCGTAGCCGTCGCGTACAAAGACTATCTGGCTCTTCAGACGTGGGGTGCGATAGGCCCGGATGTCGAACTTACGTTCGGCCGGAGCATCGCCGGTGAAGGGATTCGAGATGCGAACGATGTATTCGCCTCCGGCCTGGCTTGCCGGAATATCCCAGGAAAATCCCATGACGCTGTCGACGATCGTGGCGACACCGGATGCAACAGTGTCGCCCTTAGGTCCTTTGATTTCGATGAACGCCGGACCTGTGGAAGCCGTCGGAATGTGACCATCCGCACGGAGGACAACGCCGCGAACATAGAGTTTTTCACCCGTGCGGTAGATGGGTTTGTCGGTGGAGACATGCGTGAGATAGCGTTCCGAGGCGCCAGAATCAGCAGGAAGCTGCGGCGCGGGCGCCGGGCCGCCAAGCGCAAGGCTGCCAATGACGATAATGCCGGCGATAGCAGCGCGGAGCCAGGTGAAATTCGCGAACCGAATGAACGGACGGATTGACGTGATGGATTCCATTTTCGTTCCCCCCAGTGAATAACCGACATGTGATGAGCGATCTGAAACTGTGATCGCGCTTGACGTCAGCGGGGAGGATACGAACGAACTCGGCGTCGTGACGGGACCAATATACTCTATCCGCAGTTTCCTCGCTTCGTAATCTGCGACTACTCACGATAACGCCCGAAACCCGGACTTTCTTAGAACGACAGGAATGAAATTCGGCGCGCGCTGATGCTCATTCCTTCCGGGACCTACTTCTCGCTTCGATTCACGCTCACAAGAATGCGCTGGACCTGTTCGACCGTCAGGCCCGTCGGGCCGTTACCGGTGATCTGGGCCAGCCGGTCCGGCCCCGGAAACGCACTACGGATGCTGGGTGCAAAGATAACTTTGCCATCCAATATCATGGCGACCAGCTTGTTCATTTGTGCCGACGACAACTCGCGCATCTTCTGAGCGCCGGCCTCGGTGAACACCAATGTCACGCTGTTGTGGCCGGTAGGATCTCGGAATGGGAGGGCTCGCTCAATGTCAGCGGAGACCAGAGTTGGAGTGGGGTTCACCCACACGCTTCTGTCTTCCGACTCCATTTTTTGCCACCCGGCTACTGCTTCTGCCGAAGCAGCATGAATGCCGAATTGACCCTGCGCCTGAAGCGCTCCGGCAGAGATAATTGTGGCGACACACAATGTAAGCAGGACTCTTCGATTCATGTTGCCTCCTAATTGGAATGCCATCCGCTAATGGAATTCGCGAAATCGAGCATTTGCTCCACGGTCATTGTCCCGCTCCTCAATTGAAAGAGTAGGCCCAATGCGGCCCAGGTGAGCACGCGCTGGTGTGGTCCGGGACAAAAAAATGAGCACGTCAAGTATTCATCCTGATCGGTATCATTCTCGAACAGCAGAGCACGGCCGAATTTCAACGAGACTTCACGGAAACTGGACTTCGCGTCCGACGGAACAATCGCGAACACGCCACCTGATTCCACAAACATGGCCCTCGAATTACGAGCCTCCGATGGACCTACACCCAGAATCCGGAGTGCAATCTCCGTAAAGTCGGTCATGGGAAAACCCGGAGGCGTCAGGATCGCCGGCGGAAGGGATTGCACGAACCAGCCATCCAGAAAGACAACCACAACCGAAGGGCCCATGTGAAAGCCAGTCTCGACGCCATCCCAATTCTGCGGAACGCGGACGCCTTCGATCCCACGCTTTTGAAGAGCTGCCCTCAGATCGTTGACGCTGATTTTCTGCCGTACATCGAAAGGCCCGGCCACACTCGCCACGGCAAGGCCCGAGACAACCTCTGCGGCAAGAGTTGGTGGAAGTCGCGGATCAAATCCGGCTTCGTGCTGGGCGTCCGCCAAACCAAAAAGGGGACGTCCCAGCGTGGCTTGTCTGGTGACTTCCACTTTGAACAATGGCAGTCCTATTTCCGGCAGCGACGATCGAATGGCCTCCGGGTTTCTCAAGTAAAAGCGGTTCAGCAAATGCAGCGCGATACCTCGAGTCGTTGGCGCCGCCAGCGCCAGAACGCACGCACCGAATACCGCAATAAAAGCCGTCCGTTGAAAGCGGTGCCGTCGTTTTACCATCCGTTCGTGCGACCGCAAATGAATGAGGCCGACGTCCGGATTCGGCTGCCAGGCCGGAGCCGGAGCCAACTCCGCAAAGCGCTCACGCACCCATTCACTTGTGTCCTTATTCATATCGACCATATCGCCTCACATACTTTCTCCGAAACGCTTCCTCTGCGCGGCGGACCAATGTTCCAACCGAAGCCGGATTCAGTTCCAGCGTGCGGGCTATTTCGTCGTAGGTAAAATCCTCGCTGCGAAGTACCAGCAACTCGGCCTGTGTCGTCTTCAGGTTCGCAAGGACTGCCCGAACGCGACGCTGCGCTTCATTCTCGAAATGCAGGTCTTCAGGAGTCGGGGCCGCGCGCCCAACACCGAACAGGCGCTCATACTTCTCCCGCCTCTGCCGTTTTCGTAATTCGTCCAGGCCACGACGAACCGAAACACGGTAAAGCCACCCTGAGACATTTGGGACCTGCGCTTTCCGGCTTCGGGATAGTTTCCAAAACACTTCAGAGGCGAGTTCCTCGGCCCGGGCAGGATCGCTGAGGATTCGCGCAATGGCCTTCGCCATGCGCGCGTAGTCGCGGCGAAATACCGCGTCAAAATCGAAAGCTGCGGCTTCCAGGGGAATTCCCGTAATCGGTTCGCTATCTGCGCTCACACAACCTCAACGACGGCCAAACCAGAAGTGTGACAAATATCCAGCACAATAACAGAATGAGTTTGGACTCAGGCTAGTGTATGGCGAGGTAGAACTGGCAGTTCCTCATCGTAATGGACCCAACGGAACCGAGGGGCGGAGAATATTGCCGCTCTCCGGCCATCGATCGTGGATATCAAGCCTGCTGCCATTGGCCAAGGTCAGGGTCTGACCGCCGACCTGATGGCCTACCTTCTTTGCGGTCCAACCCTCTACCGAGACCTGGGCACCGATCTCGAAGATCCCCTTGTCGATACCAGACTTCTGCAGAGAGTTCGGGGAAGACGATTCAACAGCCCAGTGGGCAATCTTGCCGTCCGGACCTTTCACGTCCATGTAAATCCACACGTGCGGGTTTGTCCATACCAACTTCGTGATTGTGCCCCTGAGGGTGATCGTCGCTTTAGCATCGAACTCGCTGGAGGGTGAGTGATGCGCCAGCAGAGGCCCAGAAGGTACTGTGAGCCAAACCGCGATTGCAATCAATCGAACTCTCACCAAGACCCTCCACGCGAATATCATTAGTACTTACCGGGCTGGGGACGGAAAGATACGGCTGCCGTCACACTTGAAACTCCGCGGCGTGGTCGATAGCCCAATCGAGGAAAGTCCGCGGCGGTGTTCCTGTGAGTTCGGTAAATGTGGACGTCACAAAT
>Ga0134121_10004585_pt1 | contig 11297 bp, 9 predicted proteins | sample KB301_FD_96463 | JGI IMG/M metagenome (GOLD analysis project Ga0134121, IMG submission 96463) | Terrestrial soil microbial communities without Nitrogen fertilizer from Kellogg Biological Station, Michigan, USA - KB3-0-1 | ecosystem: Environmental > Terrestrial > Soil > Unclassified ...
CGGCCTTCACCGGCGAGGCCCAGTGCATCACCGAGCCAGTCAGGCCGCTCGTGATCACGCTCGACGACGACACCTGATCGCCGTCCATCTTGACGAAGAATGGATACGGCAGCTGGCGGATCTCGCGAACCACCATGCCGTTGCCGAGATCGCGATTCTCGGGCACCGGGAATGAGTCGTTCTTGGTGTCCATCACCATGTCGTCGCCGACCTTGATGCCCCACTTCTCGAAGGCAGCCTCGAGGCCCGTCGTGACCTTCTCGACGGAGAGGCCGGCGCCCGGGGCGATCCGGTAGCGGCCGGCGAGCGCGACCACCGCGCCGCCCCGCATCACGAACTGATCGAGGTTCTCGACGGACTTGGCGTCGAGCGTTGCCGGCCCGGCGAGCACGAGCGCCTCGACGTCATCGGGCACCGGCGAGGACAGCGCGACCTCGCGCACCTCGTAATTGCCCGACAGCGCCCGCTGCAGCGCATGGAACGCCTGCGGCGGTGGCATCTCCTGCGGAGGCATGCCCTGCATCGGCGGCCTCGGCGGCGGCGCTGGCGGCGACCACAGCCCGACCACGCGCGTGAAGCCGGGCGCTGCGCGCTTGAGCCCCTCGGTGACCGCGTTCTTCAGATCGGCGTCCCCGAGGTTCTGCGGCGGGTTGACCCGCACCATGCGGTTGCCTACCTGCAGCAGCAGGTGGAAGTAATAGACCTGGCCCGACAGCAGATCCTGGTACGGGCGCAGCCCGTACTTGTTGAACAGATCCCGCATCTCCGCGTCGCCCTTCGGCTCGACGGTGGTGAACGCGAGCTTGCCGCCGGCCTGCTTGGACAGCTCGTCGACCACCTTCTGGAGCTTGGCCGGGCCATCCTTCCAGTTCTCGGGCAGGGTCTTCGGCGTGACGTACGCCGTCAGCTGCACCTTGCCCGGGGTCGACGCAAACAGCGCGTCGACGCTCGAGAACTCCGCGACCGTCTTCTTGATCGTCTTGGTCAGCTGGTACTCGGGGTTCTTGAGCGAGATCTCGACCTCCCCCACATCGACCACGCGGACCGCGATCAGCTCGTCGAGGCCGATCACCGCATGGTGATCGCCATACTCGATCGCAATCGCGAAGTACGCGTTGATCACCGACTTCTCGGTCTGGGTCGCAAACCGAAGTGGCGTCGGATCGATCCCGAACCGCTCCTTCGCATCGCGTTTGGCATCCTCGGAGTCGGTCGGATCGATCACCTCGACCCGAACCTTGTCCCCGCCAGCGAGCCGGTACTCTTCGAGTAGATCGCGGAGCTGCGGCACCAGCGGGGCGAGCTTGGGGTGCGTCTTCTCGGAGAAATAGCCGCGGATCAGCAGGCGCTCGTCGAGCCCTGCGAGGATCTTCTGGGTCGACGACGACAGGCTGTACGTGCCGTCCTGCGTCAGATCGATGCGGGCGTGCCGCACCGGTGCGATCCAGGCATCGAGCGCGATCGCGTTCGCGGCGACGAGGCCCACGCCGAGCAGCGCGTCGAGCCGGCGGCTGCGCCCGCGCGACCCACGGCCCCACGTGAGGCGCTGCAGCAGCACCACGTTCAGCGCGATCCCCACGCATACGATGCCGCCGTAGTACGCCAGGTCGCGAAGGTCAAGGACACCGCGCGCAACGCTTTCGAACCGCGCGCCCGTCCCGAGGTAACGCCCGATCGAGCTGCCGGTATCGCCGATCGCATACGCGATGCTGCACGCCAGCGCGGTTCCGACGAACGCCACGATCTCGTTGCCGGTCGCCGCCGAGACGCACATCCCGATCGCGAGGTACGCCGCCGACAGCAGCAGCGCGGCGAGGTAGCCGCCGAACACCGGCCCGAGATCGAGGTTGCCCATCTTCGCGATCGTGATCGGCAAGCCGAGCGTGAGCCCGAGCGCGACCGCGATCAACAAGAGGCCAGCCACGAACTTGCCGACGACGAGCTGCCACCGCGGCACCGGCAGCGTGAGCAACACCTCGAGCGTCCCGGTGCGCCGCTCGTCGGCCCAAAGCCGCATCGCCAGCGCCGATACCAGGATGATCAAGAGCTTGGGCATCGACTCGAACAGCGGACGCAGGTCCGCGATGCCGCGGGCAAAGAACTTCTCGCGCCAGAAGAACGTGTACAGCGCGACCGCGAGGAACGCGGCGAGGAAGATCACCGCGATCGCAGAATTGAAGTATCCCCGCAGCTCTTTCTTGATGACCGTCCACATCATGGCATCACCTCGATCACCGCGTTGACATAGCTGACATAGCTCTCTGGTGCTTGCGTGACGACCATCCGCGCCATGGCATCACCACGCACCAGCGCGATCTCCGGCGCGATCTCCGGGAGGACATCCCCCCGCAGCTGTTTCCTGGCGACCTCCCGCATCACGACGCCACCTCCGCGCGCTCGGCGAGATCGCGGAACACGCGCTCGAGTGTCTTGGGTTCCGGCCGGAGCTCTCCGACCTTCCAGCGCGTCGCGCGGAGCGCCTCGAACAGCGCGGGGCACAGCTCATCGGTGCTCCCCGAGATCACCCGCCACCGCGTGAAGTCGCCGGCGGTCCCGGCGGCCTCCACCGAGGTCACACCCTCGACCTTGTTGAGCACATCGGCGACGCCGCTCGCGGCCGCCTCGATCGCGACCACCGCGGCGTTCGCGCTGCGTAGCTCGGCCAGCTTGGCGTCGGCGCGCAGCTGGCCCTGCATGATGACCAGCACGCGCTCGCAGGTCGCCTCGACCTCCGAAAGGATGTGGGTCGAGAGCAGCACAGTTGTCTTTTTCGCGAGCCCGACGATCAGATCTCGGATCTCGACGATCTGCGCCGGATCGAGGCCGGTCGTCGGCTCGTCGAGGATCAGCAGGTCGGGCTCGTGGATGATCGCCTGCGCGATGCCGACCCGCTGGCGGAAGCCTTTCGAGAGCGTGGAGATCGGCTGGACGACGCGATCGGTCAGACCAGTCGCCCGGATCACCTCGACCATGCGGTCATGCCGGCGCTCCGGAGCGACCCCTCGCATCGCCGCCATCATCTCGAGGTACTCTTGGACCAGCATCTCGCCGTACAGAGGCGCGCTCTCCGGCAAGTACCCGATCCGGCGTTGTGCCGAGAGCGGATCGGAGATGACGTCGATGCCATGCACCCGCACGTCGCCCTCATCCGGCTCGAGGTAGCCGGTCAGGATCTTCATCAGCGTCGTCTTGCCGGCACCATTGGGCCCCAGAAGCCCGATGACCTCGCCCGGCTCGATCTTGAAACTGACTCCCGAGAGGGCCTGTATATACCCATAACTCTTGGATAACTTATCGATCGCGATCGCTTCCATGCGCCCCCCAAGACAGCAGAAATGCGGTGCCAAATTCCCGAACCGGGAATTTTTTCATGACATGCCCCGGAACCAGAACTTTTCCAACCTCCCCGCACCCCAACTTTCGGAACTGGGGGTGCTTCCGATCTTGCTTCCCCGCGGACCGGAGTTACTGATGCCCGTAGTCTGCCCCGCGAACCAGCCATGACCCAGTCCATCGAACGCCATGAATTTCAGGCCGAAGTAAAACAGCTCTTGGACCTGATGGTCCACTCGCTGTACTCGGACAAAGACATCTTCTTGCGCGAGCTCATCTCGAACGCGTCGGATGCGCTCGACAAGCTGAGGTTCGAGCAACTCACCAAGGCCGAGCTCGGCGGCTCCGACCTCCACATCCGCATCGAGGCCGATCGCACCAACCGGACGCTCTCGATCGCCGACAACGGCATCGGGATGACCCGCGACGAGGTGATCAAGAATATCGGCACGATCGCCCGGTCTGGGACCCGAGAGTTTCTCACCGCGATCGACAAGGCGACCCAGAAGGACGTCCCTCCCGAGCTCATCGGCCAGTTCGGCGTCGGGTTCTACTCGGCGTTCATGGTCGCCGACAAGATCGTCCTGGTCACCCGGCGCGCGGGGCAGGACACGGCCACGCGCTGGGAATCCGCGGGTGATGGCTCGTACGCGATCAGCGAGGCCGAGCGCGACCACGCCGGCACCACCGTCACGCTCCACTTGAAGCCCGAAGACACCGAGCACGGTCTCCGCGACTACACGACCGATCACGTGATCAAGGAGATCGTGAAGCGCTACTCGGACTTCGTCACCTACCCGATCCGGATGCAGCGCTGGAAAGACGGCGAGAAGCCGTCCGATCCCAAGATCCTCGAAGACGAGACGCTCAACTCGCAGAAGGCGATCTGGGACCGCCCCAAGGCCGAGGTCTCGGAGACCGAGTACCGCGAGTTCTATCGCCATATCTCGCACGACTGGACCGATCCGCTGCGTAACATCCCGATCAAGATGGAGGGCACGCTCGAGGCCTACGCCCTGCTCTACATCCCCAGCAAGGCGCCGTTCGATCTCTACAGCGCCGAGATGAAGCGCGGCGTGCAGCTCTACGTCAAGCGCGTGTTCGTGATGGACGAGTGCAAGGAGCTGATGCCCACCCACTTGCGGTTCGTCAAGGGCGTGGTCGATGCCCACGACCTCTCGCTCAACGTCTCGCGCGAGATCCTGCAGAAGGATCGCCAGATCCAGGTCATCCGCAAGCAGCTGGTCAAGAAGGTCCTCGCGACGCTCGACGAGATGAAGCGCGAGAAGTTCGACGACTACCTGCAGTTCTGGTCGGCGTTCGGGCCGGTCCTCAAGGAAGGCCTTCTGGCCTACGATACCCAGGACAAGGACAAGCTGCTCGAGCTGGTCATTGCCGGGTCGACCCACGACGCCACCAAGCTCACCTCGCTCGACGACTACATTGGCCGCATGAAGGAAGGCCAGGACGCGATCTACTTCCTGACCGGCCCCACGAAGGAGACGCTCGCCAAGTCGCCACTGCTCGAAGGCTTCACCGCCAAGGGCTACGAGGTCCTGCTGTTCTCCGATCCGATCGACGAGCTGTGGCTCGAGCGCGCGCCACGCTACAAAGACAAGCAGCTCACGTCGATCGGCCGCGGCGAGGTCAAGCTCGGGTCCGAGGACGATCGCAAGAAGGCTGCCGAAGCGCTCGAAGACAAGCAAAAGGAGTACAGCGACCTGCTCACCTGCTTCCGCGTTCACCTCCAGAACGAGGTCAAGGAGGTGCGGCTGTCGAGCCGCCTGACCTCGTCGCCGGTGTGCCTGGTCAGCGTCGAGCACGACCTGACCCCGCGGATGTAGGAGATGCTCGAGCAACTCGGCCAGGCGCCGGCCAAGATCAAGCGGATCCTCGAGCTCAACCCGGCCCACCCGCTGATCCCCAAGCTCCAGGCCATCTTCACCGAGAGCAAGGCCGACCCGCGGCTCGGCCTCTACGCCGAGCTGTTGCTCGGCCAGGCCCACCTCGCCGACTCGGGACAGCTCCCCGACCCGGCCGCGTTCAGCCGCGCCCTCGCCGACGTCATGCTCCACGGAGTCTGAGCGCGAGCGCCACCGGCATCCGGAGTCCCGGCAGCGCCGATGGCTCCAGGGTCAGGCCGGCGGCGTTGCGCTCTTGCGACCCTCGCTGCCCGCGGAACCGCCTGGCGCGGCCAGCCGGCGCGTGAGCTCTCCGGAATCGAGCAGCTTCTTCGCATCCTCGGCTCCGCCGATCAGCACACCCTTCACGAAGATCATCGGAAACGTCGGCCATCCGCTCCAGATCTTGAGCGCGGTCCGGCGGCGCCACGTGTTGAAGTAGCTGCCGTACTCCAGGTAGTTGAACGCGATCCCGGCCGCGGTGAGCATCTTGCGGGCTCGACGAGGAAACGGGTTCTGCTTCATCCCGACGACGACCACGTCATGCTTGGCGATGGCAGCTTCCACTTCATCAATGATGTCGCGATGGTTCGAGGCGATGACCTCGCGGATCGCGGGATCGACGCGATCTTCCGGGAGTAACGGTCTTTGCATGCCGCCAACTTACACCGTCGAAGACGGTGAGAGCTTCACGGCGCTCGCCCCCACCGCGAAATACTTCAAGCCGATCTGGAACGCTCGGCTCCGCGCGACCGCCACAGGTGTCGTCAAGCGCACCCGCACACCCTCGGCCGCGTTGAATGCGACGTCACGGACGAAGCTGGCAGCCTGGTCGCGAAGGTCTACAGCAGCTGCAGCTCCTGCGTGGCCAAACGTCCGAGGCTGCTGAACAGAAGCTCCGTGTACGAACCTCTCCTACCACCGGGCAAAATGCCCCGCGAGATCGGCCGCAACATCCGCGACTACAGTGGCAGCGTGATCGACGTCGCGCCGCAGTTCGTCCTCGGGCGGGAGCAGACATGTCGGACCTCGTGCTTTCGCGCACGCCAACAGCCAGGGAGCGCCGCTGTCATCACACCCGCCCAAAATTACCGCAGTTGATAGTTGCACAACTCGGCGACCTCCACGAGGATGCCGCCCATGCGAACCCTATTTATCACGCTTGCTCTTGTTGGCTTTGGATGTGGCGATGACGGCAACAAGGCCGTCGATGCGGCCGTTACACCGATCGACGCGCCCGCCGTCGTTACCCCCTTGGCGCTTGATTGCGCCACTTACTGCACGCACCTCGCCACGGACTGCACGGGTGCCGACGCCCAGATCACCGCGGCGAACTGCATGGGCACCTGCGCGGCCTATCCGCTTGGTACCCAGGCTGATACATCAATGAACACGCTGGGATGCCGCAACTACCACCTCCAGAACATCGAAGTGCGGAAACAGCCGGCCGCCACGCATTGTCCGCATGCCGGCCCCGCTGGTTCGACCCTCGCTGCTGCTACAGGCGTGTGCGGTGCTTCCGCTTGTGAAAACTTCTGCGCCATGGAAGCGAAGGTTTGCGGCACAGACGCCGCTCCGGTCACCGGGGTTACCAACCGATACACCGATACGGCTGCCTGCATGACGGCGTGCGCCGCATTCACCAAGACACCAGAGTACAGCCCCACCGTGACCACGGGGAACAACCTCGCCTGCCGCGTCTATCACTTGACCAACGCGGCCGCACAGGTTGTTGGCAGCGCCGCAAACAACACGCATTGTGGCCATACGCTGTCCCCGGCGGTCCCAGCGGGAGCTGGTGGCCAGTGCCAGTGAGCACCTGATAGTCACCGACCGCCGTATTTAGAGGGTTGGGATCGTATCGCGAATGGTGCGACGTCACGCTAAGTTTGTTTATCGTAGACGCATTGTGGTCACCCAATGACGTTCTGCAGCTGTGGCCTGACAATCCTCTGGGCGGAGCTGTAGCCTCCAATCGTGATCGGTCCCTATACGCAAGTCGTACCGATGGGGTATGTTCTGGCCTCGCTCTGCCGCAAATGTGAGTAGAGGTGGATGAGGCCCTACGCCATTGCCCTCTTGAGGTAATAGGTAAGCGCGCCGCGGACGAACAGGCTGGTCGCCGAATCGCCTAGCGCGCCGGTCTGCTGCTTGGCGTGCTTGAGCGCTTCCTAGGTCACCTCGAGCAGCAGGAACTGCTGCGGATCCATCCCCCCACCACGCGATGCTCGACCGTCAACGCCGACGTCCCAGCTGGGACGTCGAGCACAGCCGGGCATCTCACTCTGCGCCACGCAGCGCTTGCTCAGCAACGCCCCGCCTCAGAGGGAATGTCGAGTATGGCCGATCCACGGGGGCCTCCCACTTCTGGCCACCCGCGCGACGGGGTGGTCGAGCAATTCCGCTTGGCGGGATACCCACTCTCCGTTGTGTGGCGCTCGACCAACAACGCCGGAATTATACGGTGCACTTGTCACTGGGCAGCATTTGATTCAAATCGAGTGCTCGGCGAGCTACACCGCCCCATGCCGTCTTCGCTGACCGGCTACAGTACCTGGGACACGGCTAACTTCTGCTCACTACTCCTCATAAGGTAAGGCTCCATTGACCAATCGCGTCAAGCTTGTTTCATTCGGCGCGGTCATGTATGAGAAGGAATGCGGGGTCACGCCACTTGGAGATCTGCGGCACTTGCGGTTGCAATAATTGTGGATTCCGCGGCATGCAGCTATCCAGCGTTGCCTAGACTCGACAGCGTCGATGCTCCGCCGCCAGTTGACTCGCCCTCCACCACCCCACCCTTGGCGCTTGATTGCAACACCTACTGCACGCAACTCACGGCGGCATGCACTGGGACCGATGCTCAGATCACCGCGGCGAATTGCATGCGTACCTGCCTAGCATACCCGCTTGGCGCCCAGGCTGATACGGCGGGGAATACGCTGGGGTGCCGCAACTATCACATTCAGAACATCACCGTGAGAGGGATGTCGGCCGCCATTCACTGTCCGCATGCCGGACCCGCTGGTGCGACCCTCTCTGCCGCTACGGGCGTGTGCGGTGCTTCCGCTTGTGACAACTTCTGTGCTATGGAAGTGAGGATCTGCGGCACAGACGCCGCTCCGGTCACCGGGATCACCAACCGATACACGGATATGAATGCCTGCATGACGGCGTGCGCCGGATTCGCCAAAACACCAGAGTACAGCACCGCTACGACCACGGGGAACACCCTTGCCTGTCGCGTCTACCACTTGACCAACGCGGCCGCGCAGACTGTTGGAACGATGGCCAACAACCACTGTGGCCACACGCTCGCGACTGCGACAGCTCTGTGCATCTGAGCACCTAAACGTTACCGACCGCCATTTTCAGAGGCCGCAGCTGCGTCGCTGACGGATACTCACCGCAAACGCCCATCGGTTGATGCCAGTGGGCGTTTGTGTTGGAGCTGCAACACGATCTTCTGATACTGGGTCGTCCGTCGATTCCGCTACTACATAGCAAACGGTATTGTCGTCAAATCGACGGCGGATCTTGAGCGTAGGCTGCGGCAGGTGGATAGCTGACTCAGTACCGCCCTCCCAGCACAAGGCCGGCATGGTCATTTCCGATGACTGGCTCGATGAGCCACCGGTTCGCCTGCCTTGTGGTCGCGGTGGCTTCCTGCTCGCCGCCACGCAGGTAGAGCCAGACGGCGACGCCAACGCACGCAATGCCGGCGGCTCCGAGACCTTCGGCCACATAGCGCCTGGTGTTGGCCGAGTGCCAGAGCGAGTCCTGCTTCGCGTTGTCAGGCTCGCGCTTGGACTTGTCGTACATGGAGCTGGCCCATAGCTCGAAGCCCACCGCACCGCCGACGAAGCCAAGGGCCGCGCCACCGAGCGCGAGGGGAAGCACCTTCGAGCGCTGGTGCGACGGCGAGGCCGTGCCGGGTGCGTGCGACGGCTGGAGCACCGCGGCCTTGAGCTTGGGCGTCTCGATCGTCTTGGCGTCGTGCTCGACGCCGACCGCGATCGTGCTGGACCAGTCCGCGTTACCAGGGGCCCGCGCGGTGATCTTGTAGGTGCCACCGTCGACGGGCAGGGCCTTGTTCCACGCGCCTGGATCGACCGGCTCGTTGTTGCGCAAGATCTCGAGACCACCGACTCGGTTTTCCACGGGGATGTTGATCGTCAGCGTCGAGAGCCGCGGCTCGAGCTTGGCGGCGTGGTCGGTCGCGACCTTGTGCAGCTGCCGGGTGGCTTCGTCGGTCGCCGTGCGCGACTGCCGCTCGGCGTCGAGGAACAGGCCCCAGGCGGTGGCGAGCTGGCCGTTCTTCTCGCGGCAAGCCGCCTGGTTGAGCACCGTCGCGATCGTCGGATCGAGCTTCTGGCTCGCATCGAACGCGGCGCACGCTTCGGCGATCTTGCCCTGAGCGATGAGATCCTTGCCCTGGCGAAACAACGTCTCAGCCTGTGCGGTCGATGACTGAGCACGCGCAGTCGTGTGTGCAGCGGTGGTCGCGACGAAAGCGACGAGAACGATCTTCCAGTGCTTCATAGGTTCCATGGGGCGGTTTTCGGTTGGTCGTCAGGCAAGTTGCCAAGGAGCGCGAGAAATCGTGCATCCAATGATAAAGACAGTTTTTTTGGCTTGGCCGGGCAGACAGCTGCCACTGAGGTAGGAGGTGCCAGCCACGCTGGCGCCGATGGCCAAAGCGCCGGGTGTCACTGGCGGGACGTCGGTAGCTCGGGCACCGCTGTCCGTTGCGCAGCACCCGGTCACGCGCGGCCACTTCAGCGCTTCGATGCGCGGAGGACCGCGTCGCGATCCTCGGCCCGTACACCACGGCATCGTCGCCTCACCCACCACCCACGGCCTCATACATCACCCGTGCGTAGCATGCCACTGCCCGGGCACGAAAGAGAGCGCCGATGGCCTGATCCATCGGCGCCCGTACAGGTAACCCTGCGGTTCCCTTGCGACAACCACAACGTGTGACGTCGTGGCCAAGCGCCTATGATGCCGCCGTCGGTTCGACGTGATCATCGCGCTTGTCCTGTTGTCGGCGTTCCTCCACGCGACGTGGAATGCGCTGCTTCGCCTCGAGAAGAGCAAGGATCGGTCGCTGGTGGTGGCGATCGCGGTGGCGACGTTGTTCGCGGCGACGGTCGCCGGGATTCGGTGTGCGCTCGGTGCCGTGCCGTTCGCGTCGCTGGGTGGGCTCGGCTTCACGCTGCTCGCCGGTGTGCTCGAAGCGACCTACTTCGCGACGCTGGCTCGCGCGATGGAGCTCGGCAAGCTCGGCGTGGTGTACACGATCTCGCGTGGCGGTGCGGTGCTGGTGGTGTGGCCGCTGTCGATCGTGCTGTTCTCTGAGCTCGCGACCGTGCCATCGGTGGCGGGTAGCTTGGTCGTGCTCGCCGGCCTCGCGCTGAGCGGGCTCGGAGCCGGGAGCAACGGCCGCGATAACCAGCGCGGCGCGGTGAGCTGGGCCGTCGCGTGTGCCCTGTCGATCGCGGGATATCACCTCGCGTACAAGGCCGCGCTGCGCGAAGGGGTGAACCCATCGGCGTGCTTTGCGCTGTCGCTGGGGGTCTCGGCGGCGATCAATGCAACGCGTCTGGGTGAGGCCGGCCGTGGCCAGCTGGGCGTGCTGGTACGCAGTCGGTGGCCACGGCTCTTGCTGATGGGTCTGGTGTGCGGTGGTTCGTTCTTGATCCTGATGGAGGCGCTCGCGATCGGCGGCTCGGGCTACGTGCTGACGCTGCGCAACACGTCGGTGCTGTTTGCAGCCGGGATGGCCCGGCTGATCGGTGAGCGCCCCAGCCGGAGCGAGATCCTCGGGGCCGCGCTGGTCGCCGCGGGCGCGGCGCTGATGGCCTGGTAACCCACGACATGGTTCGATTCAGGAGCGCGACGTGGCAAGCTGCGGCGCGATGGCAGCACCTGCGATCGACTGGGCACCAGCGCTACGCCACCTGCGCCGCGTCGACGAGAAGCTCGCTCCAGTGATCGAGCGCCACGGCGCTCCGTCGATCGTGCCAACGACGGACGCGATCCGCTCGCTCGCGCGCGCGA
>Ga0134121_10004586_pt1 | contig 11295 bp, 10 predicted proteins | sample KB301_FD_96463 | JGI IMG/M metagenome (GOLD analysis project Ga0134121, IMG submission 96463) | Terrestrial soil microbial communities without Nitrogen fertilizer from Kellogg Biological Station, Michigan, USA - KB3-0-1 | ecosystem: Environmental > Terrestrial > Soil > Unclassified ...
CCAGCACCAGCAATGCCAGCAGCAGAAGACCGGGGAAAACAGCGTTGTAACCGTACAAGACACGTCGGTTTCCGGCTTTGACGGGAATGTCCAGTCGGGCCAGCAACAAGCTGCCGAACAACAAGAGCAGGCCGAACAAGGCAACATAGGCGCACAGCCAAAAACGCCAGGCCTCCGGTCCCTGCCAGCTGCGAACGCCACCTACCAGATATGCCTTCCACCACCACCACACACGCATGGCAGTGGCCAACGTAATGACCAGCCCCGTCATGCTGCCCAGGTACAGCGCCAAAAACCGCATGGTGTCGCCAGTACTGGCCCGCTCCAGCGTGAGCTGCGTAAACAGGCCGGCGGCCAAAAACACCAAACCAATCAAGATCAGGCCAATGCCTTCAGGACCGCCCGGAAAACGGCCGAACTCTGCTCTTCCGGCGCGGTAAAGAATAGGCCCTCCCCAAATGCAAAAGCCCACCCCGATGATGAGCAGGGCAATGGCCAGTTGGCGGCGAATGTTGACCAGCCATTGCAAAATCCCACGCTGCGACAACAAGCTCTCCGGCGTGTGCCGCAGGCTGATGCCGCCCAGCAGGCAGATCAGCCCCATTGCCGCCAAACTTGCAACCTCGGGGAAGACGTGATTGTTGCGTTCCGCCAGGAACAGCCACAAAGCCAATGCAAGCAAAACGCCGCCGCCAATCAACGACAACAGCCACAGCAGATTTCGCGCTTGGCCTTCCAGCTCTCCCAGCTTGCTGGGATCGCCTTTGCATTTCACACGGCTAACAGTGATCCAAAGGAACACGCCCAGGCTAATGACTGCCAAAATCGCCGGGCCAATGTAAAACGGCGCGCCAAGGTCCAGGTCGTTGGTGCCGGCACGCGTGGAACTGCGCGCCCACATCCAGCCGGACAACAGCCCAAAACCGACCGCTGCCCAAACCAAACAGGGAACAACATCCCAAACGGATACCGAATAAGGCGTCCGAACATTCGGCGTCGTTTGCTCAGTTTGCGTTGACATCACTTCACCTTCAATCTGAGCCCGAAGCGCAAGCGAGGATGCCTTGCTTGCGCTTCGGGCTCAAGCGTATTACGCCTAACTCCACTTCCGCGCTTCCAGAATCTTGATCGACAGAAACAGCCAGAAAGCCGCGACCGACAAATGCAGCACCAACAGCCGCGGCGTAATGGTGCCGCGCGCCGACGTGATCCACAGGTCGAGGTAAGACACGTAGGTGATCACTTGGTTGAGCCACTGCAGGTCGCCCGTGGCAAACCGGTTCAACATGTACAAAAGCGTCAGCGCCATCATCATGACGAACGTCAACACGGCGGCCAGGATTTGGTGCTGCGTGACGCTGGAGAAAAACAACCCCATCGCCACAAAGCCAGCGCCCATGCAACCCAGTGCGATCATGAACGTGATGATGGGCCGATAGTCGAACGGGGCATCGCCTTCGATCCGCAGGGCGATGAAATAAATGCCCCACACAAACCAGCACATGACGAAAACCCGCAGGCCCGCCAGAAACTTGGAAAGCACCACCTGCCACTCGTTGACCGGCGCCGTCAGCAGCACCTCGACGGTGCCGGAGCGCTTTTCTTCGCTGATCATGCGCATGGTGATGATCGGCACCAGGAAAATCAGCGGAATCACCGCCAGAAAACTGACCATGAACTGGAAGAAAATCGGCTCGGGCAACGGCCGCGGCCCTTGGCCGTCGCTGGCGAACACATCGAGCACGAAGATCCAGAAATTGAGCCAACCGGCCAGGGCCATGCCGACCAGTACGATGTACGCGATGGGTGAGAAAAAGAAGGCGCTCAGCTCGCGGCGGGTGAGCACCACCAATTTGTTGTCGGAGCAAACGCCCAGGTACACCAGGAAATACTCAAAGCCAAAGTACATCAGCACCAGGCCCGAGGGCAAAAAGAACGACGGGGCCTGCGTGCTCCAGTTCAATTGGGCGCCCACCCACGGCAACATTGACCGGCCCAGTGCGCCCAGAAACATTGTACCACCAATAATACCGATGGTGCGCCCCGCCCAGAAGCCGCGCGGCGACGCAATCCCTTCCATGCCGACATACCCAATCGCGAACAGCAAACCCAAAATCAAGTGCACCACGCCGGACGGCATCAAAAAAGCTTCGCTCAAGCTTGGCGCCAACATACCGCCGCCGATCAGGCCGGCCAGGGCATTGGCTAACCCCGCCAGGCCAACGGCATTGAGGACCAATGTCCTCATATGCAACTCGCCTTCGTTCTTGATGAACGTCAGCAAGAAACCAAGCGAAAGCAGCATGGCCAACGCCCCATAGGGCAAAAACGCATCGCCCACTTTTTTGGCTTCGGTGAGCGGCACCAGGCGCAGAAAAACGGCCGCGATAAACAGCAAAACTCCCAAGCCGCCGTACAACCGGCGAAATTGGAAGTCTTTTTCATTAAAGGAGTGGTAAAGCAAGCCCGTGATGCCCACGGCCAAAAAGAAAAAGCCCAGTCCGGGCGGGATCAAGTAGGGTTTGTCACCCGCCTTGAACAACAGGGCGGCGCCGCCGAGCGTGATGAGCATCAAGCTGGCGACGGCCAGGTAACGCGCGACCAACGGCCCTTCTTCACGCAAGACCGAAGGTGCGCGCTCTTCGAGCGCTTGCCAGGTGGGTGCCTGCATGTCGCGTTTTGGTTTGATTGCCCGGCTGGCCATATGTCGCATCTCTTTAAGCGTGTATCACCACGAGCCGCCGGGCTTGTCCCGGCGGTGGACGGCGAGGGTAAACCCCGCCGCTCGTTTGTTAGTTTATCTCTTCACCGCCATGCGGCCCGATTTGTCCTGAATGGCGGTCGTGCCGCTGCCCGAACGCGCCTCGATGGCATCCTTGAGCGGGTTGTGTTCGCGAAGCACCTCGAAGAAGGCGTCTTCCAATGTCCGCCGGCGATAGCCCAATTGCAGCAACGACCATCCTTTTTCGAGAACCAATGCGGCAATGGCCTCGCGCAGATCGCGGTTGTCCTTGGTAGTGACCGCAAACACCGCCGAGCCTGATCCCTTCGAATCGACCACCACCTGCGTGACGCCTTCCAGCGCCTTGAGCGCCGCCAGCACCTGATCGACCGGCCCGCGGACCTCCACGATCAATACGCTCTTGGTGTCCACGTCCACCAGCGATTTCATCATGCCGATGCGGCCGGCGTTGATGATGATGACGCGCTCGCAAATCGCCTCGACTTCGGACAGAATGTGCGTGGACAACAGAATCGTGTGGCTTTCGCCCAACTCGGAGATCAGGGCCAGGGTCTCACGAATCTGAATGGGATCAAGACCGACAGTCGGTTCATCCATGATTAGGATGGCGGGATCGGCAATCATCGCGTCAGCCAAACCGACGCGCTGGCGGTAGCCCTTGGACAGCGTCCCCGTCAGCCGGCGGCGAACCTCGCGCACGCGGCAGCGGTCAAGGCAATACTCAATGCGCTTGGTCCGTTCCTTGCGCGGGACCCCCTTGAGCTTGGCCCGAAAATCCAGGTATTCCTCGACGCGCATCTCGGGATACAGCGGTACGCTTTCCGGCAAATAGCCAATGTTGCGGCGGACATCCATGGATTCCGTCATCACATCAAAACCGGCGACCTTGGCCACACCGCTGGTGGCGGGCAGGTAACTGGTCAGGATGCGCATGGTGGTGGTTTTGCCGGCGCCATTGGGGCCGAGGAAACCGACGACCTCGCCGCGGTCAACCTCGAAGCTGACGCGGTCGATGGCCATCACGGGGCCGAAGTATTTGGAGAGGTTTTGAACGCTGATCATGGGTTACCTGGCTCGGCCGCGGGCGGCTTGGCAATGCTGGACATCTTCAACTTATTACGCAGCTTACCGCCGGCAAGTTCGTGGGTTGCCCTTTGGTGGAACGGATGATGTATGGCGCGGGGGCGGGGCGTGCAAGGGTGGGATACACAGCGTAATTGCCAAGCCGCTTGCGGCTTAGCAGGAGCAATTCCTGGCTAAGTCGTCATAGATATTCATCGCGGGGTCATTCCAACCCATTTTGGCGGCCACGGCATCCATGAGGGGATAGGCGTCGCGGATGTCCAGCGTGTCTTCCAACAAGGCCTTCATCTGTTGGTAGGTTTGTCGCTTGACCAAGATGTATTCCTCTTGCGTCTCGGGATTAACGGCGACCGGCTCCTGTTCGTTTAACTCTTGCCGTTGCTGCTCGGTCAGCTCAAACATGGCGATCTCCTTTGTTTGAATCCTAATTTACCAATGCCCCGGCCGGCAATGGCGGCTTTAGTGAACCAATGGATAATAGGCCGCCAACCTATCAGGATGGACACCCGCCGCCGCCAGGCTCGTCAGCATCCAATTGCGCAGCGTTTGGCGGACCAGCCCCGTGCGTTGCCAACGTCTGGGCGAAACGAGGATACGCGATCGCGCCACGATGATGCGGCCAAGGCGGCGCAGCGTGCGGCTGATGAACACGTCTTCCATCAAGCGAAGAGGAGGAAAACCACCGATCCGTTCGAAATCGCGGCGGCGAACGAATAGCCCCTGATCGCCGTAAATCAAACCCGTGAGCCGCACACGGGCGGAAGCGCAGGCGTCGATGCTGCGGTAAAGCATGCCATCGGCTTGAACACCCATCGTGAAACAACCGGCAGCTATCGACGGATTACGAAGCAGGCGTTGGGCATCCGCCAATGCCGAGTCACAAGCGACACAATCGGCGTGCAAGAACAAAAGGACATCACCGTGTGCACGGGCGGCGCCGGCGTTCATCTGTAGCGCTCGACCACGCGCCGCCAAGATTACCTCATCGGCGTCCGCTGCCGCTGCCACGGTGCCGTCGTTGCTGCCGCCGTCCACGACAATGATTTGCTCGGGCCGTTGAACGCGCAACGACCGCAGGCAGGCACCGATGGTCTCGGCTTCATTCAGCGCTGGGATAATGACGGAGATGGACATTCAAACATTTGTAAGAATATCTGGATGATCTTGAATACGCAACTCACTATGATGGTCTATCGACAAGACACCCTCAATGGGCAGTAATCACATGGCAGACCCCTGGTATGCCGACGGCCTGGCGTTTACGTGCACGCGTTGCGGCAACTGCTGTCGCGGAGCGCCTGGGGCGGTCTGGGTGAACGACGACGAACTGCGTGCCATTGCCAAGTATCGCGGTGAAAATGCCCTGGAGGTTGAGAAACTCTACACACGGATGATCCAGGGCAGTCGTAGCCTGCGCGAGCGGACCAATGGCGATTGCGTGTTCTGGGACCAAGAGGCGGGCTGCACCGTATACCCAGTGCGGCCGCGTCAATGCCGCACATGGCCGTTTTGGGCCAGCAATGTCCATACCCCTGAGACGTGGGAACAGGTGACCAAAGTTTGCCCCGGCGCCGGTAAGGGCGATTTGATTCCGGTCGAGGAAATCACCTGGCGGCTAAACGTCATTCGCATTTGAGGTAAATCATGGACGAAACGATTCGCCGCCGAGTCCTGGAGATTTACCACGAGGCGGATGCCGCCGTGGCCGCGGCAGGACCCGTTTGTATTGCCAGTGGTCGCTGCTGTCGTTTCAAAGAATACGGTCATGTGTTGTACTTGAGCAGTTTGGAAGCGGACGTGTTGTTGTCTTCCGTCCCCCCTCGCCCCGATGCGGGGAGAGGGGTCGGGGGTGAGGGGACCGCGTCGCCCGATTTCTGCCCGTTTCAAAAGGACAACCTCTGCACCGCCCGTGAGCCGCGGCCCTTGAGTTGCCGCGTTTACTTTTGCGATCCAACCTACCAGGAAAAGTGCCAGGAGATCACGGAAACGCACCTGCGTAAGCTGAAAGACCTCGCCGAAGAGAGCGGCATCGCGTGGGAATACGCGCCGCTGCATGAATTCCTCAACGACGCCACTTGCTAAGCCGCAAGTGGCCTTCAACCCTGGAGACTGACATGCGTTGGTTTCGTCCGTTGGCCCTTTTGATGTTGGCAACCTCCACCGCTGCGGCGGCCGATTGGCCGCAATGGCTTGGGCCCAATCGGGACGGCGCGACCGCGGAAAAAGTCGCACCTTGGAAGGGCCAGTTGATTGTCGCGTGGCGCAAAGCTGTGGGCGAAGGGCACAGTTCTCCTGTTGTCTCCAATGGCAAGGTCTACTTGCACTACCGCGTGCCTAACAAGGAAAGTGAGGCGGTGGAATGTTTCGAGGCCGCCACCGGCAAGCAGCTTTGGCTCAATGAATACCAACGCGACGCTTTCAAAGGCCTGTTCGGCAGCGGCCCACGCGGCACGCCCGCCGTGGTTGAAGGCAAGATTTATTCTTTCGGGCCCACCGGGATTCTTACCTGCACCGAAACCGCGACCGGCAAAACCGTCTGGCAATCCGACACCCGCAAGGTGTTTAATTCGCCGAAGCTAACCTTCGGGGATTCCACCTCACCGCTGGTCGTGGGCAACAAGGTTCTGGTAAACGTCGGCGCCAAGGGCGCCTCGGTCGTGGCTTTTGACAAGGACAAGGGCGATGTCCTCTGGAAGAGCCTTGACGACGCCGCCAGCTATTCCTCGCCCATTCTCATGGGAAAAGACAAAAACCAATCAGTCGTGTTTCTCACCCAACTCGGCGTCGTCGGATTAAACGTGGACGACGGCGCATTGCAGTGGCGCTTTCCTTTCAAGGACAAGCTTTTCGAGAGTTCCACCACGCCGATCCGCGTCGGTGACAAATTGCTGGTAAGCTCCATCAGCCTCGGCACCGCTTTTTTGGACATCGAAAACAAAGACGGCAAAATGGCAGCCAACCAGCTTTGGAAAACCGATGCCTTGACTTGCTACTTCTCGACACCCGTTCCCGTTGGCACCGACCACGTCTACCTGGTCACCGGCTCGCCGATTCCCGGCGGCAAATCCTCCCTGCATTGCGTGGACGCCAAGACCGGCAAAGCGCTTTGGTCCAAGGGCGGCGTTGGTAAATATCACGCTTCCTTGATGCGCACCGGCGACAACAAATTGTTGATGGTGGAGGAAGCCGGCAATCTGGTATTTATCGATCCCGATCCCAAGGCCTACAAGGAACTGGCGCGGGCCAAGATTTGCGGCAACACCTGGGCGCATCCGGCGCTGGCCGATGGGCGATTGTACATTCGAGATGATAAGGAATTGGTGTGCGTGGAGGTTGGTAAGTAGTCGTTGAGCCGCGACGCGCATTGGAGCGCTCCGCTGCGCGTCGCGGCTATGAACTTCCTTTAGGTAAACATCTCCGCAACCTGAATCCTCAAGCCTGGAATAATATCTTCAATCGTCAACAAATCCTTCTCTGTTAGCACCACCGGCGTCTGCCCCGGCCGATAAACCGTGATGGTCCTCTTGTACGGATCGGGCGCCAGCACGACCTTCACTCCTGCCTTGAAGTAATCCGCGATCTTGCGCTCGATGGCTGGGATTGTGTCGTTTTTACTGCGAATCTCGACAATCAACTCCGGAATGGTCTCCAGATAGCCCTCTGGCGATAAACGAATCGGCAGCGACGCATTGGTGATAAAGGCCACGTCTGCGCCAACAACGCGGTCGGGATTCCTCCATAAAACGACGGCGACTTCGCCACAACGGGCCACGCCATGTCCCCGCTGTTCGCCTTCACTAAAAACCTTGGCGGCAAATTTAATTTCCGTGGCCCCGTGAATATCTCCAGGCGGCGGCATGACAATCAACCTCCCATTGTCAAGTTCATAGAGGACGGGTCCCGTAGGCAATTCGGACGGCAATGCGGCCAAATCTGCCGCGGTAAGCAGCCGCGGAAACGACGCATACACAGGAACAGGATCAGGAGCGATTATTCCAGTAGCCGGAGTCATGTCTGTCTCCTTTCAGGGTCTAGTTTACCACACGCCCCAGCGGCTTCGCCAGTTCCTTTATCGACCCGATCAATCGCTCAAACGCCGTCAGCGACAGCGTCTGCGCCCCATCCGACATCGCATGATCCGGATCGGGATGCACCTCGATAAGCAGCCCATCCGCCCCCGCCGCCAGCGACGCCAGGGCCATCGCCGGCACATAATCTCGCTTGCCGGTCCCGTGGCTGGGGTCCACCAGGATCGGCAAATGCGACAGCTTCTTGACCGGCGGGATCACCGACAAATCCAGCGTATTACGGCTATGGTCGGAAAAGGTGCGGACGCCTCGTTCGCACAAGATGACGTTATAATTGCCGCCGGCCATGACGTATTCGGCAGCCATGAGCCATTCTTCGAGTGTGGCTGACATGCCGCGTTTGAGCAGTACCGGTTTGTTGGTTTTGCCCACCCGCTTGAGCAAGCTGAAGTTTTGCATGTTGCGGGTGCCGATCTGAATGATGTCGGCGGCGTCCTCAACGGCGTCGGCGTTGTCGGTGTCCATGAGTTCGGTCACGATGCCGATGCCGGTTTTCTCGCGCGCTTTCTTAAGAATCGCCAGGCCTTCGCGGCCCATGCCCTGGAAAGCATAGGGGCTGGTGCGCGGTTTGTAAGCCCCGGCACGCAGCAAGCGGACGCCATGCGCCATCAGCCATTCCGCGGTGTTCAGGATCAAAGTTTCGTTTTCCACGGAACACGGACCAGCGATCAGGGTGAAAGTGCCTGGTCCTATTGTCGTTTGTTGCAATTTGACGAACGTGTCGGCCGCATGCATTTCGCGGCTGGCGAGCTTGTACGGTTTGGTGACGCGGATCAATTCCATGACGCCAGGCAGCACTTCAAGTGTGCGCGGATCGACAGCCCCAACGTTCCCGGTGATGCCGATGGCAGTGCGCGTCGCGCCCGGAAGGGGATGCGGCGTCAGATTCATTTGCCGGATGGCGGCCAATACGCCGTCGATTTGCTCGGGCGTGGCGTGAGTTTGCATGACGACGAGCATGGCGAAACCTCGAGGGGCTGGGCGGTACTGCAAATTGTATGGCTATGTTGCCAGGCTTGCATACCGAATTGATGCCACGACGCTGGCCTGGCGGGATCGACAGGATTGTGTTTTCAGAACCAAACGCCAACTGCTTAAGTTGTGTTCAGCAAATGTGTTGTGTTTAGCGAGGACGACGGGACTCGAACCCGCAACATCCGGATCGACAGTCCGGTACTCTAACCAATTGAGCTACGTCCCCAGCGGAGTAAGGGCCTTCCCTTCTCCATTCCTCACAATATAAGGAGCAGGCAAGGTTGCAACAAGTTCATTTTGGCGTGACTTTTTTGGCTTCTTCGTTATGCCCAGGCTCAGCTTTGCATCCACGGCAATGTCAAGGTCAGCAGTTCGCCCAAGCCTTTGCCGAGCGGCTCAGCCGCCATGCGTGATTGCCCGGCCAAACGCCACAATTCTCCCAACAGAGTTGGGGAAGATAACAATGCCAGGGCCAATCGCCAGGGCGAGGCTCGGCCGCCGGACATGAGCCGGGCGAGTTTCGGTGAGATCGGAGTGTGGGCGTCGTCCAGCACAACACGCAAACAGCCGAACGGCACGCCTGCTTGATGACACAGCTGAGCAAGTGTTGCCGATTCCATGTCCACGGCTACGGCGTCAAATTCCTTGAAAAGGCTTTGTTTTTCGTCAAGTGAGCCCGCCAACTTGGCTGCGGTTACCACGCGGCCGCGGTGCAGGGGTGGATCCCATTTGCCGGGTGGTAAATCGCCGGGCCACGATGTTGGCCAGGTGGTGTTGGTGGCGCCGTCAATAACCTCGGTGGCCAGGATCAGGTCACCGGATTTCACATCGCCACGCAGGGCGCCGCAAAAACCCGCGGCAACCACGACTTTGGGACGATAGGCAACATTGCCGAGTTTTGGTCGGCTCAGCAACCAGGACATTGCACGCTCGGCTTGCAGTTGACCGACGCCGGTTTCGATGGCCAATACGGGTAACCAGGCGGGGCCGCAGAATCGGGCCCAACAGGGTGCGCCGGGAAATCGCTGGTGGGGGCGGAATTCCCGGCAAAAGGGACGGCTTTCACGTCGCATGGCGAAGGCGACGCATGGATCGTCGAAAAGAAGCTCAGGGCCGGAGCGCGAAATGGGGGTTCGAGGTGCGGTCACGGCGCTGTCCCCGTGCCAAGCCGCAAGCGGCTCAGGATTTTTGCCAGTTGCGCTCAATGAACGTGGTGTCCACACGGCCTTCGATGAAGGCAGAATGATTGAAAATCTCGCGGTGGATCGGAATCGTCGTCTTGACGCCTTCGACGATGAACTCGTCCAGGGCTCGTCGCATGCAGGCCAAGGCTTCGGCGCGAGTGTGCTGATAAACCAACAACTTCGCCATCAGCGAATCGTAATTGGGTGGCACGCGGTAGCCGGTGGTGACGTGCGAGTCGATGCGAACGCCAGGCCCGCCGGGCAGTTGCCAGCGCGTCACCGTTCCGGGACAGGGACGGAAATCGGCTGATGGATCTTCGGCATTGATGCGACATTCCATGGCGGCGCCGCGGTGGACAATGTCTTCCTGACGGAAAGCCAGCTTTTCACCGGCGGCAATGCGGATTTGCTCGCGGACCAAATCAACGCCCGTCACCAATTCGGTCACCGGATGCTCGACCTGAATGCGGGCGTTGACTTCTATGAAGTAAAACTTGTTGGTTTTATCTAGCAGAAACTCGCAGGTGCCGGCGTTTTGGTAATTGGCGGCCTTGACCATGCGGACCGCAGCGTCACAAATTTGCTTGCGAACCTCCGGCGGTAAGTTGGGAGCGGGCGATTCTTCGACCAGCTTTTGGTGGCGGCGCTGAAGGCTGCAATCGCGTTCGTAGAGGTGAACGACGTTGCCATAACGGTCAGCGAGGATTTGCACCTCGATGTGCCGCGGCTGTTCGATGTATTTTTCGATGTAGACACTGCCGTCCTTGAATGCGTTTTCCGCTTCTTGCTTGGCGGCCTTGAGGCCGGCTTGCAAGCTGATGTCGTTGCGGGCGACGCGCATGCCACGGCCGCCGCCGCCGGCGGCTGCCTTAATAAGGACAGGATAACCCATGTCATGCGCAAGTTTAAGCGCTTCGGCGTCGCTGTCGATCAATCCTTCGCTGCCGGGCACCACGGGAACATTGGCTTGCTTGGCGAGCTTGCGCGCCTCGTTCTTGTTGCCGAGCAATCGCATGGCCTCTTGGGTTGGGCCGATGAATTCGATGTTACAAGCCCGACAAACCTCTGCAAAATGCGGGTTTTCTGAGAGGAAACCGTAACCCGGATGGATCGCCTGAACATTGGCGATCTCTGCGGCGCTGATAATTCTGGGTATCTTGAGGTAACTCTCGGCGGAAGGCGCTGGCCCAATGCAGATGGCCTGGTCGGCCAGATCGAGATA
>Ga0134121_10004588_pt1 | contig 11293 bp, 6 predicted proteins | sample KB301_FD_96463 | JGI IMG/M metagenome (GOLD analysis project Ga0134121, IMG submission 96463) | Terrestrial soil microbial communities without Nitrogen fertilizer from Kellogg Biological Station, Michigan, USA - KB3-0-1 | ecosystem: Environmental > Terrestrial > Soil > Unclassified ...
AACGGGCTGCCCTGCTCGTCCATGACGGTGCCGTAGAGGTTGCCGGTCTGCAACTGGGCGAAAGCGGCACCGCCGCCGAGCACCAGGAGCATGGCAGCAACCGCCACGATCCGTCCCCACAAGTTGGAGCTCTTCATATCAATAAACCTCCCATTGGTTGATTTGGCGAGCCGCGCGTTGGAACATCACGGCCCCATTCGACAGACGAACGTGCTCTGCTTCCCGCTGCGTCACATCACCTCCTTCCCGGATGGAGACAAGGTCGCTCGAAATGGACTGCGGTACAGTACTCAACATGCCAAAGCCGGGTCAAGCAAGCAGGGTGCCATCCCGACGCGCTCCATGCCGATTTGGCAAGCCGCTGATTTGAAAGCACTTCCAGTCGCCTCTCCGCTCCTCCCAGGCGCTCCGATCCAGAACCTTGAACAGATGTTCTCCAAAAAAATGGATGGAACCGGAACGCTTCCGAGGGAAGCCAGCGCGCAGCAGCCCTGTTGTACCGAACTGGATTATATTGGGGAAACGATGCGATACCAGGCCCATGTGCTCCTCGTCCTTCTTTTGGCCGCCGGCGCCGCCGGCTGCGCCCAGTACAAGCGCTTCGACTCCTCCGGCCATCTGCGCGAGCAGTACGCCGCGGAGGTGGGTGCCGCGACCGCGGCGCAACTGACCGTCCCCTACGAGCTGACCGGCACGATGCGCGCCGACCTCGAGAAGCGGTTGCGCCCGGCCCCCTCGGAGCTGCGCACCCTGAACCAGGTGCTCAACTTCATCTTCGAGGACCTCGACCTCCACTATGAGCTCAACCCGACGCGCACCGCCGCCGAGACCTTCCGCGACCGCCGCGGCAACTGCCTGTCGTTCGTCAACCTCTTCGTGGGGATCGCCCGCGAGCGGGGGCTGAACCCGTTCTACGTCGAGGTGACCGACTACCAGCGGTGGAACCACCGCGCCGGCATGGTGGTCAGCCAGGGGCACATCGTCGCCGGCATGTATCTGGACGGCGAGCTCAAGACCTACGACTTCCTGCCGTACCGGCCCAAGGCCTACAAGAAATTCAACCCGATCGACGACCTGACGGCGGCGGCCCACTTCTACAACAACCTGGGCGCCGAGTCCCTGATGGACGGCAACCTCCCGCGCGCCACCGAGCTCCTGACCATCGCCACCCGCATCCAGCCCCGGTTCGAGAAGGCGATCAACAACCTGGGCGTGGTGAAGGCGCGCAGCGGCGACTTGCAGGGGGCTCTGGAGATGTATCAGAAGGGCCTCGAGATCGCCCCCGACGACGCCATGATCCTGACCAACATGACGCGCGCCTACCAGCAGCTCGGCCGCGCCAAGGAAGCCGACGACCTGCTCGCCCGGATCGAGGCGTCCAACACCTCGAACCCGTTCTTCTTCGTCTATCAGGGCGAGATGGCCCTCTCCCGGGGGGAGAACCAGAAGGCGCTCGACTACATGACCAAGGCGCTGCGGCTGGACACCGAGGCGCCCGAGGTCCACGTGGGGTTCGTCAAGGTCTATCTCGCCCTGGGCGAGATGGACAAGGCCCGGCATTACCTGGAGCGCGCCCTGAAGCTCGACGCGACCAACCAGGACGCGCTCCGGCTGGCGAGCATGCTCGGGCGTTGAGCTGAAGATGGTGAGCTGAATTTTGAATTGAGGAGGAAAGGAATGTTTCCGGGTCTTCGCCTGGTAGTACCATGGTCAGTCCCTGTAAGGCGACGATGAAGGAGGTCCCGATGTTTCCGCTTTCCGCCTGCCGCCGCCAGCTCGCCCTGCTGTCGCTGCTGCTCCTCGCGCTCTCCGCGGTGCCGCTCCCCGCGGCACAGAAGCCGCCCGCCGCCGACCGCTTCGAGGAGACCTCGGAGGTGGTGGCGGTCGAGGTGCCGGTCAACGTGGTCGACCGCGACGGCCAGCCGGTCCGCGGCCTGACCGCCGCCGACTTCGAGGTCTACGACGAAGGGGACCGCCAGACGGTCTCCGATTTCGAGGTCATCGACCTGTCGTCGAACGAAGCCGAGACCCGGCGCATGGACGCGCAGCGGATCGAGTCGCTCGGCGCGGCCGCCCGCCGCCATTTCCTCCTCCTGTTCGACCTCTCGTTCTCGTCGCCGACGGGGATCCTCAAGGCGCGCCTGGCGGCCCGCGACTTCCTCCTGCGCTCGCTGCATCCGGCCGACCTGGCCGCGGTGGCCACCTATTCGCTGGAGACCGGGCCCAAGCTGGTGCTCACCTTCACCCCCGACCGCGCGCAGCTCGCGCGCGCCATCGACACCCTGGGCATGCACAACGCCTTCGACGCCCGCGACCGCGATCCGCTCCGCTTCCTGATCGCCCGGGAGGAGGACGACCTCATGGCGGCGGGGTCCTCCAGCGGCACGAGCGGCGGCGCGGCGGCGGAGGTCCGGGCGCAGCGCGACCAGATGCTCAGCGAGCAGCTCCAGGCGCTCGCCTTCTCGGCCGACCGCAGCCAGCGCGCCTTCGACGTGAGCCGCATCACCGCCTACTCGCGCGCTCTCGGGGAGATGGCCCGGGCGCTCAACGCCGTGCAGGGACGCAAGCACATCCTCCTCTTCTCCGAGGGGTTCGACAGCAAGCTGCTGCTCGGCCGCGGGATGGACGACCAGAGCCCCGAGCCGATCACGATCGGCACCCCGGGGACCATCACGGCGCGCGCCTTCGCCGACGACGGCGACGTCCTGTACGGCAATACGGGCCTGCAGAAGAACATCTCCCGCATGCTCGAGGAGTTCCGGCGCTCCGACAGCGTCATCCAGGCGGTGGACGTGGGCGGGCTGCGCAGCACCAACGATACCGTCCCCCAGGCGAGGGCCAACGGCCAGGAGGCCCTCTTCTACCTGGCCAATGAGACCGGCGGCGAGCTGTTCAAGGACGCCAACGACCTGGGCGGCCAGCTGGACCGGGTGCTCACCCGCACCAGCCTCACCTACCTCCTGACCTTCCACCGGTCGGACCTGAAGCACGACGGCGGCTACCACCGGCTGCGGATCAAGGTGAAGGCGCAGCAGGCGGCGCGGGTCTCCTACCGGTCCGGCTACTATGCGCCGCGGCCCTACCAGGAGCTCGATCCCCTGGAGAAGAACCTGCTCGCCTCCGACGGCATCGTCAACGCCGAGGAGCGCCGCGACATCGAGCTCGGAGTCCTCGCCGCCCCGTTCCGCGCCAACGAGACCCAGGCCTACGTGCCGGTGATCGTCGAGATCGGCGGCAAGAGCCTTCTCGCCGGGCACACGGGAGACAAGCTCAATCTGGAGCTCTACACCTACGTCGCCGACAAGGAGGGGAAGATCCGCGACTTCTTCACCCAGTCGGTGGGGTTGGACATCAAGAAAGGCCGCGACGGGCTGGCTCACACCGGCATCAAGTATTACGGCCACCTCGACCTGACGCCCGGCGAGTACCAGGTGCGGGTGCTGGTGCGCAACGGCGACACGGGAAGGACCGGAGTCGAGTCCGTGCCGCTGTCGATCCCCGCCTACTCGAAAGCGGAGCCGCACCTGCTGCCCCCCCTGTTCATCGAGGGGGCGCCGGGCTGGCTGATGATCCGCGAGCGGCAGGGCAAGGACCAGCAGGCGACGGTGGTCTATCCCTTCACCGTCAAGGGTGAGCCGTACGTGCCGTCGGCCCGGCCGGTGCTCAAGCCCGAGCAGTCGGCGTCGCTCTGCCTGGTCGGCTACAACCTGGGCACGGGCGACCTCAAGCTCGAGGGCCGGGTGGTGGGGCCGGACGGCAAGACCCCCCAAAACGGCGGCCATCTCTCACTCGTCGAGCGCACCGCCACGGGCATCTCCGGCCTCGACAAGATGCTGGCCACCTTCCAGCCGACCGGCCTCCAGGCCGGCAACTACATCCTCCGGGTCGCCGTCAGGTCCGCCAACGGCCCCCAGGAGGAGAGCTCGCTCCCCTTCGTGGTTCACTGAAGGCCGCAGAAAAACCAGGACCAAGGACAGCAAGGACTTCAGGGACGAGGCCCCCGGCCTCCTCCCCCGTCCTTGGTGTCCTTGCTGTCGTTGCAGTCCCTTGTTCCCTGTTTCGTGACCCCGTGACTTCTTTCCGGGTTGCGTGTCTTCCACAGACGTCCTAAATTCCTCTTGTCTAGAACAGGCGGCGCCCGGGTTCTTCATGCCGGGAACCAGGCAGGCCTTGGCGCCGCCTGCCGATTCCGTGGCCGATTCTGCCAATTCCGGCTCGGATCGCGTCATGGGTCAGGAGGAATCCATGTTCCGGATGAAGAGAACCCGCAGTCTCCCCTTCGCGCTCCTTCTGGGTTGGGCATTCTGGTGGGCGAACCTGCTCGGCTGGCTCGGATTCAGTTCCTCATATATCGACCCCAACGGTCAGCCCCATGCCACCACCCCGACCTGGACGACGCCGGCGGACTCGTCGTCGATCGATCCGCTCGGCCAGCCCCATTCCACGCCACCCCCGGGCTCGGCGGACTCGGATTCCTCGTCGTACATCGATCCGCTGGGCGGGCCTCACTGAGAGCCGTGGAAGGGCGTCCGGCAGCGCTGTTCCGGACGCCCTTCTCCTCGGTTCCTGATTCGTGAGATAATGTACGGGTCTTGCACACCGGATGCCTCGAAGGGGGGAATGCGCATGGAGCATCTCGCGGACAGCGATGTCGAGGGTTTTCTGAAGGGAGAGCTTGCGCCGGAGGATTACCGGCGCGTTGTACGGCATCTCGTTTCCGGGTGCCCGCCCTGCGGCAAGCGGATCGCGGACAGGGTCCCGGAGGATGCGTTCCTGCCGCCGGGGCCTCCGCCCGATGAGGACGCTTACGACGAAGCCATCGACCGGGCCTGGAAGAAGGTTCGTCCCCTGGCGAAACGCTGGAAGGAGGACCAGGAGCGGCTCGAACGCGGTCTCGGATGGTTGAAGGACTCGCTGGCCGGCTTCAGCGGATTGACCTCTCCCCAGAGGCAGTCCCTGGTTCCCTGGGTCCATGCCGAGATCCTCTTCCAACGCTCCTTCGCAGCCCGCTACAGCAATCCCGACAGGATGCTCTACGACGCGGACCGGGCGAAGTACGTCGTGGAGCGGATCGAGAAGACCCCTTACGGGCCCGGATTCCTCGCGGATCTGCGGGTCCGCGCCTGGGCCGAGCTCGCCAATGCCTATCGGGTCAACGAGAACTACCGCTATGCGGCCGCCGCTGTTCGGTGGGCAAGAAGGACGCTGGACGAGGGGACCGGCAACCTGATGCTGGAGGCATATATCGACGAGGTTGAAGCTTCGCTCTGTAAGGCTCAGCGGCGCTTCGGTGAAGCGTGTAGCCTTCATGACGAGGCGTACCGCATCTATAGGAAGCTGAGGGAGCGCCATCTTTCCGGACGAGTGCTGGTGAGCAAGGGCATTACACTACGCCTCTCCCGAAAACCGCGTGCCGCAGTGACATCCTTGCGCAAGGGGATCGCTTTGCTGGACCCCACGCGAGACCCCAAGCTGGTTACTGTCTCCCAACAGGATCTGCTCGATGCCCTCGTGGATGCCGGAGACCTCCATGGCGCCGTACAGCTCCTGGTGCAGAGCGGCTTGCGCGAGAAGCTCGCCGACCAGCCTCTGAACCGGGTGCGGGTCCGTTGGGTCGAAGGGAAGATCCTGGCGCGCCAGAAGCGGTATGAGGAGGCCGAGAAGGTCTTCGCCGAGGTCCGGGCCAGCTTCCGCGAGCAGAATCTGGAGTACGTCGCCTCGGTGGCCGGAGTCGACCAGACGATCATGCTCGTGCGCCAGAAGAAGCTCCAGGACGCCCACCTGGTCGCCCGCGACCTCACCGTGGTCTTCTACCGGCAGGTGTACGCGAACGACGTCGACGCCGAGGAGGCCATGAAGGCCCTCGCCTTCCTCGAGAACGTCTGCTGCATGAAGGTGGTCAACGTCTACATGGCCGAGGCCGTCCGCACCTTCCTCGACGAGGCCCAGAGGGACAAGCGCCTCCGCTTCGACCTCTCCGGCGTGCTGCAGCGCGGGCTGCAGAAGGGCAAAGACGGTTAGGAGCCGGGAAAACGCGCGGAACGCATCACAAAACCCACGGAACGCATCATTCCTATGATGGAATACATCATTCGTTCCGCGGAATGAAGCATTCCTACCGCGGTGTGCATCACTCCGACCGCGCTACGAATCATTCCTCTGCCGGTGGGAATGTCTCGTACCGAGATGGGAATGATGCGCTTGTGAGACGGAATGTCTCAATCCGCGGAGCGAACGTTGGCGACCTCGCTATGAATGATGCGTTCCGGGGTCGGGATGAGCCGTAGCCCGATCCCGGCTCCCCCCGGCACATCCCTTGCTATCTTTATTCTCTTGCCGCCATGAGCATCCCGCGCGCCGCCCGACGACGTCGATGCGCTCGTGATTTCACGGGCTGCGGAGGCCGTGCGCCGGCTTGCGGCAGTCCTTCCGAGGGGACGCCCGCGGTGGAAGAGCGTCCCGAATGGAGGACACTCACGAGTCCGCCCGGGGGAGGCGGGTAGCTCTTGGCGGCGCCGGCGGAGGCCCGGGTGTGGTTGCGCCCCGGACGGGACAAGGCGGTCCGCGAGGGACACCCCTGGATCTTCTCGGGGTCGGTCGCCCGCCATGAAGGTCCCGAGGACGCTCCCCTCGCCCGCGTCTTCGCCGCCGGGGGCGAGCCGCTGGGGCTCGGCTTCCACAGCCCGGCCTCGCAGATCCGCATCCGCCTCCTGGGCGCCGGAGTCGAGAGCCCCGGCCGCGCCTTTTTCGCTTTCCGCTTGGCCGAGGCCCTGGCCCTGCGCCGGTCCCTGCTGGGGCCGGACACGACGGGCTACCGCCTGCTCAACGCCGAGGGCGACGGCGTCCCGGGGTGGACGGTCGACCGCTTCGGCGACGTCCTGGTGAGCCAGATCACCGTGGCCGGCCTGGAAGCGGTGCGCGAGGAGGCCTACGCGGCCCTGCTCGACCTCCTGCCGGGGAGCACGGTCCTCCAGGTCAACGGCCTGCCGGCGCGCCGGGCCGAGCGGCTCCCCGACCGCGGGGAGGAGACGATCGCTGGTCTAGTTCCGGCCGAGGCGCCGTTCACCGAGTCGGGGCTCGCCTTCACCGCCGAGCTCGCCGGCGGCCAGAAGACCGGTTTCTACTGCGACCAGCGGGAGAACCGCCGCCTCGCCGAGACCCTGGCCGGCGGGCGGACCGTGCTCGACCTCTTCGCCCACTCGGGGGCGTTCGGCGTCTACGCGGTGCGCGGCGGCGCCGTGCGGGTGACCCATGTGGAGTCGTCGCCGCGCCTGGAGGAGCGGGGGTTGCGACACTACGAGCACAACGGTCTCAATGTTGGCGACACGGGCCGCGTCGAGTGGGTGCGGGCCAACGTGTTCCAGGACCTGCGGGAGCGCACGGAGTCCTATGGCCTGGTGGTCTGCGATCCGCCGCCTCTGGTGCGCAAGCGCCCCGACCTCGACGCCGCGGCGCGCGCCTACAAGGATTTGAACCGCCTCGCTCTCCAGCGGGTCGCTCCCGGGGGGTTCCTGCTGACCTTCAGCTGCAGCGGAGCAGTGGATACGAAGCTGTTCCGGCAGATCTTTTTCGCCGCGGCGGTGGAGGCAGGGGTGCGCGTCGCGCTCCTGAAGCCGCTCGCCGCCGCCCCGGACCACCCGGTCGCCATCACCCATCCGCAGGGGGAGTACCTCAAAGGATGGCTGGCGTCGGTTACGGGGCCGGTTTGACGACAGGAGAGGGGAGACCATGAAGAAGATGTCGCAGGTGTCGCGAGGGAGGCGGCTCGCCGTCCTGGCGGTGGCTCTGGGGGCCGGCGTGGCGGCTGCCCAGACGTTCGTGGAGAACACGCAGGTCGTCGTCGTGGAGGTGCCGGTGCAGGTGATCCGCGACGGCGAGCCGGTGCGCGGGCTGACCGCCGCCGACTTCGAGCTCTACGACGGCCGCGACAAACAGACCCTGACCGGGTTCGAGGCGGTCGACCTGGCCCAGCTGGGGCCGGATGCGCTGGCCACGGCCCAGCTGCCGGTCTCGGCGCGGCGCCACTTCCTGGTCCTCTTCGACCTGACCTTCTCGAGCCCGCGAGCCCTGGCGCAGGCGCGCGGCGCGGTGCTCAAGATGGTGGAGACGCTCCACCCGACCGATCTGGTCGGGGTGGGCACCTGGTCGGCGCGCCGCGGGCCTCACCTCGTCCTCGGCTTCACCTCCGACCGCCGGCAGATCACGGCGGCCCTGGAGACCCTGGGCGCGCCCGACCTTCTCGACAACCAGCCGCCCGACCCGCTCCGGCTGGCGCTGGTCGAGGGGCAGGACACCAATGTGGTGTCGGGAGTGGCCGAGACCATGGCGAGCGCACACAAGGACATGATGGATGGCATGGAGGAAGAGATCCTGGCGGAGCTCGCCCGCATGACCGAGGAGGCGCGCTCCGTCAGTGTCCGCACGGCGGTGCGGGACATGAGCCGCTCGATGACCGATTTCGCCCGCATCATGGGCGGCATCCAGGGGCGCAAGAACGTGGTCTGGCTCTCCGAGGGGTTCGATCCGGCTGAGCTCATCGGCGGCAAACAGGTGGGAGCGGTCGACAACGGAACGCAATCCAGCCCGCTCGACGGCAACACGGACCCCAGGTTCGGCAACAGCACGAGCCTGAACGAGGTGGAGCACATGCTGGAGGAGCTGCGCCGCGCCGACTGCGTGGTCCAGGCGGTCGACATCGCCGGCCTGCGCGGTCAGGGGGATCTCGGCGGGCGCAAGCCGGCGGGCCAGGACGTGCTGCTCAACTTCGCCAAGGGGACGGGCGGCGAGCTGTACGAGAAGACGAACGACCTCGCGGGGGAGATGCAGCAGATGCTGCGGCGGACCGGGGTGACCTACGTACTGTCGTTCCAGCCCGCGAACGTGGGGGCTCCGGACACGTTCCACAAGCTGCGGGTGGAGCTGAAGAACCAGCCGCACGGCACGCGGGTGGTGAGCCGGCCGGGCTGGTATGCGCCGAAGCCGTACACCGCGAGGAGCCCGCTGGAGAAGGTGATGTCCGCGGCGAGCGAGCTCCTGGGCGGCGAGGAAGGGGGGCCGATCCGCACGGCGTTCCTGGCAGCGCCGTTCCGGGGCGCCCCGGAGGCCCCGGAGGACATCGGGAAGGCCTATGTCCCGGTCCTCCTGGAGATCGACGGCCGGTCGCTCTTCGCCGGCGTGACTTCGGGGAAGCTGCCGGCGGAGATCTACATCTACGCCCTGGACAAGCAGGGGGCGGTGCACGGGTACGTGGCGCAGACCATCGAGCTCGACGTGGCCAAGGTGGGGGCGGGATTGCAGCAGAGCGGGCTCAAGTTCTTCGGCCATCTGGACCTGCCGCCGGGGGACTACCGGCTGCGGGCGATGGTGCGCAACGGCGCGACCGGGGCGTCGACCGTGAAGAGCCTGCCACTCACCGTGCCCACGTTCACCGAGGCCGGGCCGGTGCTCCTGCCGCCGTTCTTCCCGGAGCCCACGGGCAAGTGGCTGATCGTGCGCGAGGCGCCGCGGGCCGGCCAGAAGGAGGCCCACTATCCGTTCCTCCTCGGGGCCGATCCGTACGTGCCGGCGGCGGCGCCGGTCCTCGTGCCCGGACAGGAGGCGCGGCTGGCCCTGGTGGTCTACAACCTCGGCGCGGGCGCGGTGCGGGTGCGGGCCAAGGTGCTCTCCGCCGGCGGCAAGGAGGTGAGCGGCGGGCACATCAAGCTGCTGGAGCACCAGGCGGGGCCCCCGGACCGCCTGCTGGCGTCGTATGATCCTCCAGAGCTGCCGCCCGGCGCATACCACCTGCAGGTCAAGCTGATCGACGGCAGCGGCGCGGCACGGACCAGCTCGACCCCCTTCGTCATCGGCACCGGGGCTCCCGCAGGACCATGAGCGGAAACATCGGACAAGGCGGGGGGTGGCGGTTCGCCCTGCTGGCCGTGGCTCTGGGGGCCGGCGTGGCGGCGGCCCAGACCTTCATGGAGAGCACCCAGGTCGTGGTCGTCGAGGTGCCGGTGCAGGTGATCCGCGACGGCGAGCCGGTGCGCGGGTTGACCGCCGAGGACTTCGAGGTCTTCGACGGGCGCGAGAAGCAGACCCTCACCGGCTTCGAGGCCGTCGACCTGGCCGAGCTGAGCGGCGAGGCCCTGGCCACGGCGGAGCTGCCGGTCTCGGCGCGGCGCCACTTCCTGATCCTGTTCGATCTGACCTTCTCGACCCCCGAGGCGCTGATCAAGGGGCGCAAGGCAGCCCAGGACATGGTGGGCGTCCTCCATCCGACAGACCTGGTCGCGGTGGCCACCTGGTCGGTGCACCAGGGGCCTCGGATCGTCCTCGGGTTCTCCTCGGACCGGCGGCAGATCGCGGCGGCGCTCCGCACGCTGGGTTTTTCGGATCTCCTCGGCAACCAGCCGCCGGATCCGCTCCGGCTGGCCCTGGTGGACGGCCCCGGGGGGAGCCCCGGCCCCGCCGGCGGGAACACCGAGGGGGGCCTGAGAGCCGCCGCCGACGCGGGGGCGGCGGAGACCGCCGCGCTGATCGCCCGGCTCGCCGAAGAGGCGCAGTTGAACGCGAGGATCCGGTCGGTGCGGGACATGAGCCAGACCATGGCGGAGTTCGCCCACACGATCGGAGGCATCACGGGACGCAAGTACGTGGTCTTCCTGTCGGAAGGGTTCGATGCTGCGCTGCTGCGGGGGACCACGGACGACAACCTCCGCCGCGAGCAGTCGGAAAGGGCGGCTTCCGGCGAGATCTGGGGCTACAGCTCCGCCATCATGTACGGGAGCACGGAGGGCCTCAACGAGGTGGAGCGCATGCTGGAGGAGCTGCGCCGCGCCGATTGCGTGATCCAGGCGGTCGACATCGCCGGGCTCCGCGGGATGGGCGACCTGGGCGGCCGCCATCCGGAGGGGCAGGACGTGCTCCTGAGCTTCGCCAAGGGGACCGGCGGCGAGCTGTACGAGAACACCAACAACCTCGGAGGCGCCATGCAGCAGATGCTGCGGCGCACCGGCGTGACCTACGTGCTGTCGTTCCAGCCGGAGAAGGTGGGGGCTCCGGAGACGTTCCACAGGCTGCGGGTGGAGGTGAAGAACCAGCCGCACGGCACGCGGCTGGTGCACCGGCCGGGCTGGTATGCGCCGAAGCCGTATACGGCGAGGAGCCCGCTGGAGAAGGTGATGTCCGCGGCGAGCGAGCTCCTGGGTGGGGAGGAAGGGGGACCGATCCATACGGCGTTCCTGGCGGCGCCGTTCCGGGGCGCCTCCGAGGCCCCGGAGGACATCGGAAAGGCCTATGTGCCGGTCCTGCT
>Ga0134121_10004590_pt1 | contig 11285 bp, 9 predicted proteins | sample KB301_FD_96463 | JGI IMG/M metagenome (GOLD analysis project Ga0134121, IMG submission 96463) | Terrestrial soil microbial communities without Nitrogen fertilizer from Kellogg Biological Station, Michigan, USA - KB3-0-1 | ecosystem: Environmental > Terrestrial > Soil > Unclassified ...
ATGAGTCTCTGATCAGGTACCTCAATGCCATCAAGAGCCACTTCAGCGCTGACCAGGGTCGTGATGAAATCATGCAGGATATTGAAAGCCGCATCGGGGAGATGTTTCGCGAGCGCATGAAAGAAGGCCGGGAAGTGATCACCCTGAATGATGTCACGGAGGTCACTGCCGTGATGGGACGGCCGGAAGAATTTGCCGGTGAAGAGGAAAAAGCGTCGGCAGAATCTCCGGCGGGAGCAACCATTCCAACAGGGAAACTAAAGAAAAGGTTCTTCCGCGACCCGGATGAAAAATTTGTAGGCGGAGTCTGTAGCGGTATTGCAGCTTATTTCGACATCGATCCCGTGTGGGTACGTCTGGTGTTTGCGGGCGCGCTGATCATTTACGGCACAGGATTCTGGATCTACATCCTCTTATGGATCATCATCCCTGAAGCAAAGACAACCGCCGACCGTCTGATGATGCGTGGAGAGCCGGTAACGGTTTCCAACATTGAAAAAAATGTCCGTGAGGAACTGGATTCCCTGAAGGAGCGCCTGAAGGATGGTCCACGGGCAACCACAGCGATCGGGAAATTTTTTGAAGCGATCGGTGAAATTTTCAAATTCATCTTCGTGCTCTTAGGAAAAATCATCACGGCCTTCTTTGTATTCATCGCGCTGATCATCGCCGTCGCGCTCTTTGCATCCCTCTTTGGATTGGTAGGTGCACCCTTTGTTCACCTGCCAGGGTTCCTGCACCACATGTTCAACAGCACTTCCCAGTTCAGCTGGATCTATTTCGGCGCCGTCATGCTGGTGGCAATTCCTGCATTGATGCTCGCCTTCGCGGGGATCCGCTTCCTGTTCAATATCAAGAGGAGGTCGCGCGTTTTAGGCTACAGTGCTCTTGGCATATGGCTGGTTGCTTTGGCCATCGTCATGCTGAGCGGCATCAGCGTGTTCCGTGATTTCAGCGACCGGGACAGTATCAGAAAAGAAATTCCGTTGCAGCAGCCTCCGTTGAAATACCTGGTGCTTGAAACGGACGAAGCCAAAAACAGCGAGAGCGATTACTATTATGGTGGAAAATATTACAGGAACTTTGATAATGATTTCTACCTCGAATCCAGCGGGGGGAAGCTGATTTCAAAAAGCGTAAAGCTGGACATCGTGAAAAGCCCTTCAGATTCATTCGACCTTGTAGAAATATTTTATGCGCAGGGTGCAAGCCGTAAAGCCGCGATTGACAACGCTTCCCGCATCAGCTATTCCTTTACGCAAACGGATTCCACGCTTCGCTTCAACCGCTTCTTCTCCATGGGAGGCGAAGATAAATGGCGCGCACAGGACGTGCAGTTGTTGCTTCGCATGCCTCTCGGGGCGAGGGTGCGATTTGATGAATCACTCCGCCACCTGATCCACGACGTGGACAACACAAAAAATATTTATGACGATGATATGCTGAATCGTACGTGGGTGATGACAGACAAAGGACTGGCCTGCGTGGATTGCAACGGCACCGAAAAAACCATCGGCGGAGGCATCGATATCACCGACGATGAGGGGGACGCCAGAGTGAAAATTGACGAGGACGGTGTGCACATCAGCAATGACAAAGGCGACAAAGTGGTGATCGACAGCACCGGGGTTCATGTGCGCGAAGGCGGCAAAGACATCGTAAACATCGGTTCTGACCAGCCGAAAAAGAAGCACAGGAAACAGGAGTAGAATGGCTTCAAACCCTGATCCATGGCTCGTTTCATAGAAATAACTACCTGCAAAAAGCGGCGCCAGACGCAGGCAATCACGAGGTCTCCGCACTTTCTTGCATCACACCAAAGCCCGCACGGGGCAAGGGTTTGCGGTGAAAAAATATTTCTCCCGGGGTGTTTTACGAATGAAAATTGTTGTTTTCTTTGTCTCATTAACAACTTAATCTAAAAATCAAATGGCAACTAAAAAAGCAAAAGCTAAAGCGAAACCAAAAGCTAAGGCGAAACCTGCAGCAAAGGCAAAAGCAAAACCGGCTGCAAAAGCAAAAACCGCTAAAGCTGCAAAGCCTAAAGCAAAACGCAAACCGAATGCTGCTTTCATGAAACCGATGAACATTGGTACTGCGTTACAACCTGTAATCGGAAGCAAGCCGATGCCAAGGACAGAAGTTGTAAAAAAAGTATGGGAGTACATCAAGAAGAATAATCTTCAGGATGCAAAAGAAAGACGCAACATTAACGCTGATGAAAATCTCAGAGCGGTGTTTGGCGGAAAGAAAACGGTAAGCATGTTCGAAATGACAAAGCTTATCAGCGGACACCTATCTTAATTTCCATCCGGAAAAATTAAAACCCTGTCTGGCCATTGGCAAGACGGGGTTTTTTTATGTCTGATTCTAGCGGCATCAATTGAAACATTTACTCTTCATAGCGTGTGTGTTGACCAGCAGTCTTTACTGCGAAGGCCAGGAAGCAAAAGTCCTTGAAGTGAAAGGATCGCGCATTGCTGAACCAATTAGTATTTCCGGAAGTTGGTTGAGCGAAAACTATTATAACAGCATCCGGGAGTTTAAGTCTCCGAGGAAAGCACAGGACAGCAGCTTGTTTATTGTCATACCTGCGATGACCCTGCAGCCCACCAATTTGATTTACAATTTTCATGAAGGCAGCGCTGTGCTTATATTCCGCAAAGCCAATGATCATTATGAAATATGGGAATCGGAGCACGATAGTCTCTTTCGATGGCTGGGCGATGTAAAAATTATTTCTCCTGAAAAAATAAATTTCCTGAATACAACATTTGTTAAGATCAGCTCCTCAGTAAACACGAATAACTCTCTGATTTTAGAAGCGCTGTTGTTTAAAGGATACTATCTCCAATCTGATGGCGAGACAATTGAATTTAAAGACGATCGACAAATTATCGGCCTGGATAATTTTCATTTTTACAAACCTGTGATTGACTATTACGATGCCGGTTTGCAGGTGGACCAGGTGGATTTAGGAAAATCTGAAAATGACCTTCAACGGTTTGGATTTAAATTCAACGGGGATACACTGGAGTTATATAAATTGAAGTGCTTAACTTTTGAGGGCCATAGATGTATGGAAGTTGATTTTGGACAACTCGCATACAAGCTTTGGAGAAATTGAAAACCGTGCAGCAGTATTTAAATTAAAGTATCAGGACCTGGATGTGCCTTGTCATAGTTGTACGCCTTCAAAACGCATGATCTCGGTTTTCCATATCTCTGGAATTTCTATCGATTCATCCAAGGTATAATCAAAAGCCACCATCACGGATATTCCATCCGCCAGTAAAACCTCTTTTTCTTTCTCAACTTTTACCAACCTGTAATCGAGATCGAAACTCTTGTTCCCGATCCGCGAACAACGGGTTTGTACCAACACCTCATCCCTCAGCAGAACAGGCATCACATAATTGACTTCCACCCTTGCCAGGATAATTCCTTGTTTGCTTAAGGCATATTTCCAGCCAACTATGTCATCGAAGTATTTCACGCGTGCCTGCTCAAAGTAGGTGAGGTAATGCGCATTGTTGACATGCCCGAACAGGTCAAGGTCAACGAACCGGATTTCAGGACGCGTAACGTGCTTAAACTTTTCCTGCATCGAGTTTTTCATAAACGGAATTATGCGAAAGATACTCAGGCACTATTTCCTTCATCTTGCGCACGATGGCTTCATTGTTCTGCTTCTCAAACAGGCTGTGCAGGAGGTCAATTTCTTTTTTTACGTCGCTGTATACATACTCATGCACTTTTGCAATCATGATCTTTTCGTGGTGGGTAGGAATGGTTTTCTCCCGATCGTTCAGCAGCTCCTCAAATATTTTTTCTCCGGGACGCAGACCGGAAAAGACAATCTGTATGTCCTTGCCCAAGGTGAGCCCGCTCAGTTTGATCATCTTCTTTGCAAGGTCAGCGATCTTCACGCTCTTGCCCATGTCGAAAATATAAATCTCACCGCCTTTACCCATGGCTCCTGCTTCCAGCACGAGCTGGCTGGCCTCTGGGATCGTCATGAAAAAACGTGTCACGTCAGGATGCGTAACAGTCACCGGCCCGCCATTCTCAATCTGCTTTTTGAACCTCGGGATCACAGAGCCGTTGCTGTCCAGCACATTTCCGAATCGCGTCGTCACAAACTTTGTCACGGAAGTTTTGCCAAGCGACTGGCAGTAGATTTCTGCAATGCGCTTCGTTGCTCCCATGATGCTGGTGGGGTTGACGGCTTTGTCCGTACTCACCATGACAAATTTTTCCACCCCGAATTCATTCGAAAGATCTGCAAGCACCTTCGTTCCGTAAACATTGGTCAGGATGGCTTCACTCGGGTTGTTTTCCATTACTGGCACGTGCTTGTACGCTGCAGCGTGAAAGACAAGCTGCGGACGGAAAGCTTCAAAGACCCTTCTCATGCGCTCTTCCTTGGTGATATCGCCAATGACAGTTTCGAAATTTTTTATATTGAAGTGTTCTGAAACCTCCAGCTCAATATCATACAATGCCGACTCGGCCTGGTCCAGGATGATCAGCCTGGCGGGTTTGAACGGGATGATCTGCCGCACGAGTTCACTCCCGATGCTTCCGGCGCCTCCTGTAATGAGAATTGTTTTGCCTGAAAGCACCGTCCGGATACTTTCCATGTCCAGCCTGATGGGATCACGTTCAAGTAAATCTTCGATTTTCACTTTTTTGATTTGCTTAAAACTCAATTCACCGTTGATCCAGTTATTCACCGGGGGCACGTTCAGTATTTTTGCGTCATGGTCCAGCACTTTTTCGATGATCGTTTGCTTACGCTGGTTTGAAATGTTCTGGATGCTGATGATGACGTGCGCCACGCTGTTTGCACGCAGCAGATCTTCGAGGTCATCGTCGGTATTGTAAATGCTCACGCCTTCCAGTCGCTTTCCTTTCTTCTTTTTGTCATCGTCCACAAATGCGATGACATTGTATTTTATTCCGGCGTCGCGGTCGAGTGTACGTTTGGTAATCACCCCTGACACGCCTGCACCATAGATGATCACATCTCTTTTACCGCTTGAAGGGTTTTTCAATTCCTGGTAAAGTGCTTTCACAAGGATCCGGAAAGCCGTAATGGAAAATACCGTGGTGAAATAATCGATGACAAGGATTGAAAAAGGGACGAGGTAGTATCCGATTATTTTCAGCGCGATAAAATTGCAGAGGCCGATGGCAATCGTTCCGGCAGTTATCGTATAGAAAATACGCAAGGCGTCGCGTGTGCTTGTATACCTGATGATGCCCGCATAAATGCGGGAAATGAAGAAACTGATGACACGGGCGGCAAGCAAACTCGGGATGGCAACAATCCAACGGTCAATTTCCATCGCCGGTACCCTGAAGTTAAAACGCAACTGGTATGCAAGCATCAGGGATGCAATGCAAATAAAAATGTCAATGGAAAAAATAATCCAGCGGGGTGTATTTTTTTCGGATAATAAATTCATAACTGGAAGATGGCGATCAAAGATACGTGATTCATTGCACTGCGGGGGCGTTTTCTATATTTGCAAACCTCAGTGAAATCTCACAAACCCGGAAAAATTCTTTTTATCGCTCCTTATCCCGTGGGGGAAGCGGGCAGTCAGCGCTTTCGCTTCGAACAATATTTTGAAACGCTGAGGCAACATGGTTTTGAATTCGATGTTTCTTCTTTTCTTTCCAGGGATGCATGGAGAGTGCTTTACCGCAAGGGATTTTTCTTCCAAAAGATTTTGGCCATAGCCAGGGGATATGCAAAACGCCTCGGTGATTTATTCACCTTGAATCGCTACGACATGGTTTTCATTCACAGGGAAGCCAGCCCTTTCGGATTGCCGGTTATTGAATGGTTCATCATGAGGGTGTTTAAGAAATATACCATCTTCGATTTTGATGATGCAATCTGGCTCGCCAATACCAGTGAATCCAACTGGATGACGAAATACCTGAAGCGCTATAAAAATGCAAACAACAATATGAAGTGGGCCAGCGTCGTTTCTGCGGGCAACAGATTTTTAGCCGGTCATGCGCAGCAATTTAATCCTGCTGTGATCGTAAATCCTACAACCATTGATACCGAAGCACATCACAACGAAGAAAAGCATCATGGAAAACATAAGTTTACGATCGGCTGGACAGGTTCACATTCCACGGTTCAGTTCCTGGATGACATTCTGCCTGTCCTTGAAGATCTGGAAAAGAAATTTGATTTTGAGTTCCATGTCATCGCGGATTTCCCTCCGAAGTTCCAACTGAAATCATTGAAGTTTGTGAAATGGACCAAGGAGAATGAAATAGACGACCTCCTCAGTCTCAACGTGGGCATCATGCCGCTGCCTGACAATGTGTGGACCCAGGGAAAGTGCGGTTTCAAAGCTTTGCAGTACATGGCGTTGGGAATACCGGCTGTAGTTTCGAATGTAGGTGTAAACGCAGAAATTGTGGATCATGATGTAAACGGTTGTGTTTGCAATTCCACCCAGGACTGGTATTTTTTTCTTTCAAAACTGATGAGTGATGAAGCATACCTGCTGCAATTGAGCAGGCATACCAGGGAAAAAATTGTATCAGGCTATTCAGTACAATCCAACAAAGAAAATTTTTTACGGTTATTCAGGTCACAAATCAATTCATAAATCTATTTTTGCGGCACAATTCATAAACAGCAATCAACTCATGGAAACGACCGTCGATTTGAAACAAACTGCGCTCACTGAAACGCACCAGGCGCTCGGGGCTAAAATGGTTCCCTTTGCGGGCTACCTCATGCCCGTTAGCTACGAAGGCATCAATGCGGAACATGAAACCGTGCGCAATGGCGTGGGGGTATTCGACGTTTCACACATGGGTGAGTTTATTCTGAAAGGACCTCATGCGCTTGGCCTCATCCAGCGCGTGACCAGCAACGACGCTGCGAAGCTCGTCGATGGCAAAGTTCAATATTCCTGCCTCCCGAATGATGCCGGCGGAATCGTGGACGACCTGCTCGTGTATCGCATCGATGAAAAAACTTATATGCTGGTGGTGAATGCTTCCAACATTGAAAAGGATTGGGACTGGATCAGGAAATTCAACACGGAGAATGTGGAGATGCATAACATCTCCGACAAGACTTCGTTGCTGGCAGTGCAGGGTCCGAAGGCTGTTGACGTTTTGCAGCCCCTCACTGAAATGAACCTGCGCGGCATGGAATATTATTCATTTGCAAAAGGAAAATTTGCGGGAGTGGATAATGTGCTCGTATCTGCGACAGGGTACACAGGCGCCGGCGGCTTTGAAGTTTACGTGGAAAATACCCATGCCAAAAAAATATGGGATGCCATTTTTGAAAGCGGCAAACCATATAACATAAAACCGATCGGTCTCGGGGCAAGGGATACGCTGCGGCTGGAAATGGGATTCTGTCTTTACGGAAATGACATTGACGATACCACGTCACCGATCGAGGCTGGTCTGGGATGGATCACAAAATTCACCAAGGAGTTTACCAATTCTGCAGAGCTGAAAATGCAGAAGGAAAAAGGCGTGGCATTGAAGCTCGTGGGTTTCGAAATGCTTGACCGTGGAATTCCAAGGCACGGATATGAGATTGTGAATGAAGCAGGGGAGAAGATCGGCCATGTCACTTCCGGTACACAGTCACCTACCCTACAGAAGGCAATCGGTATGGGTTATGTGCGCACTGAATTCTCGAAAGAAGGATCGGAAATTTTTGTCCCGGTACGTGACAAGCGATTGAAAGCAAAAGTTGTAAAAGTTCCGTTCCTCAAAAAGTGATCAGCTCTTATGCAGCACAATCATGTCGAGGTGCTGCAGCAATTCTTCCTGTTCATTCTTAAATTCAAAGTACCAGCGGACGGTTACGGTTTCTTTTTCAGGGTGTTGTGTTAGCTCTTTGATACTTATTCTGCAATGCACAGCCTGACCTGCATACACCGGCTTTAGAAATCTCCAGGTATCCAATCCCAGTCCTGCCACCACGCTCTTTCCGAATTTTGGTATCCAGTGGTTCTTGTAAAAATGATGGAAGGGATGTGGTCCGCTTGCCACCAAATCTTTGAACAGACTTTTTTTTCCGGCTTCCACACTTAAGTGAAAATCGAGCGGATCGTAACGCATTGCGAAGTCAATAATTTCTGCTTCTGAAAAAACCTTGCTTCCGAGCATATAAGTATTTCCCGTTTCGAACATGATAAATTATTTGTTTATGCCGGGGTTCATTGAATCGCGCAGGTTGTCTCCCAAAATATTGATGACGCTTACTGTTGTAAATATTGCAATGCCCGGGAAGAGCACCAGCCACCATGCACTGAAAGCCTGTTTGCCTTCGCTGAGCAGGGAACCCCACGTGACGACATCCCCTGGCACACCTATTCCTAAAAATGACAATGCCGATTCAGTAAGGACGGCCGAAGCGACTCCAAGTGTAACGGCAGTAATTGCCGGCGTGAGAACGTTTGGCAAAGCATGCCGCAGGAGGAGCCTGATTGTTTTGACACCTGATGCTTCTCCCGATTGTATGTATTCCGATTCCCTGACCCTCAGCATTTCCGCCCGTACCAGCCTGGTAATTTCTGTCCACGAGGTAAAGCCGATAATGAGAACAAGGTTTAATACGGATGGACGTGCAACTGCTGCAAGGGTTATGATCAGCACAATGCGGGGGATTGAATTGAATACTTCAATGCTTCGGGAAATATATTGATCCACACGCAGAAAAGTTTTCTTCCGGTAATTCAATAACCTTCCTGCAGAATTTCCCGCAGCATAAAACAGTAAAATAATTCCGCCTGTTAAAACAAGCATATAAACGATGAAGCCTGCTATGCCCAAAGCAGATGAATTCAGGATGCTCCGGAAAATAAAACGATTTAGGTAGAATCCGTAAAACCATGAGAGCGGCAGTCCCAAAAATACCATCGTGTAGATGCCAGCTTTGGATACAATAATTTTATAGTCGCCAAAATATCCGGCAATAATTCCGAGCGCAATACCGATGAACCCGGCAATCAGCATTGAAAAAATTCCGACAGTCAGAGAGATCCTGGCTCCATAAATGAGTCCGCTCAACACATCTGCACCGGTTTTTGTAGTCCCCAGCCAGTGCCTGAACCTGGCCGGCATGTGAACCGTTGTTCCGGCGATTGAAAAATACTGTGTGCCGAATGGCGATTTGTATCCTGCGTTCGACCAATCGCTTTTACCGGGAGAATAAATGACAGGGCACCAGATCACTTTTTCTTTATTGAGCGCCTGCCAGTCCACGGTTGAATAGACGAGGCGTTCCGTGATGCGGGTTTTTATGTTGACCACATCGGCATATCCGGAAGTGGAAATCGCCGGGAATAAATTCTCACCATTGTATCTTACATATATAGGTTTTTCATTGCAGAGCAACGGGGCTGTCAATGCAACGGTGACAACAACAGCAAGCAAACGCCCGGCAAGCCGGATCGTTCTTCGACCGGGAATTTTTTTTCCTGGATTCCTGAAAAAAAAACTGGTCATAACGGCCTCATTTTATTTGAGAATGAAATCCTTGGATCAACCCATGCATACAGAATGTCGCTGACAAGATATCCTATAAGTGTGAGCAGGCCTGTAATCGTGAACACAGCGATGAGCACCGGGTAATCCTGAGAGGCAATGCTTTCATAAACTGCATTCCCCATTCCTGGAATCGTAAAAATATTTTCAATGATCACCGAGCCGCCGATCATAGCAGGGAAAACGTGTGCAAACACCGTGATGACAGGGAACAAGGCATTCTTAAGTGCATGCTTCCACAAGACTTTCTTTTCTGAAAGACCTTTGGCCCTTGCGGTGCGGATGAAATCACTGTTCAGTATTTCAAGCATTGAACCCCTTACCATTCTTGAAATGAATGTCAGAGAGCTATAGGTATAGCAAATGGTTGGAAGAACCAGGTAGGGGAGTGACAAATAAATCTTTTGAAAAACATTTAAGTGCTCTCCATAGCCTGCGACCGGCCTGACACCTGCGGCAGGAAAGAGGTAAAATGAATCAGGATTTGCAAACGTCATCAGGAGCAGCGTGGCCACCCAGAACACAGGAAGCGAATAAAAAATAAACAGGATGACGGAAGTAGTCCTGTCGAAACGCGAGTTTTTATGTGCCGCAGATTTAATCCCGACCGGAATGCTGATGAGGTAGGCCAACAAAATGGAAGTGAGTGTAAAAAATAATGACCACCCGATCCTGTCCCCGATCAATTGCAGAACGGGTTGATGTGTAAGCCACGACATTCCAAAATCCCCGCGGATAATTCCTTTGCCTGATGCACCGTCGCCAAAGACCCAATTGTGAAAGCGGTTATGGGAATAAAAAGAAACAGCAGGAATAAATTTTTTGATACCTTCTCCGGAGAGTGAATGCATGCTGAAATAAAATACAGGAAGGTCAAGACCAAGCTGGTGGCGGATCGTGACGCGTTGCTTTTCAAGCAGGGGCGCGGGAATCATTTCTCCTGTGCCGCCTGCCTGCATCATCCTTTCTACCGGGTCACCCGGAGCATTTACCAGGATCACAAACGAAACAACAATGATGATGAGCAGCGTGGGAATGAAAAATAAAATTCTCCTGAGGAGGTAGCTGCGCATGTAGTTGCTGATGTGCTGACCAGGTTCAAGCAGAACCGTCAGTGTGGATTTGCATCGTTCTTTATGTCGGGACCGCCCTCAGTGAGCAGCCTGCTGTGATTCAATAATACACCCGGACGTTCCGAATAGAATTCACAGTTTCCAAAACGTTTGTGCATAATAGCCCTTCGCAGGTTGGTATAAATGAAAACGTACGGCTGATCGTCATAGATCATTTTTTCCAAACGTTTTACCATTGAAGTCCTGGCTTCGGGGTCGAGGGTTATTTTTATCGAGTCAATCAACGCATCACTTGCTGCATTTCCGAAGCCGCTGTAGTTGGCGCCATTGCCGCTCCACGACGAAGTATGCCAAAGCTGTGTGAAGTCCTCGGGCATGCATGAACTGCTCCAGCTTCCCATCATCATGTCGAAGTCATGCGTTTGTCCCTTCTGGATGAAAACTTTTACATCAAGCGGAACAGGTGATGCTTTGGCCCCTGCCTTTTGCATTTGTTCTGCCGTGAGCGTAGCCATATCCTTCCAGTCGGAAGAAGTGGCCAGGTAGTTCAGGTCAAACGACAAATCAGTAAGCTGTCCGTCAATGACCTTGTCCCGGATGCCGTCGGCGTTGCTGTCTTTCCAGCCGGCCTTGTCGAGGAACTCCTTCGCTTTTTCTATG
>Ga0134121_10004593_pt1 | contig 11282 bp, 11 predicted proteins | sample KB301_FD_96463 | JGI IMG/M metagenome (GOLD analysis project Ga0134121, IMG submission 96463) | Terrestrial soil microbial communities without Nitrogen fertilizer from Kellogg Biological Station, Michigan, USA - KB3-0-1 | ecosystem: Environmental > Terrestrial > Soil > Unclassified ...
GGCGAAATCATCATTTCCATGGACGGAGATTTGCAGCACGACCCGGACGAAATTCCGCGGTTCCTCGAAAAGATCGAAGAAGGATATGACCTGGTGAGCGGGTGGCGCGTGACGCGCACGGATCACTGGTTGACGAGACAACTGCCGAGCCTGATCGCCAATAAGATGATGGCGAAACTTTCCGGTGTGGATTTGCACGATTTCGGCACCACTTTCAAGGCGTACCGGCGAGAAGTTTTGTCGGAGATTCATTTGTACGGCGAGCTGCACCGGTTTATTCCGGCGCTGGCGAGCTGGGCAGGGGCGTCGGTGGCGGAAGTGCCGATCTCGAATATTGCACGCAAGAATGGGGAGTCCAATTACGGGATTTCGCGGACGGTGCGCGTGCTGCTGGATCTGATGAGCGTGAAGTTTTTATTGGATTATTCGACCAAGCCGCTGCAATTTTTTGGATTGCTGGGATTGTTGTGCTTGAGCGGAGGCGGAGGAATCGGATTGTGGGTGTTCCTGCGCAAAGCGCTCCTGGATGAAGGGCTGCTGGCGAATCACGGACCGTTGATGCTGCTGGGAATGGCGCTGGTGATGGGCGGAATTCAGTTCATCGCCACGGGATTGATCGGCGAAATGCTGGCCCGGACATATTATGAATCGCAGAATAAGCCGGTCTACAGCGTGCGCGAATTCCGCAGCCGGCGGGAAGCCATGGCTGGCCGCGATGAACCTCCCCGAACGGCGGGAGCCGGCGGCTGGTAAGCCATTAGAAATTGCGAGCAACCTCCCACGATGATTTCGAGAGCATGAAAGTCGAAGCGCCCGCCGAAAGCGGACTCGCGCCAAATTCTAACTCGCCAAAACGCACACTACTTTACGTACTGGGTATCGTGATGTTCTGGGCGTTGATTTACATTCCAGGGCTGGCGTCGCCGCCGATGATGGACGACGCGGATTCGGAACATGCACAAATCGCCGTGGAGATGTTGCAGCGTCACGATTACGTGACGATGTACGTGAACGGCGTGCGCTATTTGGAGAAAGCGCCGCTGCCTTACTGGATCATGGCGGGAATTTACTCGACTGTGGGCGTGTCGGAATTTTCCGCGCGATTGGAGTTCTCGTTTTTTGCGCTCTTGACGCTACTTGCGGTGTTCCTGCTCGGACGGGAAGTCGCGGGCGAGGAAGCCGGCTTTTACGCGGCGGTGGTGCTGGCGACAGGCATTGGTCCATATATCTACACGCGCTTTATCATCCCGGACATCATGATCTGTTTCTGGCTGACGGTGACCGCCTATCTTTTCTGGCGGAGTTTGGAAGAGCCTCAACCTTCGCGGCTAGTGTGCTGGTCGATTGGCGCGGTGACCGCGCTGGACGTGCTGACGAAAGGGCTGATCGGGTTGGCCTTCCCGCTCGGGATTATTGCCGGCTATTTGCTGATCACGCGAAATTGGCGGCACTTGCTGAAGATGAGGCTGGTGTCAACGACTATCGTGTTCCTGGCGGTGGCGGCTCCGTGGCACGTTCTGGCAACGCTGCGCAATCCACCCGTCGGGCAGGCCAAAGGTTTTTTTTGGTTTTACTTTATAAACGATCAGATTTATCGCTACCTGAATATGCGCATCCCGCGGGACTACGACAAAGTGCCCCTCGTGATTTTCTGGGGATTGCTGCTGGTGTGGACCTTCCCCTGGACGTTTTATGTGGTGAAGAGTTTGAAACAAGTGCCGGTGCGAATGCGCGATTGGAAGAGCAACCTTGATCGGCAATCGCGGGCGGCCTTGTTGCTGGCGGTTTGGGCGGCGTTCATTCTGGTGTTTTTCAGCTTTTCGACGCGGCAGGAATACTACGTCCTTCCAGCGTTGCCGGCGCTCGCGGTGCTTTGCGGGATGTTGATGAAACGGGAGGCGGAGTCGGCGCCGGACAGCGCGCTACGCCGCAGCGGAGTTCGCGGGGCGATGGCCATGCTGGTGCTGGGCGTGATTGCGTTCGCGATAACCATCTGGATTGCGGCGGCGTCACCGGCAGTTTCGCCGAACGCGGACTTCGGTGAAATGCTGCGGCGGGCGCAAAATATGTACAGGCTCTCGATGGGCCATCTATTCGATTTGACGCCGCAAGCGATGGGCTTCTTCCGGTGGCCACTGATTCTGACGGGCGTGAGTTTTCTGGCCGGGACGGTGTTGCACTGGGTTTTTCGCAAGCGAGGAGCTTCGATGAGGGCAAATCTGACGCTTGCATCGATGATGGTGGTTCTATTTTATGCAGTGCATTTGGCGCTGGGCACATTCAATCCCGTGCTGGGATCGAAGCCACTGGCCACGGCGATCCAACGCAACTATAAGCCTGGAGATATGATCGTCGTTGACGGACAGTATTCGCTCGCATCGAGCATACTGTTCTATACCGGAGTGCAGATGCATATGCTGAACGGCCTGACGAACGATTTATGGTTCGGGTCTTTGTATCCGGATTGTCCAAAAGTGTTTGAAGATGACGCTTCGTTTGCCCGCCTTTGGCTTGGCCCGGGGCGGGTGTTCTTTTTCGTGCCGAATGACGGGAACATCGACAATCTGAAAGGCATGGGCGCGCCGTATTATCTTGTGGCGCGAACAGGCAGTAAAAGCGTTTACAGCAACCGGCCCGTGACGGCCGGAGCGCCAAAGTAAATGCCAAGAGCGCTTTGTCGAGAGACCCTTGTTTCGAGGAGGTCTGCGTGAATCGCGAACAGTTTTACGCAATAATGAGCGGCGACGGGACGCTGGATTACGAATTATATTTGAATACCAAGACGCTGCTTTCCTGCCAACTGGATTACGAGAAACTGTGCAACGCAGATGAGATGCAATTTCAGATCGTGCACCAGATCGAAGAATTGTGGATGAAGCTGATGGCGTACACGCTGCTGGACATCGATGAATATTTGCAGCAGGAAAATACAAACCGAGTGATCACGCTGTTCCGGCGCATACATACGGCGCAGAAACTCATGATTCAACAACTGGCGTTGCTGGAAACGATGTCGCCCAAGGAGTATCAGGAGATTCGGAAGAAATTGGGGAATGGGAGCGGGCAGGAGTCGCCGGGATTTCGCGTGCTGCTGAAGATGTACCAGCCGATCTGGAATTCGTTTAAGGCGAACTATCTGGATAAGCACGGCCTGACGATTGAGAAGATTTACGATTCGGAGTATTGCCACGGAGATGCGTACATGGTGGCGGAGGAGCTGGCGGAATTCGACGAGTTGTTCCAGAAATTCCGGTACGAACACATGCAGTTGATTTACCGGACGATTGGACTTGGGTCGAAGTCGTTGAAGGGACGGCCGGTGGAGATTCTCGAGGAGGGCATGAGGCACAAGTTTTTTCCTGAGCTTTGGGAGATTCGCGGGCAGATGACGGATCGCTGGGGCGCAGCGTATGGAGTGAAGAGAGATTCGTTGGGTGGGCATTGAAGAGAGGAAGTTAATAGTCGAAAGTTTAAAGGTGAAGGTTTCTATTCTCACAGCCCGCCGCCTACAGTTGGTGTTCCGTGACACGTGATTCGTGGATCGCGAATGACAGCGCGATCCTTCTCCGCCGATGCCACCCGTTCCCCCTGTTTTTTGTAAGTGTTGCTTCTAAAGGATTTAGGCTTTCTGTAAGTGGTTTAGAATCAACATTTGCCGGCATTCTTGTAATTATTGATTCTAAAGGGCTTGCGCCGGGGCGTTTCGGGTACGACTTTGACCGATGGTGGCTTGGGATGTGTCTTGAAAAAGTGGCTGGTCCAAATGAAAAAGCGCCAGCTGGAAGCTGGCGCAACGGTATATCCCAGTCATTAAGATACCCTAAAGTTATGATATTGTCAAGAAGAATTTTCGGCAGCGCATCAAGGGTATGGGGGTTATTGAGATGGAACTTGCGAGTTAGAGCTGAGAAGTTAGCGGGGCGGGGCGAGTTGGCGGTAGTGGCTGCGGAAGAAGAGCAGGGGCTCACCGGGAAACAGATCGGCGGATTGAACTTCCCCCAGAAAAATAGTGTGGTCGCCGGCGATGTAGGAGGCCACGACGCGGCAGACGATTTGGGCGAGGGTGTCTTCGAGGAGGGGGATGCCGGCGTGCGTCCAGCGAAAGCGAATGTTGAGCGTTGCTTCGGCTTCCGGTGTTTGATCAGCCTGCGCGAAGTAGACGGAAAGGGCCTGCTGGTGCTCCTTCAAGACGTTGACGCCGAAGGAGCGGTTTTGTTTGAGAAGAGGCAGGAGATGGCTGCGCTGGTCAACGCAGACAAGAATGAGGAACGGGTCGAGGGAGACGGATGCGAAGGAATTGGCGGTCATGCCGTAGGCTTGGCCGGGAGCGCGCGGGGCGGTGACGACGGTGACGCCGGTTGCGAATTGGCCGAGCGCGTGGCGGAAGTCAGTTGCGGTAAGAGGAGTGGCGGTCATGTTCGAAGTTTTTGAAGATACCATACTGCGAGGCGTGAGGGGAAAAGCGCGGGGGCGGTTAACCGGTCAAGTTCCAGGCACTCTTCCGATTACCTACCTGTTCAACACACACGCATCGTCCCGTCGCGAATCGCGACAGGAGGCGTCAAACTTCGCTAGGTTTCCTCCGACTTGTTCAATTAATTCGTCTGCCGCGAGATTAACGGCTTATCAGCGGAACGCACTTCCCCCGTCAGCCCGGTGGTCTTCCGCCAATCCACTTGGTTGACTTCCACTCCGCCTTTTCTCCCTTGGGTGTCCTGGAACATCAACAAGTCTCCGTCCCTCTGGTACTTGGCCACTTCATACATCTGGTTCGATTTCGTCACCAGTATCGTAAGTCTTTGGCTGGTCTGCCCGCTGACGGGCGGCTGTCCGATGACTTGCATCGTTCCAGTGGTTTCGTTCGCGGTACTCGCGACATTTTCCGCGGCCTGCTGCATCGCGTTTGTCCGCGGTGCGACGCTGTATGAGCTGGGCCGTGCGGAAGAAGCGTACGGCGGGCGATCCGGATGGCTGAATTGCGCCAGGCTCCGAGGTATCACGATATCGTCCATCAACCGCAGCTGCATCGGCTCCTCTCCCTTCAAGGTCGGCCTTGGCCCACGGAACGGCAAGCTGATCACCTTCCACGGCCACATGGGTGGAAGCATCCACTCGACAACGTCACGTCTCGGATGCCCCTTGCCGTCGATGCTGCCTTGCTTGTCCACCTTATAGCCGCGGGCCATGATGACCTTAGCCGGGACGGGCAAATCTCCGCTCGGAAGGATCACCCGGTCAAACGTGATCTGCAAGTAGCCCTTGCCGAAGAAATGCCCAGGGTCCTTGGCTGCCTCGAGATGTCCACCCAGCATGCTGCCTCTGGGGAACAGGGGCCTGCCGAACTCCTGCATGGTTCTCAAGTGACATAACACCGGATCACCAACAGCCGCAGTCGCCGAAGAGAAATTCGGCTCGTTCATGGTGCATTGCAGAAGCGTACCGGCCGGTACGAGTTGATCCTGAGCATGGACCCCCTCCGCCAACAACAGTAGCGCCACCGCACTCACCAACATGACGATGAGTCGTTTCATGGTCTTCCTCCTGATTGTCGTTATCTATCAACGGCTAGGCGAGCTAGCCGCTTCTACGACGGCTCGTCCGGAAGCTCCCAACTGGACACATTCGGGCGGGACCGTAGTTGCTCGACCCAAACCCAAAGACCCATTAAAAGTCGCAGGCTTGCGGAGATTTTTCTTCCTAAGACGATCTTTTCAACTGAGTACCAGTACCGGAAGAAGCGTAGTGCAACTGCTAGCTTCCATGAGTTGAATTCCGGGCTCTGCAAATGGCGGAGCGGCCAAGTTATCGGAAACTTACATTTGAGCCGTGACCAGCGAAGGGCTGCAAGGGCTCGAGGATAGGCGAGCAGTCCGTCAAAGGGCGAGGAGGGCGCGGGCGAGCTTGCGTTTGTCAGAGCGAGTGCGCATGACGGTGGGTAGGATGGCGACGCGCATGCCGAGAGCGCGGATGGTATCGGCTTGGGAGGCGTCGCGGCGGTCGATGACGAAGGTGCCGGTGAAATCGGCGTACAGCTTAGCAACGGCGGAGGCGGAGGAGCCGGAGCCGAGCTGGATGAGCATTTTGTCGCTGGGACCTTTTAGGGATTTACCGCCGACAATCGGACAGACGGCGATGACGCTTTCCTTGCGGGCGCGCAATTGTTCTCGAATGCGAGGCACGGCGAGAATCGGGCCGATACTGATGAGCGGATTGCTGGGGCAGATGATGACGCGACCGGCGTCGCAGATGGCTTCGAGGACGCCGGGAGCGGCGTGCGCGTGCTTTATGCCTGCGAAGTGAATGCCCCGGACTCCCGGCTCGGTGCGATGCTTGATGAGATATTCCTGAAAATGCATGTTCCCGTCGCGGGTTTCGATGATAGTGGGAATGGGTTGATCGGACATGGGGAGAATGCGAGATTTGACGCCGAGAGCGTGACGAATGGAGTCGGCCGCCTGGGTGAGAGTTTTTCCTTGGGCAAGCATCGCGGTGCGGTGAATATGCGTGGCGAGATCGCGATCGCCGAGATTGAACCAAGTTTCGCGACCGTATATGGCGAGGCGTTTGAGGAAATGAAAAGTCTCGCCGCGCATGCCCCAGCCTTTCGTGGGATCGACGACTCCGGCGAGCGTGTAGGTGACGATGTCCAAGTCGGGAGAAATTTTCAGACCGTGCATAACGATGTCGTCGCCGGTGTTAACGATGACGGTGAGGTCGCGAGGATCCATCGCATGGGAGAGGCCGAGGAGAAGCTTCGATGCGCCGATACCGCCGGCGAGTGCCGTGACCGTGAGTTTTTTTGAGAGAGACATGGAGGAGTCAAGGATGCCCGGCGGAAGGAGATTCTCGCAAGTGGAAAACTGGGATGGGGAGCAGAAGACTAAACTAGTGATTAGTGGGCAGTGAATAGTGAGTAGCGAGCAGAGGAAGCGTGTTGAGTGGGAAGCTTGCAGCGGGAGGCTGAGCGATACAAGCTAGCGGAAGAGATCTTCTTTGGGGGGCCGGATGATGCGGCAGGCGGGATCTTGTGCGGGGCGATAGCGGTAGCCGCGAATAACGACGACGGGCGTCCCTGCTGCTTTGCCCATCAGGAGACCTGCGGCTGAGGCTAGTTCGTCGGCGACGGCGAGAACCGTGGCGCGGAGAAGTTTCATGTGGCGATCGCGCGTGCCACGAAGATCGACAAGCGCAGGGACGCCCGATGCGCCGATGGCTACGTTAACCAGACCCAAGCGCCAGGGACGGCCGAACGTGTCGCTGATGATGACGGCCAGACGTTTACTAGTTTGTTTGCTGACCGCTGTGGCCAGGCGGCGGGCGGAGCGGTCGGGATTTTTCGGGAGCAGTGTGACGCTATCACGGCGAGGGACATTCGAATGGTCGACGCCCGCATTGGCGCAGACGAAACCGTGATAGGTTTCGACGATCAGGACGCGGTCGGAGCGAACGATACGGCGAGACTCGCGGAGGACGACTTCGATGAAGCGAGGATCGTTGGAGAGTTTCTTCGCCAACATTGCCGCCTGAGAGGAAGGACGGATCTTAGAGAGATGGACGGTACGGCCTTCGGCCTTTGAAATTATTTTTTGAGCGACGACGAGAATGTCCCCGTCTTGGAAGGCGATTTTTGCGCGACGAGCAGCCAGAACCAGCAGGTTGGCCAGATGGTGGCCTTTGCGAATTTCTGGAAGGCCGGGAATGACAAATATCGAGATAGGGGGCCTGGCGGGAGATGCTCGTTTGGCGGCGCGCGGAGGTGGGGATTTGACGGTCATGCCCGGGAGCAAGAATCTTACGCGAGATGGGTTGATAATTTCACTTCGGGGCGCGAATTAGGAGGCGCAAATAAGACGAGCGGGGCGCATGCCGTTTGGCGCGCGACCCGCCCGGAAATCGGATCCGAAAAAAGAGGCTATTTGTTGTTCTTCGAAGGCTTGTCTTCCTTCGGAGGCTTTGCAGGTTTCTGATCCTTCTTTTTTTCTTCCTGTTGTCGAGGTTGAGGCTTCTGCTGGTCGTATCTTGGGCGCTCCTGATTTTGCTGACTGTGGAGATTCTGGGGCGCCGGTTGGTTCCTCGGTTCGGGCTGCGGATTGACGTTATTCGGATTCGTGGCGTTGCTCGGAGGAGTAACTGCCCGAACCGCGCTCGGCCGTTCCGTCCGGAGATTTTGGGGTTCCGGTTGGTTCTTCGGTTCGGGCCGCGGATTAACGTTAATTGGATTCGTGGCGTTGCTCGGAGGAGTAACTGGCCGGCCTGCGCCTGGCCGCTCCCCTCGGAGATTTTGTGGCTCCGGTTGGTTCCTCGGTTCGGGTTGCGGATTAACGACAGGAGTGTTCGGAGCGTTTGTAGATGTTGTAGGCGCGGCATTTGAAGGACGATCGGTGTAGACCCTTTCGTGCGTGCCCGTGGCAGGCGGGTTTCCGGAATTGTTGACGGCATTGCCAGGGTTCATCGGGCGGTTCTGGTTGGGCTGAACAGTTCTGTTGGTGTCAGGTTGCGTGGTGACGACAGGGGTGCTCGGAGTGTTAGCGGGTGTCGTGGGCCGCGTATTTTGCGGACGATCTGTGTAAACCCTTTCGTGCGTGCCCGTGGCAGGCGGGTTTCCGGAATTGTTGACGGCATTGCCAGGGTTCATCGGGCGGTTCTCGTTGGGCTGAACATCTCGGTCTGAATTAGGCCGAGCACCTCGGTTTGAGTTGGCCTGACCATCTCGGTTTGAATTGGGCCGAGTATCTCGATTGGGATTGGGCTGTGTAGTTCTGTCGTCGTTCGGCCGAAAACCTCTGTTGGTGTTAGGCTGAGCGGCGCGGTCGGCTTGGATGTTTCGCGGGGTGGCCACTGGAGCGATTCTGAAATTGGAGCGAGCTTCAGCCCTCTCGGGTTGGATCTGGCGAATTTGAGAAACAGCCAGAGGCCGGCCGCCATTGGCTCGAATTGCTTGCTGCTGTCTGTCGAATGAAGGTGGCGGAGGAGGCGGAGTGTGCCTCGCTACGACGACGCGATTCTCCACGATGATGGGAGGTCTGGCTCGAACGACGACACCGCCGCCGAGCACAGCCTGTCTCGAAGGAGCGACCGTGGGAGCTGCAAACCCAACGCGAGCGCTGGCCACTTCCCTCTGGTTGATGATCACTGAATTCCGAGAAACCGATCGTGCGGATGTGAATGCTTCGTTGGAAGTGGCCATCACGGCGCCAGGAACACGCTGGTTGACATAGGTGACGTGAGTGACGTTTTTGTTGATCACCGTGGTGTTGTAGTAGTTGTTCACGACCGTCGTTTCCACGCGGGTGTTAGAAACGTTGATGTTCGTCACGTAAGTGCGGCTGACGTGATACGAAGGCACGTAGACTTCGCGCGGACCAAGCGGGAACCAGCCGACGCTGCCACCGCCGACTCCGACGCCTACGGCGAAGTGCGGGCCGCCAACCCAGGCAACGAGGGCGGGTGCGTAAACGGGCCGGACGTAAGCGACGCCGACAACTGTGGAACGCGGCGGGGCTGGAACCCAACCCCAGACGCCGCCAACGGTCACCCAGCGTCCGTAGTGAAAGGGAGCAAAGCCCCAAGGAGCATCGTCGACCCAGGTGTAGCCCCAGGGAGCGATGTAAGCCCAATGGCCGTAATGATAGGGAGCCCAGCCGACAACCGTTACGCGCGGGAACCAGACAGCACCGTAGTCCTGCGTCTGACGCCAGCCACCGTTGTCGTCGAGGTCTTCATAGCCGATGACGTCAGGGGAGACGTAGCGAGCGGACACGGAGTGCTCGAAGCGGCTGTCGCGCTCGGAACACCAGTTGTCAAAATCATCGCTAGTGTTGTCCCACGCTTGAACGTCAGCGTCGATTTGGTCCGTGCCTGTGAAAGTGCCGACTTCGCGAGGATGGATGGTGTAAGCGGAGCCGCCGCCGGTGACTTCTCCCTGGCCAGCACGGACGAGAACTACAGTGGCATCGCCGGCTTCGTTGACGTTGACCTTGTATTCGCCGGGACGAAGAAGAGTGAAGGCGAGATTGGGAGTATCGACCTCGAAGGTTTCGTCATCCTCAAGGCGAAGGATGCGAATATTCAGCGTGCCTTCGGTCAGCTGAATCTGTGCCATATTGTCGGTGAGGTTCAAGAAAGAAAAACCGGTGTTGCTCCCAAGACGAATCGTTGCCGAGCCCATGTTCAGCTCGGACAGTGAATCGTTGTCATTCCAGAGCTTATCGCCAGTAGTGAGTGGGCGGTTGACAACGGCTGAAACCCAGTCTTCGGTTCCTGCGGGCTCGAACGAAACGGTCCCCTGTATGAAACCTAGCCGAGCGACCCGGCCCGGCGGATCGTCATCGTCGGCTGCGGCGGGCCGCGGTGCAAGTAAGGCCGCGGCAAGAGTAAAGCTGAGCAGAGCCATCAAATGGAGCGCATATCGTTTCATGTGCGATCACCTCTCTCCTGAATTGCCAGGGCCGCAAGTGGCCCTGATGAAGTGGTGCAAGACCTGTGTAATGCCCGGGCCAATGAGCGCCTGGCTCATAGGCCGTGAAACCGTGGTGTAACTCAAACAGTAGCATCCTCCACTGGCAAAACCGGGACCCAGCCGTACTACTTTTGTCGAAAAAAGAACTGTCCCGGAGAGCAGCTATTGATTAAACACGCGAGAGTGACTGGAGTTGTGGAGCAAGGTTTGCGATTGGCGGAGGTGAAGTGAACGAAGAAAAAGGCCCGCGTTTTACAAAGAAGCGGGCCTAGCGAGTAAATAGTGCCGAGTTTCTTATCGATGTGGCCGACCGCCACCACCACCGCCGTGCGATGCCCCACCGCCGCCTCCACCACCGTGCGATGCGCCGCCACCGCCGCTGCCGCGAGAGCTGCCACCACCACCGCCTCCGCCACCGGAACTGCGGCTCGGGGCAGAGTAGGAACGGCTGGGGGCAGAGGGTGCGGAATAGCTACGTTGGGGCGCGGAATAAGAACGGCTCGGTGCAGAGTAGCTACGTTGAGGGGCGGAATAACCGCGGCTCGGTGCTGAGTAGCTACGCTGGGGCGCAGAATACGATTGGCTCGGTGCTGAATAATTACGCGGGGGCGCTGAATACGATCGGCTCGGCGCGGGATAGCTCCGATTAGGAGCGGAATAGGAACGAGAGGGCGCGGAGTTAGAACGCCCTTGCGGTGAGTTGCCGCCATTGTACGAAGGCGCGGTGCGCTGAGGCGGCTGGTAAGAGCGATTGCCGCCAGAATAGGCAGGACGATCGGCGGGGCCGTTAGAGCGCGACCCTCCATAGTTTGCCGAGGCTCCC
>Ga0134121_10004594_pt1 | contig 11281 bp, 7 predicted proteins | sample KB301_FD_96463 | JGI IMG/M metagenome (GOLD analysis project Ga0134121, IMG submission 96463) | Terrestrial soil microbial communities without Nitrogen fertilizer from Kellogg Biological Station, Michigan, USA - KB3-0-1 | ecosystem: Environmental > Terrestrial > Soil > Unclassified ...
CTGTGCACGGCTGCTGCCGTATCCAATGCAAAACAATAATTGAATTTTTGTCCGTCCAGCTTCATCGTTCCTGTTGCAGGAATCATGGAAGCATAGAAGTTTTCTATCCAGCTGATCTGGTTTTCCGTGGAGCCCCGGAAGTTGATGACGGCCACATCATCATGAATGTACACCTGGAAGCGATTGTCCATTCCATATACTGGAGATGTATAAACTTTAGTGTACCCGCTGGGCAAAATTTCAGCATCATTACCATATAAATCCAGGAACGTGAAGCTGTTGCAGATGGCAAGCATGTCGCGCGCTTCGGTTTTGTCGAAGCCGGTCTGGAATGCCGCCCACGAACGGATACTTAAAAGCAGGAAGAATAAAAGGGTTGAAGGCTTTAACATTTTGCGGGAAGGTGAATGTGAAAATAACGAAAACGAAAATTGTTTATTGAAGCGCGGGAAAAGTTTTCAAATTGGCTGCGTTGATCAGCTTTCTAAAAGCTTTTTTAAGTTATCGAGGATTTCCCGCCACGCTTTCCTTTTTGCTTCTGCGCCGTCTGCATTTTTTATTTTTGAATGTTCGATGGAAATGGTGGTTCCTTTTACTGTATTCATAAGAATGAGAACTTCCGTGTTTATCTCATCAGGGCGGTTGAAGCCAGTCACGTTCCAGGCCAGCGAGATGCGGTGGTAGGGAATGATTTCCCTGATGATGCCTGAAATTTGTCCTCGCCCCTTGAATTTGAGTACGAAAGATCCCCCTTCGCGGAAGTCCAGATTGATTTCATCAGCACCGGTCAGGGCAAAAAATTTCTCTGTGCCTATGAGGTTATAAACGTCTGAAGTATTGGCCTTGATTTCAAGCCATTCAAAAACGGTATGGCTTTCTTCCATTTTGGATTTGCGAATTTACGGAACTTAAGGACGGCTATTACATCGATATCCGGATGAATCGGGCGCCTGCTAAATTAGCCCCGATTGAAGCGCCTGCAGGCAGGCAGGAGTGGAAAGCGGGACGGAATGTGAAACAGAAGAATGCACGACTGCTTCAAGGGGGCCCTGAACATCCTTCCTGATCGACTTTTTGCCTCTCAAAAGAAAATTCTTTAATTTTTTGGAAATAGGGGAATATCATTACATTTGCGTCCCCAAAAAATAAAGTCAATAATTAATACTAACAATTTAAAATTTAAATGATTACGGAAGACATCACGACCCCAACTTCAGAGACCCAAAGCCCCACAACTGCTTCAGGGAAAAACCCTTATGCTTTTAACTGGGAAACTGCGGGCAAAAGCGGCGATATATACAGCGCTGAAGAGCGGAAAAATATGGAGCAGCTTTATGACCGCACACTCAGCTCAGTGGTTGAGCACGACATCGTGGAAGGTACGGTAGTTTCGATTGGTGCCAAGGATGTGCTTATCAACATCGGTTTTAAAAGCGATGGCCTGATTCCGCTTTCTGAATTCCGCCACTTTCCTGATTTGAAACCGGGCGATAAAGTGGAAGTTTACATTGAGACACAAGAAGATAAGCTGGGCCAGCTAGTGCTTTCACACAAGAAGGCACGCGCCATGAAATCATGGGAGCGTGTGAATGCAGCGCTGGAAACCCAGGAGGTGATCCAGGGCTACGTGAAGTGCCGCACCAAGGGAGGTTTGATTGTAGATGTTTTTGGTATTGAAGCGTTTTTACCGGGATCGCAGATTGACGTGAAGCCGATTCGCGACTACGACCAGTTTGTAAATAAGACCATGGAATTCAAGGTTGTGAAGATCAATAACGAATTCAAGAACGTGGTGGTATCACATAAGATTTTGATTGAAGAAGAACTTGAGCAGCAGAAGGCAGAGATCATGAAGAAGCTCGAGAAGGGACAGGTACTGGAAGGCACTGTGAAGAACATCACTTCTTATGGTGTGTTCATGGACCTTGGCGGTGTAGACGGACTGCTGCACATCACAGATATTTCCTGGGGCCGCGTAGCGCATCCTGAAGAGGTTGTAAAGCTCGACCAGAAGCTGCAGGTGGTAATCCTTGATTTTGATGATGAGAAAAAACGTATTGCTTTAGGCTTGAAGCAGCTTACTCCGCATCCGTGGACACAGCTTGACGAGAACCTGAAAGTGGGTGATAAGCTGAAAGGAAAAGTGGTATTGATCGCAGACTATGGCGCATTTGTAGAAGTGCTTCCGGGCGTTGAAGGTTTGATCCACGTTTCTGAAATGTCATGGTCGCAACACCTGCGCAGTCCGCATGATTTCCTGAAAGTAGGAGATGAAGTGGAAGCGATGATCCTTACCCTGGACCGCGAAGAGCGCAAGATGTCGCTCGGATTGAAACAACTGAAACCGGATCCGTGGACGAATGTTGCGGAGAAATTCCCTGTAGGTTCAAAGCATACGACGACGGTGAAAAATTTCCAGCCTTTCGGTGTGTTTGTTGAAATGGAAGAAGGCGTTGACGGGCTTGTGCACATCAGCGATCTTTCCTGGACGAAGAAGATCAAGCATCCGAATGAGTTTTGCAAAGTAGGCGATAAGATGGAAGTAGTGGTATTGGAAGTAGATGCAGAGAACCGCAGGTTGTCACTCGGCCACAAGCAGCTTGAGGACAATCCATGGGATGTATTCGAATCCATCTTTGCCATCGGCTCCGTGCATGAAGGAACGGTATTGAAAATGGCTGACAAGGGAGCCATCGTGGCGTTGCCTTACGGTATTGAAGGATATGCGCCAGGCAAACACCTTTTAAAGGAAGACGGCAAAACATCTTTGAAGGTGGACGACAAAGCGCAGTTCAAGATCCTTGAGTTCAACAAGGACCAGAAAAGAATTTTGGTTTCACACCGTGCCATTCACGATGAGAAAGCCCATGAGGCAAAGGCCGCCGAAGGTGCAGTGAAGGATCGCGACCGCGAGGACACTGCAAAGACCGTGAAGCGCATGAAGGACAGTGCGGAGCGGACTACGCTTGGAGATCTTTCAGCACTCAGTGATTTGAAGAGTGAAATGGAAGCAACGGCAGCGAAGAAGAGCCGGAAGAAAGAAGAAGAGAAAGAAAAGGAAGCCCCTTCTGAATCAGTAGAAGAAAACAAAGAAGGGAAAACAGAAGAATAGTTTAAAAAGATCCTCCGAGAAGTCGGGGGATTTTTTTTAGATGTTACTTACGAGGAAGGATGATTTTCATCTCTACGAAGTACGAATGGAAATACGAATTTACGAAGTACGAAATATCAACAATGCAATAACTCAATCACCTAATCACCTAATCACCTAATCACTTAATCACTAAATATTACATTTGCCGAGTTTATGCAAAGACGCACCTTACTAGACGCAAACCAGTTCAGCATCACCATCAGCCGTCTTTGTCACCAGTTGATTGAGAACCACAACGATTTTTCGGAGTCGGTGATCATCGGACTGCAGCCGCGCGGCGTTTTTGTGGCGCGGAGGATTCAACAGGAGCTGCAGCAATTATTTCCGGGAAAGAAGATCATGTGCGGGGACCTTGATGTCACATTTCACAGGGATGATTTCCGCAGGCGTGAGATTATTATCCCGAGTGCTACTGCGCTCAATTTTGCCATAGAAAATAAGAACGTGATCCTTGTCGACGATGTATTATTTACAGGCCGGACGATAAGGGCAGGTATGGATGCGCTGCTCGACTACGGCCGTCCGAAAAAAGTGGAGCTGCTGGCATTCGTGGACAGGCGTTACAGCCGCCATTTGCCGATCGCACCGGATTACATTGGATTGTCGGTAGATACGATCACTTCTGAAAAAGTAATTGTGCACTGGAAAGAAACAGACGGGAAAGATGAAATCATGCTGGAGGTTAGAAGTTAGAAAATGGGAATTGGAAATTAGAAATTGGGAAATGGAAATAAAATATTACATCTTAAATATTACCTCTTACATATTCCATGTCTTCGCTTAGTTCAAAACATCTTTTAGGAATTAAGAACCTTTCCACGGAGGATATCGAATTGATTTTCTCCACGGCCGATAATTTCAAGGAGGTGCTGAACCGTCCCATGAAAAAAGTTCCTTCACTCAGGGATGTCACCGTTGCCAATTTATTTTTTGAAAATTCCACGCGCACGCGCCTGTCGTTTGAATTGGCGGAGAGAAGGCTGAGCGCTGACGTGGTGAACTTCGCGGCATCATCTTCTTCTGTAAGCAAGGGCGAAACACTGATTGACACTGTGAACAATATCCTGGCGATGAAGGTGGACATCGTAGTGATGCGCCATCCGAATGCAGGCGCTGCGCTTTTCCTGAGCAGGCATGTAAATGCAAGCATTGTGAATGCAGGCGACGGCGCGCATGAGCATCCCACGCAGGCATTGCTGGATGCATTTTCCATCCGCAAAAAGCACGGGGACATCAAAGGAAAAAAGATTGTAATCGTGGGTGACATCCTGCATTCACGCGTAGCCCTCTCCAATATTTATTGCCTGAAGAAACTCGGTGCGGAAGTGATGGTCTGCGGTCCGACCACGCTGATGCCGAAATACATTTCCACCCTGGACGTAAAGGTGGAGCATGACCTGCGAAAAGCACTGGAGTGGTGCGACGTGGCGAACATGCTGCGCATCCAGCTCGAACGGCAGGACATCAAATACTTTCCTTCATTGCGCGAGTACATGATGCTTTATGGACTGGACAAAAAACTCCTGGATTCTCTCAGTAAAAAAATTACAGTGATGCATCCAGGTCCCATCAACCGCGGCGTGGAAATCACGAGTGAGGTGGCGGATAGCGATCAGTCGATCATTTTACAACAGGTGGAAAATGGAGTGGCGATCAGGATGGCGGTGCTGTACCTGTTAGCAGGTAAGGTGAACTAGTTGAAGTGACCGGGAGAAAGAGAGACATGGAGAGTGGGAGAAGGAACAGCCGGGAAACGGCCGTCATTGGGTCATTAAGTCATTAGTCATTGGGTCATTGAGTGACTAAGATGTTAAGTAACCAAGTTATGTGTTAAGCAAAGAATGAAACTGGTTTTGATTTTGGTTTGGTTGGGTTTTGCTTCAACTTTTGCATTTGCGCAGAAAACGCTGATGACCGATAGCACTTTGGACGTTATCTCGAAAACGGTTTCTATTGACTATATTCTTAGCATTCCTGACATGTCAGACGCTATAGACGGATTTCCGAAAAGAACTTTTGCGATCACTGATTGTCACTGGACAATTACCTTAAAAGGATCCCCTACTAAACATGGTACAATCGAAGATTATATGGGGATACATGGGATGGAACACCCATTTAAAGATATTCTTGATCCCAAAATGATTAAGCCCAAGCCCGGAATGATAATTCGCATAGACAGAATTCATGTCATAAGAAAGCCCGGAGCTACTGGTGATATTGCGCCCATTCCTATCCTGGAATTTATTTTAACCGAATGATCAGTATGTGAGAGCCGGCCTTCAATTCACTAACAAATCACTTTATCTCCGATTCTCTTAGTTGCCTAATCACATGTCCAGTTTTACACTCCGCGTCTACGGCATCTGCATTGAAAACGGCTCCGTGCTCGTGAGCGATGAATATATTTACAAAAAGTACGTCACGAAATTTCCCGGCGGCGGTTTGCATTTTGGGGAAGGCACCATTGAATGTCTGAAGCGGGAAATGGTAGAGGAAACGATGCAGGAAGTTGAAGTGCTGGAACATTTTTACACCACAGATTTTTTTGTGCCGTCAGCGTTTGATCCGGCTAAACAGGTCATGAGTATTTATTATCTGGTTAATTTTATTGCGCCAATAAAATTCCGTTTGAGTGAAAAAGTATTCGACTTTGCCGAATTGAAAAATGATGCGCAATCGTTCCGGTGGATAAAGCTTTCTGAATTGAAAGCAGAAGATTTTACGCTACCAATTGACAAAAGAGTAGGAGAGTTGCTGGCTGCAAAGTATAAGCTACCAGCTGCCTGGTGAAAAAAATCATTTTACCACAGAGGCACAAAGGCACAGGATACAGCCGTTGATTCTCCGTATCTCCGTGCCTCTGTGGTTAGATATCTTCAGAAATAATTAACGAATAACTTTAAGATCACTCTTACTTTCATCTTAAATTTTCCGGTATTTTCGGCTTTGATTCAGTTCAATAGATGAAAAGAAAAACCGGGTTTTTACTCGGACTGATTTTGCTGCTCCAACTCAGCGCATTTTCCCAGTCCATCAAGAATTTTACTTCCGATGCCGTCAAGTTCCCCCAGGAGCTGGAAACTTTTTTAACAGAGACGAATAAGAAACAGGGAGAAGAACTGATGGATGCTTTTAACAAGCAGTGGACGGGAAACAAATTTTCGGCGCCGCAGCAGGAAGCGATATACCGTACGGCGAACTCCATGCTGCGAAAGCGCATGAAAGCCTTTCCTGATTTTGCAAACTACGTCAGCACACTTACGGGTTTTGCAGAAACAAATCAGCCCACGGAGCGCTTTGATACATGGCAGAAATCCCTAGACAGGCTGCTGTTGCTGCCTTCCAAGAATTTCACAAAGTACGTGGACGTGAGCAATGACCTTTTTCGCACCAATTCATTGTACATATCAGCGGCAGTAAGGTGGTACAGCACAAGCAACCTTTACAAATTTGAATTCGATTCACTGGCAGAAATTATTTTTCCACAGATGAACCTCATCTGTACTACCAAGGGCGACTCCTCGGTGATCTATAATACCCACGGCGTTTATTACCCGAACCTGGAAAGATTTGAAGGCGAAGGCGGCAACGTGAACTGGATCCGTGCGGGCTGGGATGAAAAAACAGTTCATGCGCAATTCGCGCGTTATGCGATCGACGTGACGAAAGCGGAATTTACCGCTGACTCTGTTTCGTTTTACAACAACACTTATTTCAACAAGCCCCTGGAAGGAAAATTCACTGATAAGATCCTGGCCAACGTTACCTCGGAGAATGCTTCCTATCCTAAGTTTGAATCTTATACGACAACATTTGAAATCAAAAATATTGTCCCTGACGTGGACTACATCGGTGGCTTCAGCATGATCGGGAACAGGATGGTGGGAAGCGGAAATGCCGATGAAGATGCACGCCTCTTTTTTTACCGGGACAAAAAGCCATTCCTCATTGCGGGATCAAAAGCATTCGTGGTGAGGAAAGAAAAAGTAACCGCTGACAATGCATCCATCACCATTTATTACGGCAAAGATTCCATATATCATCCGGGCGTGGAATTCAAATACATTGTGAAGGACAGGGAACTGGCGCTGATCAGGGGCGGCGAAGGGAAAAACAACAGTCCTTGCTTCGACAGCTACCATAACCTCGACCTGTTTTTTGACGGCTTGTATTGGAAAATCGATGACCCGATCATTGACATGAAGATGATCAGCGGCGTAGGGGAGAGCAAGGCCGTTTTTGAGTCGAGCAACTTTTTCAGGAAGAATCGCTTTTTGAAACTGCAGGGTCTCAGCGATAACCACCCCATGTATTCGGTGAAACAATATTGCGAGAAGCACGACACCAAGGTGGTGTATACAAAAGAACTTGCAAAGGATATGCACATGGCCGATTTTGAAGTCCGCCAGATCCTGATCGCACTCAGCAACCAGGGCTTTGTAACGTATGATGCGGCCGACGATAAAGCGGTGGTAAAGGACAGGCTTTATTATTACCTGCTTGCGAACACGGGTAAAACAGATTATGACGTGATCCAGTTTGAGTCCGTCATTAATGCAAAACCAAATGCCAGCATCAACCTGCTTAATTTTGAAATCACTATGCGCGGGGTGTCGCAGATCGTGCTGAGCGATTCGCAGAACGTCATCATCTTCCCGAGCAACCAGGAAGTGCATATCCAGAAAAACCGTGACTTCACTTTCGGCGGGCGCGTGAAAGCCTCGCGTTTTGATTTTTATGGAAAGGATTTCGCCTTCGACTACCAGAATTTCAAAGTGAACCTGAACAACGTCGACTCCCTGCGGCTGAAAGTGGAAGACGAAACTTCGCCGGTAGACGAATACGGAAACCACAAGCTGGTGTACGTGCGAAGCGTGCTGGAAAATATTACCGGTGACCTGCTCATCGATTTCCAGGGAAATAAAAGCGGGCTGAAACCTTACCCGCAATATCCTATCTTCAACAGCAAGAAAGATTCTTATGTATTTTATGACAGGCCTTACATACAGGAAGGCGTTTACCAGAAGGAAAATTTTTATTTTCATCTCGACCCGTTTACGATTGACTCTCTCGATAATTTCAGCAAAGCAGGGTTGCGGTTCGGCGGCGAGTTTGTAAGCGCCGGCATCTTCAATGACTTCCGCGATTCGCTTTCGTTGCAGCCTGACCTTTCCCTCGGACTGGTGCGCAATACACCTGAAAACGGCTGGCCGGCATATGGAGGCAAGGGAACATTCACAGATAAGCTTTCGCTTAGCAATGAAGGACTGATCGGAACGGGCAAGATTGATTACCTCACGTCAACTTCGCACAGCGACAGGATCATCTTCCTGCCTGACTCTATGAATGCTGACGCCAAAGACTTTGTCAACAGGAAGGCTATCTATGCCAACGTGGAATTTCCTGACGTCAAAGCAACCGATGTTTACATTCACTGGATGCCGAAGAAAGACGTGATGTATGTGAACAAGAAAACAAACCCGATCGACATGTATGAAAGCCAGGCCGTGCTGGCAGGCAACCTCCAGCTGAAGCCGGGCGGCATGACAGGCAATGGGCTTATGACATTTGCTGCGTCAGAATTGGAGTCCAACCTTTTCAAGTACAAGCAGGAAATTTTTGACGCCGATACTTCCGACTTCAGGCTGACCAGCGACAACACCAATGCGCTCGCTTTCTCTACGAACAATGTGCAGTCGCATATCAATTTTGAAAAGCGCGTCGGTGATTTTAAATCGAATGGCGGAGGTTCCTATGTGAAGTTCCCGCTGAACCAGTACATCTGTTTCATTGATCAGTTCACATGGTACATGGACAACAAGGAAATTGAAATGAGTTCCAGCAGTTCCTCTTCACAGGCTGTTTCTGATACGGCGCTTTCGGGGTTGAACCTGACAGGATCGGAATTCATCAGCGTGGAACCGACGCAGGATTCATTGCGGTTCAAGGCGCCTCATGCAAAATATTCACTGCGCGATTACCTGATCAAGGCTGACAAGGTGGCGCTGATTCAAACAGGAGATGCGTCAGTGATCCCTGACAGTGGCAAGGTGGTGGTTGAAAGGTATGCGAAGATGCGCACGCTGAACAATGCTCGCATCGTAGCTAACAACACGACAAAATACCATACGATCTACAATGCCAGCGTAAACATCCTCGGGCGAAAACGGTACGAAGGCAGCGGGGATTACGATTACGTGGATGAGGCGAAGGAAAAGAAGCATTTCCACTTTGAAAAAATTACTGTGGATACTACTTACCAAACCGTTGCCGACGCCGACATCAATGAGGCGGAAGATTTTCACATGAGCCCGATGTTTGGTTTCAAGGGCGGCGTGCATTTGGCTGCTTCCAAACAACACCTTGTGTTTACGGGGTATGCGCGCCCGAAATTTCATTGCGACAGCGTGCCTGCCAACTGGATCCGGTTCACGAATGAAATCGATCCTGAAAATGTGATGATCCCTGTGGAGACGGCCATCACGGACAATGGAGACCGGCTCCGCTCGGGCGTGTTTCAAAGCAATGACATCAAAGGCGTGTATGCGACCTTCCTTGCGCCGAAGAACAATCCTAGGGATACTTCTATGATAGATGTAAGAGGGTTCCTTTACTATTATAAGCCGGGGAATGAATTCCGTATCACTTCAAAGGAGAAAATGGACAAGCCTACCGTGCCTGGAGAGTTCATGAGCGTGAACGATCAGAAGTGCATTGTGTACACAGAGGGTAAATTCAATTTCGGTGTGGACGTGGGTCAACTGAAAATGCTGACAGCCGGAAATATTACCTACAACTGGAATAACGACAGCACTAAGCTGGACCTCCTGATGGCGCTTGATTTTTTCTTCAACGACGATGCGCTGAAGAGCATGGGTGATTATTTTGGTCAGGCCGGTTCGCTGGCTCCGACCAACGACAACGGCCGCCTCACGTATGAGAAGGGCCTGGGAGAATTTGCCGGGAAAGAGCGCGCGGAAAAGCTCATCACGGAAATGAATTTATACGGAGCATTCAAGAAAATCCCTGATGAATTGCGCCACACCTTATTTTTTACCGACGTAAAAATGAAATGGGACAGGATCAACCGCACTTTCAAATCGTCCGGACCCATTGGCCTGGGAAGTGTCGATAAAACCTCTGTAAACAAGTTTGTGAACGGATATATTGAGATCATGCATAAGCGTTCGGGAGATGCGATAACTGTTTATCTTGAGCCCGAAAATCAAACGTGGTTTTATTTCAGCTATTCACGCGGGGTGATGCAGACGTTGTCATCGCAGACGGCCTTCAACGATGCCATCAATAAATTGAAACCTGAGAAGCGCGTGAGCAAGGAGAAAGACAAACCCGATTTTGAATTCATGCTGACTACGGACCGTGCAGTGAAGAACTTTACTAAGAAGTTCAATGCCCAGCCTCAGCAGCAGCAGGAAGAGGAGGAGAAGAAGGAAGAAGAGAAATAAAAAATTAGTGTGATAGCAGGAAATAGATTTGACACTAATTGCACCAGTTGGCACTAATTCAAGACTGTATTATTCGTGAGAATTGGTGAAATTCGTGTTTAATGATTTGGTTGATTTGAAGTTTTGAGACCTGGAAGTTGCAGGGAAGTATTTAGTACTAACCATTCTTTTACAACGACTGCGTTCTGCTTACAGTAACCAACATATGCGGCCTCATATTGGCCTACCTTATCGGGAGTTTTCCAAGCGCTGTCTGGGTAGGGCGTACATTTTATAATATTGACGTTCGCGAATTCGGCAGTGGCAATGCCGGCGCCACGAATACGTTCCGAGTACTCGGAAAGCGAGCAGGCATCCCGGTTTTGCTGATGGATGTCTTCAAAGGCTTCCTCGCCGTAAAGCTTGCATACTTCATTGGCGACTACGACCCTGCAAGTCCGGAGTTCATTGATTTCGAGCTGGCGTTGGGCGTGTGTGCATTGTTCGGTCACATCTTCCCTGTGTATGTCGGTTTCCGCGGCGGAAAAGGAGTGGCTACGATGCTCGGCATCCTGCTGGCCATACACTGGCAGGCGGCACTGATCTGCGCGGCCGTTTTCCTGATCTCACTTTTTACAACCGGTTATGTTTCGCTCAGCAGCATGATCAGCGGCATTAC
>Ga0134121_10004595_pt1 | contig 11281 bp, 10 predicted proteins | sample KB301_FD_96463 | JGI IMG/M metagenome (GOLD analysis project Ga0134121, IMG submission 96463) | Terrestrial soil microbial communities without Nitrogen fertilizer from Kellogg Biological Station, Michigan, USA - KB3-0-1 | ecosystem: Environmental > Terrestrial > Soil > Unclassified ...
AGCTGTGCGACGAGAACTACAAGCGTCAGTTCGAGGCGACGCTGGAGGCCGATGCGAAGCGCCCGCTGACCGACGACGAGCTTATGAACCGCCGGCTCATGCCGGATCCGGCCAAAGCCAGGGTGCGCGTCTACGCCACACAGTCAACCCACAAGACGCTGACGTCGCTGCGGCAGGGCTCGATGATCCACATCTTCGACCAGGACTTCACGCAGAAGGTCGCCGAGCCGTTCCACGAGGCCTACGTGGCCCACACGTCGACGTCGCCGAACTACCAGATCCTGGCATCGCTTGACCTCGGGCGCCGTCAGGTCGCCCTGGAAGGCGTCGAGCTCGTCCAGCGCCAGATCGAGAACGCCATGCAACTGCGGGACGCGATCGACAACCACCCGCTGCTGAGCAAGTACATGGCCTGCCTGCGGACGTCGGACCTGATCCCCGACGAGTTCCGCCCGTCGCACATCGCCCAGCCGTTGCGTTCGGGTCTGCGCAACATGATGGCCGTGTGGGACACGGACGAGTTCGTGCTCGACCCGTCGCGAATCACGCTGTCGATCGGCCGCACGGGCTACGACGGGAACACCTTCAAGCGCGAACAGTTGATGGACCGGCACGGCGTGCAGATCAACAAGACCTCGCGCAACACCGTGCTGTTCATGACGAACATCGGCACCACCCGCAGCTCGGTCGCGTTCCTGGTGAGGTGCTCGTGAAGATCGCCGGGGAGCTCGACGAACGCATTTCGGAGATGGGGCTTGGCGAACGAAGCCGGTTCGAGCAGCGGGTCCGCCGCCTGACCGCCTCGTCGACCTCGCAACCCGACTTCAGCGGCTTCCACGAGGTCTTCCGCGACCACGCCGGCGCCGAGCCCACGCCGGAAGGCGATGTTCGTCGTGCCTTCTACCTGTCGTACAACGACGCCAACTGCGCGTACCTGACAAACGACGAGATCTTCGGAAGGCTGGACGCCGGCATCGACGTCGTTTCCGCGACATTCGTCACGCCGTATCCGCCCGGCTTCCCGGTGCTGGTGCCCGGGCAGGTGTCCAGCCGCGAGATCCTGACGTTCATCCGCGACCTGGACACCCCCGAAATCCACGGCTACCAAACCGATTTCGGCTACCGGGTGTATACCGAGAAGGCGATTGAGATGTGCCGGCCGACGGACGCGCAGATCACCAACGGGCATCGTCGGGTCATCTCCGAATCGGCAGAACAGATGCTGGAGCCCAATTTCGAGTAGTCGGTTACTCTGACCTGTCCTCGCACGCCCAGCCGATAATCGGTGCACCGTCGAGCGGAAGGCAACTCTGTGACCGGATTTCGTGTCGGCCTGGCCGATCTGCTGATTTGCACCGGGTTGGGCCCAATGGCCATGACCCGGGCCAATTATCTCGCCGCGGCCGCGACACGGATCGACTCGTTCTGGGTGCCCGATCACCTGAACGCGCTTATGCCCCGATCCATCGGGACCGCCAAGTACATCGGTTCCGCGGGCGCGAAACTGATGCCCCGGCCCGACGCCATCAGTGAACCGTGGACCGCGCTGGGCTATCTGGCAGCCAAGAACCGTTTCGCGCGGATGAGGCTCGGAGTCGGCGTGACGGACGCCGGCCGCCGCAATCCTGCCGTCACCGCCCAGGCCGCCGCGACGCTGCATCTGCTTACGCGGGGGCGGGCGATCCTGGGCATCGGGACCGGCGAGCGGGAAGGGAACGAGCCGTACGGCGTGGACTGGTCGAAGCCAGTCGCACGGACAATCGAAGCCCTGGCCACCATTCGTGCACTCTGGGCGTCGCCGGGTGAACTGGTCACCCGGGACTCGCCGTTCTTCCCTTTGCGCGACGCGATATTCGATCTGCCGCCCTACCGCGGGAAGTATCCCGAGATCTGGGTCGCCTCCCACGGCCCACGCATGTTGCGCGCGACAGGTCGCTACGCAGACGGTTGGTTTCCGGTAACGCATTTCCAGCCCGAGGAGTATGCGGCCGCCCTCGAGGTCGTCCGCACTGCGGCGTCTGACGCCGGGCGTGACCCGATGTCAATCGTCCCGGCCAGCTACGTGTTCGTGGTGACGGGCCGCAGTCGCGACGAGGTCGATGAAACCCTCGGCTCTCAGCTCATCCGCGCCTTCGCACTCAATCTTCCTGCCACCGAGTGGGCACGCCACGGCGGCCGACACCCCTTCGGAGACGTTTTCACCGGCGGACAGGACATCATCCCGCAGACCCTCGATGAAGAGACGGTGGTTGCCGCGACCAAGGACATCCCGGATTCACTGATCAAGCAGAGCTTGCTGACCGGCACGCCCGACGAGGTGGTGGATCAGGCGGCGGGACTGCGTGACAGCGGCTTGCGCTACGCGGTGCTGTGCAACATGAGCTTCGCTCAGCCCAACATGCGGCGGGGAATGGCCGCGTCGATACCCTTTACCAAGATCTTGCGTCAGCTGCGAAGGCTGTGATCACCAGCTCGCTTTTGGCGTTGCGCTCGACCAGCAGCGGGACATAGTCGCGCAACGGTCTGCCGTCGAATCGGGCGTACACATCGTGGACGATGCTTTCTACGGTTTCCTTCGGAATCGCGGGGTACCGACTGGTGAGACGCGCCACTACCTCGTCGATGACCGTCTGTTCGCTCAACTCGATCACACGCGAAGTTTTACGCCTGTTCACCAAATCGTCAACTTGTTCCGGCCCTGACAATTGGCAGCCTACGACAGGGGTTCGACCTTCGTTGGTGCCGACTTTCCTTTAACTCCAGAACGATGCGAAGTATTGTGATGTCGTCATATGTTGATATTCGTCCGCAGTAACGAACTCTGCTCCCGCCCGCTCGGGTGGTCAGAGCTACAGAGGAGTTGATCGACGATGCGCGCAACAGAGGTCAAGGCCGGCTCCGGCTGCAACTGTCATTGCAATGCCTGCGAAGGCGGTCATCACTGCGGCAACCCGCCGAACTGCAACATCAGAAGGTAACCACTCGCCGGTAAGAACGGCGGCCGCCGGTTAGCCCCGCGCGGTCCCGGGTATTTCTCCTGCGTAAATATGCGTAGGAGATGGGGCGATGACGGCGACAACCCCCAAGTACATGGCGGTGCAGGGCGCTGCGCTGCTGGTCGCGGGCCTGTTCATCCTGATCGGTGTGCTGGGCTTCATCCCAGGTGTGACGACCGATTACGCGCTGCTTGACTGGGCCGGGCCGCATTCCGGCGCGAAGCTGTTCGGCGTGTTCGCCATCTCCGGCCTACACAACGTCATCTACCTGATATCCGGTGTCGTCGGCGTCGCGCTCGCGCGCACCTATGCCGCGTCGCGCGCCTACTTCCTCGGCGGAGGCCTGGTGTACCTGGCCTTCTGGCTGCAGGGATGGTTGATGGGCCGTCGCAGCGCCAATCTGCTGCCCGTCAACGGCCCAGACAACTGGCTGCATTTCGGCATCGGCGTGGTTATGGTGCTGCTCGGCATCACCCTTGCGGGCCAGCGCGATCCGACCAAGCGGTGGAGGCGAAAAGAGTAGCGACGAAATGGGTTTCGCTCCGTACGCGGGCAATGTTCGCACCATCCCGGGACGCTAGGCGATCGACAGCGCGATGCCGTCGAGGATGTCGTGCTCGCTGACCACCAGCTCGTCGATGCCCGCCCGGTTGCCCAACGCATCCGCGAGTTCCTCGACGATGATCGCGCCGCCGCCGATCACGTCGACGCGACCCTCATGCATCGGTCCGAGGGCGGCGCGCTGCTGACGGGTCATCGCGATCAACTCGTCGCACACCCCCAGCAGGTCCCCGAACCCCACTTTAGACAGGTGGATGGCCTCCGAGTCATAGGTGGTCATCTTCTGCGCCAGCGCCGACAGCGTCGTCATGGTGCCCGCCACCCCCACCCAGGTGCGGGCCCGCTCGACGGGCACCACCCCCAACGCCTCACCCAGGCCCTCGCGGACGACTTCCCGCGCGGCGGCGATCTCCACAGCCGTCGGCGGATCGGAGTGCAGGCAGCGCTCGGTCAGCCGCACGCACCCGATGTCGGCGGAGAAGCTCGCGTCGACGTCGCCCGAACCGAGCACCACTTCGGTCGAGCCGCCACCGAGGTCGACGACCACGAAAGGTGCTGAGGCGGGGTCTAATTCGTCGACCGCGCCATGGAACGACAATGCCGCTTCCTCGGTGCCGGTGATCACTTCTGCGACCGCACCCGGAACCACCGCACCGAGCACCTCCGCCGTCATCGCAAAGAACACGTCGCGGTTGGCGGCGTCGCGCGTGGCCGACGTCGCCACCATCCTCACCTTGGGCACCTCGAGACCGCGCAGCAACTCGGCGTAGTCGACCAACGCCGCCTTCGTGCGCGCGAGCGCGTCTGGCGCGAATTGCCCTGTGGCGTCGACGCCCTGGCCCAACCGCACAATCCGCATCTCGCGGTGCACATCCTGCAACCCGCCGTCGACCTTGTCGGCGATCAGGAGCCGGATCGAGTTGGTGCCGCAGTCGATGGCCGCCACCCGGCTCATGCTCGGCGAGCTCATGCCCACCTGCCCTTATCCAGGATGCCGGCCATCTCCGGTTCGTCGGCCAGATCCGCGAGTGCCTGGTCGCCAATGGGATTCACTCCAGGTCCCTTGGCCAGCGAATGCGCGATCAGCACATGCAGACACTTCACCCGCTCGGGCATGCCGCCGCCGGAGAACGTCGTGCCCAGTGACTCGATCGCGTCGCGCTCAGCCAGATAGGACTCGTGCGCCCTCCGGTAGGCGGCGGCCAGTTGCGAATCCTGTTGCAGCCGTTCGGTCATCTCGCGCATCAGGCCCGCGGACTCCAGCCGGCTCGCCGCAGCCGTCAGCACCGGATGCGTCAGGTAGTACAGCGTCGGAAACGGCGTACCGTCGGGCAGTCTCGGCGCCGTCTTGACGACGCCGGGCTCGCCGTTCGGGCAGCGGTACGCGATCTCGAGCACACCGCGGGGCTCGCGGCCGAGTTGCCGCGCGACCACGTCGAGATCCGCTCCGTCAACCACCGGGAGGAGGCGGGCTGGGCGGAGCGGGTGGCAGGGGCGGACCCGGTGGTGGGGCGATCGGTTCGAATGTCGGCGAAACACCGTGCGGCGCATCGGCGATGGTGTGCCAGAGCGACGTGTACCAGGGATCGCCGCTCTTCACAGTCGTGGGTGCACTGCCGGGCGGACTCGGCACGGCGGCGTTCGCAGGCAACTGCACCTGGTACGGAATGTCCCCCGGCATCACGAAGCCGAGCCGCTCGCGTGCCTGCGCCGCGATGAACACCGGGTCGGCGAGCTTGACCTTCTGCTCTTCGAGGTTGGCGATCTGCGCACGCAACTGTTCCTCAGTCGCCTTCAGCTGCTTCATCTCCGTGCGCTGCCCGAAGTAGGTGCGCACGGGACCCGCGATGGTCAGGGTGAGCACGCAGATGACCGCCGCGAGGATCGCCGCGCGACGGGCCGCCGATCCGAACCGCTGCTCGGACTGCTGCTCTGCCGACGCGACGATCGATTCGCGGACCGTCTCCTTCGGTTCGGGCTCGGGCGCAGGACGCGTCTCGATCACGCGCGGCTTACGACGAGCAGGCGCGGTCCCCTTCGGGCGGCCCGCGGGGGACCGCCGCTTCGGATCGGGCCGTTTCGCCTCAGGCACGGGCTATTTGACCTCGCCGACCGAGAACCGCGGGAAGGCCAGGTCACCGGCGTAGCGGGCGGCGTCGCCGAGGGTCTCCTCGATACGCAGCAGCTGGTTGTACTTGGCGACACGCTCGCTACGTGCGGGTGCACCGGTCTTGATCTGGCCGCTGCCGACCGCGACCGCGAGGTCGGCGATCGTGGTGTCTTCGGTCTCACCGCTGCGGTGGCTCATCATCGTGCGGTAGCCGCTGGAATGCGCCAGCACCACCGCGTCCAGCGTCTCGGTGAGCGTGCCGATCTGGTTGACCTTCACCAAAAGTGCATTGGCCGCGCCTTTTTCGATGCCCTCCTCGAGTCGCTCAGGGTTGGTGACGAAAAGGTCATCGCCGACGATCTGGACGCGGTCGCCGATGGCCGTCGTCAGCGCCACCCAGCCGTCCCAGTCGTCCTCCGACAGCGGATCCTCGATCGACACCAACGGGTAGGAGTCGATGAGTCCGGCGTAGAACTCCGTCATCTGCTCGGCGGTGCGGTTCTCCTTCTCGAAGCTGTAACCCGTTCCGGCGGTGAAGAATTCGGTGGCGGCGACGTCGAGCGCCAACGCGATCTCGGAGCCGGGCTTGAAGCCGGTCGCCTCGATGGCGCTCAGGATCAGGTCCAGCGCGGCCTTGGTGCCCGCGACGTCGGGCGCGAACCCACCTTCGTCGCCGAGCCCGGTCGCCAGGCCTTGCTTCTTGAGCACCGACTTCAACGAGTGGTACACCTCGGTGCCCCAGCGCAGGGCCTCCTTGAAGCTGGGCGCGCCGATCGGCGCGACCATGAACTCCTGTACGTCCACCCCGGTGTCGGCGTGTGCGCCGCCGTTGAGGATGTTCATCATCGGCACCGGCAGGATGTGCGCGTTGGGCCCGCCGACGTAACGGAAGAGGGGCAGCCCCGCGGACTCCGCGGCGCCCTTGGCCACCGCGAGTGACACGCCGAGCATTGCGTTGGCGCCGAGCCGGGACTTGTCCGGCGTGCCGTCGAGGTCGACGAGCGCCTGGTCGACCAGCCGCTGGTCGTCGGCGGCCAGCCCGATGACCGCGGGCGCGATCTCGTCGAGCACGGCCTGCACCGCCTTCTCGACGCCCTTGCCGCCGTACCGAGTGCCGCCGTCACGCAACTCCACCGCCTCGTGCTCGCCGGTCGATGCGCCCGACGGCACTGCTGCCCTGGCGAACGTGCCGTCCAGCAGGGCCACTTCGACCTCGACCGTCGGGTTGCCACGGGAGTCGAGGATCTCACGGGCTCCGACCTGCTCGATGATGGGCACTGGCTTCTCCTTGCTCATAGGGCTGGATGAAATTGAGCCTAGAGCGTGTACCCGCCCGTGGCGTGTTTAGAGGGGATGTCCGTTGGCGTAAGCGGTCGCCCAGTCCCGCACGGTGCGTGCGTACTGGTCGGAGTGGTTGTAGGCATGCAGCGCATCCATCCAGCCGCGCGGCTTGGCCAGGTCCTTGCCGCGCCAGCACAGGTAACCAGCCGCCGACAGCGCCGCGTCGTCGAAATTGTCCGGGCTGATGATGCCGTCGTTGTTGGCGTCGACGCCGTAGAGCTTCCACGTCTCGGGGATGAACTGCATCGGCCCCATGGCGCGGGCGTACTCCGGGTCCCCATCGAGGTCGCCACCGTCGTTGTCGATGATCTCCAGGTTGCCGTTGGTGCCGTCGAGCCGGACACCGCGGATGGGCGGCGTGACGTCACCGTTCGGCGCGATGACCGCGCCGCGATAGGTGCCGTGGTGGCTCTCGACCTGCCCGATGCCCGCCAGCGTCGTCCATGCCAGATGGCAGTCGGGGTTCTCCACCTCCGCGACGCGCGCTCCGTAGGCGTACGCCTCCAGCGCCGTGACCGGAATGCCCAGTGCGGGCGCTCGCTCAGCCGCCCATTCGTGCAGCTGATCGGCGGGGCGACCCTTGGCGTGGGTGTCGATCTTGGGCACCGGATCGCCGGGGGGTGGCGGCACACCGTCGGGTATCGGCGTGCCCATCTGCCACGAGCAGCTGGAAGCCATGAGCAGCGCTGTCGCGCCTATCACCGCGACAGCCCGCAGCCAACGCACTGGCGACACCGGACTCCCTCAAACCCACATTGGTCATTGCCCATCGTCCCATGTGCGTGGGCAAGATCGACAACGTCGTCGGACATGTACCGTCGCGAGTCGCCCCCTGCTAAGGTGAGCCACACCTTGGTTTGGTAAGCCAAAGCAAAGTGCGCAGACATGGCGTAGCGAGGACAATTTGATGACTGCTGGTACGGCCTTAGGTGTCAGTATTCAGGCCGCCGCACCCAACATCACATCTCAGCTGTTCGGCAGCGGTTTGATCGGTCTGCGCGAGGGCCTGGAGGCCGCGATCGTCGTGACGATCCTGGTGGCGTTCCTGGTCAAGGCCGACCGCCGCGACGCCCTCAAGTGGGTATGGCTGGGCGTCGCCGCAGCAATCCTGATGACGGTCGCGGTGTTCCTGGGAATCCAATTCGGCGAGAACACGATCTCGGGCCTGGCGGCGGAGGCGATCGCTGGGATTGCGTCGCTGGCCGCGGTCGCGATCGTCACGACGATGGTGCTCTGGATGAAGAGGGCCGCCGCGTCGATGTCGGGTGAACTGCGCAGCGACATGGCGCGCGCGCTCGAAACCGGTTCGATGGCCGTCTTCGCGCTGGCGTTCCTCGCGGTCGGTCGCGAAGGTGTCGAGACGGCTCTGTTCATGGTCGGGTACGCCGAGGCGCAGACGGCATGGCCGCTGATCGGGCTGGTGATCGGCGTCCTGGCCGCCGCCGCGATCGCCTACGGCATGTATGCCGGTGCGATCCGCATCAACCTGGCCAAGTTCTTCAAATACACCGGCATCTTCCTGATCGTCGTCGCGGCCGGAATCCTGTCCTACGGCATCGGTGCCTTGCAGACCGTCGGATGGCTACCCGGCTTGAGCGCCAAGGCATTCGACATCAGTACATGGTTCAACTGGTCGTCCTGGTACGGCGAGGTCATCCAGGGCATCTTCAACATCACGCCCACGCCAACCGTTTTGCAGCTCACAGCGTGGCTGGCCTATCTCGTCATCGTGCTGACGATCTTCCTGCGCCCGACGAAGGCGCCTGCCAAACCCGATCCATCACCACAACGGCTACCCGAATCCGAAAGGTCGACCACGTGAAGCTTAATTCGTCTATCGCCGTCGCCGCCGCTGCGCTGGCGGGTCTGGCACTGACCAGCTGCCAGGCCAAGGAGCCCGAGAAGACCGACGCTGGCAACTCGGCCAATCCGAGCCTGCCCGCACAGATCACCGTCGACGCCTCCGACGCCGCCTGCCAGTTGTCGGGCACCGAAGGCGGAGCCGGCGCGAATACCTTCGTCATCACCAACAACGGCACCAAGGTCACCGAGTTCTACGTCTACGGCGAAGGCGAGCGGGTGATGGGCGAGGTGGAGAACATCTCCCCCGGGCTACAACGCAAACTGATCGTGCAGCTGGGCGAACCAGGCACCTATCAGACCGCGTGCAAGCCGGGCATGATCGGCGACGGCATCCGCGGCGATTTCAAGGTCACCGGCGACACCGTCAAGATCGACGAAGCCGGCAAGTTCAAAGAGGCCTCCGAGAGCTACAAGCGCTACGTGAACAGCCAAACCGACGCGCTGATCGCGGCCACGCAGATCTTCGTCGACGCGGTCAAGAAGGGTGACATCAACGCGGCCAAGGCGCAGTTCCCCATCGCCCGTACCTATTACGAGCGCATCGAGCCGGTGGCCGAGTCGTTCCCGAATGATCTGGACCCCCGCATCGACCTGCGTGAGGCCGACCTGGAGCCGGGTCAGAAGTGGACGGGCTTCCACCGACTGGAGAAGGACTTGTGGGTCACCGGTCTGCAGCCCGACACCAACGCGATGGCCGACCAGTTGATGGCCGATGTAAAGGAACTCGACACCGGCGTGAAGGCGCCGACGTGGACGATCGACTCGACCCAGATCGCCGGTGGCGCACAGGGTCTGCTCGACGAGATCGCGTCGAGCAAGATCACCGGTGAAGAGGACATCTTCAGCCACACCGACCTGTGGGACTTCAAGGCCAACGTCGACGGCTCGCAGACGGCGGTGGCGTCGGTGCGGCCGATACTCGACGAGCGCAACGCCGACCTCGGCAAGAGGGTGGACGGGAGGTTCGCCGATGTCGAGGCGCTGCTCGAAAAGTACCGCCAGGGCGATGGTTTCGTGTCCTACGACAAGGTGACTGAGCCGCAGCGCCAGGAGCTGTCGCGGGCCATCGACGCGTTGTCCAAGGAGGTAAGCCAGGTGCAAGGTGTCATCGCCCCCCAGTGAGCAGGAAACGCCTGCGGCAGATCCGGAGCCAACACGCTTCGGTCTGTCCAGGCGGAAGCTGTTCGGCGCGGCGGGGGTGACGGCCGCACTCGTCGGCGCGGCAGGGGCGGGTGCGCTGGCCGGGCGGGCGTCGGCGGCCAGCGCGGACTTCGGCGGGCTTGACAAACCGATCCCGTTCCGTGGCGAGCGCCAGGCGGGCATCATCACGCCGCAACAGGATCGGATGCACTTCTGCGCGTTCGACGTCACGACGGACAGCCGCGCCGATGTCACCGTACTGCTCAAGCAATGGACCGAGATGGCCGAGCGGATGACGCGGGGCGAAGACGCCGTGGCGAACGGTGCGATCGGGGGCAATCCCTATGCGCCGCCGGATGATACAGGCGAGGCGCTCGGACTTCCGGCCTCCGGGCTGACCCTGACTATCGGGTTCGGCCCATCGTTCTTCGAAAAGGACGGCAAGGACAGGTTCGGCATCGCCAACCAGCGCCCCGCCGCGCTGGCCGACCTGCCGAAGTTCACCAACGAGATCTTGGACCCCGCCAGGTGCGGTGGTGACATCTGCGTGCAGGCGTGCGCACACGATCCACAGGTGGCCGTGCACGCGATTCGGAACCTGGCCCGGGTCGGGTTCGGCACCGTGGCGGTGAAGTATTCGCAGCTCGGCTTCGGCCGGACGTCGTCGACGACGCGCGAACAGACCACGCCCCGAAACATGCTCGGGTTCAAGGACGGAACGAACAACATCAAGGCCGAGGACACCGAGGCGCTCGACAAGAACGTCTGGGTGGCTGAGGGCGACGGGCCCGACTGGCTGACGGGCGGCACCTTTCTGGTGACGCGGCGGATTCGCAATCGCATCGAGGCGTGGGACCGGACGACCCTGCTCGAGCAGGAGCGGGTGATCGGCAGGCAGAAGGGCAGTGGCGCACCCAATGGCTACGATGACGAGTTCGCGCCCGTCGACTTCAATATCAAGGACGCCAAGGGCAATCCACTGGTAGATGTCGACGCCCACATCCGGCTGGTGTCCCCCGAGCATCTCAATGGAATCAGGATGCTGCGCCGCGGGTACAACTTCACCGACGGTTCCGACGGGTTCGGGCATCTCGATGCCGGATTGTTCTTCATCGCATTCGTGCGCAGTCCTGCAACGAACTTCATCCCTGTGCTGGCGCAGATGTCCGGCGATGCGCTCAACGAGTACATCTTCCACACCGGCACAGCCGTTTTCGCGTGCCCGCCGGGCCTGCGGGAGGGCGACTCGTCGGCCTATTGGGGTTCGACG
>Ga0134121_10004598_pt1 | contig 11278 bp, 10 predicted proteins | sample KB301_FD_96463 | JGI IMG/M metagenome (GOLD analysis project Ga0134121, IMG submission 96463) | Terrestrial soil microbial communities without Nitrogen fertilizer from Kellogg Biological Station, Michigan, USA - KB3-0-1 | ecosystem: Environmental > Terrestrial > Soil > Unclassified ...
CGATCCAGGACGGGCGCATCGTCGAGAATAATTTCAAGGCGTTCCCGCTGTCGCGCATCGACGAAGATCCGCCGGAGATCAACATCCGTTTCTTCAAGACCGGACACTGGCTGCTCGGCATGGGCCACGACCGCGCCACTTCGGTGCAGTCCGCGATTGGCGACGCGATATTCCAGATTACCGGCAAACGCTTCCGGGATTTGCCCTACAGCAAGCACGATCTGAGCTGGGGCTGAACGAAAGAACTACTGATAACCCTCAAGCGTTGCCAGGTAGTCTTGCTTGGTTGGGAGCGGCGGATCGCTGGCCTCAAGGAGATTCAGGTCCAGGCTCGACACATACGTTCGAACAACTTCCTCGGCGAAGCGCGCGATTCTGCGGAAGTTCCAGCCGTCGAGGCGCTCGACGATCTCCGCTACATCCTCAGGTGAGAGCTGTCTTGCATAGTAGGAAAGAGCCGCATGGAGCTGGTCTCCGTCCGGCAAAGCAAACTCGATCTTCAAATCAAAGCGGTCGAGCACAGCACTGTCGATAGACTCCAGGTTGTTGGCGGAGCCGACCAGCAGAACTCCGCTGGAATCCGCCAACCCGTCCATCTCCGAAAGCAGAATCGAAACCAGGCGGGCGGTTGTTTCGTGACTCTGACTTCTGCGCCTCGCCAGCGCGTCGAGTTCGTCGATCAGCAGGATCATCCTGCCAGCCTCCCGGCATAAACCGAACAGGCTCGCAAGACGTGCTTCGCTTTCTCCGTACCATTTGGTGAGCACCGCATCGCAGGGGAAAACGATAACCGGCAGGCCGGCTTCACCGGCGATGACTCTCATGCTCCAGGTCTTGCCGCATCCCGGCGGGCCGAATAGCAGTACGCCGCGCGGAAGCACATTGACCCGATGCGGCATCACGTGAGATGTGATCTTCTGATAGAGCTGTTCCCGGACGAGCGGCCGCAACACAGATCTCTCCAGACGTTCGCGAAGATTCCGGAGTCCAACGAGATCTTTCCACCCCAGCGACGATTCGTGCAACACTCGACAGCCCATCTTTTCGAATGAACGCCCGAACTCTTCGCGCCAGGACTCCAGGTCCGCGACCTTCTTGTGCGATTTCTCCGCAGGAGGAAAGAGCGTCCGAACGGCGTCGATCACAAAGACTTCGAAGTGGTCGTTGAAGTCATCGAGATTCGTTTCGACCTTGACCGAATACCCGGTGAAAGACTTCTGGAAGCTGAGGATCGTGTTTTCCTTGAGGTACAACTGTCCGTAGCTGCCATCCTTTTGGCGAGATTGTCGCAGGCGCATATTTGTTGTCCCTCGACATTCCAGAAAGATCGGTGCGGATCTTGCGAAACTGCGTTCGAAATCGTGAGCGATCTTGCTCGCGGTTTCCCATGACAATTCCGTAGCGAAGAATTCAATAATGACGGCTTCGGACTCCAGGTTCACGTCGACGCGTTCCTGACTTCCCAGCAAAGACCAGGCGGAGTCCGGCGGAGAAATCTTCCGCAGAGCCAGCATCGACTCTACCAATCTCTTGATGCGATCCCGGAATTCGACGAACTCGGACCGCCCGCCGCGCCCACTCGATTGACGCCCCCCGGTACTCTTTGTTATTTGTTCTTCCGTCATTCCGTGAAGATGAATCCGCGGTCTGCAATTGTCAAGGGAGTTGAATTGCGGAGTTGAATTGCGGAACGCGCCGGGAGGCGGGCTCCTCCAGCAAAAGTAGGGTGCATCCTTGGCCGTCGCCAGATCGTCGAGATACGGAGCAGCGGGACCGGATCGAAGTCGTGTCCGAATCTTGTCCCACGAGAACAGTGAATCAATCATGGTTTTCTCCTTTCGGCTGGATTGCCGCTAGAGAAAACATTTACGGATTATGTTGAGTTATCAATGGCGAGAACAACGGTGGGAGTGATTGTCTTAACCATTCTCCAAAGCAACAGGGAGCTCGGACCAGATTCAGCGTTACATGTCGAAGATCTCCGGCCCGCTGATGTATCGCATCGACATTCAGATCGATGTGCCCGCGGTTCCCTACAAGGAACTCTCGAACACGCGGGCCGCCGAATCTTCGGAAACGATCCGCATGCGCGTGATCGCCCCGCGCAGCGTTCGTTCCGCCGGTTCTACGACGAACACATATCCATCAACGCGCAAATGGGTCCGCGGCACATTCGCAGACACTGCGTGCTGACACCGGTATGCGAAAAGATCATGGAGAACGCCGTGACGATGCCTCGTTGTGGATATCCCGATTAGAATAGAATCTAAAATCACAATTAGAACTGTTGCCTTTATGAAACCTAACAGGAAAGGAATGGGATCATGGCCGATAAGCAAAAGGAAGGTGACGTAAATCTCAAGGTGACTGGTAATACATCGGAAATTGAATCTGATCTCAACAGACGAGCTGCCAACGCAAGCATCCTATATTTGCTGGTCTTACTTGCCTTCTTTAGTTGGCTACTCTTTGATACCTGGATCAAACGACACACTTTGCCGAGCTTGGTTGGATATGATCGTGTACTTCTTAACTCTCCTACTTTCCGACTAGTTGCTTATGCGGTTATCGGCGGTGCCCTTGGTGGTATCGTTAATGGGATACGCAGTTGTCTCAACCATTATAACGGGTTTCAACGGCGCTATGCGTGGAAGTACCTAACGGCGCCTTGGATGGGTGCCACGTTGTCGCTACTGGTGTATGCACTAATTCGCAGCAGCGTTGCAGTATTTAGTGGCGGTACGGCCACGGATAATAATGTCAGCACGCCTCAAGCACTATCCAATTTTGCTGCTGGTGCGCTCGCTGGATACGGTTCCAAGGATGTCTTTATATGGCTTGATGCTCAAGTGCATAAGATTTTCCAAGTATCAGAACAAGTTCCTGACGTAACGGGAAAGACTGAAGAGGCCGCAGTCTCTCGCTTGCAGTCTGCAAATCTCGAGTTGGGTGAGGTTAGTAGGGTACCCCAGAAAGATGAAGCTCGTGTAGGTACCGTGATAGATCAGTCCCCATCTCCAGCGGCGCCAATTGATCGTGGCGAGGCAGTAGATATTACTGTTGCCACCAGGAAGTCAGACGAGTAGAGCGGAACATCTAACGCGAACTGGAGTACCTATCCTTACGGTGAACTCGATTGGGAGTCAAGCTGGCGGAGGGTTTCATACAAGCGGCCACATTGTGCTCGAATGTTCGATCGAGTCAAGACTCGCAATTCTCCGAAGTTTATCGAATTCGCTTCGCGAATCGATCAACTTCACCTAATTCCCTCCAGGCTTCCTCCCCACGAAGCCATGATCACATTTTCAACCGCACTATGGCGTCGGAATACCCTCTCAGCGTGCCAATCTATTCTTTATCCGTGCGTTCGACTTCGATCGTGCAGTTTTTCGCTACGGCGACAATGGCGCCGATCGCGGCGAGCACCGGCGCAACGACGGCGCCAACAACGCCAACGAGCAACGGAAACTCCGCGATCGTTCGCCCTTGTTGCTTGATCACGATCCGGCGGACATTCCCTTTAGCGATCAGATCTTCGAGTTGGTCCAGCAGTCCCTGACCTTCGGCCTTTATGGTTTCCCACCAAGTGCGTTCGCTCATCCCGGGGCCCTCCAATTCACGCAGCTGCACTTTACAACAATGGAACGCTATTCATGATAATGCGCGTGGAGTCCAATATGGCGCTCCTTGCTTTTGGCCGCAATAGGGCAGTGTGATAAAGGGTAAAACCACTCCGTCCACCGCATGTGATCGCCATAGCTATGAGTCATTTCGGCGACTTGCTTTGCGTTCTTTCCCAGTTAGTCTCGGTTTAGACCGACGACGATTTGAATTACACCGGAAGTGGAGTCGTCAACATGAAGTCCGTTTACAAGAAGGTCCGTTGTTCCGAGACCTGCGGATTTCACATAAGCCTTGCCATCCGGAGTCACAATACTCAGGCGATAGTCGCCGGTGGGAACATTGGGCATGTCCATCGCTCCGCTTGCTGGAACGGCAATGGTCAGCGTCAGGTTCGGAATGCGTGTCGATGTCAGCATCAGGCGAGCTTGTGCCAGTTCCGGTGAAACCTGGAATTGCAATTTCACGGGCGGTCGAAGGATCACATTCAGGTTGCTGATATCCGAATTCCGGACTTCTATTTCAAGTTCTCCAGTCAAACGGTCCGAAGTGGCGCCCCGAATCAGATATGGCCCCGGCAGCAGACCGTAAAAATCGAATGTGCCATTCTGGGTCGCGGCAGGGATCGCCGCACCGCGTGGAGATAACGGAATGGCAGATCCACCTCCGATAATTCCTGTTGCGATCTGGCCCGTTCTTCCATCCACAAACTGGCCCCGCACGTGAATCCGCGCTGCGCGTGGCGCGACCAGTTTTCCCGCATCGATCTTGCCGCCGGCTTCGAGTTCGATCGGAGCGGTCAGGATCGCGGCCGCTTTTACTTCCGGAGCGAACAAACTGGTGGGAACCAGGCCGGCCGCAATTGCCGGAGGGCCATTGATTTCGCCGCCCTGGATGGTGTATGCATCGTTGAATGATATTCCCGGCAGCCCCGTCACCAATCGCGGTGTCGGTGGTGGAAATGCGCCGACATAATAAAGTCCGGGAGACAGCCCATAGAGCCGGAATTCTCCCAGATCGTCGCTGAGGGATTCTCGGACGGGATCCGTTTGCAATTCTTCCGGATTGCTTGCTGCTCGAACTTTGAATGCCGGTTGCGGCTCTCCAAACGGATCGACCACTCGGCCGAAAATGACTCCCGTCGGTACAAGCGGAATTACCAACGCTTCGGCTTTCGTTCGCTCCACCACGCCATAATCCGTGAAAACGTAATCATCGTGTTCAACAAACAGCCGGTAGGAAGCCACCGGAAGATTCGTAAAAGAGAAAGATCCGTTCGAATCGGTCATCGTCGTGAACACGCCCTTCAGATCTCCGCCGATTTTTAAACTGGACCGAGGACCCGGATTTCCGGCTGCGCTCACTCCGGCAGCCAGCGCAGACTCGATAGAAATGGATGTGGCCAGAGGATCGTTTCGCGAGCCAACGATGGGAGCGACGAGGACCCGCGCCCGCACTACCGGACGTTCACTGCCTGCGCGCAGCACTCGGCCTTGAATCGATTGCGTCGCCGCAGCGGACTGAAACAAGAGCAGCAATGCCGTTACGAAAAGCTTCATTGTCCTCCACCTGCAATGACCTTCACCTCGGCCTGAAGTTTCCCGCCTTCCTGAAACGTCATCGCAACGCCGCGCGCTTCATGAGCTTTCATGAACTCCGGATCCTGCCACTGATTTGCAATGACATTATCCCAGGCAAACAGCCGGTAATTGCCGGGAGGAATTCCTTCAATATGGGCGCGCCCGGCGGCATCGCTGGTGGCGGTTCGATACAGGTCAAACCGGGCACGCCGCGGTTCATTGGGAACGAGCACCACCGTCGCGGACTGTAAAGGTGTGCGGCCCTCGTCAAGAACAATACCGTCCAGCATGCCGCCATTCGGGCTGATGACGATTTCAATGGGATCGTGCGGCTTGGTGCTGAGAAAGAATTCGTTCTGCAGAATATCGTTGCCATCGAGAGTGACGCTCTTGACGAACCAATTCTTTCCCAAGTCCATCAGTGTCAGACGACTGCCCTTGTAAGTACCGCCAGCAAAAACGGGAAGAACGAACGACCCATTAGGCTGGATTCGAGTCGTGCTGGATCCCGCGTCGGGAAAGAAGACACGAAAATTTGCCAGATCCGGATCGTTATTTGAAGGCGGCCGCCCATCGACAACGACCTTTCCTGAGACATTCTTGAAATAGGGCAGCAGTCGGATGTCAACGTTAGTCAAGCCGGTTTCGCCGACTTCAATATCGACCTTGCCCTGCTGTATCTCTTCCCGCGTCTTGCCCACAGTCGCCTCTAGCGTGTAAGCGCCGGGCGCAAATTCTGAAAAATCGAACGTGCTTGAATCGGTTCCCGGTGCCAACATCACAGTAAGCTGATGAATCGGCACCTCTCCCATTCTCACCTGACCGCCCAATCGCCAGACTTCGATACGAATGTCCGGCGGTATCGGTATAGTTCCGGACACACTGACGGTGCCTCGGACATGAACGCCGCTGGCGAGGTGTCTGATGATGAGATTGCCCGTCTCGGCGCCGGCGCCCGGACGAACTTCGATAGGCGCTGCTCCACGCTCGTTTGTGTTTGGATAATAGACGGCCAGATCGATGCCCGTAGCAAAGGAACTCGGTGGAACGACGCTGGTCGCTGGCGCAAGCGGACTATTTGAAATGAGGAGCCCACCTGAGACTTGGGGCGCGCGCGCCCGTTCCGCGCTCACGTAGTAGCTGCCCGGATTCAATCCGAAGATTCGGAACTCACCCAGATCATTGGTTGAGACGGCCTTGAGGGGACTCAAAGTTCGCTTGCCGTCCTCGTAGCGCGGAGTCCATGCCTTCACACTCGCATCGCGAAGCGGTTCGCCATATTCGTTGACGACGCGGCCATGGATTGCACCTGCTGCCGTCATGGGAACCACGAGTTTCAGATTCTGACCGGATGCGAGCGTTATCGGCATGCCCGGTTTGTCCGGCAGACGCTGTCCGTATTCGGCACGAAGATAGCGTTCGTGTTCGACGAACAAGCGCCATGATGCTTCGGGAATGTCGCGGATCGTGAACCGGCCGGACTCATCTGTAATGGCGGAGAGCGTGTCACGCAGTCCGCCGCCAACCCGGGTCAGGATGACCTGCGCGCGTGCGAGGGGCTGAGATTGGCCTGCGGCGGCGACGACTGTACCTTCGATAAGTGCGGTTGGGGGTGTCTGCGCCGCCAGTACCAGTGCGGAGCACAGCAATGCGAGGGCTGGAAGAGCTCGTTTCACATGTTGGGTCCTATGGCAGCCGCATCACCTTTGCGGTGGCACATTCTTCAGCCACCTTTAGATAGCGCAGGACGCTGGCGTTGTTCGTCACGTAAGGATTCGGAGTGACGGGTCCCTTTGCCAGCAGCGGCAAGTTGTTCTTCGACCGATCCCAGTCGGTGTGGTTCGAAAGAATAATATCCGCTCCGGCCTGGCGTGCGACCTCTTCGAATTTCTTAGCTGACGCGATGTATTGAGTCAATGTGGCGCGGTCATTGTTGAGGCCCATTCCGCCCCAGAGAGCAACGGTGTGGGTCTTGCCGTTTTCCTTCACCTGGAAAATCGACGAGATGGTTCCGGGCGTATGCCCCGGAGTGAAGTACATCGTTATTGTGGTGTCGCCCAACGTCAGCTTCTGACCGTCGGTGGCGACCATGTCGCGCTTCGGTTTCGTGCCGTTGGCCCGATCGAGAACATCCCAGTCTTCCGCAGACATGTAAACCTTCGTGCCGTATTTATCCTGAAGGAACTTCGCGCCGGCGTAGTGATCGGGGTGGGAATGGCTGACGATGGCGTATTTGATCTTCGTCGGATCCAGGCCCATCTTCTTCATGCCGGCGTCGACCTCATCTTCAATGGAGTAGTCGTAGATCGCATCGAACACGATGATGCCTTCCGAAGTCGTGAGTGCCCACACGGAGTACTCGGTCTGCCCGAAGAAGTACAGATTATCGAATACCTTCACGGGCTCGGCATGCCAGGTCGCACGATCCGGCGTGCCTCCGCGCTGACCTCCGCCCTGGCCACGTGGGGCCGCGGCCGCTGCGCCCGGTCCACCGGCTGGCGCTTGTCCGCCGCCTTGTCCACGCGGTGCGGCCGCACCTGCACCTTGACCGCCGCCGCCTCCGCCGCCGCGCGGAGCCGCCGCTGCGGGGCAAACGAAGTTGAAAAGGTTCTGGTATTCTTCGCCCGCCGCGGTCTTCGCGATCGCGACGTGGGCTTCGGGGGTGTCGGTTGCACCTTGTGGCAGTATCGAAACCGCCAGCAGCAACCCAAGTGCGATCTTCATGGGGCCTCCTTAAGGCTTTGGCATTATTGCAAATTTCGAAAAACTCGCCTATCAATTTGGCCAGAGGACTTGAATATCGAATATACTTCCGGACGTTTAAGGGAGTTGAAGGATGCGAATTCGAACCATTGGCGCGATCGTCATTGCAGCAGTGATAATGTTGGCCGTCAGCGCCTCACAATTTGGCCTGCCAGCTCAACAAAGAGCCTCGCAACCGGCTGCTCGTCCCGAACGAATTGCAGGTCATCCGAACTTCAACGGCGTCTGGCAGGCACTGAACAGCGCCAATTGGAACCTTGAAGCGCACGGCGTTACAGGGCTCTCTCAGTTCTGGCAGCTTGGCGCGATCGCTTCGATACCCGCCGGGAAAAGCGTACTGAAAGACGGCGGCACGATTCCATACAAACCCGAAGCCCTGAAACAGCGTGACGAAAATCGCGCAAAATGGCCGGCGTCCGATAATGAAGCGAAGTGCTACATGCTGGGGATTCCTCGCTATACTTATCACAATATTCCGTTTCAGATTTCTCAGGGCGACGTGGACATTCAGATGGTTTATCCGTTTGCGGCTGGGAACCGATTCATCTATATGAGGGAGAAGGATCAGCACCCCGATCCCGTCGATTCCTGGATGGGCCGATCCAATGGCCATTGGGAAGGGGATGTTCTCGTCATCGTGACGACGGATCTGCTTCCCGATACCATGCTGGATCGCGCCGGCAACTTTCACAGCAATAAGTTAAAGGTTACGGAGAGGTTTCAGCTGATCGATTCAACCCACATCCAGTACGAAGCCACACTCGATGATCCGTTGACGTACACGCGGCCCTGGACGATTGCCATGCCGCTATATCGTTTGATTGACGAGAATGCTCAGGCGTTCGAACACAAGTGCGTCCCATTCGCGGATATGCTTCTTTACCATGATTTGATCGGTGACAAACCGAAACCGTAAGAGGAGGAGACCAATGCGCAACAAACTATTGAGTGTCATGGCGGGCATGGGCGTACTGCTGGCCACAACGTTGCCGCTGATTGCACACCATTCTTTTGCCGCCGAATTCGACGGGTCGAAGAAGATCACGCTCGAAGGGAAAGTTGTCCAGCTGGAGATGGTCAATCCCCATTCCTGGATTCACTTCGATGTGACGGCGGCCGACGGCAAAGTCGAGCGCTGGAAGGCGGAAGGCGGATCACCGAGCGTGTTGCTTCGTCTGGGCTGGAACAGGGATACGTTGCCGGTCGGCACAAAAATCAAAATATCCGGCTCTCCTGCGAAAGACGGCGCGATGCGCATGAATACATCCAGCATCGAGTTCGCCGATGGTAAGAGGCTGTCGATGGGCGGCTCCAACCCGGACGCGGTACAGCCGAAGTAACGATCGGAATTAAGGATCTGAATTTATGATGAAACATATTCTGACTCCTGCCGGATTGATCATTGGCATGGGCTTGATGGTGGTCATGATTCCAGACACTGTTACGGCGCAGCAACAACCCGCTGCTCCTGCTTACAACCAACCCATGACATCGTGGGGCGAGCCTGACATTTCCGGTATGTGGCCGATCAACCATCTGGTCACGAGCCGACTGACACGAGCCGCAAATTTTGGCGATCGGCTCTACCTTACCGATGAGGAATTCAAGGCCGCGCAGACGCGTGCCGAGGCGACGCAGAAGCAGCGCCAGTCGGGAACCTTACCGTCGTCGGAGTCCGGCGCCGCAATTCGGCAGACATCGTTGATCGTCGATCCGCCGAACGGGCAATTCCCGGCTCTCACGGATTACGGCAAGCAACTTCAGGCAAAAATGAACAGCACCTACAAACCTGGCAAAGACCAGGAAGGTTCTTATGACGGCATTTCAGACTTCGGTCCGTGGGATCGCTGCATCACGCGTGGTCTGCCGGTTTCGATGGAACCGCGAAACTACAACAACGGCATCCGCATCACGCAGTCGCCAGGCTACGTCATCATTACCGTGGAAATGGCGCACGAGGCCCGCATCATTCCCACAACGCCGCTGCCAAAGCTCGATCCGGCGATTAAGGAATGGCTTGGGGAGTCTCGCGGGCATTGGGAAGGAAACACCCTCGTTATCGAAACCACGAATTTCAATGGTCAGACAGAGCTCACCAGCGCCGGCGTTCCCGGTTCTCCCGGTCCACTGCAGCCGTCATCGACGAGCATGACAACCATCGAGCGCATCACCCGCACTGGCCCGGATACAGGAGAGTACTCCATCAAGGTTATCGATCCGACGGTACTCGCAACGGGTTCCTTCACGGTGGCGTATCCCATGATGCTCGACAACAGCTATCAAATGTTTGAGTACGCCTGTCACGAAGGCAACACGGCAGTCCGCAACTACATCGAAACTGCACGTTACGCTAAAGCGCATCCGGCGCCACCTGCTCCGGCCGGCGCTGCGCCAGCAGGTGGTCGCGGTGGTGGCCGTGGCGGTGCCGCGGCTCCTGCGCCTCCTCGCGCAGCCCCGGAAATCCCCGCGAAGTAATCGGATGCCGGACCTGCGATCCTGCTGTAACTTGCGAATGTACGGATTGAAAATGTGCTGTTGCAATATTATTGAACCGATTAACGATTGATCAGGAGGGATGTAGAATGCGCCCGGTCCTCAAACCAGCACCTTTGATGGTCGTAGCCGCCGCTGCGTTATTGACGGCAGCGGGGGCGCTAAGCCTTGCGCCGGTACAACAGCGTGGAGCCGCCACGCCGGCGCCGGCCCAACAGCGTGGAGCTGCCCCGGCACAGCGCGGAGGCGCAGCTCCGGCTGCGAATACACCGCCGGCTGGAATTACGCCGCTGCCCATCGATCTTTGGACGACGAAGAACTTCTACCTCGATCAGAAGCTCTGGACCGACAAGAGGTACGCCCGGTGCAATACCCCTCACCAAATAACGGACATGTGGCCCGACGGCACGGTAGGTCGATGGGGGAACTGCGACAATGATATTCCGGTTGCTCAAATCGTCAGTCCACTGAAATACAAGACTGCTGCCGAACACTATGCCGCGTTGATGGCCGAGGCGAAAGCTGCCGGTGGGCCTACGAAGCACACGCGCCAGACTCTGCCCGACTGGGACGGATGGTATAACCGCGGCGGTGGCGGCGGCGCCGGCGGTCGCGCTGGACGCGGGGCGCCGGCCCCGGCGCCAGGGGCTGCACCGGTCCAGGCCGCCGGTCCGCAGTGGATGTATGGAGACATGCAGGTGGCCACCATGATCGGGCTTCTAACGCCGGAGTATCAGACCCGTATGACTCAGGTCAATTACCACGAAGGGGTGACCAATTCACCCCAGTGGATGGCCTCCTTCTGCTATCCGGAAGGGCTC
>Ga0134121_10004599_pt1 | contig 11278 bp, 9 predicted proteins | sample KB301_FD_96463 | JGI IMG/M metagenome (GOLD analysis project Ga0134121, IMG submission 96463) | Terrestrial soil microbial communities without Nitrogen fertilizer from Kellogg Biological Station, Michigan, USA - KB3-0-1 | ecosystem: Environmental > Terrestrial > Soil > Unclassified ...
CTGAATGCCGTCCGCTCCCTGCTGTACTGTCAGAACCCCGAAGAGCGCATCGACAAGCGCACGACTTTGGGCTTCGGTCTGCAGTTCCATCGCAGGCGCGTGCTGGCGCTGTTCGATTGTGCGTTCGACGATCTGAACGCGGTTGAAGCCGAGCGAGTCCGGCGGCTGGTCTGGTTGACGACGGTGCGCGAGCTGGCGAGCTGCCGCTTACAGGTTGCCATCGCAGCAGGGGATGCCGACGCGTTCTCGGAGGATGAGCGGCGGTTTCTCGCGGTTGCCATCGCGGAGGAGCGCGCGGAACGCCTGGTCGTGGAATCCGCTAATGCCCGAAGCGCCGCAAACAAGACCAAATCCATTCAGGAGCGCATCGCATCCCATCGCAGTTTTGTCCCAACGCCCCGCATGCCGGACGCAGGGCGGCCGCTCCGCGTGGAGCCATCGCCAGTTCCAGAGCTAGTCACACCCCACCTACCCCACCCTTCGGAATTTGTCGATGCCCCCCCGCCTGCCACAGCCGGGGCGAACATGTTTGCAAACGAGTCCGCCGATCTCCCGAAGCGAAATGATCGCCCGGTGGAGTCGACGCCGGTCATCTCGGATTGGGCGTGTCGTTACTGCGGGACGAAAGTGTTTCAGGTTGTGGAGCCGGAACATTGTCTTCGGTGTAAGCGATCAAGGTTCAAAACTTTGTTGGACGGGGTGGTGTAATGAGTGGCGCTGTCATCATGAGCATCGAAAGCGCGAAGTTGTACGCGGAAGAGTTGCAAAAGTGACCGTCATTGACGTGATGCGGTCTTCTGAATTCTTCGGCTCGTGGTTCCAAGATCCATCCTGGGATGCTTGGATGACGTTTCTCAAAGTCTTGTCTGCCCTGGAATTGAACGAGAACGACCGCGCCGTTTATAGGTACCACACCGGCAGAGCTACCCTGCCTTCTGCTGCCATCCGCGAGGTATGGGCGATTGTCGGTCGGCGCGGTGGAAAAAGTCTGATTTCTTCAGCAATCGCGGTCTACTTGGCTTGTTTCGTGGATCACTCCCAATACTTAAAGCCCGGTGAGGTCGGCACAATTGCAATTTTGGCTGCCGATCGTCGGCAGGCGAGGACGATATTGCGCTATTGTCGTGCACTGCTCGCCGTCGATGCTCTGCACGGGACCGTTGTTAACGACAACCAAGAATCGATCGAGTTGCGCAATAACATTCAGATCGAAGTTCACACGGCGAGTTTTCGAACAACGCGCGGGTACACGTTGATTGCCGCAATTATTGATGAAATCGCGTTCTTCCGGTCGGACGAGTCCGCGAATCCCGACAGAGAAGTCGTCGCAGCTATTCGGCCTGGACTTGCGACGACGAACGGCTTACTTCTATGTATCTCTTCGCCATATTCGCGCCGTGGTGCCCTATGGGAAGCTTACTCCCGGCACTTTGGCAAAGACTCCCGCGTGATGGTCTGGAAAGGCACCACGGCGGAAATGAATTCGTCCATCGATCCCGATGTCATCGCTCAGGCATTGGAGGACGACGAATCGGCGGCCCGTGCGGAATATTTTGCGGAGTTTCGCACCGACACCGAAACTTTCGTGCGTCGTGAGATCGTGGAATTATGCACGGTCCGCGGCCGGACGGAGCTAGAACGCGCGGGCAAGATTCCTTATTACGCGTTCGTCGACCCGTCGGGAGGTTCCGCCGACAGCATGACGTGCGCGATCGCACACCGCGCCGCAGACAAGTGCGTTCTCGATCTAGTGCGGGAAGTCAAACCGCCATTTTCACCCGACAATGTCGTCAAGGAATTCAGCGAGACATTGAAGAAATTCGGCATTTCCAAAATTGTCGGGGATAAGTATGCCGGTTTGTGGCCGGTGGAACGGTTCCGATCTCACGGCATCTTGTATGAGCAGTCGGCCGCGCCGAAATCGTCTATCTATCTTGATACGCTGCCGCTATTGAATTCGAACCGCGTCGAGTTGCTCGATCATCCTCGATTGATTTCCCAGCTCCTGAATCTGGAACGCCGAACATCATCGAGCGGGAGGGACACCGTAGACCATCCGCTGAACTCCCATGACGATTTGATAAATAGCGGTGCCGGTGCGCTGCTGCTGGCGTCATCGAATCCAACAGGTAACTGTTGGGGTGGAATCTTCTAGAGATGTAGCTCTCACCGTCAGATCCTTTGGGCGATGCTTTCCCTCTATAGAGAACAATTTCTATACTCTGCGACTTCTTTGGTGTTGAAAGCGTGGAGTGTTACCATTGGCGGCACTTCAATAGGCTTTGCTAAAATGAACATGATGCGAATGTTGCCCGCTGTTTGCCTGTTAGTAATCGTTGCCAGTATTTCTGCGATCAGTCAGTCGTCATCCCGAATCACAGGAATAGTCGAACCAGAAGAGCTGATGAGTCAACCCAAGAAACTGCCCCCATCACCTCCGGAACTGGATCTTCAATTCATCGCCATAATGAAGGCATACAAAGACGACGCGGAGTCCGCAAGAGCGATCCGGCCCCAGCTAGATGAATTCCTGCGTGTGCATCCAAATTACTCGAACGCCTATGCGATTCGAGCAGTGGATGATCTCACCATTCTCCAGAATACGAACTATCAGAACATCATTTCCGATATCAACTTGGCCATCGCAGCTTTACCGGCAGAAACACAGCTCACCATGTTTGATCGTGGCGATCTTTTTTCTCTTCGGGCAAAGGCCCAGTATCAAATGGGGCGATTTAAGGAAGCAATCGATGATTTTGAGGTGGCGATTAAGGCCAAGCCTGAGTCCGCCAAGAATCTCTTCTTCTCCAAAGGCATAGAACCTGAGAACGTGGATTCCTTAGTTTGGGGGATGAACCATTTCGACAACCTCGTCCAGCGATTTCCAATGGATTATCGACCGCGTCTTTACCGCGGCCTCTATCTGAGTTTTTTCGTCACGTTCGATGAAAAATATCGTCAGCAGGCCGTGGCGGAATTTCAGAAGGCAATTGTCATCAATCCACGGGCAGCTCTTCCACACTATTTCCTGGGAAATTTATTTTCTCCCGGCATTCGAGTGTTTACAGAATCGGCACGTAGTGAAGCATGGAAGAAAGCAATCCCGGAATACGCGGCAGCAATAGCTTTGGATGCCAAGATGCTTCCGGCATTTCGAGAAAGAGCCAATGCCTACTATCAATTGAAACAGAGCATTTTAGCGATATCTGACTACAACAGGGCGATCGAATTAGATCCTGAATACAGTGGTGCGTACAATGATCGCGGATTAGCTAAGATGGACCTTGGGCAGTTTCTGTCCGCAATCGGTGACTTTGGTGACGCGATAACGAAAGACAAGAATCCCGACGATTTCTTCTCGAAATTCCATTATGAAAATCGGGCAGACGCTCGCATAAAAATTGCTGATTACATTCCGGCTGCTGCCGATCTAACAAAAGCAATCGAGTTGACCCTTGCCAATAATACATTCTTGATGAACGTTGAAACTTTCAAGGCGATTTTTCCCGAATACAAGAAAGTTTCCGATGAAGCTCTATTTCGAAAGATCCAGAGCCTGTATTACCCACAATTGACGAATGAGGATGTTATGAAACAGATGAAAGGCAATTCTGATTTCATCGATACTCTCTTGGCCGATTTGTACTTAAAGCGGGCAGACACGTATTTGAAGGCTGGCAATTATCGTAAGGCCTCCACTGACTACAATCGAGTCTTCAATGGATTCGGCGAATACGGGAAAGCCTCGGACCGCTGGCGCCCTATGGGCACCAATAGCAGCGGTGAATCTTTCGTAGATGCCAGAACGATTGACCTATCCGGTAATGGAATTGCAAGAATTTGGCTGAAGACTGTGAGCGCCAATAAGGCTACCTATTCCGTGGATGCCTATGAAATTGATTGTGGATCCAGAAGAATTAATGAAGAGTCGACGGTGCTCTATAATTCTGACGGAAAGGTTATTAAGTCTAGTGATTCAATTGTGAATTGGCAACGTATCGTGCCTGATACGATAGGGGAACAGCTTTACTTTGGCCTTTGTGCAAACTGAAGAGAATTTGGGATCATGCTCGATATCAAGAGAGCCAAATTTCATAGTGGGATTGTCTCACCGTGGGGCAGTTCCTTCGGTAATCTATCGGGCCGGTTCATAGGTGTAGTAGATGTTCCACAACTCATTCTTGGTCTTTGACTGAACAGGAACCGTGTCCAAAAATGACTTGAGTTGTTCTGGACTCATTTTGTCATCGGCGAAAATTCGGTGAATCTGTTGCTGAACTTCAGTCGTTAAAGAAGACTCACGCTGTAGCAATGCATCGAGACGCTGCTGTCGCTCGGATGGAACGTTGGGTTTGGTTGCCGACGTGGGATGATCGTTTGGCCTGACGGTCTCCACTTGCCGCAGCCCAATGAAAGCATCGGTCTTTCCGGTCCACCGGTTTATTCGATAAAAATCTGGGCATGGCGTGGCCGCTGAGGGAGCACATGAAGGGACGATCACCTGCCAGCGGAATGCTCAAGCGATGAGAAATCCAACAACGATAGCCAGTAGCGTTTTTCGAAGCGTCATACGCGCCGTGCAATCATCGTCTCTGCCTGCGGATTCAGAACAGCGATATCGCAGCGGTCGGCTTCAAGGTCGAGAACGTATCCATAGCCGCCTGGCCACTTATAAGGAGCGACAAATATTCGGTCGTCCTCCGTGAGTTTATGGAGCCCACTTTCAAACAAGTGCATATGCACCCGCTTTCCAACTTCCCAGACGCGGGCGATGATGCGAGTCCCGTTGATACCTTTGCCTTCAATCCCGTTGATATTAGAGCCTTCAATATAGACGGCCAGATTGCGCTTACCGATGCACTCCCGGAGCATCGAATCGATCTCCTGCCATGTGGTCATAAAGTATTCCTACCTTCCGCCATTTGTTGTCATCGGGCCAGATCGCAATTTCAAATTGAGCGCCAGAAGTTTCACTGGGCAGGAGATTTCTTACCCTTACGCGACGGTTGCATTTTCTTCATGAACACCTGTCTCTGTTCCTTCCATCGTTTCAATTTCTCTCCAGTCAGCGACAACGGAACAGGTATTCCGAACAGCGCGCCCTTCTCCAGAGAATCCTTCTTCGTGATGCGTTGATATTTCTTACCGCCGATCAGGGTTGTGATGAAGAACGCTTTTTGCACCCCGAGTTTTTCAATGGCAAGATGTAGGCTCTCACGATCCTTTTTAGCAATTCCTGCCTGATTCCATTTTAGTTCGATGGCAATCCGCGGATACTTATTCTTGAAAAGCAGCAGATCGATGAAACGTTCAGCTGGCGAATACTTTCGGGCGAAGATTTTCCATTCAGGTTGCCGCAGCAGAAAGCGCGACACGTGATAATAAGCGCGACACTCTAGATCCGCTTCCTTCATCATTTTCAATTTGAGAAGATCCTTTTTCAGCTTTTTGGGTAACACGGTTTTTATGAAAGCTGCAACCTTTCGTATGCCAACCATCTCGCCTTTCGCAGGCTCTAGCGCAGTCCCGTTTCCTTTATCGATATGTTTCATTTTCCTGCTTGTTCTCTCCGTCCTACCAACCGCCGTTTGTTAAGCAGCCCGACATCGTTGCCGGACTCGACATAGTTAATCTAAGTAGCAGTGTTCCATTCTGGTCGACCGATCATTCGTTGCATGGAATCCAGTCCCGGGTTAACCATGTACGCAAATCTTGTTTCTCGATGCTCGCGGAAAATATCGGTATAGAAGATAGCTCCATATATGATGATGCAATTCTTCATTTCATGCGGATTCCCATTGCCCATCGCTTCATAGGTAAGAACACTTTGCTGGGTAGGCGCGAGTGGTTCCGGAGAGACCTGTGCTATTTGTGCGCGATCAAGAAGCGGTGCCAGTGGGATGGATTTAACGATAATGAGTCCGATTCGCTTCTCTGTTATCCATCCTGGCGTCTTTCCGTAATTGGTGCATGTGAGAGAAACAAAGCCCGTGAGAGCTTCATTATTGCCACCGATACAAAAAGGCGCGTCTTGAAGTTTTAAATCAGCAGAAATCCAAGCTCGTTCTGCTTTTATCAGCGTATCCGCACTCGCCTTGGCAGCTTCTGCCTGTATTGCGTTATGGTTCAGGGTCCGCTTCAAGACAAGCAGCGTGGCCACGCCAATGACAGCCAAAGCAATTTGAATGAGAACAGCAGGGGAATAAAGCTCATTCACAGCGCCGAGGTTCCATGCGGGCAGACTATTGCGGTTTGTGGACAGGTCGGGTCCAGCGGTTGGCAGCGTTACTGGACTCCACATAATAAATTATTTTGGAACTAAAAGCCGGAAGTGTTGCACGGGCGTTGCACGCGGATGGGAAAGTGAAAAAGCCACCATAATGGTGGCTGTAAGTTATTGACTCTGAAAGCCGGCACGCGGACTCGAACCGCGGACCTGCTGATTACGAATCAGCTGCTCTACCAACTGAGCTACGCCGGCAAAAAAATGCTCACCCCAGTGGGGTGAGCAGTAGTCGTAAAGAGAAAAGAATTGTTGAATCCGCAGATCGCGGAATTCAAGCTCCAGTGGAGTTAATTTAAATAGGGGGGTGGGGGTTGTCAACGAATTATTTTCCCGGCCGATCAAAGCGTTCAGTCCGTTACGGTTAACCGTTTGCCTGAAAAAAGGCTTTTACTACTCGTTGAGTTCTTTCCTTATAAGTTCTTGATCTAGTTTGAGTTGGATGAATTCAGCGTTCCCAGGGCGGTCAAAAGCTCGATTTGCATAGCGGCCATTCCTCAGTACACGGATCCCTCCCAGGCTGACCCCCACGACGATGCACACGCCGAGAAGAATTCCAATAAAGGTGAATACCGTGACGATTACGGGGCCCAATCCAAGCCCAGGCGGAGGTTCATTCCAGGTGACTTTCGATTCATAGTGCACCTGATCGAGTATCGATTGAATGATCGACGAATCATTTGTGCCGGAGACAATCGCTAGAAGCGGGCCAATTCGTTTTCGAGACCCTGCCAGGTCTGGCGAAGCGAGATTGATCTGATCGGTATATTTCTTTGCAATTTGTTGCGTCGGATAGATCAACAGCATCAGGTGAACCTTCTTGCCGTTTACGCTATAGTCCGCGCTGGCTGCCTCTGCGCTGTCGTTAAAGCCCAGTGCCGACGGATCCACGCCTTCCGTTTTGGGAATGTTTGCAGCATCCAGAATGTATTCTTCGCTGCCGCTAATGAGATTTGTTGCAGGCAGATGGTTGGAGATCGGAGGTCTTTGTGACCGTCCAAGAATACTTTCTGACAAGTTCTTCGCCAAAGCGTCCATCGCAGGGGATTCACCTTCCAATCGGACGACATAATTGGCCTGCCAAAAGTAGCGAGAGTTCCCGGCCTGGAAGCTTTCCGTCCCGGCGGAGAAGCCGATTGAAGAGCTTCGCTCAACTCTTCGGCGAATCGTAAAAAATCCATACCCCGCGCTGGCATCCGTGAATTGGAACAATGTGGCACGCACTGGTCCGAATGGGCTGCGCCAGGCTTGCACGGTAATGCCGCTGATGCCGTATGTGCGAAGGTTCGACGCCATTTCCGGGTTGAACGTAGCGATGTTGGAGTCTTTGAAGGTGGCGGGCTTGCCAGTTGCTGTCCAGCCTGGGAGGGAACTGACGGTTTCAATGAGTGAGTTGCGTTCCTGACCCTGTAGAGCCACCGTGAAGACACAAAGAACCAACGCACTTTGGAACCAGTTTCGAACCATTCTGATCCGTCCTACGCCAAGCCATTCGAGTTTGGGCTAGTTCTTCTCGAGGGATCTGGCAGTTTTGATGCCGCTTAGAGTATCTGCGTAGGATCTTACACCGCTCAGGAGAGACTCGGCAATCTGTTGTCGGTATTGAGGAGTTTTGAGAGCCTTTTCCTCGTTGGGATTGCTGATGAAGCTGATTTCAGCAAGAATGGACGGCCTATTGGCGCCAATCAGCACCACAAATGGCGCCTGCTTGACACCCCTATCCGGCCCGGTAACCTTCGCATTCGACATGGCTGCCTGGACGTGTTGGGCAAATTCACGGGATTCATCAACATTGTCGCGAAGGACAATTTTATTTACCAGAGTGGAGAGTTCGTGTATCGACCTGTCCGAAGCCGCGTTTTCACGGGCCGCGATCTCGAGCGCGTCCTTTGATGTTGTGACATTCAGGAAATAGGTCTCGACACCACGCACCGTCTGAATCTTGCTGGAGTTGGCATGGATCGAAATAAACAAATCGGCAGACTGCTGATTCGCAATCGCAGTGCGCGTTTCGAGCGGCACAAACGTATCATCGCTGCGGGTCATGACAACTTCTGCTCCAATTTCAGTTTCAATCAGAGTCTTGAGCCGTTTGGCCACGTCAAGGACAAGTTCCTTTTCTGTGTACCCCGTAGGCCCGATACTTCCCGTGTCGTGGCCACCGTGGCCGGCGTCAATTACGACCCGCCTCACCTTCAAGCCGAAAGCACGGGTTAAGGACTGGTTCCCCTGGCTTGTAGGCTGGGCCCCGGAGGCCATCTGCGGGCCCGAGTTGCTTACTCTAACCGCGGGGACCGTCGATGCCGCCACCGGCGCAGCAGGCGCCACGGCGGGGGTGGTTTCGGTTATTGTGCGGCGGGTTGCCGGTTCGATTGGCGCCGGAACAACAATATCGCTGTCACCGACAACATCGATGATCAAACGGTCCGGATTACGCAGGGTGAATGAAGTGGCACGGAGCATTACGCCGACATCCAGAACCACGCGAACAGTTCCGGCATCTTTCTGGCCAACTCGGATTTTCTGAAGCAGACCCGACTCCACCAACCACTCCTTGTTGACGAGGGAGGAACTTAGCCGTGCCTGGGAAATATCAATAAACACCCGATTCGGCGATTTCGCTTCGCCTTGTTTGAATGTGACTTCCCCACTGAGATCCACCACGACACGCAATGACTTCTCGGCTTCCCAATACCGGATATTGGCGACAGTCACTCTTGCACCGGGCCTGGAATCCACAACCGCGTCCACCTTCGATTCCGCTGTTGACGATACAAATTCGTCTTCTGCGTTCAACCTTGCAATGTCGCGGTCGGCAGCTGACTTATATGGGGTTGACGGATATTCATGCACGAGAAATTTCAGCGTTTTGACGGCATTGGCAGTGTCGCTGATGCTCTCATACAGCCGGGCGATTGCGAGCAGGGCATCATCCGCATAGCTCGTGTGCGGCGTAATCCGGTAGACGCGATCGTAAGCGGCGATGACCTTCAACACTTCATTACGAGACTGTTCTGCCTGAGGCTTCTCGTTAAGGGTCTTGTCGGTCTGCTGTGCCGAATTAAACGCGCTGGTGGCCTGCTGCAGCTGTAATACAGTGGCTTGCCCTAAGACTGTCGAAGCGGCAAGCAGCGCGGTTAATATTGCGGCACTCGTTCTTATTTCCATCAATTAGCGGGCCCAAGGTTGGAAAAGTGATGAACTCCTCGCTCATCCATCCAACTTGAAATTGGCGCGCTGGGGACTTCCTGTACTCGCGCGGGCAAACCATTCGAGGCCAATGAATCCTTTATCGCGGCAATCACAGGTGATTTCTGTTTCGTCGCCGCAACGCTGACGATTGTAGCACTGGATACGGTTGCCACGGCCGATGGTTTCGTGAAAACGGCGCGGATCTTTCGAACGTAGTTTCGCGTTTCCGGAAATGGTGGAATCTTTCCAAGGCGTGCCACAAGATTCTCTCCGGCGTTGTATGCGGCGAGAGAGAGATCGACATTTCCGTCAAACATGTCGAGCAGATACCGGATGTAGCGGACGCCGCCTTCGATGTTCTGCCGGGGGTCGAAAAAATCCTGAACGCCAAATCGCCGCCCGGTCTCCGGAATCAACTGCATCAATCCCCGGGCGCCTTTGGAAGATATGGCCCAGCGGTTGTAGTTCGATTCCGTTCTAATCATGGCATCAATCAAATCAGGATCTACGCTGTTGTTCCGGGAGATTGCATCGACAAGAGCGCGATATTGTTCCGGCAGCGGAACTGCAACGGACCGCGAATCGATCGCCGGTTGAAGAACCGGGTTTACAGGTAAGGGTGTGGGGGTCGTCTCATCAGCAATATTGATATTGGATATAACTGTGGCGTGGCGGCCTTTCTCCGTGAAAATAGCCCCATCTTCCGCTCGAACGACATTCGGAGCACAACATAACAATGCCACACCGCCGATCACCAGCATCCTTGAGAGTCGTTTTTGCATTTCCACCACTATCGGAAGTGGTCTGGTTCTAGGTGCCAGCCACGATATTGTACACGGCCTGTAAAGCCTGATCTATCTTTTCGACCTCTTTGCCCCCCGCCTGTGCAAAATCCGGACGTCCGCCCCCGCTTCCACCGACGATTTCGGCAACCTTTTTAATAATGTTTCCAGCGTGGAACTTCTTCTGGAGGTCCTTCGAGACGAATCCCACCAGAGAGACTTTCCCGCCTGATGCTACGCCGAGGACAACAACACCCGAAGAGATTTTTGCTCCAATCTGTTCTGCCAACTCCCGGAGGACGGACGGGTCCACTCCATCCGCGCGGGCGGAGATTACAGTCGTTCCATCGATCGATTTCTGGTTCGCGATAAAATCGTCAATTTGCGACCGGGCGGATTTGCGTTTCAGCGCCTCCAGTTCATTTTCAAGCTGGCGTTGCTGGTCCAGCAACCGCGCCACAGCCCTGGAGAGTTCCTGTCGGGGGGCACGGAGCGTATGGGCAAGGTTCCGCAGGAGTTCCTCGTCTTCCTCGAGTCGCTGGAAAGTCCCATTTCCGGTAAGCGCTTCGATGCGCCGCACACCCGACGCAACACTGGAGTCTGCAATGATTTTGAACAACCCAACATCGCCCGTCATCCGGGTGTGCGTTCCACCGCAAAGCTCCTTGCTGACTTCCGGAATCGAAACAACACGAACCTGTTCTGCATACTTCTCCCCGAAGAACGCCAGGGCTCCGGCGGAGACGGCATCGGCCATTTCCATGACCTGAGTCTGGACGGGAAGGTTCCGGAATACGACGTCATTGATCCCTCTTTCAATTTCTTGAATCTCGCGGTCTGTCAGAGGTGCGAAATGAGTGTAGTCAAAGCGCAGACGATCCGGGGCGACCAGAGAACCCGCCTGCTTGACATGAGTCCCCAGCGCATTTCGCAAGACCGCCTGAAGAATATGAGTGCCGGTGTGATTCGCAGCAATGCGTCTGCGCCGTTCACCATCGACCTCCGCCTGGATTTCATCACC
>Ga0134121_10004602_pt1 | contig 11277 bp, 8 predicted proteins | sample KB301_FD_96463 | JGI IMG/M metagenome (GOLD analysis project Ga0134121, IMG submission 96463) | Terrestrial soil microbial communities without Nitrogen fertilizer from Kellogg Biological Station, Michigan, USA - KB3-0-1 | ecosystem: Environmental > Terrestrial > Soil > Unclassified ...
ATTCGCGAAGGGCTCTTGGTCCACCGACAAGGTCGCCGACGTCAGCGAGGATCCCGACGTGTCGGTGACCGGCTCGGACGCGTCCTCGACCGCGGCGGCCGTCGCAGGAGACGGGACACGCTACGTGGCGTGGGACGACCAGGGGATCCACATGGCGTCCGGAACGGACTCGTTCTCGCCCGTCGACAATCTGGGGACCACGGTGAGCACCGGAACGGATCCATCGTTGGCTGCGACCGACCAAGGGGCGGTGGCGCTGGGCTGGTACGACACCCTCGCGCAGAACCAGATGATCGGCTACCTCGGGAACGTCACGGGCATCGTCGTCGCTCGTCCCAGCCCGTCGCTGACGCGCGCGTCCGCGACGCCGCAGCCCACGGGGAGCTCGGCGACCTGTGGCAAGGACAAGAAGGTGTTGCTCGATCAGACGGCCGAAGGCACCGCGTTCACGGAGTCCTGCCTCGTGGCGGCGCCCGGCTCGTTCACGGTCAACTTCGATAACAAGGATGTGGGCATCCAGCACAACTTCGCGGTGTTGACCAAGGAAGGCGGGAAGGTGCTCAAGGCAACGACCGTCGCCGCCGGCCCCGATCAGGAGACGCTTCCGCTCGATCTCCAGGCCGGCACCTACTACTTCGAGTGCCAGGTCCACACCTTCATGAACGGAACCCTCGCCGTCGTCGACGGCGCCAAGTAACCGGCCATCGCACAGGCCCGCGCTAGCATCGCGGACGTGAGCGTTCCCCGACCCCAAGCCTCTTCCATCCCCGACGCGCCGGGCGCATACCTGTTCCGTGACGGCGACGGCCGGGTCATCTACGCCGGCAAAGCCTCGTCGCTCCGCAAGCGCCTCGCCTCGTATTGGAGCAAGCCGCTCCACCCCCGTACGGCCGCGATGGTCGAGTCCGCCGAGGCGGTCGAGTGGATCGTCGCCTCCACCGAGGTCGACGCATTGATGCTGGAGTACAACCTGATCCAGCGGCACAAGCCGCGGTTCAACATCCGGTACCGCGACGACAAGTCCTATCCCTATCTGGCGTTGACCGTGGGGGAGGAGTGGCCGCGCGCTCAGGTGCTCCGTGGCACCAAGCGCAAGGGGGTCCGGTATTTCGGCCCGTACGGCCATGCCTGGGCGATCCGCGACACGCTCGACGCCCTGACCAGGGTCTTCCCGGTCCGGACCTGCTCGAACGCGTTCTTCGATCAACGGGCCCGAGCCAAGCGGCCGTGTCTCTACTACGACATCGGCCGGTGCGCGGGCCCGTGCGTGCCCGAGACGACCGGTGTGACCGAGGAGTCCTACCGAGCCCACGTCGACGCGATGGGGGAGTTCCTGGCGGGCAACGCCCGGCCGGTGCTGCGCCGGCTCGAGACCGAGATGCGCGCGTCCTCGGAGCGCCAGGAGTTCGAGCAGGCCGCGCGGTTCCGCGACCAGCTGTTCGCGGCACGCCGCGCGCTCGAGTCCCAGGAGATGGTCTTGACGCCGCCGGAGGACCTCGATGTGATCGCGCTCGTCGAAGACGACCTCGAGGCGGCCGTGCAGGTCTTCTACGTCCGACGGGGGCGGGTGCTCGGCCGCCGCGGCTGGGTCGTCGATCGTGTCGAGGATCTGGACCGCCCCGGCCTGATCGCGTCGTTCCTCGAGCAGCTCTATATGGAGCGCCAGGACGTGCCGCCGCGCGTGCTGGTGCAAGCGCAGCCTGCCGGCGCCGAGCTCCTCGAGGCCTGGCTGACCGAACGCCGTGGCAAGCCCGTCCGGATCGCGGTGCCGTCCCGAGGGGCCAAGCGCCGTTTGATGGAGGTGATCGAACGGAACGCCGCCGACGCCTTCCAGCGGCACAAGCTTCGCCGCGCGTCCGACTTCGGCGCACGGTCACGCGCGCTCGCCGAGCTCGGGGAGCAGCTCGGCCTCGATCAGGCGCCGCTGCGGATCGAGTGCTACGACATCTCGAACCTCGGTGCGACCGACAAGGTCGGCTCGATGGTCGTGTTCGAGGACGGCCTCCCGAAGCGCCAGGACTACCGGAAGTTCCGGATCGCGGGCGTGCAGGGGCAGGACGACTTCGCGTCGATGCACGAGATGCTCCGCCGCCGGTTCGCCCGCATGCTCGAGGAGCAGGAGCGTCCGCCGGGCGAACGCGCGCGGCGGTTCTCCTACCCGCCGGCGTTGATCGTCGTGGACGGGGGCCGCGGTCAGCTCTCTCAGGCGAGCGAGGTGCTCGCCGAGCTCGGGCTGTCGATCCCGCATATCGGGCTCGCGAAGCGACTGGAGGAGGTGTACTTCCCGGACCGGCCCGATCCGCTGATGATCCCGCGTGGCTCGCAGGCGCTGTTCGTGCTGCAGCACATCCGTGACGAGGCGCACCGCACCGCGGTCGCGTACCACCGGTCGCTGCGCGAGAAGCGCGCGCTCCGTTCGCCGCTCGACGACATCCCCGGCGTCGGCCCGACCCGCAAGAAGGCGTTGCTGAAGCGCTTCGGGTCGCTCACGAAGCTCCGTGCGGCGTCAGCTGAGGAGATCGCGGCGACCCCGGGCGTCGGGCCGGCGATGGCCGCCAGCGTCCACGAGCATCTGCACACGCCCGAAGACGGTCGCGCGAGCGCATGAGCGAAGCCGCCGAACCGGCGCACGGCTTCACACTGATCACCGGGCTGTCCGGCGCCGGCCGCTCCGAGGTCGCCCGCTCGCTCGAGGACCTGGGGTTCTTCGTTGTCGACAACCTGCCCCCGGCGCTGTTGCCGAAGATGGCCGAGCTGACGATGCGCCCTGGATCACCGACGCGCGTCGCGATCGTGGTGGACGCGCGCGGCGGCGTCTTCTTCAGCGAGCTGTCGGCGGCGCTCGACGAGCTCCGGGCCTTGGAGCGTGACGCCAAGATCGTGTTCCTCGAGGCCTCGGATGAAGACCTGGTGCGGCGGTACGAAGCCACCCGGCGCCGGCACCCGCTGGCACCCGCCGACCGCGTGGTCGAGGGGATCCGCAAGGAACGGCAGATCTTGGCGCAGCTCCGCGGCGACGCCGACCTCATCATCGATACCTCGGGCCTCACGCCGCATGAGCTCCGGGACCGGGTGCGCGACGCGTTCGCGGGGGGACCGCCCGAGGCCGGACTGCAGGTGTCGGTCGTGTCGTTCGGCTTCAAGTACGGCAGCCCTCGCGACGCCGACCTCGTGTTCGACGTCCGGTTCCTTCCGAACCCGCATTGGGTGCCCGAGCTGCGGCCGTTCCCCGGCACGGAGCCGGCGGTGCGTGAGTACGTGCAGGGGAGCGAGTTGTACGCCCCGTTCATCGACCGGGTCGAGGCGCTCCTCGACGTGACCCTTCCCGGGTACGTCGCGGAAGGGAAGAGCTACCTGACGATCGCGATCGGCTGCACGGGCGGACACCACCGGTCGGTCGTCGTCGCGGAGGAGCTGGCCGCATGGGTCGGCGCACGCGGCTTGCCCACGCGGGTCGTGCATCGAGACGTCGGTCGCGGCTGACCGGGTGCCCGGCCGCCGACCAGGCCGCCCGCCAGGCTGACCGATAGCATGGGGTGCGTCACCCCGATATCGGCCCGATATCGGACCGTTTCCAGGAGGTTCTCGACCCATGATCGTGAAGATCGGCGTCAACGGGTTCGGCCGGATCGGCCGCAACTTCTTCCGAGCGGCGAAGCAGCGGGGTGCCGCCCTCGACTTCGTGGCCGTCAACGACATCACCGACGCCGCGACCCTCGCGCACCTGCTCAAGTACGACTCCGTGCTCGGCACGTACGACGGCCAGGTGGGTACGTCGGCCAACGGGATCACCGTCGACGGCGACGAGCTCAAGGTCCTCGCCGAACGCGACCCGGCCAACCTGCCGTGGAAGGAGCTGGGGGCCGAGATCGTGATCGAGTCGACGGGCCTGTTCACCGAGCGCGAGAAGGCCGCGAAACACCTCGAGGCGGGCGCCCAGAAGGTCGTGATCAGCGCGCCGGCGAAAGGTGAGGACCTGACGGTCGTGCTCGGGGTGAACGACGACCTCTACGACCCGGCCACGCACCATGTGATCTCCAACGCGAGCTGCACGACGAACTGCGTCGCCCCGATGGTCAAGGTCCTCGACGACGCGTTCGGGGTCGAGCAAGGGTTCATGACCACGATCCACGCCTACACGAACGACCAGCAGATCCTGGACCTCCCGCACAAAGACCTGCGGCGCGCCCGCGCGGCCGCGATCAACATCATCCCGACCTCCACCGGCGCGGCGAAAGCCGCGGGTCTGGTCCTGCCGCACCTCAAGGGCAAGCTCGACGGCATCTCGATGCGCGTGCCGGTACCCGACGGCTCGGTGACCGACCTGGTCGCGAAGGTTCGCAGCGACGTCACCAAGGAACAGGTGAACGAGGCGTTCGAGGCGGCCGCGTCCGAGGGAACCCTCGCCGGCAAGCTCGTGTACACCGAGGATCCGATCGTGTCCTCCGACATCGTCGGCACCCCGGCCTCGTGCACGTTCGACGCGTTGTCGACGATGGTGATGGGCGACACCGTCAAGATCGTCGGCTGGTACGACAACGAGTGGGGCTACTCGAGCCGGCTGGTCGACCTCGTCGAGATGGTCGCGGGCTCGCTCTAGCCCGTGACCATCCGAACTCTGGACGCGCTCGGCGACGTCGCCGGCGCGCGCGTCTTCCTCCGCGCGGACCTCAACGTGCCGCTGCGGGACGGTGTGGTGGGGGACGACACGCGGGTCGCCGCTCTCGTTCCGACCGCTCGGGAGCTGCTCGAGCGCGGGGCGCGGCTCGTGGTCGCATCGCACCTCGGCCGGCCGAAGGGGACGGTCGTGGAGGATCTGCGGCTCGCACGCGTGGCCGCGGTGCTGGCGGAGCACCTGGAGACGTCGGTGACGGCGCTCGACGAGGTGACGCCGGACACGTTGCCCGACGAGCGCGTGGTCGTGCTCGAGAACCTGCGCTTCGATCCCGGCGAGGAGGCGAACGACGTCGCGTTCGCCGGGGCGCTCGCGGAGTACGCCGACGCCTACGTCGACGACGCGTTCGGCGCGGTGCATCGCGCGCACGCGTCGGTCGCGGCGTTGCCCGAGCTGATGCTCGCCTCGGGGCGAGCGGCGGTCGCTGGGCGGCTCGTCGAGCGCGAGGTGAGCGTGCTCGGCCGGCTGCTCGTCGACCCGCCCAGGCCCTTCATCGCGATCCTGGGCGGCGCCAAGGTCAGCGACAAGCTCGGCGTGATCGCCTCGCTCACCGAGCGCGTCGACGCGTTGGTGATCGGCGGGGCGATGGCGTTCACCTTGATCGCCGCCGAGGGCGGCAAGGTCGGCGCGTCCCTGGTCGAGGCGGACCGGTTCGACGACGTCCACCGAGCGCTGGCGACGGCGCGGGAGCGCGGGGTCGCCGTGCATCTGCCGACCGACGTGGTCGCCGCGCCGGCCATCGACGCGAGCGCCCCCACCGAGGTCGTCCCGGCCGACGCGGTGCCGGAGAGCTTGATGGGTCTCGACATCGGTCCGTCCACGATCGCGGCGTTCGGCGAGGCGCTCACCGGCGCCGGCTCGATCCTGTGGAACGGGCCGATGGGCGTGTTCGAGCTCGAACCGTTCGCCGAGGGCACGCGGGCCGTTGCGCGGGCCTGCGCCGCGAGCGACGCGTTCACCGTCGTCGGGGGTGGCGACTCGCTCGCGGCGATCACGCGCGACGGCCTGGCGGGAGGCTTCGACCACCGGTCGACCGGCGGCGGCGCTTCGCTGGAGTTCCTGGAAGGGCGCCGTCTGCCGGGGCTCGCGATCGTGGAGGACGACGCATGACCGACCGAAAGCGGATCATCGCCGCCAACTGGAAGATGCACAAGACGCACCTCGAGGCGATCCAGGCGGTGCAGAAGCTCGGCTACCTGGTCGACAGCGACGACACCGAGAAGACGGACGTGGTGATCGTGCCGCCATTCACCGCGCTCCGCTCCGTCCAGACGCTGATCGACTCGGACAAGCTCCCATTCGGGCTCGGCGCGCAGAACGTTCACCCGGAGGACAAGGGTGCCTTCACCGGCGAGATCTCGCCGCCGATGCTCGTCGCGCTCAAAGTGGAGTACGTGATCGTCGGCCATTCCGAGCGACGGCAGCTCTTCGGCGAGGACGACCTGATGGTCAACAAGAAGGTGCGCGCCGTGCTCGCGCACGAGATGACCCCGATCGTCTGCGTCGGCGAGACGCTCGAGGAGCGCGACGCCGACGGCACCGAGTCCAAGGTGACCCAGCAGGTCCGCCGCGCGTTCGATGGCGTCGAGGCCGAGCAGGCGGCAACCGCGGTCATCGCGTACGAGCCGATCTGGGCGATCGGAACCAGCAGGAACGCCGAGCCGGGGGACGCGGGGCGGGTCGTCGAGGTGATCCGTCAGACGCTCGCGGACCGGTTCGACGACTCGGTCGCCCGGGCCGTGCGCGTGCAGTACGGGGGGAGCGTCAAGCCTGGGAACATCCGCGGGTTCCTCGCGCATCCGGAGATCGACGGGGCGCTCGTCGGCGGCGCGAGCCTCGACCCCGAGGACTTCGCGTTGATCGTGAAGGTATGAGCACCTCGCTGCTGTACGTCTGCCTGGACGGGCTCGGCGACGACCCGAACCCGGTCCTGGACGGACGGACCCCGCTCGAGGCGGCGCCGACGCCGAACCTCGACGGGCTCGCCGCCCGGGGGCGCACCGGCACGGTCGTCACGGTCGGTCCGGGGATCGCGCCGGAGTCCGACATCGGGGTGTTCGGGATCCTCGGCTACGACCCGAGCGAGGAGCATCCGGGCCGCGGGGTCCTCGAAGCGCTCGGGATCGGCATGGACCTCCGCGACGGCGACCTCGCGTACCGGATCAATTTCGCGAGCGGCGCGTGGCCCGAGATCGCCGACCGCCGGGTCGGCAGGAACCTCACCTCTGAAGAGGCGCACGCGCTTGCCGACGAAGTGAACGCGGAGCTGACGCTCCCGGGTGCGACCTTCGACCTGCGGGCCACCATCGAGCACCGCGGTGCCCTCGTGATCCGCGCCGACGACGGTCCGCTGTCCGCGAACGTCTCCAACACCGACCCGGCGTACCGACGCGAGGGACACCTCGGGGTCGCGCTCGAGTCGTTCGATCCGGTGGTCTCGGCGGCGACGCCCCTCGACGACTCCGACACGGCGGCTCGCGCGGCCGACCTGACGAACGCGTTCGTCGAAGGGTCCGCGGTGGTCCTGGCGGCGAGCCCGATCAACGTCGAACGCAAAGCGGCCGGGAAGCTCCCGGCCGACCTGATCCTCACACGGGACGGCGGGGACCGTCTCCCCGCGCTCCAGCCGATCAGCGACCGGTTCGGGTGGGGATGGGGATGTTTCGTCGAGATGCCGGTCGAGCGCGGGATCTCGCTCGCGCTCCGGATGGATACGGTCGACGCTCCGCGGCTCGACCCGACCGGGTTCGGGCCCGCGGCCGAGGAGGCGTATGCCACCTGGGCCGGGCTCGCGGCAGATGCGCTCGGGAGCTACCAGGCGCTGTACGTCCACATCAAGGGGCCGGATGTGCCCGCACACGACGGCCGGGCGGAGGACAAGCGCGACGTGATCGCCGCGATCGACCGGGCCTTCTTCGGTGAGGTGCTCCCACGGCTGGACGAGCGCCACACGGTCGTCGGGGTCCTGGCCGATCACGCCACGTCGTGCGTCCGGAAAGCCCACACCGCCGACCCGGTCCCGCTCGTCCTGGCGGGCGGGGGCCTGGTCCCGGACACCAGCACCTCCTATGGGGAGCACGCCTGCGCCGACGGGTCGCTCGGGGAGCTCCGCGGGGTAGACGTTTTGCCCCTGGTCGCCCGGGTAACCCGGTGACGGAATCCACAGCGAGGGCATCTTCCGTACACCGATTTGTCCAGTGGAAACGCGTGCCCTACACTCGCCGCGTTCATGAGGGGGAGAGACTGACTTCGTGAGCCAGGTTCAACAGCAGAGCGAGCCTGCGGTCGAACCCTTAGCGCCCCTCAGTGGCGACGAGCAGAAGCGCGTCGAGGGACGTACGCCTTGGCAACTCTTCTGGGGTCGGTTCCGGAGGGACTGGGTCGCGCTCCTGGCGCTCGTCTGGGTCTTCATCCTGATCTTCTCGGCGATCCTCGCCCCCTTGTTCGTGCGGTTCATCTCGCACAACGGGCCCAACGACATCAAGCCGCAGCTGTCGAACGAGTTCAACATCCCGGTGATCGGGCCGGGCGTGCAGTTCTGGGGCGGCGTCGACGCGCTCGGCCGCGACGTCTTCGTCCGGACGCTCTACGGCGCCCGGACCTCGATCCAGGTCGCCTTGTTCGCGACGGCGATCTCGGTGGTGATCGGACTCGGACTCGGATTGCTCGGCGGCTACTTCGGCGGCAAGACCGACACCTTCACGTCGCGGCTCACCGACATCGTGCTGTCGCTGCCGGTCTTCTTGCTGGCGATCGGGATCTCGGCGAGCTGCGGCGTCTCGCCGAACGGCTGCCTCGGCGGCCTCCTGAAGCCGGGGGTCTGGCTCGTGACGTTCATCATCGCCCTGTTCGGCTGGACGTACATCGCCCGCATCGTCCGCGGCCAGACCCTGTCGCTGCGAGAACGGGAGTTCGTCGAGGCCGCCCGAGCGACCGGGTTCGGCCGGACGCACATCATGTTCCGCGAGATCTTGCCCAACCTCGTCGCGCCGCTGATCGTCTACACGACCCTGCTGATCCCGGTGAACATCATCTTCGAGGCGTCGCTGTCGTACCTCGGCGTCGGCATCCCGCCGGAGACGCCGTCGTGGGGCCGGATGATCGCCGACGCGACCGACGGCCAGCTGTACCGATTCGCATGGTGGATGTTGTTCTTCCCGGGCGTGATGCTCGTGTTGACCACGCTCGCCTTCAACCTCGTGGGGGATGCCCTCCGCGACGCCTTGGACCCCAGGGCGAACCGTTAAGGAGGAAACCTGAGCCACTCCGGAACACGTAGACCTCGATGGAGTCTCGTAACCCCTGGAGGAGGGACGATGCGGAAGAGATGGGTAACCGGCATCGCGATGCTTGCCTGTATGGCGGTCGTCGCGGCGGCGTGTTCGAGCAACAGCAGCAGCGGAAGTAGCGGCGGCCCGTCCGGGACCCCGCAGAAGGGTGGCACCTATCGGACCGCCACCCAGACCCTCAGCAACACGTCGAACTTCGATCCCACGGGCGAGTACTACGGCTACGCGTGGGCGATCTTCCAGAACATGTTGATCCGCGGTCTCTACAACTACAACCACGTGCCGGGCGACGAGGGCAACACCCCGCAGCCCGACCTGGTCACCGACTCGAAGGTCTCCGACGACGGTCTGACGTACTCCTTCACGATCCGTGACGACGTCAAGTGGGGTCCGCCCTTGGACCGCACCGTCACGACGGGCGACATCGAGTACGCGTTCGAGCGGATCAACAACTCGAACCTTGCCGCCTACTACGGCAACTACTACTGCGGCGTGATCAAGGGCATGACCTGTTCCGAGACGACGAACCACCCCGTCTCGGGCATCGACGTGCCGGACGACACGCACATCACGTTCCACCTGGAGAGCCCGACCGGTGACTTCCTGTACCGGCTGGCGATGCCGGCGACCTACCCGCAGCCGAAGGAAGTCGCGGGCTGCTTCGACTCGGCCGGTGGCTACGGCTCCGACCTGGTCTCGAGCGGCGCGTACATGTACTACGGCGCGGACAAGCTGGACATCTCGGGGGGCTGCAAGACGTTGAAGCCGGTCGCGGGGATCAACCCCGACAAGGGCATGACGATCGTGCGCAACCCGAACTTCGATCCCTCGACCGAGGACCCGACGATGTTCTCGAACTACCTCGACGGGTTGCAGGTCGAGATCAACTCGAACGTGGACGACATCTTCCAGAAGATCCAGAACGGCGACCTCGACGGCTCCTTCGCCGACACGCCGCCGCCCACGGTCGAACAGCAGTACGCCACCGATCCGAACCTGCAGCAGTACATCCACTCGGATCCGGGCGACCGCACCTGGTACATCACGATGAACCTGCTGGCGCCGCCGTTCGACGACCCGCACGTCCGCAAGGCCGTGCAGTGGGTGGTCGACAAGGCCGCGCTCGTGAAGGGCTACGGGGGGAGCCTGCACGCCGATCCGGCGACGACGATCGATCCACCGTCCGTGTTGCCGGCGACGGCCAACTACAACCCGTACCCGTCCGATGGGTTCGCAGGTGACGTGACGCAGGCGCAGAACGAGATGAAGCAGTCCGTCTACGACACGAACCAGGACGGCATGTGCGACGCACCGGAATGCAAGTTCGTGCTGCTCGCCAACAACACGTCGCCATGGACGAACATGAACCCGATCCTTCAGCAGGACCTGGCGAAGATCGGCCTGACGGCGCAGCTGCAGGAGGTCAAGCCCGACGTGGTCAACTCGCAGACGGTCACCGTCGACAAGTTGATCCCGATGTCGTTCGGACAGGGTTGGGCCAAGGACTTCGGCTCGCCGTACGGGTTCGACTTCTTCGTGTTCAACGGCACGACGATCAGCTGCACCGGCTCCTACGACCAAGGCCTGCTCGGCATGACCGCAGACCAGGCGAAGGAGTGCGGCGTGGAGGACGCCTACAACAAGGCGATCCAGTTCTACCCGGACCACAAGCTGCCATCGATCGACGATCAGATGGCCAAGTGCGTCCAGGAAGAAGGGGATGCACAGCAGCAGTGCTACGCCGACATGGACAAGGTGATCATGGAAGAGGGCATGACCTGGGTCCCGTGGTCCTGGGGTAAGAACCTCATCATCACCAGTCCGTCGGTCACGCAGTACGTGTACGACCAGAACGCCGGTGACCCGGCCTGGTCGCACATCGCAGTGAGCAACACCGCGACACCGGAGAACGTGGCCTAACGGCCACCGGGAGTTCGGGACCAGGGGAGGAGCCGGACGGCTCCTCCCCTGGAGCCCGTACGTGAGGCGCCGAGATGCTCAGGTACATCATCAGGCGGGTCCTGTGGGCCATCCTCGTCCTGCTCATCGTGGTGCTCATCACGTACATGATCTTCTTCCTGCTCCCGTCCGGAGACCCGGCGGTGCGACTCGCGGGCAAGAACCAGACCCCGCAGCTGCTGGAGCAGATCCGGCAGCAGTTCGGCCTGAACCACCCCTGGTACATCCAGTACCTGCTGTTCCTGAAGCACGCGGTGCTCGGGGACCAGTACGGCTGGCCGGGCCTCGGGTTGTCGTTCATCTCCAAGGTCCCGCTCAAGGGCATCATCTTCAGCCGGATCGCGGTGACGGCCC
>Ga0134121_10004604_pt1 | contig 11276 bp, 12 predicted proteins | sample KB301_FD_96463 | JGI IMG/M metagenome (GOLD analysis project Ga0134121, IMG submission 96463) | Terrestrial soil microbial communities without Nitrogen fertilizer from Kellogg Biological Station, Michigan, USA - KB3-0-1 | ecosystem: Environmental > Terrestrial > Soil > Unclassified ...
CCGTTGCCGTCGAGCCGGCGCATGCAGGATAGATAGCCCTCGTGGGCTCTGGCGTCGCGCATGGTCATGCCGACCCGGCTGCCGGCGCGGGTCGCGACCGCCGGGGTAGTCGCGGTCATGCCGACGAGTTCGTCGCGGCGCGCCTCGAGGCGGACCCACGGCGTGTCGCCGCGCGAGACAAGGAAGCCGTCGGGGCCGTCGGCAGTGACAGTGAGGCCGGGCGCGAGGGCGGCGAGCGCCGCGACGGTCGCCGGGACCATGCCGTCGATCGGCCCGATGCCGCCCGCCTCGAACCGCCAGTCGTCGATCCGGGCGCGATAGGCGGCGCGCGGACGGCCGCTGCCGTGCCAGACCCACACGTGCACCTTGCCCGCTTCGATCACGAAGTGGATCCGCGCGTGCGGTTGCTGGCACAGCGGGATCGCCGCGCCCGTGCAGACCAAGCCGGGGATGCGCTGGCGGACCTCGGCGACCGTCATGCCGACCTGGACGCCCCACGGATTGGTGATCGCCGCGGACTCGGCGATCAGGCTCGGTGACGTCGGAGAGCGGTTCTCGATCACGCCGATCGCGCCCTCGGGAAAGACCGAGTCGAGGACCTCGTTCGAGAGGCGCACGCCGTGGCGCACGAACACGAAGTAGTTCGGCACGTACTCGATCACGTCGGCACCCGCGACCCAACCCGCGAGGGCCGCCTTCGTGATCGGCTGGCCGTCTTCGAAGCCGCGCAGGCCATCTTGCGAGGCGTGCGGCAGGTCGGGCGGCGCCGTGTTCGCGAGCGACGTGGGCGGAGCGGCCGGCGCAGCGCACGCCGCGAGCAGGACGAGGGCTCTCACTGGATCAGGCTAACGCAATCGTCCCCCGGAGGCCGCAGATCAACGAGCCGCGCCCCCGAAACCACGGGCGTGTCTTACATCACCCGACCACACGAACGGCGACGGCGATTCGCTTGCCGTCGCCCGGGATGTCACGATAGCGGGCATGTTTCGCCTCGCGCTCACGCTCGCGCTCGCCGCCTCGTTGACTTCGCGCCTCGCGCGCGCGGACGACGAACCGATGTACACGTGCAGGGCTGCCCCGGCATCGACGAAGATCACCGTCGAGTTCCAGCCGGAGACCTCGCTTCACGATCTCGCCGCGTGGGTGATGGGGTTCACCTGCAAGAACATCGTGTTCAGCGCGGACGTGGCGAAGCACGCGACCAGGGTGACGATCATCGCGCCCTTGCCGATGACCCCGAAGCAAGCACTCCAGCTGTTCGTCGACTCGGTCGAGGCGACCGGGCTCGTCGTCGTGCAGAAGCCCGATACGATCATCATCAAGCTCGGTCCGAACATGCCCGCGAGCTGTCCGGATCCGGCGCCCGTGGCCAGCCGTGCGCCGGTTGCCGTGCGCGATGTTCCCCCGCCCGAGCCGGAGCCGCAGATCACCGATGCCGAGCTCGATGCGGGTATCCAGGTCGCGGATGCAACGCACCGCGTGCTCAAGCCCGCGTTGCTCGACCGCGTGCTCCTGAACCCGATGGAACTCGCGAAGGGCGCGCGCTTCGTGCCGGCCGTGAAGGACGGCAAGCCGATCGGCTTCAAGCTCTACGCGATCAGGCCAGGGTCGGTGTTCGCGAGGCTGGGCTTCGCGAACGGCGATACGCTGCAGCGGATCAACGGGCTCGAGGTGACCTCGGCCGAGAAGGCGCTCGACGTTTACACGAAGGTCCGCGAGGCCAAGCTGGTCACGATCGAGCTCGAGCGCCGGGGCAAGCCGGTGACCCTGACGATCGAGATCAAGTGATCAGCCGCTGACGAACCTCGACGCTACTGGCCGACGACGACGACGATCACGTCACGACCTCGTGAGTTCTCCCGCTCGATCGAACAGATCTCGATCGCCGTCGAGCAGATCGTTCAGCGTGGGCCGATGCAGGTGGTCGGGCTCGACGCCCAGATCCTCGAGTGGCTCACCGGCGTTCTTGCCCACCCGCGTCGCCCTGCGAATGGCCACGCGCAGGGCCGCGCCCTTCGGCAGGAGCTGAAATGCTTGATCGGTGGAGAACGAGTTATACAGGTTGGTGACGAGCTGCCAGTCGAATACGTTGGCGCCGCCCGCGCCGGTTGATGCATGGTTGCCGAGGACGGGGCCGATGCCATGATCCTGGAATCCAGCGGAAAACGCGTCCGTGGCGCTGTAACAGAAGGCATCTGTTACGAGCACGACCTTGCCGAAGTATTGCCGACCGATCCGGTTGTATTCGGCCGGATCTTCGAACGGCAGTCCCTGGGAGAACGTCGCGCCGGTGAGGAGCGCGCGGTTCATCGAAGGCGCCCATCTGGCGAACCATTGCGGGACGCTATTGACGAGCTGGATCATCCTCTGAGTGGTGATGAAGTGGAAGCGCTCCGGCTCCACGGGGACGGGGCTCAGCGTCTGCAGCAACATCTCCCCGGCGAGGATGTTGCCACCGCCGTTGCCGCGAACGTCGAGGATCAGGCCGTTCTGGGGCAGGAGCTTCAGGATCCGGATGAACTCCGCGACGAATGCCTGCGGATCCTGCGCGTTGAAGGTCAAGATGCGGATATAGGCGCGATCACCGTGAGCAGTCTTCTTGACCTCGAACTGGAAGACTTCGGGCATCTCGCTCATCGTGTTGAAGTCGGGGCCGCCCCGTAAGTCAAAACGTCGAGTCCGGAGGCGGGAGAGCACCGACGCTTCGATCTGGACCTGCTTCTGGTCGAACAGGTGTTTCTTTACTTCATTCACCGCCTGGGTCTGGATATCCACGCCCTGCGCGAGCATCCACTTCTGGACAGGGGCGGCTGCGCTCGTGACCGGGGACATGCCCGTGACTTGACCCGGCTGGGTGACGACGAGCCAGCTGAACCGCAGTTCGGTGGCGGCTCCCTCCGCGGTGATGTAACGAACGTCTGCCCACTCTTCGTCGGGGGGCAGCGACATCATCAGCGGCCGGAGCGTGAGGCGCTCGAGCCCTCGCGCATGGTTGGCGTCGGCGTTGCTGCCGGCTTCTCGCCGGGCGTTGAGCTCGACTGCCCTCGCGATCGGTACGCCATTCAGGTGGGTGACGCTCACTCCTGGCATGAAGCTGGGGTGCTGAAAGCCCTGAACGACGCGCCATACGACGTAGACGGCCGCGTCACCCGTGAAGAACTCGCGGATCTCGAACGGCAGCAAGGCAGTCGATTGGTTGTACGGCGATGGCAAGATGTAGTTGGTATGGAGATCGTGCACGCTCATGAACGTCGAGATCATCTCTTCGTGAAATGACCGCTCGTTCACGATCTCGAGGCGGTAACGGAGCAGCTTCAGGCGCTGCACTGGGGACACGGCGTACATCGCCTGCTTCTGCTGGCTGTGTACGTACATCTCCTCGAACAAGCGCAGCGCTTGATCGACGATCGTTCGACGCTCGGCGATGGTGAGTGGTTCGACGCTGGCCAGGAACTGGCCCATGGGTTGTGGTGCAAGCCCAGTACTCTCGATCTCTTTGGCGAATTCTAACTCCGGCATGTTGTCTTACTCCGGATGCTTCGGGTTTCTTCGATCTTCGATCAATGAAGCAAGGGCCACGCCACCGCGCAATCCTCCGGGGATTCGCGCAGGATCTGCGTTTAGCGCATCCACTACGCGGATTATGCGCCGCCCTCACCGGGCAATCGGCGGATGCAGGCGCCTTCGATGCGCCGCGCGCCGCGGGGATTCATAGGCGACGCGTAAGCCGCGCCTTCGGGTACCAGAACGCTGCGGCGCATACGAGCAGCTCCGGCGCCATCGTGAACGGGCCGCTGAAGATCGCGGACAAGCTGGTGATGCCGATGGTGACGGCGATGAGATTCCGGCCGTGCAGCCGGAGCAGGCCAAAGAGCACGAGGGTGCTGTCTGGGTACTGGCGAGCCCACGCGATCACGAGCGCATCGCCGATCGCCCAGCCGCCGAGGCGATGGATGTGCCAGGCGTCGTCGCTGAGCAACGCGAGCAGGGTCGTGACGACGGCAGCGCTGCCGATGACCTCGATCATGAAACGTCGTAGCCGGCGGTCGCCCCAGCGTGGCGCGAGCTCACCGCCGAACTTGTAGATGCTCGCGCACGTGAGGACCAGCCCCAGCGCGCCGCGCTCGACAAACACCCACGTTGCCAGGCGCCACACCTCGCCTCGCCAGACCCGCGACGGCGCGAGGGCTACCCACCCGGCAAGCCAGCCACCATCCACGGCCGCGATGATCGACGCGGCGAGGGTGACCGTGATCCAGGCCGACACGAGCTTGCTGGAACCCAGGCGCGGGAGCATCCGCGCGAGCATACCGCCACGGCTTCCGCGATGACTTGCTCCTCGACTGCCGATCAGCGAACGACGCTGAAGCTGATGTGGCCGGGATTGCCCGGTCTGCCCGAGGAGCCATCGACACCCTTCGAGCCCGAGCTTCCCGCCAGGCCGGCGGAGCAGCCGGGATCGTCGACGATGGTATCGCCGTGGCTGTCGATGTGGGTCGTGGGCGACCGCGCGGCACCGGCGGAGCCGCCATTGCCACCGGCACCGCCATTGCCGCCGGCTCCGCCATCACCGCCGGTGCTGAGGATGATCCCCTCGATCTGGTCGACGTTGCACGGGCCCGTGCCACACGCGATGACGACGCGGATGTCGCCGCCGTCGCCGCCGGGATGGCCGTCTTCGCCGTTACTGCCATTGCCGCCTGCTCCGCCGTTGCTGCACTCCGCGCCGGCTAGCCCATCCGAGCCCGCGCGCCCATCGCTACCCGAGGCACCACGCGCGCCCCGGCTCGCCACGTGGAAGTCGCCGAGGTCCGCGGCCTCGACCACGGCGACGTACTCGCCCTGGGGGCTAGTCACGGTGAAGATGTAGCGGTTGGCCATCGAATGATCCACGCGGACGTCGAGATCGGGGCCGTGGTCCCGCCCGGCGAAGTCGAGGTTGTCAGGCCGCTCGTAGGTGAGCCCCCACCGCAGCGACACGGCCGGCCGGCCGGTGAGCCCGACGGGTAACGTGAAATTGGCGCGCGCGGCCCAGGGGGCGATCTCGTGCGCGCTGACGTTGTCCCGGAAATGGAACGCGCTGCCCTTGTCGAGGTAGGTGAACGGGTTGTCGAGCGACACGTCGAGCACACCGATGCACGGGGTTGGGTCGAGCGCCTGCTTGGCGCTACACAGGGTCACTGGCCGCGAGATCGCTTCGAGCTCTACCCAGAAGTTGCCTCGAAACGACAGCTCGGGGAGCACCGAGAGGGTGGGGCGCTGTTGGCTGTACCCCAGGAGCGTCGCGGTCTGGTTCCAGACCGCTTGGCGCACGAGGACGTTGCGGATCGTCGCGTTCCGCTCGTCGAACCAGGCGCGCAGGAGCGGGTGCTCGCGGAGCGCGATGCGGTTGTGCCCGTCCCGGAGCACGGATTCCTCGACGGCCGCGGCAGCGCCACGCACCTCATCGAACGCGGACAGCGCGATGTGGATCCGGATGATGCGCCGGCTGGCCTCCTGCCGGAGGTCGGCCCCAGGCAGGCGCTCGGCGAATCGCCGCAGCGTCATCTCGTTGCCTGCCGCGGCGAGCGCATCCATCATCGCCACATCCACCGGGTGGCCTTGCCAGGTGCCGTGCTCGACGTCGACGCTGGCGATCAGATCCTGGGCGAAGCTCCGGGCGACTGGCGGCAATTTGTTCCTGGCCAGCGCCCCGCGCAGCTCGTCGAACACCGGCGCCAGGATGTTCGGGTGCCCGTCCTGCCCGGGGCGGCGCTCGAGGTAGAGCCGCTGCACGCTCGCCACACGCTCCGCGAGCGCGGGGTCGGCCTGGAGGTCTGCGTCCTTCAGCATCGTGAAGTACGCGTGCAGCACATCATCGAACATCCACGGGACCTGCTCGGGGGACAGGCTCGCGAGCGCCGCGTCGATGCAGCGGCGCCACAGCCCCGGCGAGATGCTTCCGTCGACGAGCCCGTTCACCATCGCCGCGCGGAGGACGGGCGTCATGGCCCGCACGTGCGGCCCCTGCGCGTGCAGATTGCACACCGTCGGGCTGGCGTCGGGCTGGCCGAGATAGGCGACCAGCGCAGGCCCGGAGCTATCCCGGGCGAACTCGTTGGCGGTCATGGGGAGCGGAAATTGACCGCCGCACCCGGCCGCTACCAGCGCGACGGCCGATGCAACGATCGATACAACGATCGACGCATGGAGTTGCAGACGCATCGGGGCTCCTAGCGCTCGCGCACGTGCGCGGTGAGGGTGAAGTGATATGCCTTCGCCTCGCGGCGAACGATCATGGGCACGTTCAACTGAAACTGCCGACCTTGATTGTGGAGCGCCGCGTTTCCTGAATGGGGGAGTGCGAGCGGAAACAGCTTTGCAGCCAGCTTCTCGCCGGGCTGAATCCAGCCGAGATCGACGTCGGGACGCAAGGTCGTCTCGGTCCGATCCGGGCGCGCGAGCGAGATCTGGGCCCACTCGACCTGGAGCACCTGGTCCGTCTTGTTGGTCACGTCGAGCAGGACGGCCTCGGCCGCTCCGTCGACGAGGATCTCGGCCTTGACGTCGGCGTCCTCCAGCATCTCGGGCCCGCCGGGCGCCGCCGCCGGGTGGACGCCAGGCTCGGTGAGGTGAAAGCTGTACTCGTAGCTGGTCGCACAACCGCCCCCTGCGAGCAGCGCCAGTAGCGTGACGAGCGCGAGCCTCACACCGGAACGGATGGGAGGGAAGCGCGCAGATCGGGATCGTGAAGCCATGGCGTTTCAGCATCCTCTCGTTCGCGTTGCAGACATCATGATGCACCTATCGTGAACATGTGTTGCGAACGGGTTGCCCAGTGTTGTGCAGCGTTCATTTCCGTCCGTGGGCGGCTTTGCATGCCGCAATTTGCCAATGCCACCGCCGTCGTCTCGATCGTTGGCATCAAGCATGCGCAAGCGGGCTAACTTCGCCGGGGCGGTGTCGCGTGTCGCTGGCGTCATACGCGGGCGAGAAACCTGGGAATCTTCCAGATGTCGACCGTGGCATCGGGGTCGAGATCGAGCGTGCGTAGCTCTTCGCCGAGCATGCCCCACGGGCCGGAGCCGCCGGTCGCGAGGTCGATGTCATCGAGCAAGGCGAGCGCGCGCGCCAGCGGCGCGGCGGGAAACCGCGTCTCGGTGGAGGCGAGGAACCGCCAGAACAGGGTCCACGTGCGGCGCGCGTCCGCCGGCAGCGCGTCGAAGCCGTCCTCGAGGAGCGTGACGCAGTCGGCGAGCGCGAGCTCGATCTTCGAGGGGCTCGACGTGTGGAGCCTGAACAGGTCGCGTTCGGGCGGGAGCCTGACCATGATCCGATCGGTGGGCGCCAGCGTGTCGGGCGGCGGCCACGGGCGCGGCTCGGGCAGCGCTAGCCGCGGGTGGTCGGTCGGCACGAGCATGTGCAGGAACGCCTGATAGCGGCGCGCGATGTCGATCGCGAGCTCGGGCGCGGTCTTGCCGAGAGCCTGGATGATCGCGCGATGCGCGTCGCGTCGCGGCGATGGCAAGCGGATGCGCTCGAACCGGCTCGCATCGAGCGACGGCAGCAGCTCGGTCGCGCAGGCAGGCGCCCCCGAGCCAGGCGTGCAGCTGTTCGCGGCGGCGCTTCTCGAGCGCCGGGGTCGCGCCCTTGGCCTCGATATGGAGATCGATCGCGATCAGCTCACCGCGGGGATCGCCGGCGGCCTGCAGGCAATCAGCATATACCGCGAGCGTCTCGCGATCCCAGCGGTTCCGTAGCGCTTGCTCCAGGTCCACGATATGCGACACCTCGAAGTTATGACATTTCTCGCGCCGATCGGCCGACGCGAGCTACGAAAGTTCCTCCGCCATGGGATGATATCGATGATGCGACAGCTCACCTTCATCGTTGGCACGGGGCGTAGCGGCTCAACGGCTCTGTCTCGAATCATGCGAGTGCATCCCGGAATTCTGAGTCTCAGCGAGTTCCTGTCCTCGCTTGGCGACCCTGCCATTGCCTTTCCTGAAGAGCCAATCGGCGGCGACGCTTTCTGGAAACTACTGTCAGATACGGAAAACCCGATGACCAGGCTGTTCCGTAACGGCGTGACCATGGAAGAGTTCGTCTACCCCCGCAAGCCGGGGAGGTTTTCCTCGGAGACGGGTATTCCGAGGATTTCCTGGATGACGCTCCCTCATCTCACCGACGACCCGGACGGGCTGCTGGATGAGCTCGAGCGTCAGGTCAAGACGTGGCCCCCGCGGACAAACCCGGAGCATTGTGAGGCGCTGTTCGAGCTCCTGCGCGCTCGTTTCGACAAGCGAGTCATCGTCGAGCGTTCCGGGTTTTCGTTGCACTGGGTGCCCTATCTGCACAAGGCGTTTCCTGAGGCCCGCTTCGTTCATCTTTATCGCAACGGGCCAGATTGTGCGCTGTCCATGAGCCGGCATGCTGGATTCCGCCTGATCCACCTCCAACAGGACATCTTCCGCATCGCGGGAATCAAGCGGCCCTCGGAGCTCACCGAGCGGCACATCGCGGCGCTGCCCCCGCACCTGGCTGGTCTCCTGGCCCCGCGGTTGGACCCGGAGCTGATCTGGAAGGCGGACCTGCCCCTGGCGAGCTTTGGAACCATGTGGTCCGAGATGATCGGCGCGGGCATCGCGGCGCTGGCCGAGATCCCTGCGGCACAGCGGATGGCGGTAGCCTACGAGGAGATCCTCGATGCCCCGGATCGTGAGCTGTCCCGACTGGCTGCCTTCGCCGGTGAGACGGCGCCCGCCGCCTGGCTCGACGAAGCCAGGACGATGCTCGATGCGGGCCGGCGGGGACTCGCGCAGCACCTGCCGCCACCGGACCGAGCCGCGCTGGAGGAGGCGTGTGCTCCGGGCATGCGGGCGCTGGCCGCGGCACGATAGCGGGGCTCATAGTCCGCGACATGCAACACCTCGAAGTATGAGGTTCTCGCGGTAAGATGGGGCCTTGAATCTCACACGGATCGCTGCCGTCCTCTTCCTGTCCGCGAGCACCGCGCTCGCCGAGCCGCCGCAACCTCAGCTGCAAGCCGACCTCGGGCTGTCTGTCATCGCGATCGGCTACGAGCACCCGCTCGGGGCCCACGTGTCCGCGATGATCGGTGGGGGAGTATTTGGCAGCTACTTCCTGCCCTGGTTCGACCGCGGCGACAACGTGATCGGCGGTGTCGGCGACCTGCGTGTCACCTGGTTCCCTCGCGACGACGGGCGCGGCCTCTATGTGACGCCGTACGTGCGTGCGGGTTACGGAAGCGGTACCCACGAAGCTACGATGGTCGATGGCGCGGGGCTCGTCCTGACCAGTGGCGTGTTCGTCGGTTATGGCTTTCGCTTGACCGACAAGCTCGACCTGCGCGTCGGCGCGGGCGGCCAGTATATCTACATCAAGGGGGCTCACGACGTCGGCGCGTCGACGCCGTTCATCGCCCTCGATACCATCCTCGGCTACCGCTTGTAGTCGGCGCCGCGGGCCTGCTACGGCTGGTCGTGAACCGCGGCCAGCTGGTTGCGAAACCACACGAACGCGGGATCGCTGTGCATCCGTGCGTGCCACACCATGTAGACATCGAAGGCGGGCAAATCGAAGGGCAGCGCCACGACCTGCACCGGCAACTGACCGACGAAGCTGCGCAGCAGACGCTGGCCGGCTGATAGCAGCAGCGCGGTCTCGGCGACGACGTAGGGGCCAAGCAAGAAGTCTGGAACCGTCAAGGCGATCCGGCGACTCCGTCCTTGCTCGGCGAGCAATGTGTCGATTCGACTTCCCTGTCGCCCGCGAGGTGCGATCAACACATGGCTACATGCAAGGTAGTCGTCGAGCGTGAGCTTGCCCCGCTTGATCCGCGGGTGATCGCGGCGCGCGAGCACCGCCGTTTGCTCCGTGAACAGCGGCTTCCGGTAGATCGTGGTGGATGCGCCCCCATAGACGCCGATCATCAGATCGACGTCGCCGTTCGAGAGCGCATCTTCGGTGTCGATCGGCAACGGCTTGATCTGGACCTGCACGCCCGGCGCCTCGGCATCGAGCAGGGCCAGGAGCTTCGGGATGACCAGCCGAGCGCCGAAGTCGGTGGTGGCGACCCGGAACGAGGCGGTCGCGGTGCGGGGCTCGAACGCGCCCTTGCCGAGCGCGCGCTCGATGGCTGCCAGGCCAGCGCCGAGATCGTCGACCAGGCTGGCTGCACGCTGGGTCGGTACGAGTCCGGCGGGTGAGCGCACGAACAGCTCGTCTTGCAAGGTCGTGCGCAACCGCGCGAGCGCATGGCTGACCGCAGACGGAGTCAACGACAGCGCCGCGGCGGTTCGCGCAACGCTGTGGGTCTCGAACAACGAGCGCAGCACCGGCAGGAGGTTGAGATCGATCTCGCGCAGTCGCTTCGAGCGCGCCATGCCCGAGCGTATCGCAGGCCGCGGTGCGTTGCTTGCGGTGCGCTGCCGGGTGGCATGAGCCTGCATCCGGCGGCCCTCGTCCAGCATGACGACGCCTGTGCTTGCGGTGCTCATGCACGGCGTGCATGGTCACCGTGACCACGTTTCACGACGAATTTTCGAGCCACGCCTTATGAATAGGTGGACGGAGATTCCAATGACCCAAACTTTCCCGATTCACTTCATTCGCCAGGTGTTGTTTTCTGCCTCGATCATGGTGTGCCTGCTAGCCGGCTGCACCACCAGCGACGAAGCTGCGCCCGACGCTGCGGTCGACAGCGTCGCGATGAACAAGGACCTGCTACACCGCTATCATCTCGACGTGTGGGACGAGGGCCACCTCGACCATGCGGGGGAATATCTCGGCCCGGGCTTCACGAGTCATGCGACGGTGGCAACCCTGCCGCCTGGCCAGCAAATCGGACCCGACTTCCTCGCCCAGTTCCGGATCGGCTTTCCTGATCTGCGGTCCCACGAGGACGCGCTGCTCGGGGATGGTGACCTCGTCGTACTCCGCTGGACGATCACCGGAACGCATACCGGGCCGTTCTTCGGCGTTGCTGCGACCGGACGGGCAATCCAGGTATCCGGCATGGATATCTTGCGCGTCGCAGACGGCAAGTTCGTCGAGCACTGGGGGGGCGTCGCCGATCAGATGGACGATTTTCTGTCGCAGATCGGCGCCAAATCACCGTGACCCGCTGCCCGGCGAGCTTGCGGATCGCCTATCGACCCGACGGATCGTTACATCCGCGGATGATACGTGACACGCATCTCGCTCGCGGGTCTACCGGACAGTGAGCTCGGCGCATCGAGGTGTGCGCCATCGTCGACACCGACGGCAAGCCGATC
>Ga0134121_10004605_pt1 | contig 11275 bp, 11 predicted proteins | sample KB301_FD_96463 | JGI IMG/M metagenome (GOLD analysis project Ga0134121, IMG submission 96463) | Terrestrial soil microbial communities without Nitrogen fertilizer from Kellogg Biological Station, Michigan, USA - KB3-0-1 | ecosystem: Environmental > Terrestrial > Soil > Unclassified ...
CAACCCCGGAGTATCCAGCTCATCCGAGCCCGGTATCGTGATTCGGTCGTTTGGGAACATACGCCGGCTCAGTACGAACACCAGGATGATAGCGATCGCTGAGGCGCTGGCCAGCATCGATACCCTCATGATGCGTCGTCGCCGAACCGGGGGAGCCGCGAGTACTCGCGCTAGCGTCCGCTGCTTCCATTCTGGCGGTGCGCGGTGGGTCGTCACACCCTCGGCGATCAGGCCGGCGATCTGTCGGTAGCCGCGCAGGCGCTCGCGACAATCCGGGCATTGCTCGGCATGGGCATCCAACGTACCCCCCAGATCAGCGAGCAAGTCTTCGTCTTCGAGACGGCTGCAACTCATTGATGCACCCCCTTCTGCTCGAGGCACCGCCGGAGGATGGGGAGAGCACGCGCCAGTCGCACACGCAGGGCACCCGGCTTATCAGAGGTCAGCTTCCCGATCTCGTCGTACGAGAGTTCGTCATGAAAGCGCAGCACCAGGAGCGCTCGGCTGCGGGCGTCCAGGCAGTCGAGGCATTCATCGAGCGCCTTGCGGATGCGCGGATCGTTATCAGTCACTGAGTTGGCGAGATGCCGGTCGGCGGCCACAGCTAGATCGTCATCACTGAGGATCTCGGGAGCACGCCGAAGAGCCTTCATGTGGTCCAGACAGCGATTACGGGCAATAGCTCGCAACCACGCTCGAACGCTATGGACCCCAGAGAGAGCCTTCATGCCTTGAAACGCCTGAGCAAATACGGTTTGCGACACATCGTCGGCTTCTGCATGATTGCCGAGTATTCGCCGACAATAACCATAGATGTAGTCGCCGTACAACGTGATCAAGATCTCTATGGCTAGCTTGTAATTTTGGGCCTCAAAAGCACCGACCAAAGCACTGTCTGGTTCCTCCTCCACGCTAGGGGGGGCTCTCACAGCCACATGATACATGAAGCGAGCGCGCCAGGCGGTGCATGGACGTTTCGTCATGTTGCCCTGTAACGTTTTGCCGGCTCGATCGCCCTTGGGGAGGAGCAGGACAAAAGCGGGGGGCATGGTGGCAAAGCCCCTGGCTGTGGCCGGCTGTTCTTAAGTTATTTCAATAGCTTACGTCCTTCAGGGGAGAGAAGACCTGTGGATGACCTCTTCGATGGATACCGTACCGCCCGTCAATCGTCAGGGCTTGGACGCGACCGTGCACCTGCTAGCTCCCAGCCTTCTGGTGAAACGTTCCGCCCTTGTAACGCCGTCATCATCGGTAGCGAGAGAGAAGCGATGAGCAGTAAGCCGTGGATCGGAGTCAGCGAGGCGCATCGGCGCCTGCTCGAGGTGATCGAGCGGGTCGCGCAGAACGATGTCGAGCTCTTGTTCCTGGGGGAGACCGGGGTCGGCAAGGAGCAGTACGCGCGGTACGCGCACCAGTGCAGCTCGCGCTGCGAGGGGCCGTTCGTGCCGGTGAACTGCGGCTCGATCCCGCCGGACCTGTTCGAGAACGAGCTGTTTGGCCACGTCGGGGGTGCATTCACCGGGGCGCGCGCACGTGCGGCGGGGCTGGTCGAGGCCGCGGCGGGGGGCACGTTGTTCTTCGACGAGGTCGATGCGCTGGCGCCCACGAACCAGGTGAAGCTGTTGCGGCTGTTGCAGGAGAAGGAGTACCGGCGGCTGGGCGACGCGCGGCCGCAGCAGGCCAACGCGCGGATCATCGCGGCGACCAATCGCGATCTGGTGCGGGCAGCGCGTGGGGGACAGTTTCGTGAGGATCTGCTGTTCCGGCTACGCGTGGTGCCGCTGGTGGTGCCGCCGCTGCGCGACCGCGGCGACGATGTCCTGCCGTTGCTCGACGCGTTCACCCGCTGGTACGCAGAAACCTACAGCGTGGCGGCGGTGGCGTTCACGCCCGAGGCGCGCGCGGTGCTGCGCGACTACGGCTGGCCGGGTAACGTGCGCGAGCTGGAGAACCTGGTGCGCCACCTGACGTGCATGCATCCGGGCACGGTGATCGAGGCGTCGCAGTTGCCGCTGCTCGGCGAGCTGGCGACGGAGACTCCGGCGGGGGCGTTCCAGCGTGCGAAGTCGGCGCTGGTGGCGGAGTTCGAGCGCAAGTATCTCGAGGAGGCGCTGGCCGCGGCGGAGGGCAATATCGCGCGGGCGGCGCGGTCGTCGGGCAAGCCGCGGCGGGCGTTCTTCGAGTTGATGCGCAAACACGGCGTGGTCGCGCGCCGCTGAGTTGTTGTCTGGGCCTGGCACGCGTGGTGCTGGGATCTTGCGTCGAGCGCGTTCGTGAAGCCGCGCGCGCGGCGGGATTGGGCCGGCGAGCGATCGGAGCGCTCGCCGACGACCAGAAGTACGTGCTTCACGACAGGGGAGAACGAATGTATCTCGGAATCGACGTGGCAAGTGTTGATGAGAACAAGAACATCGATTGGGCCGCGGCCAGGGCAGCAGGGTGCCAGTACGCGATCATCCGCGGCACCTATATCAAGTGGGCCGATCCAACGTGGCGAAACGAAGCGGATCGTGCACGTGCGGCGGGCCTGACGGTGGGAGCGTACTTGTTCCCGGTCCTGAACGTGACGGCGCCTCCGCCAGAGGAGCAAGTGACTGCGTTCCGCCAGGCGGTTGGCCCATTGTCCTCCAAGGATCTGCCTCCGACGCTCGATGTAGAGTTCAGCCATGGCGTCGCGGCGACAGGGCGAACCAGGGGGCAGCTCCTGGCATGGATTCGGGCGGCGGTCGTCGCGCTCAAGGGGGGGTATGGAGTGGCTCCGATCATCTACACGAGCGCGCGGGTCTGGGATGGGGAAGATACCGATTCGCTGGACGTGGACGGGCAGGGCGTGCCGACTCCCGAACTCGTGGAGTGCCCGCTGTGGTTGGCTCGCTATCCCTACAAGACCGGCATCAACGCGGTGACGGAGCAGGCGAAGGTGGAAGCGCTCCAGCTTCCGCCCGTGCCGAAGGCATGGGTAGATGCTACCAACGTGTGGATCCATCAGTATCAAGGAGACGCAAAGAAGCTCCCTGGGTTCAGCAGTATTGTGGATCTCAATAGATTTTTCCATCTGTCCCAGGGAGCCAAGGGCGAGCGGGTCCGGTGGTTGCAGCGCAAGCTCAAGATCTCCGTGGATGGTGACTTTGGTGTGAATACGCATGAAGCGGTCATTGGCTTCCAGCGCGAACATCAGCTGGAGGCGGATGGTGTCGTCGGGCCCAGTACGTTCGCCGGGCTGTGCTGGGCAGCCTGATCACGATCGGCACACATAACCGTCGGGCCGGGGTGGGGGCGCCTCGTGCGTGGCTCGACATGAACGCCGTAGCGCGCCGGTTTTCTACGCCGGCGCCAGGAAGGAGACCACATGGATATCGGTAACATTGGCCTCGAGGTAGTGAAGATCCTGTCGCCCGTCTTACTGGCCGCGCTGACAGCAGTGACGGCCAAGTTTGCGCAGTTGATTCGCGCCAGGGTGCACAACGAGTACCTGCAGGGGCTGCTGCTCCGGCTCGACGACGCGGTGGTCACCGCGGTGAAGGATCTGCAGCAGACCACGGTGGAGCGGATCAAGGCTGCGAGCGCGGACGGCAAGATCTCTGACGAGGAGAAGCAGCAGATCCGGGCCGCGGCCCTCGCGGCGGTGAAGTCGCACCTGGGGGCGAACGGGCGCGCCGAGGTCGCCAAGCTCCTGGGCCTGCAAGGCGAGGGCATGGACGGGCTCGTGTCCGCGAAGATCGAAGCGGCCGTGCACGACCTCCACCGCGCCGCGCCGAGTTCGACCGGGGCGGTCCGCGGGGGGACACCGTCATCTTCGTTGGCCGCCGCCTGAGTCTCGAACGAGACGCGGCCGTAGCCCGCCGTATGGGCGTTCTTCGCCAGGTGCGCATGGCGCGCGGCTTGCTATCGAGGCAGTCAGGGAGGAAGCAGCATGTCGACGGAGCAATCGATCTTGCCGTCCAGCGGCGGGTCGCAAGGGGCAGAGAAGGTAGCGAAAATGGAACAGGATCCACGTACCGTGGCACCACGCCAGGAGACAGCCGGCGAACACCGCAGCCGCGAGCCGAACCGGCGTGCGACGCTCGCGATGATCTTGGTCGTGTTGTTCGCGCTCATCGAGGTCGCGCTCGGCATCATCGTCTACGACAACATCTGGGACATCCATCTCGCGATCTGGGTCGCGTGCGGAGGTGTCCTGGGGTTCGCGATCATCGATCTGTGGATTCGCCCGCGCTCCGACGATCAAGGAGCACGACGCGTGCGGGGGTTCATGCCGCTGTGGTCGCTCGTTCCATTCCTGTGTGCGCTGGGGGCGTCGGTGTGGGTGCACTACCAGCAATGGGAAGTCGGGTTACGCGATATCGGTGAGTTGGCAGGCGATCTGGCGTCCAAGCTGAACAAGCGCGACGCTACGTCGGCGGGAAACGTTGGCAAGCTCACGTCCAAGAGCGTGGAGCCGCTCACGTCCGAGCAGATCGAAGAGACGGTGGAGGACATGGTGGTCCATCGGTTTCACAACGAGCGATCAGCATCGAGCGAGGCCAGCAAGTTCCGCGAGCTGGCGCGCGTCGTCGGCCACGATCTCAAGCGGGCCAAGTGCGACCCAAACCAGGTGGTTCGCTGGGCGCGCAAGGCCACGACGATGGACTTCTACATCACGCTGGGGGCACAGGCGTTGTTCGTGCTGTGGATTCCGGTCCTCCTGATGAAGTCGATCGCCCGTGCGAACCACAAGCTGGCGGCGCGCGGGTGCGCGGAGCCTGGTCCGGCGGCGCCGCGGGCGGCGTTTGAGCCTCCCCCCGCGGCGCGGAGCCTGCGCGATTCGCTCGATCTGCGCGACAAGCGAATCCTCGCCGAGGACCGGTCGTTCTTCCTCCCCAGGCTGTACTTCGGGACGCTGCTGGTGCTGGGGACGACGTACGTGTTCGCGCCGTTCGGGCTCAAGGCGTCCTACATCATGTCGCTCGTGGCCAATCAAGCCTTGCTGGGGCAGACGTCGTTCGCGCTGTGGTCCAACAACTTCGGCTCGGCCCCGGTGATGGTCGTGGGGTTCGTCGGGTTCCTGATCTATGCGCTGGTCACCGCCACGCAGCGCTTCGTGCAGGACGACCTCGACGATCAGGCGATCTTCGCGCTCTTGGTCCGCGGGCTCGTGGTGATCCTGCTCAGCTTCGCGCTGTCGTCATCGCCGATCAACGATGAAGCATCCCGCCTGTTCGTGTTCATCGCGGGCGTGTTTCCGCTGCGCGCGCTGGAGGCGATCGCCAAGCGCACGAACATCACGATCGATCCGGACTTCCCATCGGACGGACCGGGCAGCTTCGACGGGATCCCGAGCCTCGATCCGGCGAAGGTGTTCGCGCTGCGGGCCGCCGGCATCCAGTCGACCTATGACCTCGCCGCGATGCCGATCGAGGAGATCGTCGGCCGGGTGCGCATCGATCCGCGCCTGCTCGGGCGCGCGGTCGACCGGGCGCTTCTGATCGATGCCATCGGTCCCAAGCTCACGGCCGATCTCGAGCCGTTTGCCATCACCTCGGCGACCGAGCTGGTCGCCGCGCAGTCGTCGATCCCAGACGCCGTGACCGCGAAGTTGGGCGACGCGCCGAAACGCGCCGCGGACCGGCTGGCGGCGGATGTCCGAGTGGTGAAGGTCCGCCAATGGCTCGCCGGAGCGCAGGGCTGACGCAGAACGTAATCGTCGTCCGGAAGTGGTTCATCGAAGATCTAGGCGGCCGTGCATGAGCTTCATCGCGCCTCAGCGACCCCGGTGGGAGGTTGTCCACGGGAACACCGCCTTCTTCGTTGGCCGCGGCCTGAGCGCGTCAGTTCATCGCTGGGTCCATGTGGCGGTTGGAAGTCGGCGAGAATCGTTTCCAATAACGATACGGCTCGGCGGTGACCGTCCGCGCGTGCCAACATGCTCACCACTTGATCGAGCGCGCGCCGGCTCCGCAAGGTGCCAAGGGCTCGCCGACTGGGGAGTCGACGGAGGTGAGAAGATCGGATCAATCGGGGGCTTCCCTGTTTTCCCCGGTCTTCCCCCCTATGGTAAAGATCGGGCATGCTCGATTTCGAGGGTCTTTCGTTCGAGCCAGAGCTGGTTCGACCGCTCAAGCGCTCGGAATACGACCAGATGGTCGCGTTGGGCCTGTTCGACGATGAGCGCGTCGAGTTGATCCGGGGAGTGTTGGTCAAGATGTCACCACAGCGCGCGCCTAACGCGTCGACGGTTCAGAAGCTGGATCAGCTCCTGAACATCCGGTCGCAGAATCGATTCACGGTGCGCAGCCAGCTTCCGATCGCGCTGTCGGACATCACGGAGCCCGAGCCGGATATCGCGGTGGTCCCTCTTGGAGACTACGAGGCCGAGCACCCCGGCACCGCTCTGCTGATTATCGAGGTAGCTGATACGACCCTCCAGAAGGATCGCGCCAAGGCAACGGTGTATGCGAGCGCCGGTATCGGTGAGTACTGGATCGTCAACCTCGTCGCGCGGACCGTCGAGGTGTACTCGTCGCCCAACAGCGGCCGGTACGACGAGGTTCGCACCCTGCGTATCGGCGATGTGCTGCAGGCCGCGGCGCTGCCCGACGTTGCGATCGCGGTTTCCGCGATCCTGCCGAAGGCCTGAGCGCCAGCGCACGACGTTCGACGGGACACGGCTGATCTTGCGAGCCATCACAGGCGGCTGCTGCGGTTTGCCGCCGTACCCGGCCAAGCCGATGGCGGCTTGCAGCGTCCCGAGAGGCACAACGAGCGCATACTCGCCGCCAGATGCGCCCCAAGGGACTGCTGGTGGATTTTGGAGGAACGTTGATCAACGAGCTCGACCACGACACCCGCCGCGGGAATGCGTGGCTTTGGGAACGCGCTGCCGCCCGGCCGCCGCACGTCACGTTCGAGGATGTCCTGGCGCGCGCCGACCGCGTGGCACGAGAGCTGGCGATGCGGCGAGACGAGTTTCAGCTCGAGACGCCATGGGCCACCCTCACCCGCTTGATCCATGACTTCCTCGGCATCCGGTTCGATATGCCGATGCACGAGCTCGAGCTTGGGTTCTGGAAGGCCTCGGTGCGCACGGCGCCGCTACCAGGCGTACGCGAGGCGCTCGAGCAGTTCCGGCTCGCGCACGTGCCGATGGCCGTCGTGAGCAACACCAGCTTCGGCGAACCCGTGATCCGCGACGAGCTCGCCAGGTACGGGCTCGCGGACGCGCTCGCATTCATCATGGTCTCGGCTGACTACGCCGTGCGCAAGCCACGGACGCTCCTGTTCGAGACCGCCGCGGCGAGGCTCGGTATCGCGCCGCGGGACATCTGGTTTGTCGGCGACAGGCTCGATACGGATGTCGCGGGCGCCAAGGCCGCCGGAATGACGGCGGTATGGCTCCGGCCGCCGGGGGCCGATGTGCCGGCCTCGGATACGCCAGATCTGATCGTGGACAGCTGGCCGGAGATCGTCCAGCTGGGCCTCGCGAGTTGATCGCGATGCATCAGCACTGCAGGAAGGTCGATGCTCGATGGTTTCTTGCATGACGTCCGATATCCGGACAAAATAGCCCAATGCACCTTGGCGGCGTGATGAATCTGCGCTATCCGTGAACTGCGATGGCCGAGCTCGACGTCACCTTCCGCCGTCTGTTGCGCGATCTGCCGCATCCGATGATGCACCTGGCGTTTCCCCACCGTTCGCTCGAGCCGCTCGGTCCTGTGGACCCCAGCGTGGATCGCACACGCCAGCTCACGACGGACAACATGCTACGCGCAATCGCAGGATCCGCCGAGGTCATCGTGCACATCGAGGTGGAGCGCGACTGGCGTCCGAAGCTCGCCGACCGGTTGTTCGACTACGCGAGCGCCGCGGTGACGGCGACGCGCCTGCCGGTGTGGTCGGTGGTGGTGCTACTGCGGCCCGGGGGGCGCCCGCCGGAGGGCACCGGGGTCTACCAGGTCCCGGGTGCCGACGGGGACGCGTTCGTGTTCCGCTATCAAGTCGTCCCGCTGTGGCAGCTCGACGCCCGGCAGATGCAGGCACAGCTGGGACCATCCGGAGCCCCGTTCTGCGCGGCGATGCGAGGCGCCGACGAAGCGTTCATCCGCGAGCTGGTCGAGGAGGTGCAAACGGACCCGAGGCTGTCACCGGCCGACCGGCGAAGCACGATCCAGTTGCTGTACATCGTATCGGCCGTTATCCTTGGAAGTCAGACGGCCAGGAGGATTTTTCACGTGGAATCGATCATCCAGGACCCGAACGTTCAGGAGCTTATCCGCGAATGGGAGGACAAGGGCCGTACCGAGGGCCGTGCCGAGGGCCATGCTGACGGTCGTGCTGACGAGGCACGTTCGCTGCTCGTGAAGGTGCTCGCGGCACGTTCGTTGCCGGTGACCCCCGATGTGCAGGCGCGCATCGATGGCGAACCGGATCTCACCCGGCTCGAATCGTGGCTCGAGGCGGCTGTCACGGCGGCTGCGATCGGCGACGTGTTTCGGGATAGTTGACGCGAAAGACCCGTACAGCGTTTGTTCGGAGGAATGGCGAACCTGCACTGGATCTTCTTGGTGCCAAAGTACTCCTTCGGCATGTCGCCGAGCTTCTTGCCACCGATGTACGGTGTCCCCACCAAGGACAATGCTCGACCGGGCCAGCCTTTCCGGAGCAGCACCGCAACGCTCACGGCCAGTACGGTGAGACGCCCACCATGCTGTCGAACGAGAAGACCTGATCGAGTGACGCGGATGATCGTCGTGCTCTTCCTGGTCGCGACCACGAGTTTCTCAAAGGACAGACCGGATCCAACGCTATGATCGTCCGCGCGGCGCGCGATGACCTCGGCCACTCCGATTCGAGATCGGGTGTCATCAACCGCGAGAACAACAGTGTCTTTGTCTAGGCTGTTCCGAAGCAATTCGTATAATTGTACACTTCGGTTGTAAACTATCGAACTCGCATGGAGGTGAACGAGGAGCCTGACGATCCACATGCGCAGGCGAGGGGCGCTCGCTCCGCGGCCTAGAATGCCTTGACACCCTGCTCCGCACAGTGAATGCTCCTCATGGGAGGTTGTATGGGGGAATGGATCGGTCGATGGTGCGCGGTCGCGACGGTGCTTGCTTGCTGTGTGCTCACGAGTGCACGCGCCGCGGCTGAACCAGGAGGGTCGCTGCACCTAGTGGTGCAGCCAGAGCACAAGTCGATACAGGTCGGCGGCATACTCAACGTGGTTATTGGCCTGCGCGATCCGCATGGCCAGCCGGCTTCGGTGCCGAGCGCATTCGTGGTCACGCTCATCGTGACTCCGGCCGAGGAAAACGCGACTCCAACGGTCACCATCCCAGCGGGCCAGTCGAGTACGACGCTGCAGCTGAAACCTGTTCAGCCAGGCGTCCTGGAGATCCGGGCCACGCATCCCCAGGCCTTCGAGGGCGGCGCATTCGTTCGCGTGTCGTCGCGCGTTACGGCGGTAAAGTACGCGCTTCCCCGTGCGCTCGCGCCTGCTCGCCTCACAATTCGCGACATGCCTGCTCCGACTTCGCCGGTCATGCCGCCAGCTGCATCGCATTCTCCCCCGAAGACGGCGGTACCGACGAAATCGGTGCCATCGTCTGCAGCAGAGATCCCGCCCGTAGTGGCGGACGGCGCGCCGTTGGCTCCGCGACTGGGGCTCCGCTATAGCCCGCACCGCAAAATCCTTGCCGACGGGCAAGACACGGTGACCATCCAGGCATTTCTTCTCGGCGATGACCCCGATGGGCCCGGCCCCGCCGAGGCCACCTTCAAGGTGAACCTGTTCGCCTCTGCTGGGACGTTGACGCCGCTACCCCTCGTGGTGCAAGGGTTCGAGGGCCACGCCACGCTGACCGCCGATCGGCCGGGCGTCGTGGAGGTCGAGTTCCTGGGCTCCCGTCCGTCCGTGAAGCTCGAGGGTGACCAGCGCCTTCGCATCCACTTCGGCCCGCCGATCCATGGCCTGCGCGTCGAGGCGAAGCCGACGTCGATCTCTCTGGTGGACGAGACCGATCTGATCGTCACGCTGCTCGATGCCGCCGGCCGCTCCGTCGCCACCGACGAGCCCTGCAGGGTGATTCTGGCGCTGGACACGGGGCGCGGCGAGATCGCGCAGAAGGAGCTCACCGTGAAGCCCGGCGAGTTCGAGGCGCATACCCGGTTTACGCCCACCGGTATTGGCCACGTCGAGGTCTCGGCCGCTTCGAATTCGCTGCGGAACCAGATCGCTCAGATCGACGTGCGGCTGCCGCTCACCCTGCTCGCGGTTTCCGTGACGGGCGGACTCACCGGTGGGCTGCTCCTGTTCCTCCGTCATCGTCGCACGCGGTGGACGCGCGTCGCCCTCGGCGGCATCACCGGCTTCCTATTGTACTGGGCCTTCATCTTCGGATTGATGCGCGTCCTGCCGCACGTCGTGGTGCTCAACCCGCTCAGCAACTTCGCGTTGTCGGCGATCGGCGGCTGGCTGGGCACCAAGGTGTTCGAGCCGCTGCTTGATTGGCTCGGACTGACCAAGCCGCGACGCCACGGCGAGCACGGCGTCGAGCACGCGCCGGAAGCTGCTTGAGCGCACGTATGTTGGCGCCTGCGCAGCATATGAGAGTTGGTTCGGGCAGAAGTGAAGCGGAGCGCGAAGGTTGGCGCTCCATCGACGGAAGGAGTGAATGATGAGTGACTCTGATCTGACGCTGGGTTCGGGCGGCGACCTCGTGAGTCTGTTCCGTCACCCTAGCCGCGCAAAAACTCGCACGGAAACGATCATGATCACGTGGATGCGTGCGCAATGGCAGGACCGCGTACGTCACCGCCGACAACGGCGACACGTTATGGCCGACGGGATCGTTTTCAATATCTGCGTGGATCAAGGCGACAAGTATCAACGCGACTAGCCAGATCCTGGTCAAGTACGGCTGCGGCGGCAGTACCGCGTGCGACGGCAACGACTACGAACTCGCGGTCGACGCCAGCGGCCACCCGTCATTCAACTTCCGTGTAAACGGCAGCCCCAGCGGTAACATCCTTCTGACCGACACCCTCCACTCGGTGATCGACGGCAACTGGTACTACCTCGTCGCTGTACGCGACGTTCCCACCGGAAAATTGCGACTCTACGTCGACGGAGCGGTCGCCGCGACCCATGCGATCTCGGGCGCTGATCTTGGCGCGATGGGCAACGTCGATGGTGTTACGGAGCGGGCCTGTTGATGGCTATGCAGGCGGTCTGACTGATGGGCATCGGCTAGCGCGCCGAGAGGCCTGCACGCCCGATGGACATCCGGGAGGA
>Ga0134121_10004606_pt1 | contig 11274 bp, 9 predicted proteins | sample KB301_FD_96463 | JGI IMG/M metagenome (GOLD analysis project Ga0134121, IMG submission 96463) | Terrestrial soil microbial communities without Nitrogen fertilizer from Kellogg Biological Station, Michigan, USA - KB3-0-1 | ecosystem: Environmental > Terrestrial > Soil > Unclassified ...
AGCGGCTCATCCAACTCAGGATTCACTTCCATACAAACATTCACCACCACGCTACGTCTTGGTTCAGGTTCCGTTTCAACAGAAGAAATGATGAGTATTTATCCTAATCCTGCTAAAGATCATGCAACCATTCAATTCACTCTCCAGCAATCATCTCATGTATATATAAGCATGTATGACATAAGCGGAAAAGAAATTGAAACACTAATGAATGATCATGCAGAACAAGGTGATCATTCAGTACAGCTTAACACCGATCAGTTTTCAAAGGGAATTTATTTTGTGAAAATGATTTCTGATTTTGGAATTGAAAATGTGAAATTGGTAGTGCAGTAAATTTTTAGAATCCTCCATAATCAAAGGCGAGGCACGAATGCAACCGTGCCTCGCCTTTCTCTTTCCATTTCTGCCACTTACCAAATTCTCCTGCCGTAAACTAATTGGTTGCCATCGTGCGCTATCTGTGAGTGTAGGTTTGAGGCATCAAAATTTTTCTCACGCAAAAACTCAAACACATGTCGAACTCAATCCAGTCAACAAAAAAATCTGTGAGACCCCGATTCTTTTCGGGGAAAAAGTTTTTCTCCTTCGCAATTCTTATGGTGGGTTGGATCATGGTTGCTCCCACTCATCTTTTTTCCCAGGTAAACATCGTCAGCGATGCAAACTGGAAAGTAAGTGACAGCTTTACAGCAGGATGGGAAACTGAAGGGTTTAATGATGCTTCATGGGCATTTGCTACTGATCCATCACCTTTTGGTTGCACTCCGGTAATTGACGGAACTGAAACTATTTGGTGGTCACAGCAGGAAACCGGAATTGATCTGTATTTCAGGAAAACATTTAACCTGTCAGGTACTGTTACTTATGCAACAGCCGAGATAGCAGTAGACGATTCATTTTATTTGTATGTCAATGGAAATTTTGTTGGCGCCGACTTTTGGGTGAACGGTTTCAAGACTTACGAGATACAATCTTATCTGCACAGCGGGCAAAATGTGATTGCCATTGATGGTGAAGATGTGTATGGTGCATGTGCTCAACTCACTTTTAAAGCGCTTAGCTGTAACGCTCCCTCCACATTTTATGCTGATGCTGATGGTGACGGTTATGGCAATAATGATGTGACTACTGTTTCTTGCTTTGTTCCCATTGGCTACGTTTCAGATAACAATGACTGTAATGATGGAAATGGCTCAGTGAATCCTGCTGCAACGGAAGTATGCAACAGCAGTGATGATAACTGCAATGGTCAGGTTGATGAAGGCATTACATTAACATGGTATCAGGATGCTGATGGTGATGGTTATGGTAATAATGATGTTTCAACAAATGCAGGATGCATTGCTCCCATAGGATACGTGAGTGGCAATTCGGACTGCAATGATGCGAATGCAGCCGTTCACTCCGGTGTCACAGAAATCTGCAATGGCATTGATGATGATTGCAATGGAGCCACGGATGATATTTATGCTTATGTAAATCCTGGTGGCACCGTCACAATTTGCAGCAGCTCTTCCGTTACACTCACTGCCAACGGTGGAGCAGGAGCATACCAATGGATAAAAGGAAATACAAACATCTCAGGTGCTACCAATCAAACTTACGTTGCCAAAAAAGCAGCAAACTATAAAGTGAAAGAAACCGGCTATGGTTGCAACGCGACTTCAGCGGCAACCACTCTCGTTGTAAATCCGGCACCTACCGCGACCATCACGCCACAAGGCAATCTCGATATCTGCGCCACAGGATCAGTGGTACTTCAGGCAAACAGCGGCAGCGGCTATACCTATCAATGGCAAAAAGGAAATACTCTTCTTACAGGCCAAACCGATCAAACCTACACTGCCACTAAGAAAGCAACGTACAAAGTGATCGTGACAAACAATTATAGTTGCAGCAAAACTTCAGGTGGAGTAAAGGTTACGAAATCCTGTAAAGAAGCAGATCCATTGGAAAATGAAAGTGCGATGTTCAATTTTTATCCCAATCCTGCAGGTGGGAAATTTACTCTTGATCTGAAGCTGACTTCCGAAGTAAATGAAACTGCAACAATCACAATACTGAATCTTCTCGGTCAAATTGTTTTTTCTCAGCAAGAAGTTTTAAGCAATGGTGAATTGCAAACTGAGATGACGATGAGTAATCAATTGCCTTCGGGAAATTATTTGGTGAACATTGCAGCAGGCGACAAGCTATTTTCAGCAATGATTCTGCTTGAGAAATAAATTTTCTTCTGAGACCTTGTGAATGAAAGAAGCTGTCATGCAATGGCAGCTTCTTTTCTGTTTTCTTTCAGTCCGAACTGTCTACAAATTTTAGAAGAGGTTATAGCGTTCTCGTATTTATTTCTGTCCAATAAACTTTCGCAACCCTGCCACTTACCAAATTCTTTCCGCCGTAAACTAATTGATGAACGTAATGCCCTTCGTGTGAGAGTAGGTTTGATCCGAAAAAAAATTGTCCACCTAAAAAACTGAAAAACATGAAAAACATTTTCTTCTTCTCAGCACTCATGATCGGATTGATCATGATCGCTACAACTAATCTTCACGCCCAGGCGTGGAACGTAACAGGCAATGGACTTTCCGGCGGAGAGAAACTCGGCAGCACCAATGCCACCGACTTAAATCTCTATTCCAACAATCAAATTCGAATGACACTAACATCCGGAGGCAATGTGGGAATAGGGACAACTACTCCGGATGATGTTTTGCATCTTTTAAAATCTGCATCAGGATCATTCATGGGACTGCACATTCAAAACACCGCTTCCTATTCAGCGGCAGGAATTCGCTTTACCACTCCGGCAACGAACAGCGATTGGATTATGGGTGCATGGGAAACCGGGTCAGGTCAGGTGGATGGATTTCGATTGCTCCTGAATAATGTTAATCAAAATCAACAACTTTTTTATAAACAGAGTAACAGTTGTTTTGGAATAAATGCTGCCACCTCTCCCATAACAAAATTAGACGTGCGCTGTTTCAATTCTTCAGCAACAACAGCGGCATTTGAAAATATTATTCAGGCAGCGAGCGCAGATGCAAATCCTCTCACATTGAGGATGGGAATAAAAACAGACGCTGCTACTGCCAATCGTTATGGGGCAATAGAAGTAGATGATGGAGGTACAAAGAGGAATCTCGCGTTGCAGCCCTTGGGGGGCAATGTGGGAATCGGAACTACGTCAGCAAGTGGCTCAGCATTACTCGATTTAACATCCACTACGAAAGGAATGCTTGTTCCGCGCATGACAAAGACGCAGCGTGATGCGATTACGTCACCGGCAACAGGCTTGCTCATTTATCAAACCAACACTACACCCGGTTTTTATTATTATAGTGGCTCAGCATGGACTGCTGTCTCAGCAAAGAGTAAAGGATGGAATCTCACCGGGAATTCCGGCACTAATCCTACTGTAGATTTCCTTGGCACAACTGATGCCCAACCTCTTGTGTTTAAAGTAAATAATCAGAAAGCAGGTTACATTGATTTAAATGGTTGTTGTGCAGGAAGTAATTCAAACACAGGGTTTGGATTCGAAACTTTAAATTCGAATACAGGCAGTGCGAATTCATCATTTGGATACCAGGCACTTTCTTTCAACACTACAGGCTTCCAAAATACTGCAGCCGGTTCACAAGCTTTGTCATCAACAACATCAGGTTACGCTAATACTGCATTAGGTGAAGAAACTCTCTTATCCAATACAACCGGTTACTACAATACAGCAACCGGGTGTCAGTCATTAAATGCAAATACCACTGGTTTTGGAAACGTGGCAGATGGTGTGTCTGCTCTTGCTTTTAATACTATCGGACTTTACAATACAGCAGGGGGAAGGTCAGCTTTACAGAATAACAACACAGGAAATTATAATGTAGCTACCGGGATGGAAGCATTGTTTGGTAACACTACCGGAAATTACAATACCGCAATAGGGAGTTATGGGGATGTCAACAGCGGAACTTATTCAAACACTACAGTTATTGGTAGTGCCGCCACAGGCACTGCCAGCAATCAAGTACGGGTTGGCAACAGCAGCGTTTCTTCGATTGGCGGCTATGTCAACTGGAGCAACATCAGCGATGGTCGTTACAAGAAAAACATTAAGGAGAATGTGAAAGGTCTTGAGTTCATCAACATGCTCAAACCGATCACTTACACACTCGACATTGAAGGCATTAATAAATTTCTCCGCCCTGAATCTGCAAATGATCGCGATAAAGATGCTGTAGCTGCGAAAGAAAAAATTATTTACAGTGGCTTCATTGCCCAGGATGTTGAGAGAGCAGCCAAAGAAACAGGTTATGATTTCAGCGGAGTTGATGCACCGAAGAATGATAAGGATTTGTATGGTTTGCGCTATGCTGAGTTTGTAGTTCCATTGGTGAAAGCAGTCCAGGAACTCTCTTCGAAGAACGATCAGTTATCAAACACCAATGATCAATTGAATTCCAAAGTTCAAAATCTTCAAACGCAAATTGACGAACTCAAATCGTCAATCGTCTCACAGAGCCCTGCGGACAATCAGCTCGCAGAGTCCCATAGACAACCGTCAATGAGTTCTGATGGCTTTGCAAAAGTTTCCTTCGATCCTTCGGCATCCATTACATTGCTCGGTCAAAACATTCCCAATCCTTTCGACAACTCTACCCTCATTCCTTTCCGCATTCCAAAAGATTGTCATGATGCTTCGATTATGATAACGAATGCTTCTTCTTCAGAAGTGATTAGCGTGATTCCGGTTTCCTGTAATGAAGATCACGTGAGCATTGATGCGGGCACGCTCGCAAGCGGCCTGTACTCTTACACGCTGTATGTAAACGGGAAGCTGATTGATACGAAAAAGATGGTAATTACTAAGTGATAAGAATCCATTTGTTGGAACGGGCAAACCGGTTAGTTCATCTGAACTTCCCGGTTTGTTTGTTTTTGATTTCAGGTTGTACTAAACAATCTTAACACCTGCGCAATGCAATTGGGAACCATCTCAAACCATCACTCAAATTTTTTCTCCGATATTGTGCGCCCATGAAATAACATCATGAGCAAAACCTTCCTTCGCAACGATAAAAAACTCATCAACCGTTGGGCGATGTACGACTGGGCAAACAGTGTGTACTCGCTCAGTATTGCCACTGCAATTTTCCCCATTTACTATACGAATGCTACCAATGAAGTGAATAATGGCATTGTCCATTTCATCGGAAGAGATTATGATAATGAAGCTCTTTACTCTTACGCAATTTCATTTTCATTCTTAGTGGTGGCGCTTCTTTCACCCCTGCTTGCTCCCATTGCGGATTTCAAAAACAGCAAGCTCGGCTTTATGAAGTTTTTCTGTTACCTCGGCGCAGCCAGTTGTGCGGCACTTTATTTTTTTACGGGAGAAAACATCAGTTGGGGAATCGGCTTTTTTATCCTCGCAGCCATTGGCTTTGCAGGAAGCATTGTGTACTATAACGCCTACCTGAAAGAAATTGTAGATGAGCACGACATGGACCGTGTAAGTGCGAAAGGCTTTTCTCTCGGCTATATTGGCAGCGTGATTCTTCTCATCTTCAACCTGATGATGGTGCTGAAGCCGGAATGGTTCGGCATACATGATCCCGATCCAAAAGTTGAAGCAAGGATTGCAGCTCGCATCTCCTTTATTAGTGTAGGGATTTGGTGGGTGGCTTTTGCACAAATTCCTTTTTATGCATTAAAGCGATTCAGTTATCAGCCACCTGTAAAAGGAGAAAACGGTCACGTAAACATGACATGGAGTTTTATTTTCGGCGGATACAATGAACTTCGAAAGGTGTGGAATGAAATCAGACACTATCGTTCCCTGAAAAATTTCCTCTTTGCATTTTTCTTCTACAACAGTGCTGTACAAACAGTGATGTATCTCGCTTCAAACTTTGGTGCCAAAGTAATTTTTAAGGATGACCCTGACGGAACATCAAAATTGATAGTTTGCGTGCTCATTATTCAGATCGTTGGAATTCTCGGTGCGGTTATTTTTTCACGGGTATCAAGAAAATTCGGAAACGTGATCTCGCTTAGTATCTCCATTTCCATTTGGATTGTCGTCTGCGTATTCGCGTATTTTCTTAAGACCCAAATGCAATTTTACATCGTAGCATTTGCCGTGGGTATGGTGATGGGTGGTGTTCAATCCATTTCACGTTCCACTTATTCCAAGCTTATTCCCCCCACAAAAGACACCGCTTCTTTCTTCAGCTTTTATGATTCAACTGAGAAAATTGCAACGGTCTTTGGCACTGCTGTATTTGGATTGGTTACAGAATTTACGGGCAACATGCGCAACTCCGTTTTATTCCTGTTTGTATTTTTCATTATCGGTTTATACATGCTCTGGAAATTAAGAGATGAGAGGGCATTGAAACCATCCGTAGCAGCTTCTTGATTTTGTTCAAACTTTGGAAAAGGTTTTTTCTTCCGGGAATTGATTCTGCACGCTCTGAAAATTTCCTGCCTTACTTTAGCGCGAAATTATTCTGCGAGTGAAAGTGAGTTTGTTTATTCCCTGCTTTGTTGATCAGTTGTACCCCGAAACGGGATTTAATGTGGTGAAGCTTTTACGCAAAGCGGGATGCGACGTAAGTTATAATCCTGCTCAAACGTGTTGCGGCCAACCTGCATTCAACGCCGGATTCTGGGATCAATCACGAAGTGTTTGCGAGAAATTCATCCATGATTTCTCCGATGCTGACTATATCGTTTCTCCGAGCGGAAGCTGCGTGGGTTTCGTTCGGAATTTTTATTCTGAGCTCTTTGCAAATTCTGCGATGCACAATGAATGCAAGCAGCTTCAGCGCAACACATTTGAGCTTTCGGAATTCTTAGTGGATGTTTTGCATGTAACTGATTTCGGAGCAAAGCTTGATGCCGTCGCAACATATCATGATGCATGCGGTGCATTGCGTGAATGTAAGATCAAAGATGCTCCGCGCCAATTGCTCTCTCATGTAAAAGGATTGGAGCTTCGCGAAATGAATGAGAGTGAAACATGCTGCGGCTTCGGCGGAACTTTCGCAGTGAAATTTGATGACATCTCTTCAGCGATGGCGGAACAGAAAACCACCAACTCACTTGCCACCGGCGCTGAATACGTTGTATCCACTGACCTCTCTTGCCTCCTCCACATTGACGGCTTCATCAAAAAGCAAAACGCCAAGATCAAGGTCATGCACATTGCTGATGTGCTTGCTTCAGGGTGGTAATTGGGTTATTAGTAAATTGGGGTATTGGTATCTGGTCAAATCCTGGTAATGTCTATTGACGACTCACGTCTCACGTCTCACGTCTCACGTCTCACCATTCACATATCACTCCCCGGCGTCGAATCAAAATAAAAAATCCGGATTCGCGCTACGTCCCGTGTGAAATCAATTCGGCCGATTTCAATGCGCTGAATATCCAACCCCGTTCGCTCCTTCAAGTCAGCAATCAGCTTGTCATAATTTTCTGGACGTATGTTTTCAATCTTTTCGTATTCGATCACCTTGGAAGTAGCATGCTTCACTAACCACACTTTCTCCATAACGAAAATGATAAGGATGATGAGAAAGTTTGAGACAAGAACTTCTGCTATGCTCACATTTTCGTTGCTCAGTGAATTGATCACTCCAATGCTGATCACCAGGAAGAGATACGCCATGTCAACTACTGAGACATTGAGGGTTCTGTAGCGCAAAACGGAAAACACAGCGAACAATCCAAAGGCAACTCCTATCTCAAGCTGCGTGTTCTTCATCATGTAGCAGAGCAGGAAGATGATGAGGTTGAAGAGGAAGTAAGTAAAGAGGTAATCCTTGTTTTTATGAACGGGATAATAAAGCCACCGGACAATGATGTACACCATAAGAAAATTAAATGCAAAGCGCGCAATAAAATCAAGCATCGCCGGACCATTGAAAAATTCCGGGGCAGCTATTGAAGTCAGCATTATAACACTAAGCAATCCCATCACAAATTTTATTTAGCGTGATCAATTTTGGTTTGAAGCGATTGTACTTGATACCCGGGTGGGTTAGCAGCGTTCCCATGCAATACTTGCTGATGTTCACGGGAAAAATCCGTTCGCGCTGCATGAGCTTCTTAAATGCAGAATCATAATAATGACGTTCCTGCTTCACTTCTGCAATCACTACTTCCTCAAGATTCTTTTCGCGCATTTCATTTTTGAAATGAATGAGCAGGTCAATGGTAACACGTTCCCGCAGGGGTTCATTCACGAGAGTGATTCTAAAAAAATTGTTACTCAGGCTTGGCAGAAGCGGCAGCGGAAAACCTTTTGTTCTTTCTGAAAGGAAATTATTTTGCTCCTCATTCATCTCTCTGCTCAACGTGTCCACGGGTAATCGCTCCTTATTCGTGCAGCCCCGATTGTCTTTTCTTTTCACTTCGAGAAAGCAATGCCCCGAATCATTGTAACGCCGAAACCTGATCTTGTATCGCGTGGTTATCCCATTATGATGATCATGGTATGATTTCAGGTCAGGTGTGTCGAAATAAATGTTCTCATACTGTGCCATCAGCTTGTCATTCACAGAAAGCACTGTGTAATTGCTTCTCAATTCTTTCAAAAATGGTTTCAGTCTCGAAAGGTGAAACACATACTTCTCATCAAAGCGGCTCATGAGATGGTCAGCTTGCAATTGCTCCAGCGTGATGGGAGCATAATTGCGCAGGACGGATTCAATGCCGGGCAGTAGCGAGGACTTTTCAGTAATATTCATACGTCCATTTTTTCTTCGACTGCAATTTTCCATTTTCATCTGTCACGGTCTTGGAAATTCGATTGCCTTTTGAGTCGTATTCATAAGTAGAAATCTCATCAATTTTTCCTTCGGATATGAAATGAATTTCCTTGACCTTCTGCTTCTTTGCATTATACTCGGTCTTTGTTTCTTCCTTGAATTTACCATCAGAATCATAGTCAATTTCGTCAACCAAATTCCCTTGCTCATCATAAGCTTTGAAATGTCTTTTGATTTGAATTTCTTTTCCGCCTTTTGTTTCGAGTGAAAATTCTGTTTCTGTTTTTACAGGTGATTTTGTTTGCGCAGAAATTTCTGGTGATGAAAAAAGTAAATTCAGCAGAATCATTGCGGGCGAAAGATAGCGGGAGTGAAGCTGAAAATTTTTCATAGACATCAGTTTATTTCTTGATCACAAGATCATCTAATATAACCGTGGAATGATTCTTAGAAATGTTTGCAGTCATCATTACCGGCTCTTGTCCTGCATCACAGGTATCACACTTCGAATATGCGAAAATGGTGTACGATCCTTTTTGCAGGTAATCGAATTGATAAGTGCCGTCGTAACTTGTTTTAATGTCGTCGCCAAAATAAGATGCGTCGCCATAAATGATGTACACGTGTTCTTCCTGAGCGTAATACTGGCCAACCAACTGACCGGAACTGTTGAAATTCATCACGAAAACTCTTCCTTTGATGGTAGATGTTCCACCAATACCCGCCCCCTTTTCACAGGAGGTTATGCAAAGAAGGAGGGGCAGTATGAAAAGTGAGAAGTAAGACTTAGGATGTAAGATGTAAGACGTGAGAATTGAGAGGTGAGAGGTGAGACGTGAGAGGTGAGACGTGAGACGTGGAACGTCAGATGTTAAACCCGCTCGAGGGGTTCTGCAAACAACCTGCTCACAGAGTCCTGCGGACAACCTGCTCGCAGCGTCCTTTGGACAACCTTCAACCCGCTTCTTCAAGGCACGATAAATTTATTGGTGAGATAATTTTTCCCATTGCTGAGTTTCACAAGATACATTCCCGGCGCAAGCTTGCTGGTGTTTAACAAAAAAGGATTTGTATTCATTACTGAAGAAAAAACTTCTTCGCCGATCAAGTTGAAAACAGAAATTTTTTCCCCTGCATAAAAATCATTGTCTGGTACTTCAATCACTATCGAACGACCGGTTGCATCGTTGAAAATAGTGAGCTGTTGATCTGAGACATTCCCAATGCCGACGTTACAATCCGGATCGTAAGCCGTACCCGGTGAACCCTCGGGACAGCCGGTGAACCAGTCTGTGCCGGTGTTCATGTTTCCGATTGCATCGAGGAGTTCAAGTGTGTATCCATCGCCATTGGCACCGGGCGGCCAAGTACCGTGATCATTGTACACGACGGAGAATTTCAATTTACCCATGTAATCAAAGAGGCGAATCAATTCACCGCCATTGCTCAGGTTGAAACTTAATGGACCTGCCCAATTAGTAACATTAGGGTGACGTGAAAAAAACAATGCGGTATCATGCACGAGCACTAATCGGCCGTCAGATGCAAGTTGAGTATTGGCTGGGATGTAATAAATGTTGTCATCATGACTGTCTTTGAAACTCCACCCTGTTAGGTTGATGGATCCTGTGGAGTGGTTCCAGAGTTCCACCCAATCACCGGCATCCGCAAGTGTGTCAGAATTGTAATTGATTTCACCGAACACAATCGGATCATCACACGGAGCGAAAGCAGTGCCCGGTGAACCACCCATGCAACCTACAAACCAGTTAGACGCACTGTCAGGACTTTGGTTTTCATCGAGAAGCTCCAGTGTTCGTCCGGTACCGTCAGCAGCGGAGGGCCATGGCGTGGAATCAGCGTATTGCATAAAGACTTTGAGCAGACCGGAATTGTTGAACAAGCGAACCTGGTCACCGCTGTTGCCGAAGGAGAATGACAGGTTGCCAATGTAATTGAAGACCAGTGGATGTTGCGCGTTAAACTTCACCATGTCATCCGTCACCGCGAGACGTCCACCGGGCATTAGTATCGTGGTGGCAGGAAAAGTAAATGTGTGAAGGTCATCAGCATCTTTCAACACCCAGTTGCTGATGTCGAGTTGTGAGGATCCATAGTTGTAAAGTTCCACCCAGTTGCCACTGTTGGTTGTAGAATCAGAATTATAATTAAGCTCTGAGAAGGTAATGCTTTGGCTACGGAGCTGCAAGGCCATTAGCAGCAGCAGAAATGAATAGTAAAATGTCTTGTAAAACTGTTTCATACGAAGTTTTTAAACTTTCGCGGCTAAGGTAGAAATTAACAGGATGTTAATATTGCCATAGTGTGGTTAAAAAAGAAGTTTCGCCCCTGGATTTTTTCATTTCCAACCATAGTCATTCAGGAGTTATACCGTTCATTTCCAAATTATTTTTTGATTTTTTTTTAAGTTTGTTGAAGGCACTTCTGATTGATCTCGTGCTGGGCACTTTTTAAGGCTCGTCCTTCATCGCCCATC
>Ga0134121_10004609_pt1 | contig 11270 bp, 13 predicted proteins | sample KB301_FD_96463 | JGI IMG/M metagenome (GOLD analysis project Ga0134121, IMG submission 96463) | Terrestrial soil microbial communities without Nitrogen fertilizer from Kellogg Biological Station, Michigan, USA - KB3-0-1 | ecosystem: Environmental > Terrestrial > Soil > Unclassified ...
AGCATGCGGAAGGCCTCGTTGCCGATCAGGGCGTTGATGCGGCTGGTGACGAAGCCGGGGGCCTCGTTGACCAGGACGATCTCCTTGCCCATCTTCCGGCCGACCTGCGTCAGGGCGTCCAGCGTCTCCGGCGAGGTCTGAAGGCCGCGCACCAGCTCGATCAGCTTCATCACGTGCACGGGATTGAAGAAGTGCATGCCGGCGAAGCGCTCGGGGCGACCGGAGGCGGCGGCCATCTCGGTGATCGAGAGGGCCGAGGTGTTGGAGGCGAATACCGCGTCGTGCGGCGCGTGGATGGTGACGGCGTGGAAGGTCTCGATCTTGAGCGCCATATCCTCCGGCACGGCCTCGATCACCAGCCCGGCGTTCTCCACGGCTTCCGGAAGGCTGGTGTGGAGGTGGAGGTTGGCGAGGGCGGCTTCCGCCGCCTCGGGAGCGAGCTTCTTGAGCTCGACGCCCTTGGCGAGGTTGCGCCGAATGGCGGCGTCGGCCTTCTGGAGGGCCGCCTCCTGGGTGTCGTAGAGGTGCGAGCTGAAGCCGGCGACGGCGGCGACGTGGGCGATGCCTCGCCCCATCGTGCCGGCGCCGAGAACGGTTATGGTCTTGATCTCGGGTGCCATAATTTATCGAACAGACTCTAGGAAACGGGAATGTTGTGGACGCCGGTGGTCTTCACGGCGAGGTTGCGTAGCTCGTCGGCGATGGCCAGTGTGTTGCGCACGGCGGAGGCGGCGAGCTCCTGGAGTTCGGGCGTGATGAGGTACTTCTCCAGAATCTCCCGGCCGAGTTGGTGGTGGTGCGCCTCCTCGGGCTGAATGGTGTCGGCATAGAGGCGGGCCGTGTCCTCGTCGCCCACCGAGCGGCAGAAGGTCACGAACTGGGCATTGCGGATGAGGGCGATCGCCTCGCTGGCGAAGGGACCGGCGGCGATGCGCTCGACGGTGGTGCGCAGGCCGCGCAGATACTGGTAGAGGGGGCTGTGACCCTCGGCGAGCGGATCGAAATCGGTGAGGTCCTCGCCCAGCGCCACCAGGCGCTCCGCGATCAGGCCGTAGTGCTTCATCTCGTCGCCGCACTGCAGGGCGAAAGCCATCTTGCCGTCCACCTCGGGTGTCGTGGGCATCCAGAAACCGGCGAGCTCGCTCGCTTCGATCTCGCTCTTGAGCGCCAGGCGCAGGAGGGTCACGACGTCCACCTTGCCGTCCGACTCGGCCTCCAGCGTCTCCGTCTCCCCCAGCCGCGCGAACAACCCTCCCATCTCCTCCAGAAGTTGCGCGACGAAGTCCTTGCTGTTCACGGCTGATTCTCCTCTCAAGACCGCCGCCGTAGCGGAGGCGAATTTCTCTCGTGACGGTATTCTACTCGCCCCGTCACGCCTCGATGGTCCGCAACACCGCCCGCACCGGGGAGGCGTCGAGCCCCGCCAGGCGAAGGGGCAGGGCGATCAGCTCGTAGGTTCCCTCGGGGACGCCATCCAGCACCAGTCCTTCCAGGATGGCGACGCCACCGCGGAAGAGGGCGTGATGAGCGTCGAGCGTCTTGCTGTCGAAGGGATCCACCGAGGGCGTGTCCATGCCTACCAGCAGGGCGCCCTTCTCGGCCAGGAGGTTGGCGAGCTCGGGCGAGAGGGCGGTGAACCGTTCCGGAAACGTGCGGCGGTCGCGCACGCTCTCGCTGCGGAACAGCAGCCGGCCCGGATTGGCGAGATCGATTCCCTCCACGTGGCGCGGCTCGATCAGCGGCTGCGGCGGCACCCGTACCACCCGGCAGAGGCCGAGGTAGCGGTCGAGAGGCATGCTCTCCATGCCCTCGCCCCGGGCCTCGGTGTGAAAGGGGGCGTCGGCGTGGGAGCCGAGATGCGGCGTCGTCGTGATCATCGAGAGATTGACGCTCGCCCCCTCGGCGAGGGACCACGTCAGATGAGAGTGGAACGGTGTATCGCCCGGCCAGACGGGTGTCTCCGGGCGGATGGTGGGCGAGAGGTCATAGAGCATCGCGCGCGCCTCCTTGCCCACCGGATCATAGCGGAAGCTGGCGGGACCAGCATCCGGCAGCCAAAAGTAGCTTCCCCAGGAGGTCGAGGAGTGAAAATAAGCCAGCCTCCTCGGCCCTGGGGTGCTGTCTTGATCCGGATCAGCCGGGCTCGGAGATCTTCTCCATCACGCGGCCGAAGTCCTTGCTGCCCACGGCTCCCTGCTCGCGGGCGAGGTCGGCCTGGGCGATGATGCCGGTCAGCCGGTCCTGGCCGTCCACCACCGGGATGCGGCGGACCTGACGGCCCGACATGAGGCGCTCCACCTCGTTGAGATCGGCGTCCTGTTTCACCGAGGAGACGTTGCGGGTCATGGCCTCGCGGACCTTGGTCTCGGGTCCCATGCCGCGGCCGAGGACCTTCAGGGCCAGGTCGCGGTCGGTGACGATGCCGATGAGCTTCATCGAGTCGCGGTTCTCCACGACCGGGAGGCTGCCGCAGTCGTTGTCCTGCATCTGCCGCGCGGCATCCTGCGCGGCGGTGTCCGGGGTGCAGACCGCGGGGCTGCCGGTCATGATGTCGCGTGCGCTTTTTCCAACCATGGTGTATCTCCTTGTCGGTTCTTGTCGTGAGGCTTCCAGGGGCAGATTGTCAAACCCGTCCAGAAGGGACTGCAAAAGACGGACCGGCCGCGCAAGCCTGGGGCGCGGGTGGAGGTGCTGGTGTAGGATAGATGGCGGTTCGAAGCCCGTTCGTAGGAGCAAGATTCAATGAGCGAAGAGCCTCACGTCATCGTCCCCGGGCACATGCCGCCGGTGGCGCTCACCGAGTTGGACGAAGCCCAGCAGCGCAAGGTGGAGACCGTCGCCCACCACGTGCGGGGGATTCTCGCGGCGTTGGGGCTCGATCTCAAGGACCCCAATCTGGCCGAGACCGACCTGCGGGTCGCCAAGATGTACCTCGAGATGTTCCAGGGCCTCGCCGAGGGGGCGGAGCCGAAGGTGACGACCTTCCCCAACGAGGAGCAATACAGCCACATGGTGATGGAGAAGCAGATCCCCTTCTACTCCATGTGCGCCCATCACCTCGTCCCCTTCTACGGTCACGCCCATATCGCCTACATTCCCCGCGACCGCATCCTGGGGTTGTCGAAGTTCGCCCGTATCCTGGAGTTCTACGCCAAGCGGCCCCAGCTCCAGGAGCGGATCACCGAGCAGGTGGTCAGCTTCCTCGAAGAGAAGCTCCAGCCGCTGGGCGCCATGGTGGTCATCGAGGCCCGGCATCTGTGCGTCGAGATGCGTGGCGTCAAGAAACCGGGGGCGCTGACGGTGACCTCCGCCCTGCGCGGCATCTTCCACCAGAAGCCGGTGCGCGAAGAGTTCCTGGATCTGCTCCGCCATGGCTGAGGCGGACATGGAAGGACGATTGAGATGATTGAGAGCATCAAGCGCGCGCCGGCCTTCCTGTTGCCCGCCCTGCTGCTGTCCCTGCTTGTGGCGGGCTGTGGTGGCGGTAGCTCCTCCCGATCCATGGTGGATCTGACGAACCCCTTCCTGGGGCCGGACTGGTCGTCCTGGCTGGTGGGGCCGATCTCTCGCCTTACGACTCCCGCGGAGACTCAAGCCTTCCTGGCCCTCAAGGACGACGCGGCGGCGGCTGCCTTTGCGGACGCCTTCTGGAAGAAGCGCGGCGAGGCCGTCCGTCAGGCCTACGCCGAGCGGGCGCTGAACGCCGACCGCCTTTACAGTGAGAGCGGCTACCTCGGCCACCGTACCGACCGCGGTACCGTCTTCGTGCTCTATGGCCGCCCGGAGAAGGAGGGCTTCGAGGTCTCACCCTCGCCCAAGGAGTCGGCCATCGAAGTCTGGACGTATGGCTCCGACGCGCCTTCGGGGCTCGACGGCAACAAGCCGAGCCCGGTTTATCGATTCATCAAGCGCGGCGATCTGACCGTCAACTACATCCCCCGCGCCCAGCCGATCATCCTGCAGCCCGTGCAGAACTAGTCGCCTTTTTCGGAGGAGCTCACTCCTATGACTCAGTCTCGTGCCGTGCTCGCGGGAACCGGGATCGCCATCCCTCCGCTCGAAGTGGACAACACCATGCTGTCGAGGATCATCGAGACCAGCGACGACTGGGTGCGGGAGCGCAGCGGCATCTCGACGCGGTTCTACGTCGAGCGCGGCGTCGGCTCGTCCGACCTGGGAGCCCAGGCGGGACGGGCGGCTCTGGAGGATGCTGGAATCGAGCCTGGAGAGGTGGACTATCTGGTCTGCGCCACGATGACGCCGGACCACTACTTCCCCGGCTCCGGCACCCTCATCCAACAGAAGCTGGGCCTGAGGCCGCTGCCGGCCCTCGACATCCGCCAGCAGTGCGCCGGCTTCGCCTACGGCCTGCAACTGGTGGACGCCCTGATCCGCGGCGGTGCCGCGCGCACCGTCCTGCTGGTGGGGACGGACGTCCACACCTCGCTGATGCCCTTCTCGGACCGCACCTTCGAGGTGCTCCACGGCCGCGATCCGGGTCCCCTTTCGGACGAGGACTTCCAGTGGAACTCGCGCTTCCGCAACCTGCTCGTGCTGTTCGGCGACGGCGCCGGGGCCATGGTCTTCCGGGCGCAAGAGGACAGCGGCCGGGGCATCCTCGCCACGGCGCTCTACGGCGACGGCAACCACAAGGACATCCTCTACGTGCCGGGCGGCGGCTCGGCCCGGCGTCCCTTCGTCACCTGCGAGATGATCCAGGCTGCGGAGACCGTGCCGGTGATGGACGGGCGGCAGGTCTTCAAGCTCGCCGTCAGCCGCATGCCGGAGGCGACCGTCGAGGTGCTCAAGCGCTGCGGCTACACCACCCAGGATCTGGACCTCCTGGTGATGCACCAGGCCAACCTGCGCATCAACGAGAAGGCGCAGCAGATCCTCGGCCTGCCGGACGACAAGGTCCACAACAACATCCAGAAGTACGGCAACACCACGTCGGCCACCCTGCCCCTGGCCTTTCACGAGGCCCGCGCTCTTGGCAAAGCTCCGGAAGGTGCGCTGGTGGCCTTCGCCGCCCTCGGCGCAGGCCTGCACTGGGGAGCCGTGTTGATGCGGGTGTGACCGCCATGCCGCAAACCCTCCCTTCCGCCGTTCCCACTCCGGCCGAGATCGCCGAGGCTCTCAGCCGCCGCATCCTGGGGCAGGAGGAGGCGGTGCGGGAGATCTCGGTGGCCCTCTCCAAGCAACTGGCGGGCTTAAGGGTCGGCAACATTCTGATGATCGGTTCGTCCGGCACGGGCAAGACGACGCTGATGCGGGCCGTCGAGGGCTACCTCGCCTCGGACCCGGTGCTGGTCGCGCGTTCGGCGGTGGTGCGCATCCACGCCAACGTGCTGGGAGAGGAGGCCGAGCGGGGCCGCCCCGGCGAGGTGGTGCTGGGCCGCCTTCTGGAACGCGCCCGCGAGCAGCTCGGGCCGTCGGCGCCGGTGGACATGCTGCTGCGCCGGGCGGCTTCGGGGCTGGTGTTCGTGGACGATGTGGACAAGATCCGCTCCCACGTCGGGGGCCAGTCGAACGTGGCCGGCATCCGGGCTCAAGAGGCGTTGCTGACGCTGATTGAGAACGAGGCCGTGCCCCTGACCCTGCCGGCCTGGGCCGGAGGTGCCTCGGTCGTCGTCAACTCCTCGGATCTCCTGTTCGTCTGCGCCGGGGCCTTCGAAGGGCTCTACGACTCGGTCTTCGACCGGGTCACCATCGGCAGGGATCGCGGCGCGCTCCAGCCGGTCACCGTGGTCGAGGGCGGCAAGGTGGCGGAGAAGCTCGTCTTCCACCTGCGGGACTGGCTGCGCAACGAGGATCTCTTCGACTACGGCATGAGCCCGCAGTTCCTTTCCCGCTTCGACGCCGTCGTTCTGCTCCAGGACCTGGGGCAGGACGAGCTGGTGCGCATCTTCCTGGAGACGCCCGAGTCCGCCTTCCACCAGAGCCGGGGGTACTTCGAGAGCCGCGGCATCCACTTGGCGATCTCGCCGAACGCCGTGCGCCGCATCGCGACCGAAGCCGGCCGCCAGCCCCGCCTGGGGGCACGGGCCTTGAAGGAAGTCTTCCGGCGGGTGATCCGCGACTACGAGTTCGATCCCACTAGGTCCATCACCGGCGGCGCGCTGCTCATCGACCTGCCGGAGGTGGAGGCGGTGCTGGGGAAGGCCTAGCACGGCTCGCCGCCAGGAGTGATGTTCGACACGGCGAAGGAGTCCGAGGCCATCGGGGTCAATCCGGCGGAGTGACGAGCCGTTCCGGAGCCGCGAGCAGCCTCCCCCGAAGACAGGGCAGCGTTGGCCCTCAGTTGGGCAGCGTTGGCCCCAATCGGGGCAGCGGCTGCCCTCAGTTGGGCCACGGCTGCCCCAATCGGGGCCAGAGCTGCCCTCATCGGGGCAGCGGCTGCCCTCACTTGGGCCATGGTTGCCCCGATCGGGGCCAGCGCTGCCCCCACTTGGGCCGCGGCTGCCCCGACTGGGGCCGGAGCTGCCCTCAGTTGGGCCACGGCTGCCCCGATTGGGGCCAGAGCTGCCCTTCCTTGGGCCACGGCTGCCCAACTGAGGGCCAACGCTGCCCCGATTGGGGCCAACGCTGCCCTCTGTTCGGGAACGGCTCGGGCCGGCTCGGGCGACACCGCAAATCGGCTGGGAGAAGCTCGGATCTCGACAGGGCCGAGCTGCTCCTTCCCAGGGAACGGTTGGCGCTGCCATGGCGCGGTAGGCGGCTGGCGGTGTGACCGGTTTCCGCGGGTTGGGAAAGACCTGCCGGAGGTGGAGGCGGTGCTGGGGAGGGCTAGCGGCGGTAACGACCTGTGAAAAATCACACCTCCGTGCCCGGAAAGTGTGCACGGTGGCCGGGCGTTCGGGGGGGCCACCCCCTCCCCTCGTCTACTCGAACTGCAGCTCCGGATCATGCTGGGCGCGATGGAGGAACTTCACCATGCGCCGCGCCAAGTCCACGGTGGCGGTTTCGCGCTTCGCCGCGTCCCAGAAGAGCCGGAGGGCGGCGAGGGGCTCTCGTTCCACGCCCAGCGCCAGGAAGGTCGCCAGCATCGTCTCGGCCATCTCGCGCACTCGCGCCGTCTCGCCCTGCTCCAGCAGGAGCAGCGCCAGCTCCTGGCTCACCAGGGCGTGGCTGTAGGCCAGCCCCCGCCGCTTCGCGACCTCCTGCACCTGCTCGAACGCGGCGCGTGCCTCCTCCACCCGGCCGCGGCCGGCATGCACCTTGGCTTCCAACCACAAAGCACGGGCCAAGTCCAGCTCCTCTCCGAGCCGCTCCGCCAGGGCCTTGACCTCCGGCAGCCTCGCTTCCGCCTCCTCAAATTTCCCAAGGTTACAGAGGTCAACCAAGAGGTTGAATTGCAGCCCGAACGCGGCTCGCGGCTGCCGGAGAGGATCGATCAACGGCTCCGCCTCGATCAGTGCCGCCGCCGAACGCTCCGGGTCTGCGAGGGTCTGGAAGAAGGCCGACTTGCTGAGGAGGATCTGACCCTTGAGCTCGCCACGATCCAGCGCGAGGGCCTCCTCAATGCGCTGCAAAGCCTCCGGGAATCGCCGCTGTGCGCGGCGGAGGGATGATTCGAGTGCGGGTAGCCATGCCGCATTCAGCAGCCCGGGATCTCCCGAGGCCCCGGCCTCGAACAATAGGCGGGCACGGGCCAGCGCTTCGTCGGAGCCCGGCAGGTCCTGGCAAACGCGGCGGGAGTTGGCGACGAACAGAAGCGCATAGCCCTTCAGGCGCCAGAGCCACCGCCGCTCGCCGGATACGCGCTCGGCGACGAGCAGGGCGAGCTCCGCCAGCTCCAGCGCGTCCCCGGGATGGTTCGGCGCCCGCGCGACGCTCTCGGCCGCCACCCGCTCGCAGAGCGCCCAGCTCCAGAACTCCTCCAGCTCCTCGACCAGCATGCGGCGCTCTGCTGATGAACATCCTTCCAACAGTGCCCACAGAGCCTCCGCCGCTTTCCGGTCCTCCGCCGCGGGGGGCGCGCCGGCCTTCGGCCGCGCCCGATCGAGCAAGACATCCGTGGCCCCGGCGACGAAAGCCACCAGCTCCAAACCGATGCCGCCTTCCAGGATACGGTCCGCGCGAGACCTCCCTCCCGCCAGCAGCCGATAAAGCCGCACGTCGCGTAGCAGCGCATCGAGCAGGAAGACGGGGAATCCGGCGCGGAGCGCCCCGCGTTCCATGATCTCCCTGGGCACGACAGCCTCGCCTCGCTCGTAGTAGGAGAGTTGCCGCTGGGAGATTCCCAACGCGCGGGAGAATTGCGCCTGGCTCAAGTCCAGAGTCTCGCGGAACATGCCCAGCACCAGCCCCGCCGTTCGATCCACCTTCGCCATGTCTACCTCCGCGCTGCTAAATCACGTCGCCGACTGGAAATGGGTCTACCCGCTTTCAGGCACACTACCTGCCGAGAGGCTTCGGCGCCGTGGGCAATGGTGACCGCGGACAAACCGGCCTCCCGGAAAGGTACCCGTCATGCGAAACCTTCGCACAGCAGCCGCATTGGTCGTCCTCGCGCTGGCCTCCAGCCTCGCCGCCCCTGCGGCATTCGCGTGGGACGTTCCCCGGCACACAAGCCTCCAGGCCCAGCCCGGCCAAGGCCCGAGCGGGAGTGGTCTTGAAAGCCTGTGGAGCCTCGTCACCCGTTTCTTCACCGCCAAAGCCGCCTCAACTCCCGCCGTCTGCCACGCTGGAGAAGAGGGGTGCAGGATCGATCCTCGGGGCGCGAACGCGACCACCGACGAAGGGTGCACCATCGACCCCTGGGGGCGCTGCCTGGCCGGCCACTAGGAGTGAGTGAGTCTCCGGCGGGGCTGAAGCTCTCACCGGGCGGCAGCCCCCTCGGTCTCTTCGAACGGCAGCTCCGGGTCGTGCTGGGCACGGTAGAGGAATCGCACCAAGTGCCGCGCCCGCTCGGCTGTGGCCGTCTCCTTTCGCGCAGCCTCCCAGAAGAGCTTCAAGGCGGCGAGGGGCTCCCGCTCGACGCCCAGGGCGCGGAAGATCCCCAGCATCTCCTCTGCCAAACGGCGCACCTCGGCCGGCTCGCCCTGCTCCAACAGCAGCACAGCCAGCTCCAGGCTCACTAGCCCGTGGTCGAACCAAAGCTCGCGCTGGTGGAAGACCCGCCTCGCCTGTTCGAAGGCGGCGCGCGCCTCCTGCGGACGCCTCATGCCGGCATCGACTTTTCCGCGCAGCCACGCCACCCGCGCCAAGTCCAGCTCCTCGCCGCCGCTCAGGCGCTCTGCCAAGACCCTCACCTCTCCCAGCCCCGCCTCGGCCTCCTCGAATTTTTCAAGGTGACAAAGATCAACCAAGAGGTTGAACCGCAGGCCAAATGCGTCGCGCGGATGGAGGTCGGGATCGATCAACGGCTCGGCCTCGATCAGCGCCGCCGCCGAGCGTTCCGGGTCGGCGAAGATCTGGAAGAGCGCGGACTTGCCGAGGAGGATCTGCCCCCGGAGCTCGCCGCGGTCCAGCGCCAGGGCCTCCTCGATCCGCTCCAATGCTTCGGAGAATCGCCGCTGCGCGCGGCGGAGGGACGATTCGAAGGCCGGCAGCCAGGTCTCGTTGAGGAACCCCGGGTCCGCCGCGGCTCCCTCCACGAACAGCTTGCGCGCCCGGGCCAGGGTGTGGTCGGCGGCCGCTGGCCAAAGTGCCGCGATGAGCTCTGATTCGTTGCGAGGTCTGAAATGACGAAAAGAGAAGCAGCATTCCATTGGACCGTCAACGTCACAGAGGCCATGTCTCAGACGAAAAGTGAGTTGGGCACGATGGGCGTCATAGGCCTGCTCGCCGTGAGCTACCTCCTGAAAGTGGAGAAGGAATGCCATCGAGCCCTGGCGGCGAGCGCGAGGTGCCTGTCCGGCAAGGGGCTGTTCCGAAAGACCGAGATCAGGCCGATCACGAGCCGAAAGCTCCAGGCGAAGCGGTTGAAGACCGTTTCCACGATCTTGGCGTGCGTGAGGTTCTTCGATCAAGCCGGCAGCGACGAAATGGCGGGAATGCTGTTTATGCTGGCGGGCCTGGCAATCGACGGCTCAACGAGCGAGCTCTCTGAGGTCATCAAGCCAATCGTTGTCAAGGCCGCAAAGAGGCCTCGCTCGTGGTCTCTCTTGGAGAGGGTCTTTCCGGGCCTGTGCCGTCTGATTGAGGAGGACGACGCCAGCGTGCCACCCTCTACCGAGGTCTGCGGGCTCGCCGCTCCTTGATCTCCAGATATCTCTCTTTCCGCTTGCGCGCCGTCCAGATCTGTGGCGCCACGGTCAGCACGACGAGGAGGCCGATTGTGATCGCGAACTGAACGTAGATCTTGTCGCGCTCCGGCCCGGCGAGGTTGACCAGGGAGGAGGCGAAGTAGGCGAAGAGAAGGTTGGCGGGGATCAGGCCCAGAACGGTGGTGACCATGAAGAGGACGGGGGGGATTCCCGCCAGCGCTGCGCAGTAGTTGACCAGCGGATAGGGGATCGGCAGCAGACGCAGTGTGACGAGACTCCAGAAGCCACGCCGGGCGATGGCCCGCTCGACCTTCTTCAGGCGGTTTCCCGCCAGGTGCTGCACGAAGTCGCGGCCCAGGATGCGACCCAGGAAGTAGGTAACGACTCCGCCCAGCCAGGTCCCTGTCAGGTTGTAGAGGAAGCCGGGGATGAACCCGAAAACCATGCCGCCGGCCAGCATCATGGGCGACGCCGGCACTCCCAGCGGGCAGAGCACGATGTAGATGCCGATCAACGCCAGGGGAGCCCACCAGCTCGCCCGCAGATGGTCGAAGAAGGCGGAGATCTTCTCGACTGTCAGATACTGGTGCAGGGGCGTGAACCGGAGGACGGCAGCGCCGGTGACCACGATGACCACCAGGGCGATGAAACGGAGCAGAAGGCGCCGGGGCACCCGCGGTTTGGGCTGTGAGGCTCGTTCCAGCATCACGACTCGGACTCGGCTCTTTTCATAGGGGTTGGAGTCTACAGGAACGTGGCGCCGGACACGGCGTGCTTCAAGGGTACAATCCGATGTGGAGGTCTCCACATGCCGCGAGTCAAGGAGTACCAGCACCTGCTCGACAAGTTGGAGCTGCTACGAGACATCTACATGGCAACCCGCCAAGTGGCCGAGGGACAAGGGATGCCTCATTCGGAGGCTCAGGCTAAGGCCCTTGCAAGGCTCAAAGCTTGACGGACATCTGGAGCCGCCCGGGGCTGAAGACCCGGGCTACCGAAGGTAGTCCCTACGGGACCCAGTAGAGAACGAAAACTGCGGTCCCGGAGGGGACCATCCAC
>Ga0134121_10004610_pt1 | contig 11266 bp, 8 predicted proteins | sample KB301_FD_96463 | JGI IMG/M metagenome (GOLD analysis project Ga0134121, IMG submission 96463) | Terrestrial soil microbial communities without Nitrogen fertilizer from Kellogg Biological Station, Michigan, USA - KB3-0-1 | ecosystem: Environmental > Terrestrial > Soil > Unclassified ...
AGTTGGACTGCGACCAGTGAGAAGAGCGCCACCGTGCGAGCATTGGCGCCTGGTCCATACATCTGAAGCGCCCATAAATAAGCTCCCAGCCCGAGCGACGCCAGTAAGACCGACTGCCAGCCAATCAGGATGAGAAACGGGCGCGACAACAGCGTCGTGCGCGAACTTCTCGGCGGATGGCTCATTGTTTCCGGTGAGGCAGGCTCCAGCGCGAGTGCGAGCGCCGGAAATACGTCCGTTACCAGGTTCATCCAAAGAATTTGCAGTGGCAACAACGGCAGCGACCAGCCGGCGGCAATCGCCGTAAAGATCATCAATACCTCGCCGAGATTATGCGAGAACATCATGTGCACAAACTTCGTGATGTTTGCATAAATAGTTCTTCCACCTTCGATCGCCCGGACGATGGTTTCGAAGTTGTCGTCTGCTAACACGACGTCAGCAGCTTCTTTCGCGACCTCGGTTCCTCGTTGGCCCATCGCAATACCGATGTTCGCGCGTTTTAATGCGGGAGCATCGTTGACACCATCTCCCGTTACCGCAACGACTTCGCCTGCGTGTTGTAACGCTTCGACGATGTGTAACTTTTCTTCCGGAGAGACGCGGGCAAACACATCCGTGTTGCGAGCGAGATCGGCCAGCTTGTTTTGCTCAGCGTTGATGAGATCGTGTCCGTGGAGAGCAACCGGTTCGTTACCTCCCAGACCGAGCTCGCGGGCAATCGCGATTGCGGTATTCAGTTGATCTCCGGTAAGCATTACGGTGCGAATGCCGGCCAGACGGGCGCGGCGAATCGCCTCCGCGACACCGCGACGAGGCGGATCGATCATGCCTACCAGTCCAACAAACGTGTATCCGCTTTCGAGTGCCGAATGTTCAGTTTCGTCTTTGAAGTGTTTGATAGCGAGGCCCAACACGCGCAGTGCTCGTTTCGCCATCTGCTCATTCGCTGTTGTGAACCTGCCGATTACCTTAGCGTCCAGCGCGACAGTCTCGCCGTTCGCATCGATATAGCTTGAACAAGCATCCAGCACAACGGCCGGCGCTCCTTTTAACGCTGCGAGGTGCTGACCCGCAGTGTTGCGATGCAAAGTCGTCATCCGCTTCGTCGACGCGTGAAAAGGTTGTTCGGCGACTTTGGGATGAATGGCGCGCTCGTTCGAAATATCGAGCACAAGAGCGTCGGCAACAACCAGCAATGCTGTTTCGGTGGGATCTCCGATCGTGCCTGCCCCGGCGCGAAACGATGCTTCGTTGCAAAGTACTCCGATGCGAACTGCCTGTTGTAGCAGTTGATCGTTTTCAAGCGAAGCCTCACCATTTTCTATTTCAATTTGTCGATCGTCTGACAGGTAATACTCGCGCACGGTCATCCGGTTCTCAGTCAGCGTTCCGGTTTTATCCGTGCAAATGACTGTCGTGCTACCGAGCGTTTCGACCGCAGCCAGCCGGCGCATAATCGCGTGCTGCCGGGCCATGCGCAGCACGCCGAGGGCAAGAATGAGCGTGGTGACGGCGGGAAGACCTTCGGGCACGGCCGCAACAGCCAGGCTGATGCCGACTTCGAGCATCAGCCACAGGCCATCACCACGCAACCATCCGGTCATCATCACGATTGCTGCGATGACCAAAACCAGATAGACCAAACGGCGTCCTAAGTGAGCAAGCTTTATTTCAAGCGGCGAGCGTTCTTTGGTCGCAGTGGCAACGAGGCGGCCGATTTTGCCGAGTTGGGTGGCAGTGCCGGTGCTGACAACGACGGCAATGGCTCGACCTGCGGCTACGGCAGTGCCGAGATAAAGCATTGACCGGCGCTCCGCTAAAGTTGTTTGAATTGGAACAGCGACAATGCTCTTTTCGACAGTCGTGCTCTCGCCGGTCAGTGCCGACTCTTCCGCTTCGAGGCGCACCGCTTCGAGCAGGCGAGCATCAGCCGGGACGCGATCTCCGGCGTTTAGAATGATGATATCGCCGGGAACCAGATCCTCAGCGTCGACCGCAGTTTCGAAACCCTCGCGTCGCACTCGAGAGGTGGTGCGTGATTGTCGACGCAGCGCATCGAGCGCGCGGCCTGCCTGCCATTCAGTAGCAAAGCCGACGGCAGCATTGAGAACAAGAACGACCAGGATCGCGATTGCCTCAGCACCGTCTCCCATCAACCAGGCGACAGCGGCGGCGATGGCAAGCAGAGCGATCACAATGCTCGCAAACTGGTCGACCAGTACGCGCCACGCGGGACGAGCCTGAATACTTTGGAGCGCATTTGGACCATACCGCCGCTGCCGCTCATCCACTTGCGACGTAGACAGACCCGACTGCGGATCGACGTCGAGCAACTGCGTAACCGCATGAGGCTCGAGTGCGTGCCAATCAGCTAATTCACGACTCATCGCCCCTGGGCGAGCAACGCGCGTGCCGCCGATCTGAAACTGCTTCTCTGTGCAACCTCTGTGTTCTCTGTGTCTCGGTGGTGTTTTCCGGTATACAAACCACAGAGACACAGAGAACACAGAGACTGCACAGAGAAATCCGCGGCAAAATTTCTCAATTCCTGAAGACTGTGACTATAATCGATCGATGTCCCCTAAGAGCCGGAACGAACAAATCCTTGTAGTCGATGATGACGAAGTCATTCGCTGGACGCTTCGTGAAGCTTTGCAGAGTTGGGGCTTCGCTACAGTTGAAGCAGGCTTAGCGGCAGAAGCGGTAAAGCAGTTCCAGGCGGAGTTACCCGCGGCAGTCTTACTCGATATCGATCTTCCTGACGGCTCCGGCCTTGACGTGTTGCGCGAGATCAAACGCGAACATCCCGAAGCGATTGTGATCATGATCACAGGGAATGTTCAGATTGATAACACCATCTCGGCCCTGCGCGGCGGCGCCTACGACTTCATCGCCAAACCCATCAGCCTCGAAGAGCTCCGCGTCACCCTGCGAAACGCGATCGAAACTCGACACTTGCGCCGTGAAGTAGCGCAAGTCAGAAAGGAACGCGCGCGCGCGTTCAACTTCAAACAGATCGTGGGCGAGTCGCCGGCGATGAAGAAGATGCTGGGCCTCGCAGCCAAAGTCGCGGAAAGCGAAGTCTCATCTGTTTTACTCCAGGGCGAATCGGGAACAGGCAAAGACCTCGTTGCGAAAGCGATTCATTACGGCTCGCAACGATCGGAAGGACCATTCGTTGCAATCAACTGCGCCGCCCTTCCCGCGACGCTCATCGAATCCGAGCTTTTCGGTTATGAAAAGGGCGCGTTCACCGATGCGAAAGCGCGCAAGGAAGGCTTGTTCGAACAGGCCGAAGGCGGCACGCTTTTGCTCGATGAGATCGGCGAGCTGGAGCTCTCGCTACAAGCCAAGCTGTTGCGTGTGCTGGAGGAAGGCGCGTTTCGTCGCGTGGGTGGTCTAAAAGATATTCCACTCGATGTGCGTGTACTGGCCGCGTCCAATCGCGATTTGAAAGCGGAAAGCGAGGTGGGACGGTTCCGGCTCGATCTCTACTATCGTTTATCGATCATTCAGATCGATATCCCGCCGCTGCGCGAAAGAGGCGACGACGTTTTGCTGTTGTCGCAACACTACATCGATACTATCGGAGCGAGACTGAAGCGAAACAAAGTCACCGGTTTGTCCGCCGAAACACAGGAAGTGTTCAGAAAATACGACTGGCCCGGAAACGTTCGCGAGCTGCGCAACGTGATTGAACGCGCGCTGATTCTCGAAGACGCCGACCAGATCACGACCGAGTACCTGCCCGGTGGTTTACTGGCGCCGTCGCGTGTCACACAAAGTCCAGCAGCGGGATTGACGCGCTTTGTCTTGCCGTCCGAGGGGATTTCTCTCGATGAAGCCGAGCTATCTTTTGTTCGACAGGCAATCGAGCGCAGCGGTGGCAATCAAACGCGGGCCGCCGAGCTTCTCGGCATTTCGCGCGATCAGCTCAGATACCGGCTGAAGAAACTCGAGGAAGTGCAAATCGCTGAGCCATGACTCCGATCGATCCGAGTGCAGCGCTGGAGCGCTCACAGAAGGAACTGGCTGACATCAAGTTTGCGCTTGATGAATCAGCTATCGTCGCGATCACCGATCAGCGCGGGATCATCAATTACGTCAACAACAAGTTTTGCGAGATTTCCAAATACTCACGTGAAGAGCTGCTGGGCCAGGATCACCGCATTATCAACTCGGGCTATCACCCCAAAGAGTTCATTCGAAATCTCTGGACGAGGATCGCCAGTGGGAAAGTCTGGCGCGGAGAGATAAAAAATCGCGCCAAAGATGGAAGCTATTACTGGGTCGACACGACGATCGTGCCTTTCCTGAACGCGGACGGAAAACCTTACCAGTACGTCGCGATTCGCAGCGATATCACCGAGCGCAAACGTGCTGAAGAACAGATCAAGGAACAGGCGGCGCTGTTGGACCAGGCGCAGGATGCCATTCTCGTGCGCGACCTGGACCACAATATTTTGTTCTGGAACAAGGGCGCCGAAAACATTTACGGCTGGTCGGCCAAAGAAGTGATCGGCAAAAACGCCGAAGAGATCCTTTTCAAAGAACGTTCTAAACAATTCGACACTGCGCGCGAGGCAATCATCGAAGAGGGAGAGTGGCAGGGTGAAATGCATCAGGTGCGGCGCGACGGCAGCGAGATTGTTGTCGGGAGTCGTTGGACCCTTGTGCGCGACGAACAAGGACAGCCAACCTCGATCCTGATCATTAATACGGACGTCACCGAAAAGAAACGGATGGAGTCGCAGTTTCTGCGCGCGCAGAGAATGGAGTCGATCGGGACGCTGGCCGGCGGCATCGCACACGATCTGAACAACGTTCTTTCGCCGATCCTGATGGCGATCGATATGTTGCAGTTGCGAGTCGCTGACGAGAATAGCAAGAAGTGGTTCGAGGTTCTGCGTACCAATGCCCAGCGTGGCGCGAGCATGGTCCGGCAAGTCTTGTCATTCGCCAGAGGCGTGGAAGGCGAGCGCGTGGCCTTGCAGCCGAAACATCTCATCAAAGAGATCGTCAAGATTCTGCGCGAAACGCTGCCGAAGTCGATTGAGATCAACTTCCAGGCGCCTAACGACCTTTGGATCATTTCCGCTGATGCGACCCAGATGCACCAGGTGTTGATGAATCTCTGCGTGAATGCCCGCGACGCAATGCCCGAAGGCGGATCGATCGCGATCAAAGCTGAGAATGTTTACGTCGACGAAAACTACGCGCGCATGCATATCGAGGCGAAGCCCGGGCGCTTTGTTGTGATCACCGTTTCGGACACAGGGCCGGGAATGACCGCGGAAGTGCAAAGCCGCATCTTCGAGCCGTTTTTCACGACGAAGGAGATGACCAAGGGAACCGGTCTCGGTCTCTCAACTGCGTTGACGATCGTGAAGAGTCACGGGGGCTTTATCAACGTTTACAGCGAGTTGCATAAGGGCAGCCAGTTTTCTGTTTACCTTCCCGCACTCGAGACGCACGGCTCGATCGATTCAGCCGCAGCGCAAACTGATCTTCCGCTCGGTCATGGCGAGTTGATCCTCGTGGTTGACGATGAAGAATCGATTCGCGAGATAACGCGCGGCACGCTCGAGACTTTCGGATATAAGGTCCTGACGGCAAGTGACGGCACCGAAGCGCTCGCCCTCTATGCAGACAAGAAGAACGAGATCGCAGTCGTCCTGACAGACATGGTGATGCCGTTTATGGATGGTCCAGCGACGATTCGCGCACTCCAGCGCATGAATCCCAAAGTTCGAATCATCGCTGCGAGTGGTTTGGGAACCGGGCAACGCGTCGGTGAAGGCACGCTTGAAGGCGTCTCCGTCTTCCTCAACAAACCCTACACCGCTGAGAAACTACTCAAGACTCTGGCGGAAGTTTTACGTCGTTAAGAATCGCTTCAGCAGGGTGCCTTCGCTTATCCCAGGGATCCGTGAAGTAAGGATCTTTTGAATGATCGTGCCGCTCGAGTGTCACCAGTTCCCTGATCGCCGGCAGCTCGCTTTTCTCGAAGTCCGCAACCGGGCCGTCGAAAACGATGCTGCCGGCATCCAGAACCATCACTCTTGTCATTGGTAAATTCGTTGCTGGAGCTTCGCTCGTGCTCACGTTGCCGGCAGCGTCACGCGAGGCGCGAAAGTGCGAGAGGTAAGCTAATTCATGAATTTTCTTGGTGACGTACAGTGCCGAGATATGATTGATATCGCGGGCGCGAATGATGAGATCAAGCACTTTGCTGGCTGCCAGTGGATCGAGACTCATCGTCGGCTCGTCAAACAACATGATGCGCGGCCAGCCAATTAAGGCGCGGGCGATTTCGAGCCGGCGCTTCATGCCCCCGGAAAGCTCTTCGGGAAATTTCTCTTCTTCACCGTCCAGGCCGACAAATCGCAAGACTTCATTTACAGCCCGGTCCGTTTCCTCATCAGACCAGCCGTGCTCTTCCAAACGGTAGGCCGTGTTTTCATAAACCGGCATGCCGCTGAACAGCGAATCTTCCTGAAAGACTATCCCCATCGATCCGCCTCTGATCGCGAGTAGATCCGACTCATCGAGCTTCTCGATTTCTCGTCCATTGATAAAAATCTGGCCCGAGTCTGGTTTAAGAAGGCCCATTGCTAAACGCAACAACACAGACTTACCGGAGCCTGAGATGCCAGTCAAAAAGATCATCTCGCCTTCAGCAAGCGTGAAGTTTATGTCGTTTAGCATGGTGCGGTCTTCGAAGGTCAAGGAGACATTCCGAAACTCGATCGCGGGTTGTTTGGTATCACTCATGATGGTCCTTGCTGCAACGTTTATGCCGATTCTCACGGAGCGACCGCAACCAGTTTGCCTCAAAAGTCTGAAATCCCACCCACGGCAGTGGGTGGATTGATTCATATCCTTTCTACAAACACTTTCTGACACAGGCTGTAATCCCACCCACGGCAGTGGGTGGATACTTCAAATCTGCTCAAAGATAAGAATTTGAACAATCCACCAACTACCGTTGGTGGGATTGAAACGCTGCCAACCAGTTTTGATGAAGAAAGCATTTGAATGAACCACCCACTGCCGTGGGTGGGATTTCAGACTTTTTATGCAAAGCCCCGCAGCGGTACTTCTTCTTCACTGCGGGAAATTTCTGCCGGGCTGCGAAATACCTCGCAACGCCCTCTCTAAATAACAGCTAAACCCTCAAAACACTAGCTGGTACAAGTCGTGCACAGCACACCCTCCGGGAGAGGAGTGAACAAAATGAAAATACTACTCGCTGTCGACGGCTCGCCCTCTAGCGATGCAGCAGTTGATGAAATCAGCCGTCGCCCCTGGCCGGACGGCTCGTCGATCAAAGTACTGACGACGTTCGAGCTACCGAGCCCGCCAACCCCTGAAACATGGGCGCTGCCAATTAACTTTTTCGAAGAGATGGATCAAGCGCTGCAGAAGCAAGCGCGCAATGTAGTTGAACGTGCAATTGAGAAACTCAAACCCCGGCTCAGTAAAACCATCTCGCTCGATGCCCGCATCCTGCCCGGCGCTCCACAGAGCGTAATTCTCGATGAGGCAGAAGCTTGGGGCGCAGATCTGATCGTTGTCGGATCGCATGGTTACCGCGCGTGGCAACGGTTTCTGCTGGGGTCGGTTTCGCAATCGGTAGTTTCGCACGCGAAATGTTCGGTGGAAGTCGTCCGTTGCCGGGCTGCTGTTGAGCAAACAAAGGAAAAGTAGCAATGGCGAAGGTTTTGATATTGGGTGGCGGGTTCGGCGGCGTCGTAGCCGCAGAGCGTCTCGCCGAGCAGCTCGGCGATGAGCATCAGATCACGCTCGTGTCGCGGAGCCGGCAGTTTGTTTTCTATCCGGCACTGGTGCGACTCGCTTTCGGGAAAGCCGAGCCCGCCGACGTCTCGTTCGACCTCAGACAAACAATGCTGAATCGACGAATCAACTTCATCGAAGCTGAAGTCGCCCACATCGATCCCTTTGAAAGAAGCGTCATCATTGCTCACGGTCAGGTAGAAGGAAAGCTTCCTTACGACTATCTCGTATTTGCCCTCGGACGGCGCCTCGCCACCGAACGCGTCCTCGGATTCTACGAGCATGCGCATCACCTGCTGAACGTTGATAAGGCAATCAGTTTTGGAAAAGCAGTCAAGCAGCTTCACGCCGGCAGAGCCGTTTTCGGTCAATGTTCGGGAGCTCGCCTGCCGGTTCCGGTGTACGAAAGCGCCTTTGCTCTCGCCCGCAGACTCGAAGAGAAAGGCGAACGCGTCAGAATAAGTGTCGTCAGCCCTACTACACTCGACCTGGAACTCGGAGATGTTAACGCCGCCGCTGCGATCAAAAAGGCACTCGATGCACACCAGATAGAATTCCTTCCCAACCTCCAAATCGAATCACTGTCACAGGATTCAGCGATCACAAAAACTGGAGCGACGATCGATTTCAACCTGCTAATGCTGGTGCCGCCGTTTCGCGGCTCATCGGCGGCTTCATATCTCGGGATCACTAACGAAGAGGGTTATATCAACGTCGATTCAACCATGCGCGTTGCCGGCGAGGAGCGGATATACGCAGTTGGCGACTGCACAAACTTCGACGGGCCGAAGATGGGCCACATGGCCGTGCGGCAAGCCGAAGTTGCCGCCGCAAACCTCGCGGCAGAAATCGATGGACACGCACCAGTCGCGCGTTACCAGCACGAGTCGGAATTCATCATCGATGAGATTCGGGGCGGCAGTCTTTACGTGCACAAAGATCTTTCAACGGATGAGCCGGCGACAGTGCGGCAGGGTCGTTTCTGGAGTTGGGCCAAACAGGTCCACGAACGATATTGGAAAGTCTCGCATTCATAGCAAAGGAGGCAAATCATGCGCGAAGAACGCACTATTCACTTAGTTGAAATACCCATCGGCGGCAAAGAAGGGTTTACCTGGAACCGCTTGCATGGCGAGCGCGAAGAGATCTGCGAAGCCCTGGTCAAAGAAGAAACCGAAGACAAGCGCCACCTGCTGCAAGCACGTTTGCGCAGGATTGACGACGCGCTCGATCGCTTGATGACGGGATCTTTCGGAGGTAGTAATCAAAATGAAAGCAAACGTTTTTCACAGTAAGAACAACATCCGGATCGAGGAGGTAGACAAACCAAGAGCGGGCGTGGGTGAAGCAGTCATTCGCGTGACGCTCACCACGATTTGCGGCACCGATCTGCACATCGTGAGAGGTGAGTATCCGGTTGCTCCCGGACTCGTGATCGGTCACGAGCCGGTCGGCGTGATCGAGGAGCTCGGCGCAGGCGTGGCTGGTTACGAGCTCGGTGATCGCGTACTCGTCGGCGCAATCACGCCCTGCGGCCAGTGTGGCGCGTGCTTGTCCGGTCACTCGTCACAATGCGGTCACGGTGAAGGCTACGAGGCACTCGGCGGCTGGCGCTTCGGCAATACCATCAACGGCGCACAGGCTGAATATCTCAAGGTGCCTTATGCGCAGGCTAACCTCGCAAAGATTCCTGACGAGCTTTCCGACGAGCAGGTGGTCCTGCTTGCCGACATTGCTTCGACCGGCTTCAGCGGCGCGGAGTCAGCCGGAATAAAGATCGGCGACTCGGTGGTCGTGTTTGCGCAAGGCCCGATCGGTTTGTGTGCGACTGCGGGGGCAAAGTTGATGGGAGCCGGACTGATCATCGGCGTCGACGGCGATGACAATCGACTGGCGATGTCGAAGCGCATGGGCGCAGATGTCACTCTCGACTATCGCGACGTTGATGTCGTGACGGAAGTAAAACGCCTGACCGGCGGCGGCGCCGACGTGAGTATCGAAGCACTCGGCACACAACAGACTTTTGAAAGCGCGTTGCGGAGTCTGCGACCAGCGGGAACGCTGTCCAGTCTCGGCGTTTACTCAGGCAAGCTTGCCATTCCCTACGAAGCATTCGCTGCAGGCATCGGAGATCATCGCATCGTGACGACGCTTTGTCCTGGTGGAAAAGAACGCATGCGCCGGTTGATGGAAGTCGTTCGTCATGGTCGCATCGATCTCACGCCGCTGCTCACGCATACGTTCGCACTCGACGATATTGCACAAGCTTACGATCTGTTTGGTGAGCGACTCGACGGCGTGATGAAAGTAGCAATAAAACCATGAGGATTCTCATTGCTTACGACGGTTCAGACTTTGCTGTGGCGGCGCTCGAGGATTTGAAGCGCGCCGGATTGGGTGATGAGGCTGAGGTGTTGGTCATGTCCGTGGCGGACGTCTTTGTCCCAGGCCCTCTTAACGACGTGCGTGACAACGGCTTCCCTACGTACGTTCCGGAGTCGGTCAAGCGTGCGCATGCGCGAGCGCGGGACCAGTTAGAACAGGCTGAAGTTTTGGCGGGGCGCGCTACTGACCAGATCAAATCGATGTTTCCAAAATGGCGCGTCAGCTATCACGCCGAGGCTGATTCCCCAGCCTGGGCGCTGATCAGACGAGCCGATGAATGGAAATCCGACCTCATCGTGATGGGCGCACGCGGTCTCTCAGTCTTCGGTGGACGGTTGATACTCGGCAGCATTTCGCAACGAGTTCTCTACGAGGCACGCTGTTCTGTTCGTATAGCGCGTGGTCCAGGCAAGCGCACTGACAGGCCCGTGCGTATTTTGATCGGCGTCGACAACTCGTCCGATTCGAAAGCAGCGGTGGAAGCCGTGTGCAATCGTAACTGGCCCCGTGGAACCGAAATCGGACTGCTGGCGGTGGTCGATACAGTGATGCCAATCACGACAAACCCTTCGGAGCCAGCCGAGATGAAGTGGATCGAAGTCTGGGATGAAAACGACTGGGATGAAGTTCGCGCGCTCTTCGAGCCGTCAGCTCAGCAGCTTCGCAGCGCGGGACTGCACGCAGGGATCTTAGTCAGACGTGGTAATCCCGCCGATCAGATCCTCGAGGAAGCCGATAACTGGGGCGCTGATTGCATCTTCGTGGGTGCGAGAGGATTGAGAGGCGTTGACCGTTTGCTGCTTGGTAGCGTTTCCTCCGCCGTTTCCGCTCGCGCGCCTTGCTCGGTCGAAATCGTAAGGCCACAGAAATAAGTTATGAACGGAGGGCATCATGATCAATATCAAACGCATTCTCTGTCCGACTGATTTGTCGCCACACTCCGCCAAAGCTGCGCGTTATGCGGCGTCGCTCGCGCGCGCGCACGAAGCGGAGCTGATCTTCTTCCACTGCACGCCGGACAGTGACGTTGGCGAAGCGATCGTGCAGCAAGCGCAAGTCGAAAATATTGATTTGATCGTGA
>Ga0134121_10004611_pt1 | contig 11266 bp, 13 predicted proteins | sample KB301_FD_96463 | JGI IMG/M metagenome (GOLD analysis project Ga0134121, IMG submission 96463) | Terrestrial soil microbial communities without Nitrogen fertilizer from Kellogg Biological Station, Michigan, USA - KB3-0-1 | ecosystem: Environmental > Terrestrial > Soil > Unclassified ...
AGTGGTATTGAGGTTGGCCGGGGTGATGGTGGACGCGCTCCCGCCGACCTGGTTGCCGCCGTTCAGCAGCACGGAGCGGGAGGTCGAAGAGCCCACCAGCAGCGCCGCATGGTTCCACGCATTCCTGGTGTAGCTCGCGGAGGCCGCGAACTGCTCGAGGCCGCCGGCCGGGCTCTGCACCTGTCCGAAGAGCTGCGCCGTGTCGCACTGCAGCCGCAGCGCGAAGCGCGACGTCTCCGCGGTGGCCGACTCCGCGAACACCTGTTGAGAGACCGCGGCGGCCGACGTCGGAAAAAACCACACGCTGATCGTCAGCGGCGATGCGGTGACGGGCGCGCCGCCCTCTTCCAGGTACTGCGTGGACGCCGAGACAAACGTCCGCGCCATCTAGGCTTCCCTGATCTCCACGGACCAGAGTTCCGCGTCGCCGGTTGCCGTGTCGTTCGCCACGTCCCGCCGGATCCGGATCCGAAAATCATCGCCCGCCGCGATCGAGTCGGTCCCGGTAGCACCAGCCGTGATCGTGACGCTCGTCTTCAGGACGACCCCTGACGTGCCGGACACCGTGGTCGCCGTGATCGTCTGTTCGGTCGCGAAGGAGTCCGCGTCCATGTCATCGCCACCGGAGGCGATGCGTTCGAAGGTCACGCCCCAGCCGATCGTCCCGGTGATCGCGCTGGCCGCAGACCAGGTCACAGAAACGGTGAGGTTCCCGCCGGCATAGTTGCGCGGCATCACGCCGGAGAAATAGATCGTTTCCTGCGTCGTGGTGTCGAATTGCAGGACGAGATGAGTGTTCCGCGTGTTGAACGTCGCGTAGTTGGACGCGGGGAACTGCGCGGCGTGGGGCGTGAAAATCGCCAGCGTATCGCCGGAGGCCATCGTCTACGCTCCCACGTCATACCGGCGCTGGAGGACCAGCGCCAGCAGTTCGGCTTTCTGCGCCGCCGTGAGGCTTGTCCTCGCCGGCAACGGCAGCGCCGCGTTGAAACTCGCCTGATTGGCGACGACCCAGTCGTCGACCGCCGCGACCGCCGCCTGCACGTCGGCCTTCAGGAGACCGGCCAGGCTGTCGCGCCGGCGCGACACGTTGATCTGAAACTGTCCGCCGACTCCCACGCGATCGGCTCCGCTCATGGTTGGCATGCTGCCCCCTACCGGACGGCGCCGGTCTGCACCGCGCGCACGCCAATCGCGCCCGCGATCCGGTCCGCGAGCGACTGCAAGGCGGTCTCGTTCTGAAAGAAGGCGCCCTTCGCATCGACGTTCAGAACGAGGCCGCCGCTGCCGACGGTCGCGTTCGTGTTCTGCCCGCCGAGATCGACCGAGTGATTCAGGATGCTCACGAGGTCGCTGTTGCTCGGCCCTGGCACGAGCGAGCCGCCGGTCGCACGGGCCCCGCTGGACATCGGGTTGCCGTTCCCGTCCACCCAGCGGCCGTTCGCATCGAGGTGCGGCGGCCCCTGCCCGATCGGATGCGCCGCGATCTCGGCGTCGAGCGCCTGCGCATCCGCAAGCGCCTTCGCGAGGAATTGATCCGCGGCCTGCTGCGCCGCGATGAACTTCTGGATGTTCTGGTCTGACAGGTCGTTGACGTACTTCTGGTCGCGCTGCAGCTCGCCGTACCATTGGTGCAGCGTGCCGAAGGCATGCAGGCCGCCGTTCTCAAGCTCGTGGACCTTCTCCGTCCACCGCGCCGTCTCTTCCTCGTTTCGCTTCTCCTGCGCGTTGAGCTGATCGAGGAAGGTCTGGAAATTCTTCGAGCCCTCGCGGATCGACTGGGCGGTGACCTCCCGCATCTCAGCGATCATCTCGGCGCCCTTCTTCGCCCCGGCCGCCAGGCGCTCGAGGTGATCCGCGTTCTCCTGCGCCCTGATCGCGTTGAGCTCCATCGCGAAATTCAGATCCACGATGTTCGTGTGCGCGAACGCCGTGGCCGTCGCGAGGGTGTCCATCTTCGCGGCGCCGGCTTCCCCCGCCGCATCGCCCCAGCCGAGCAGGGTGCTCGTCGCTTTGGCGATCTTGTCGTCCAGCCCGCCCCACTCCGCGATGTGACGCCCGATGTTCCAGGCCGCCATCGCAGTCCCGACGGCCAGGCCGGCGGCAGGGAAGGCGCCCATCTTGTCGATGGTCAGCCCGAAGCCGTCCGCGAGGTCGTTGACCGACCCGCGGACCTCGCTGAGGGTGCTCGGCAACCGCGACGCGCTGACGTGGAGATCGCTCAGGACACGATCGGCTTCCGTCGTGCTGACGAAGACGGTGTCGAGGCCGCGCGCCATTGGCGTGGCCGCCGCGGTGACCTGGTCCTCGGCCTTCGCGACGTTCTGCAAGGTCTGGACGGCGCCGTGATCGTCGACGATGACGTCGATCTTCAGTTCACGCGCCACGGTTCTGCATCACCTCGAGAATCACGTCCAAGCGGGCCAGCAGGTCGATCACGTCCTCGGTCTCCCAGTCTTCGGTCAGCCGCTCGAGCACGAGTCCATGCAGGCTACAGAGACGCACGACGCGGCCGCCGAGCGCGCGATAGATCCGCCAGGCCTCCGCGTTGACCGTCCACAATCCGTCGAAGTGCACCTTCAGCGCGCACCGTCGGCAGTCGTATCGCCCAGGATCCTCGGCGAGTTCGACTAGCGTCGCGCGCTGACAACACCGTGTCGTCTTACCCCAGTCGGACCACCATTCAAGAAACCAGCGCAGGTTCCCGAAATGACGCGGCCGTCACCTCGGCCGGCTGCGCGTACACCGCGCGGTCCCGAATCCGCGCCAGGAGATCGACATCGAGCACGCGCTTCGTGCCGTCGATACACAGGAGCGGGCGATCGTCGGCACCGACGATCCCGCGCCAGCCCACGATGGCGTAAACGGCGACGTCCTCGTTCACCGACACCCAGTCGATCCGCTCCTCCATCTGCCCGGCCCCTGTCGGCACCGCCGTCGTGTGCGCCTTGACGATCTCGCGGTACTGCGCCTTGCTCACTGGCCGCAGCTGGATCTCGACGAACGGCCGACCCTCGGCGTCGCAGTATGGTTTTCCGGTCTTCGGATCGAGGTCCGGGTGGAACGGGAAGGTGCGGTCGCCGGCGGGCGTGCCGTCGCCGAGCACCTGCTGCACGCGGAATACACGAGCCATCGGTCTCCCTTATGCGAATGGATTGGCTGACGACGTGCCCGTCGTCGTGACGCGGATCGGCAGCGTCACGCCGCTCATCCCGGTCGGCGCCGCCGTCGTGGAAAGCGCCTTCAGCCGGATCTTCGGTTCGACCTGGTTGCCACCTCCCGGCACCTTCGACTCGTCCATGTCGACGTCGAGGTTCGGGAACTGCAGCAGCAGCCCGTAGAAGCTGGTCGCGTCGATCGCCGCGCCGGTGAACGTGATGTCGCCCTTGTAGAGCGTCCCGTCGCGATGGGCGCCGAAGAACGCCAGCGACGTCGCGTCGAACCGCGCGAACGTCAGCTCGATCGTGACGTCCGGGAAGCCGTTCTCTTCCGGCTCGACGATCGTCAACTGCCCGCCGACCCACTTCGTATCGAGCGGCTGCGCGAAGGTCACCTTCATCGCGGTGAACTTCATGGCGTCCGAGCCGCCGAGCGCGCCGGCGCTCTGGACGTTCAGCCGGATCGTGCAGTCGTCGAAGAAGGCGCGCAGGCCGAGCGTCGGGAACGTGAGCGCGTTGATCTGCGTGCTCGTGTTGATCGTCGACGTCGAGATCTCGGTGTTGCCGAGCGCTTTCCAGTCGACGTGCATGCGGCCGTTCTCGCCGACCGTGATCTCGAAGCCAGAGAACTTCGCGCCGCTCACCTCGCTGACGTACTGCACCTTGTCGCGCACGATCGTCGCGTAGCGGCCGGTCTTGTTCGTCGCCGGCTCGAAGGTGTTCGTGTACGCCGTGGTCACCGCGATCCGGTTCGGCGCCGTGCCGCCGGTGCCGAGCGCCAACGCCCAGAGGACGTTCTGGAACGTGTCGTTGTAGTGCAGGTACATCGGGATGGCGGCTTCGATGGCCTTGATGGTCGCCGTCTGCACCGACCCGATGAAGTTCTGCCCGGCCGAATCGTCGCGCGACCGGTTGACCTGCAGTTGCACGTTGAGGTCGTCGCGCACGTAGTGGCCGTCGCCGGCGCCGACCGCGGTCGCCACCGCCGCGCCCAGGCCCCACGAGCCCGACGTCGCGATGTTGATCCCCACTTTCGTCTGTCGTGCGTGGACGCCCATCGCCATTCTCCTTTAACTCGTGGCCTCGTTCACGTCGTAGTCGACGGTGAACGCGACGGAGCCCACGAAGATCTCCGAGCCTTTCGGTTGCGTGATCCGGCGGCCGCCGGCGATCTCGAGGTGATAGCTGTGCGCCGGCCCGTCCGCCTTCAGATAGCGCTCGATGGTGAGGAGGGTCGACTCGAGCGTCTCTTTGCGGGTGTGCGGCGCCGCGTTGATGCGCAGCGCGACGTACACGTTGAACCGGTCGATGCGCGCCGCCTTGTAGTTCCCGGTCGGATGGGTCGAGACGAGGCCCCCATCCTCGAGGTAGTACGTGTTGTCGACAAACGTCGTCGGTTGGCGGGCGTGGGAAAACGCCTCGGCCGTCGCCACCAGCGAGAGCGGCGCGGCCTCGAGGACCGCCCGCGCACGTCCCAAGATGGTCGCGAGATCGGTGTCCGCCATGTCACCGGGCCACCGCTCCCGGCGGCACTTCCTCGAGCGTCACCGGCATCCGTGCCGTCGTCGCCGCCATGCTGGTCTGGTACCGGCGATGCCAGCGGTCATCGACCACCATCGGCTGCACGTGCCCGCACTTCACCGTCGGGTCCAGGCAGACGCGATAGCCGGCCTCCTTCGCCTTCAGGCAGAAGGGCACGTCCTCGGTCACGCGCGGCCAGCCGTTGTCGTCGTTCCCGTACTCGAACCACGGCCGCGGCCCGATCGCGTCGAACACCGACAGCGGGATCAGACAGCAGCCCATGCCGACGACGTCGACCTCGACGAGCTCCTTGCCGTATTCGAGCTGGTAGTAGAACTGGTTGACCGCGGACCCTTCTTCGCGGAACCGGCCGGACATCGCGACCGGCGAGTACGGCGGCGTGCGGATGACGTAGAGCCCGCAGACGATCGCCATCGGGTCGCCGGCGTGCCGCAGCATGCGCGACAGCGTGTCGGTCGGCCAGACCATGTCGGCGTCCAGGAACAGCACGTGGCTGAAGCCTTCGCGCCGCGCGAGCTCGATCGACGAGTCCCGCATCGCGTCGACACGCGGGAAGTTGTGCGACCAGTGGAGCGCGATCTCGTCGAAGCCGTGCGCCTGCTTCGCCTCGTCGACGCGATTGCCCCAGCCGAGCTCCACCAGGCTGCGGACGGTCTGCGTGAAGACGACCGGTCCGTTGTGACAGACGACGACCAGGCAGCGCAGGCCCGCCATCAGGCTCGCTCCCACACGAAGCCGGTGCTCACCTCGGAGGCCGTCGCCGCCGCCTCGGTCGTGTCGACCAGGTCGTCAACGGTCGTCGTGTCGAACTCCCCGCCGCAGATCTGCAGGGCCGTCTGCAGCGCGTCGTCGGCCTCTTTGCGGTAGTACTCGGCCTTCTCGTGCCACGGGCCGTCGTTCCCGGTCGGGGCTTCGCGGAAGATCAGCTCGAGCGTCCGGAAGGTCACCGGCGCCCGCAAGGCGGACGACCGGATCGCGCCGATCTGTGTCGCCTTCGCGCTGGTCGGCGTCGCGCTGACGGTGACCTTCACCCAGTAGTACGGTCCCTGCGTGTTGACCTTCCGCGTCACCCAGTCGACCGGCAGCGTCCAGGTCACCGATCCGCCGCCGCTGAACGTCTTGCCGGCGACGAGGGCCGTGCCGTCAGTGACCGTCAGGGCCGTCCAGGCGCCGTCCCAGTAGGCGACGGACATCACGCTGGCCACGGCCGAGACGCTGTCGAGCAGCCGGAAGAAGACGCCTCGGAACGGCTCCGTCGAGCCGATGTAGAGCGCATCCGTGCCAGGCGTGGCGAAGATGGTCGCGAGGTTGAGATCGTCCTCGGTCGTGTCGGCAGCGGCCGCGGTGCGGTCGGCGTAGGCGCTCGCCGTGAAGCTCCACACGGCGTCGCAGGTGAACCGGGTACGCAGTTTCTGCGCGTCGAAGCCCTGCCGCTTCAAGGCCGGGAAGAGCCAGTCCTCGAGCGCCTTCGTGCGCCGGCCGCGCCAGTTCGCGACGTTGAACTGCGTCAGGATCGACGACTCGTAGTCGGTGAGGTCGACGTCCGAGACGAGGTCGTTCGGATGCCAGCTCACGCGGCGCCACCGTGGGCGATCAGCGCGTCAGCCTCTTCGACTGGGCCACCGTCTGGGGTCGTGAACGGGTCCGTCTTGAAGGTGACCTTCTCCATGCCCTTCGTGAACTCGGCGAGCTGGAAGGCGAGCAGCCGCTGGAGCTCCGCGGCGTCGCGCACCCAGATCCGCTGCGGCGCCGGACGGCGCTGCTCGAGACCGCCCTGGCGGCCGGCGAGGCCCAGCTCGAACTCCCACCCGACGCCCAGGTGCCGTAGCGCCGCCTCGTACCACGGGCGCGCGATCTTGTGGTACCGGTGCGTCGGGTCGTCGAAGTGCTCGACGAAGAGCTTCACCGCGTAGCCGTAGCCTTGCGCCGCCTGCGTGGTCATGCGGCCGCCGACCGCCGCCCGCAGCGCATCGGCCTGGAGGACCGCCTCGCGCACGCACAGGACGTGGCCGATGTGCCTGGTCGGGAACACCCGCTGGTCCTGCAACAGCAACGGCAGGTTCCGGAACTCGCGCTTCTCCTGTCGCTGGCGCTCCGTGAGGTACCCGGTGTGCGCGAGCTTCAGATCGTGCGGATGCAGCGAGGGATAAATCTCGCCGTTCTCGTGGCCCTGCTGCGGCTGTTCGTGAATGCAGCCGTAGAACCGGATGTCGCGATCGCGGCGGAACACGCGCACCGGCTTGTCGAAGTTCGGCGCCGCATCGATGTAGAGGTGCGTCTGCTCGAGGACGAACCCGTTGAAGAGCGGCCCGTCGAGATACTTCCGGAGGGCGTAGCCGTCGAGCAGCTGCTCGTCGGTGTCGATCCAGAAGAACCAGTCACCGGTCGCGGCGCGGAGCACGTCGTTGCGGGCGGCCGAAAAGCCCTCGGTGCACAGGTCGACTGGCGGGAGCTGCAACACCTTCGCGCGGAAGCTCTCAGCGATCGCGACGGTCGTGTCCCGCGAGCCGGTGTCGCCGACGATAATCTCGTCCGCGACGTGCCAGATGCTCGTCAGGCAGCGCGCGAGGTCGTTCTCGGCATCCTTCGCGATGACGCCGACGGTCAGCTTCTGGAGCGGCCGCGTCTTGCGGATCCGTGTCTTCAGCGGGCGCAGGCCGGCTGGACGATCCGGCGCATGGGTGTACTGCACGATCCAGTTGCCGATCGGCGTGCCGCGTCCGGTGATGCCGCCCACGAAGTAGTCGACGTCGAAGTCCTGCTTCTGGCCGAAGACGGCTTTCAGGTCGTCGGTGTGGAATCGATGCACGTGGCCGCGGCGGAGCGGCACGTGGTGCGACATCATCTCGGCGCAGGCCCCGTGCGGGCAGGTGTAGATGACCTTTGCGCCCTCGCCGAGGACCGCCTCGAGACTGTCGACCAGCAGCGTGCAGCTGCCGACGTGCTCGATGAATTCGCCGACGAAGAGTCCATCGTAGTGCGGCGCGACGCTGACAAAGGTGAGCCACTCCTCGTGCATCGCCTGTCGATCGAAGTCGTAGACCGTGCCGCGCTGGAAGGCGACGCGGTCAGCGACGCCGGCGCGCTCGGCCGCTTCCGTGGCGCGTTCGATGTTCGCCTGCGAGTAGTCGAGGCCTCTGATGTGGACGTTCGGATCGGCGAGCGCCAGGCCGATGGCGAACGACCCGTTGCCGCAGGCGACGTCGAGCACGCGCGTGCAGCCGGCGAACATCGGCCACACCGCCTTGAACCGGCCGGAGAAGGCGATCTCCCGCAACGGGTCGGCGATCGCGGCATTGCCGTACTGCTCGGCGTTCTGGTCCTTGCCGGCGATGACGTAGTCGCAGAACAGTCGCGCCTTCGCTGCCTCGTGCGCAGCCGGATCGTTCCCCTCGCTGGAGCTCACGACCAGATTCAGGTCGACCGCCTCGAAGCCACGATCGATGACGATGTCCGCGGCGACCTCTCTCGCCGCGACGTGGTCGTCCTCGTGCAGCAGCTGCCGCAGCACGCCGAGCTTGTTCGACTTGTAGCGCTCGCGGAACCAGCTCTCGATCTGCTGCTCCCACTCCCACGCCAACACGCCGTACCGGTAATTGAGCACGTGCTGCCGGCCGGCGCGCTGCAGCGCCCGATACCGGAACGCCTGCCGCTGGCACTCGCCGAGCAGCGTGCTGACCGCCTGCATGCTCGCTTCGGCGTACTCGCCGTCCTTCTCGGCGTCCCCGGGGATCAACAGCCCGGCGTCATACGACGGCCGCGCGGTCTCGACGAGCGCGCCCTTCAGCGACCCGACGAACGGCGTGCCGCAGGCCTGCGCCTCGATCGCCGCGATGCAGCTCGTCTCCGCGAACGTCGCGACGCCCGGGTACCACATCACCGCGGCCTCGCTGATCGCGCGATACAGCTGGCGCTTGTTCAGCTCGCCGAGATACGTGATGCCGCCGACGTCGGCGTTGCACCGCTCCACCGCCTGGTCGAACTGCGCGCAGGTGTCCGACCAGCTGCCGGGCCCCTGGTCGTACATCGACGAGTAGCGGCAGATCTGCAGCGTCGCCTCGGGATGCAGCGCGCGGAACTGCGGCCAGAACGACAGCAGCGGCTTGAGCCCGCGTTCCGGCCGCGAGACGTGGATGATCCGGTGCGGATCTTTCGTGATCGACTCGGTCGGGAGATGACTCGGGTCGAAGCCGTTCTTCGTCACCCAGCCGAAGCCGTCGTGCTTCAGGACCGGTTCGAGATCTTCCCACTGCGCTCGGTGGTAGTCGGAGACGTACACCAGGTGGTCGAGCGCCCACATCACCGACATGACGCCGGCCTGCATCGCGCCCGGCACGAGCAGGTCCTGATTCCAGAGCAGCCGGAGCCGCGCGTGAACGGGGCCCAGACCGAAGAACCCGAACCACCGCAGTGCGACGACGACGTCCCACTCGCAGAACTGGTTCACCGACGTGAAGGCCTCGGCCGGCCGCCAGAGGACGCCTGCGGCGTCGGTGCCGATCGCCTCCGGCTCCAGCTTCGTGGCGAAGACGGAGACCTCGTGTCCGCGGGCCGCGAGGGCGCGCGCCAGGCCGAGGCACGCGGACTCTGACCCGCCGAGCGAGGTCTTCCCGTCCCGGACGTCCTTCGAGAAGGGGACCGAATCGACGAGAAACGCGAATGTCACTTCTGCTGGCTCTCGTGCTGCGCCTGGATGCGATCAACGCGATCCGAGGTCGCCTTGTGATGGGTGCTGGGCACCGTCACGTCTTTCCCCGCCGCCGGCTTGCTGGTCGTCGGATAGGACCCACTCTTCATGAGGCTGCCTCCGCGGCCTTGCCCTTGCGAGCCTTGAGCCGCTCGTTCTCCGCTTTCAGCTGCTCGTTCTCGACGAGCAACTGGTCGCGCTCGTCAAGCTTGGGCTGGATGTCGTCACGCAGCTCGCGCTGCATGCGATTGAAGAAGTGCGACTGGCAGGCGCCGATGCCAGGGATGCGGCAGAACTGTTCGAGCAGCGGATGCATGCACGTCCCTTCGCAGAAGAGGGCGGAGCGACCGAAGCCGCTCCGCCCTCGAGGATCAGGCTGATGTTTACGTCGGCGACGAGGTGCGGATGCGGCCCATCGCGCCGGTGTGGTAGCCCTCGACGACGTACTCGCCGACGAGCTCGCCCTTCTGGTTGTCGCCCGTGAGCCCCATCTCGAGATAGGCGAAGTTGCGGCTCTGGAGCGGCAGCACGCGGACGCGCTCACGCGGGACGATGAGCAGCTCGCGGGTGCGCAGCGCGCGCGACAGGAACACCGTCGCGGTCCCGAACGGACCGGTGTAGTTTCGGATCACGCGCTTGAAGAGCTCGGACTGGTTGCTGTCCTGCACCTTCGTGTCGTTCATGTTCGAGATGTCGCGGAAGTACTGCGCGTCCGCGATGATCCCCCACGTCTCGGTCGTCGCCGCGCCGTTGGCGAACACGTTCTGGAACGCGTCCCCGAGGTAGAGGTGCGGGTTCGCCGAGAACGACGCGTCGAGGACGGTCGAGTTGACCGGAAGGTTGTTCGCCGGGCTCTGGATCATCGAGCGCAGGCCCTGCATCGTGCGCGTCGCGTTCGACGTGCCGAGCGAGTTCGTGGCATTCCACACGCCGGTGAGGACTTCGGCCTCGAGCAGCGCTGGGAGCTCGCGGAGCGCCTTGGCGCGCGACATCTCGTAGGAGTCGCCGCCGTAGAGGTTCACCGCTCGCGAGGTGTTCGTCGCGCCGATCTCGATGTTGAAGTACCCGACGGTGTTCGCGCGCCGGTTGCCCAGCTTCGCGGTGTGGAGGCCGGCGTGCTCGTGGCCTTCCTCCGCCGTCGGCGCCTTGACGCGGATCGTGCCGCCAGCCGCCAGCGACCCGATGCCAGAGCCGTCGTAGTTCCGATTGGCGAGGATCGAGTTGCCGCCGGCGACGATCGAGCTGACCTGGAGGAACTCCGGCGCGATGCCGGTGATCTCGAGGATGGTCCCGACGGTCAGCCCTTCCGCGGTGCCGTTGACCTGGAAGCCGGTCGCCGCGGTTGCCGACGCGATCGCGGTCGAGTTGATGATGGTCCGCGGCCGCAGGAAGTCCTCGATGAACTCGTGCTTCGTGTTGGTCGCGAACCCCGACGGATCGCCCAGCCAGTCGAGGAAGGGTGATTCGTAGGGCGTGAGCGTGCGGATGATCTCCGACACGTCTTCGCCGATCAGATTCGGCGTGAAGTACTTGTTGGTCGAAACGCCGGTAAACACCATGTCAGGCTCCCAATCAGGCGCCTACCGGCGCCCTCATTACGCGCTCTTGCGAGTCGCGTTGAACAGATCGTTGATGGCGTCGATGGAGCGATCGCCGTTCTCGACGCGCGCGACCGCGGCCGCTCGATCCCCCGTCCCGCCACCGTGGCCATGTCCACGCGCGGCTGCCCCACCACGCGCATCGCCGCCGCGGCCCGGCGCCGGTTTTCGGTGATGCGGATGGTTGTCGAGGTACTGCTTCACGAACACGTCGATCGCGAGCGGGTTGCCGGCCGTGGTCTTCGCGGGCTGGCCGTCCTCGCCCTTGACGAAGGGCTCCA
>Ga0134121_10004612_pt1 | contig 11259 bp, 10 predicted proteins | sample KB301_FD_96463 | JGI IMG/M metagenome (GOLD analysis project Ga0134121, IMG submission 96463) | Terrestrial soil microbial communities without Nitrogen fertilizer from Kellogg Biological Station, Michigan, USA - KB3-0-1 | ecosystem: Environmental > Terrestrial > Soil > Unclassified ...
GAACGAGGCCTCAAAGATTCTGACGAGGGTCGCACGATCTCGAACGAAGAGATGGAGGCACGCATTATCACGTGGTCGAAATAAACTGGACGCGTGAAGCGCAGGTCTGGCTAAAGGACATTCACAGTTACATCGACACGGACAATCCGGACGCAGCTCAGCGTACGATTGCCGGAATTGTTGCGCGAGCTCAACTCCTCAAAGACCATCCTCGACTCGGTCACCGATATGAGGCGGAAAGGTCTCGCGAAATACGTATCCTCCTATATGGTCATTACCGCATTGCATATCTGATTAAATCAGAGAACACCATTGATATTCTCGGTGTGTTTCATGGCTCACTCACCATAGAGCGCTACTTGTTATGAGTTTTGCAACTGGTTGACCAGAAAATTTCAAGGTCCTGATCTTTGCTGGTTCGACAGGAAACGGGTTATGTTCGACAAGCATGACTCGTTTCGAGCAGCTCGACAAGCAGATCGCGCGGTTGAGGCGCAGGGGAGAATTTCTCAACCAGATTAGTCGAAAGTATTGGAACGCGCGGAGAGTTATCTTTGTTGCCGGCGCGTTGCTGGCGCTGGCGTTTTGTAATTTTGCCGGGAGCAACGTGGCGTGGTTCGTGGCTGCGCTACTCGCAATCCTGTTCGCGGTAGTCACGATCTTTCACACGCGAGTGCGCGACAGCATCACGCGAAACAGCCTCCTGATCGACATCAAACAGGTCCAGATCGCGCGGATCAACCTGGATTGGGACCGCATTCCCGCTGCGGATTCGAATCTTCCCATCGCGGGCCATCCGTTCGAGAGCGATCTTGATATCACGGGCGAACGATCGCTGCATCGCCTGCTCGACTGCGCCGTCACCAAAGAGGGAAGTGAGCGACTAAAATCATGGCTGCTGAATCCTCGTCCCGATGCTCACTCAATGCAGCACAGGCAAAAGCTTGTTCGCGAACTAAAAGACCATTCAGTCTTTCGTGACAAGCTGCAATTGCTGTCGGCGTTTGCACGCATCAGCACCGATGGACCAACACGTGCGAAGGGCCGCTGGAACTCAAAAATACTCGTCGACTGGATCGAACAGAGCGGACCAAAGAAGTCTCTACTCCCGACAGTCATATTCCTCGCGCTCCTCGCGCTACTGAATCTGATCTGCGTATTGCTTTGGGTCTACAATCTGATCCCGCGCATCTGGCCACTCACGTTTCTGATCTACGTTGCGGTGTCGCTCATGAGCCAGTCGAAGATTGCGACTGCCTGGAGTGAGCTGCAACAACTTGAAAAAGCGTTGACGCACTTCAAGGCGGTCTTCGGTTACCTCGAATCGCGTTGTTATCAAAACACGCCGGGCCTCGCTGAGATCTGTGCACCGTTTGGTGAGGGAGGTAAACAGCCGTCAGTCGAAATTAGAAAGGTGGGACGTCTGGCCGCGGCGCTGGGAGTACGCACCAACCCGCTCCTGCATTTACTGGTCAACCTGCCCGCGCCGTGGGATTTCTATTTCAGTCACCGGCTCGATCTGATCAAAAAGGAGATCGCGCACCTGCTGCCGCGCTGGCTCGACGCATGGCACGAGCTCGAGACGCTAAACTCGCTCGCAAACTTTGCTTATCTCAATCCCGGTTATGTGTTTCCCGAGCGCAGAGACAGCGTCGATCACTTTACGGCGCGCAGTCTCGGACACCCGCTGTTGAAGCCGGAGTCGAAAGTCTGCAACGACTTCGAATTGAACCAGGACCAGCGGATCGTGATTCTCACCGGCTCGAACATGGCCGGCAAGAGCACGTTGCTGAGAACGATCGGTGTCAATCTCGCACTCGCTTATGCCGGCGCGCCGGTGAATGCCGCAAGCATGCAGACCTCGCTGTTTCGACTGTTCACTTGCATCAAGGTGAGCGATTCAGTGCAGGACGGGCTCTCGTATTTTTACGCCGAAGTGAAGCGCTTGCAGGCGCTGCTGGCGGCGACGGATATTAAAGACGACTTGCCGGTGCTGTTTTTGATCGACGAGATCTTTCGCGGCACGAATAGTCGCGAACGACTGATCGGTAGTCGATCTTACATTCGCGAATTGTCGCAACGCCGAACGATGGGGTTGATCGCGACGCACGATCTGGAGCTGATCAAGTTAGCGGACGAGATCAAAGGCGTGACAAACTATCACTTCCGCGAAGAGGTACTCGACGGTCGTATGGTGTTTGACTATCGCCTGCGACCCGGGCCGTGTCCGACAACCAACGCGTTGAAGATCATGCGCCTTGAAGGTTTGCCGGTGGAGATGTAATTTCTCCCGCAGCGGCGCAACGACGCAGCGTACGTGTGACTTGTAACTTAACGTTGCGCCGCTGCGCCGTTGCGTGAGAAAACTTTCCGGAGCCCGTTCTCATGAAGAAACTTCTACTGCTCGTCATGCTCTTCGTACCTATGTTCACCGTTAATGCACAACGCTTCAACATCACTTACCCCGCGAGCGCGAGCAAGGATGCGCTCGATGGCCGTCTGCTGCTGCTGATCTCAACTAACAAAGACGAAGAGCCGCGCTTTCAGATCAGCGAGGACCTGACGACACAACAAGTCTTCGGCGTCGACGTAGAGGGCTGGAAGGCCGGCGAAACAAAGACAGTGGACCAAAGCGCCTTCGGTTATCCGGTCCGCAGTCTCTCCGACATCAAACCGGGCGAGTACTGGGTGCAGGCGCTCCTGCATCGCTACGAAACGTTCAAACGCTCCGATGGTCATACCGTCAAACTGCCGATGGACCGCGGCGAAGGCCAGCAGTGGAACAGCGCGCCCGGCAATCTCTACAGCACTCCGAAACTGATCCGTATCGACGCCGGCACACAACCAGTTTCCATCGTGATCGACCAGGTGATTCCGCCGATCGATCCGCCGGCAGACACGAAATACATCAAGCACATCCGCATTCAGAGCGAGCGCTTAACAAAGTTCTGGGGCCGCCCGATGCACCTCGGCGCGCACGTGCTGCTGCCGGAAGGATTCGATACGCATCCGGAAGCTCGTTATCCGCTCGTCATTTTCCACGGACACTTTCCCGCTGACTTCGGCGGTTTTCGCGAGACTCCACCCGATCCGAATCTCAAGCCTGATTACAACGACCGTTTCAAACTCGCCGGCTACAACCGCATCCAGCAGGAACAAGCGTACCAGTTCTACAAAGACTGGACTGGTCCAAACTTCCCGCGCTTCATCATCATCGAGATCCAGCACGCGAATCCTTATTACGACGACTCATATGCGGTGAACTCAGCCAACCTTGGTCCATACGGCGACGCGATCACTTACGAGCTGGTTCCCGAGATCGAGAAGCGCTTTCGCGGCATCGGCAAAGGCTGGGCGCGCTTTGTTTACGGCGGCTCGACTGGCGGCTGGGAAGCGATGGCCGTGCAGGTGTTTTATCCAGACGAGTACAACGGCGCCTGGGCCGCGTGTCCCGATCCGATCGATTTCCGCGCGTACACCGTCATCAATATTTACGAGCATGAGAATGCTTACTATGCCGAGTCGCAGTGGAAACACATGCCGCGTCCGGGCAAGCGAAACTATCTCGGCGAGTTGTCGGCGACCGTGGAAGACATGAATCAGATGGAACTCGCGCTCGGAACGCACAGTCGCTCCGGCGGGCAATGGGACATCTGGCAGGCTGTGTATTCACCGGTCGGCAGTGATGGTTATCCGAAACCGATCTGGGACAAGCTGACGGGCAAGATCGATCGCTCCGTGGCGGAATACTGGCGTGAGAATTACGATCTCGGCTACATCCTGAAACGTGATTGGGCGAAGCTTGGTCCAAAGCTCGAAGGGAAGTTGCATATCTACGTCGGCGAGGCTGACAACTTTTTTCTGAACAATGCAGTGTATCTCGTCGAAGATTTTCTGAAGACTACGAAGAACCCGTATTACGCCGGTGAAGTTGATTACGAGCCGCGGGCCGAGCATTGCTGGAACGGCGACCACACGCGACCGAATGCGTTGGCGCGTCTTCGTTATCATCAGTTTTACGCGCCGAAGATCGTCGAGCGAATTCTGAAGAGCGCGCCGCCGGGTGCGGATTTGAAGAGCTGGCGGTATTAAAATTTTTCTCCCGCAACGGCGCAGCGGCGCAACGAAGATTAGGTCTTTCGTTGCGCCGCTGCGCCGTTGCGGGAGAAATCTACTTCAAGCCTTTCATTATTTCCATATGCGCTGCGAGGATCTCGGTCGCTTGCTCGGGGTTGGGAGTTAACGACCAGTCGTCGTGGTCCCACGTGCCGCCGAGAATAATTCCATCACGTCGCGGAAACATGTAACCGCTGCTCAGATAGCAGTAGTCGATCTCAGGCTGTGGCAACAGTATCTCCAATTGCCCTCGCACCGGAGTCAGCTCTTCATCATTGAAGAGCGCGCGTGACCCGAGTCCCGTGCAGTTGAAGATCACAGGCTCGCGCAATCTCGTGAGCTCCTGCCGGCTGCGAAACTCCTTCACGACAACTCTGCCGCCCGCGATGTAGAAGTCGCGCAACAACGCGCTCAGATAAATCGACGGCTCTATCAGCATCGTCGAATACTGCCGCACAAATGGAAAACCGAAATAGTTTTCCGGATCGCGATGAATCTCGAGCTGCGGGTAAAGATCGTTGCCGCCCGGCAGCTCGCGCCCGAGTGCCGCCTCGTGGCGTATCAATTCAAACGTGTCGATCCAACGCACGCCGTATTCAGGCCCGACGAGTAACTGAAAAGCCCTGTTTGAAATGCGAGCTGCTTGTCGAAATTGTTCGTTGAACTTCGGAGTTATAGTCTCGAAAACGGAGGTTGGCGACCACGACGCGCCGGCGATGTTCGATGTTGTGTCTGGCGGCAAGTCTTTCGCGTAGATCGTTACGGTGCCTGGTCCATTCTGGAAACGACGTTGCAACAGTCTGGCGGTTGACAGTCCGCTCACGCCGCAACCAAGCACCGCAAAATGCGCCGGGCGCGGTTGTTTGTCGCGCACCATATCAACGGCGAGTGAGGCAGTGCCCCACGAGAGCGTGACGCCACCGCCGCCATGACCGTAGTTGTGAACGAGTAGTTTGCTACCGAAACGCTGCGCATCGACGATGAAACCGCTCGGACGATACGGTCTCAGCCCAACGACTTCGCGGATGATTCGATTACGCGCGACCTTCACCAGCGCGAAGTTACGCTTCGTGTCGAAAGCAAACGCGGAGCGCGCGGCGATTAGCGCAGCACTCGTCACCGCCGCGCCGCGCAGAAAATCACGTCGATTAATCATGACGTTGAACTCTGAACTAATTTACTCATCTCCGCAATGTGGGTAATACTGTTGCCATGACTGCGTTTCCGGAATGGCTCGTGCCGATGGCGGCGACGCTGACGCCGGAGCGCTTCAGCGGGCCGGAATGGGTCTTCGAACAAAAATTCGACGGCATCCGTTTGCTCGCTTACAAAAAGGGCAACGACGTTCAGTTGTTTTCACGCAACCACCTGCCGCAGGACCTGCCCGCGATCCAACACGCAATCGAACGTCTTCCGCACGCAGAGCTGATTCTCGATGGCGAGATCACGTGGCGCGGCGGCTACGTTGCGTATCACGTGTTTGACATCATGTGGCTCGACGGTTGCAACGTCACGACACTACCACTCGAAGAGCGTCGCGACCTCCTCGCTGCGTTGCCACTCGAAGAGCCGCTCCATCGCGTTACTCTGATCGACGATGAGTCACCGTGGGAGCGCGCGGAGCGAGAAGGTTGGGAAGGCGTCATCGCGAAGCGACGCGGCTCGACCTACGAACATCGTCGCTCGAAAGAGTGGCTGAAGATGAAGTGCGAGTTGTCGCAGAATTTTCTCGTCGGCGGTTTCACGGATCCGCAAGGGAAGCGAGTCGGTCTCGGCGCGCTCCTCGTCGGTCACCGCCGGGACGACGACTTCGTTTTCGCGGGCAAGATCGGAACGGGATTCGATACGAAACTCCTTTTGGATCTCCGCGCCCGGCTCGACCAGCTCGAAATTCCAAAGTCGCCATTCACGAAAGCCAAAGGTCTGCCGCGTTTGCGTGCGCACTGGGTGAAACCGGAGATCCTCGTCCATGTCGGTTTCATCGAGTGGACCACGCACGGCAAACTGCGCCACCCGCGTCTGCTCAGCGTCGTAAATGATCACCCATCCTGAAAAGATCTTGTTTCCCGATGACGGGATCACGAAAGGCGAGCTCGCGTCGTACTACGAAGCGATTGCGCCCGTGATGCTGCCGCACCTGCGTCGACGTCCGATCACGATGGAGCGTTTTCATCGTGGCATCGGCGCACCGGGCTTCTTTCAGAAAGATGTGGTGAAAGGATTTCCGGAGTGGCTCGAGCGTGTTGAAGTGCCAAAGCATGGCGGCACGGTCCATCATCCGACCGCAAATGACGTTCGCTCGCTGCTGTGGCTGGCGAATCAGAACAGCATCACGATTCATGTTTGGCCGTCGCGCGTGCCGAACCTGTACAACCCTGATATCTGCATTTTCGATCTCGATCCGGCGAACGAAGACGATCTCGACACGTTGCGTGCGGCCGCGTTGCAATTGCAAGAGCTGCTGAATGAGCTTGGTCTGCCGAGCTGGATCAAGACTTCCGGCTCGAAAGGATTTCACATTGCCGTGCCGCTTGATGGTAAGTCTGACTTTAGCGTGGTGGCTCGGTTCGCACACACTGTCGGAAGAGTTCTCGTGAGCCGCGATCCGGATCATCTGACGCAGGAGTTTCATAAAATCGATCGTGCTGGCCGCATCCTCGTGGACACAGGTCGCAATGGTTACAGCGCGACCTACGCTGCGACTTACACCGTGCGTGCGAGGCCGGGCGCGCCTGTTTCCGCACCCTGCACCTGGGAAGAAGTTGAGCGCCGTGGTGTTGGGCCAAAGACGTTCACTCTACGAACGATGGCCCAACGCATCGCCACTGCCGGCGATTTATGGTCAGACATGGTGAAGAAAAAGAAGTCACTAAAACGTCCGTTAGATCTGATTTTAAAATCCGTCTGATTCGTGGCTAACTTTCTCGCTCCAGATGTGCCCGCCCCCACACCCGCACACCTTCCACCAGCGGCAATACTGACCGCCCATACTCCGTCAGCGAATACTCCACCGGCGCAGGCGCCGCGCCTTTCGCTTCGCGATTCACGATTCCGTCACTGATCAACTCGCGTAACTGTTGGGTCAGAACTTTTTGCGAGATGCCTGGCATCGCTTTGCGTAGTGCGGCGAAGTGCTTCGGCGATTCCGCGAGAAAGTAGACGATGATCAGTTTCCACTTACCGCCAATCGCGGCGAGTGCCGCCGTCAATGGACACCCTTCGACTGGATTGGGCCGCGCGTGCTCGTGATGGTTACCTGAAAGTGCCTTCTTGCTGGCGCTCATAAGTCGGTTTACAGTCCTTTACAAAGAATTGGAGGTTTGCGGATGATAGTAGAAGTACGCAGCTACCGGATCAAGCCGGGCAAGCGTGAAGAGTTCATCAAGTTGTTTGAGACGCGCGCGATTCCCGCACAGCGGACGTACGGCATGAAGGTAACTGGTCCATTTCTGGACGTCGAGAATCCGAACAAGTTTGTATTTCTGCGCAGCTTCCCCTCACTCGACGAGCGCGAGCGCATGCGCGATGCTTTTTACGGTGGCGAGTTATGGAAGAATGAGTTGGAACACCTCGCGATGCCGCTGCTCGAGAGTTACGACGTCATACTCTGCGAGACCTCACCGGGCTGCGTGTTTGATATCAATTGGTAAACCCACGCTTCAATGCCTGAATGCAACGTGGCTCGCACGCGTTTGTAACCGTCAGGCTCGTAGGCGTCGGCTTGTTCGAGTTCTTGATGGGTGACGGAGAAGACTGTGCCCTCGACGAGATCTGATGCGCTGCCGGTGAATTCGAGATTGCGGTGATACTCAGCGCCGCTCGTCGCCACGAAATCCTGATCCTCGATCTTGATCATCCGCAAGCGGTATCCGACCAATGCATCGGGACTGCCGGAGAGTTTCCGACCAAACGTCGAGAGTTGCACGGCCTCGGTTTGCAGCGTTCCGTAAGAAAACAGTCGCTCAGTTTCATGGTCCATATGAGTCACGATCGGGAGCTGCCGGGACTTGATCTTCCCTGACGCGCTTTACCTTAACACTACGCGCCACCGATTTACTTGCCATGACGATACCCGTGCCTTCGATCGAGTCGCCGATTACTTTGTATTCCCAGGTGCCGCGCGTGTGTCCCTGCGTGAAATCGCAAGAGAGGGTTCGCTTGGATTCGTCATATTGGAAATCCAGTTTGTACATCGGGATGCGCTTGCCTTTGATGATCTTATCGGCAAGGAGCGTCAAGACTGTTGAGTTGCCGGCGACCGGCTCAAATCTGTAGACCACGACCTCGTTCTTGCAGGCCGGACGATTGCTGACACAGATCGACTCGCCCGTCCACGTGCCGACTATCGAGGCCGCGTTCATAGCTCGCGCGAGACCCTGCGCCTTACCTGAAGCAGCTAAACCGGTGATAAATACCGCAATGATTAACCCACGCAGTACATGATGAAGCATGATAATGCCCTCCAATCTTGTCTCTGTATGTTTGTGGCGGGATTGCGGAAAAGATCACACGCGCTAGTTCGGTGGCAGCTTGATTCCAGCGTGAAGAATGGCGTTGACGAAATATTCTTCCTCGATCAGGGCAATCGAGTTTCGCATGGAGCGGATTGGTCTGCGCCGGGGCGGTGGTGCAGAGGCAAGCGAGTAGTCCAAAGATGAAAAGCGACTCATTTGACGTGAGTTGAAGTTTTTCTATTAATGCAGGTAACTAAAACGGGCGATCAATGATCGCCCGGAGTTCTTCCAGATATTGGTGCCCGCTAGTAGATTCGAACTACTGACCCCTCGCGTGTGAAGCGAGTGCTCTACCGCTGAGCCAAGCGGGCCTCGTTTGTCTGTAAACGCATCCTACACCGCAACTTGTCCACTTCGCAACGCTAGCCGTTTGCTCGATTGGGAAATGGTGACTGTCGCGACCCGCTGAGGGATCTTGGATCCACGCTGTGTCTTGATGAAGAGTATTACGCGTGAGGAACCTGCCGAAGGTAGGCCCAAGGCAAACCGTCGAGCCGCTACGAATTTCTGGACAAAACTTCAAATAATTAGATATTATCCATCCTCCTCGTTGGCCCGTCTTGGTAATGGCGATTGTTAATTACAAGGGCAGATTTTCACGGCCCATTGTGGGTTAAGCCCAGTGTTCACTTGAAGTGAATCTTTCCCAATATAAAGAGGAACTCAAAACATGAATCCACTAAGAATTAAATCCCTGCTCATCGCAGTGGCCGCGCTGGTGGCTTTCGCGAGTGCTATAGCGGCCCAGGTAACGGGTGGAGCTGTGACCGGAACCGTCCTTGATCCCGACGGCTCTGCTGTAGTCGGCGCCACCGTTTCACTTAAGGACAAATCACGTGGACTAGACTTTACCGCCCAAACCACGGGTGCGGGATCTTATCAATTTACCAACGTGCCTACCGGAACGTATACGATGACGGTTACCGCTACTGGTTTCGCCGAGTCGACTGGCAAAGTCCTCGTTTCGCTTAACCAAACAGTGACAGCCGACGTAGCGCTCACGATCAACGCGAGCACTGCGGTCGTTAACGTTGTCAGTGGGATCGAAAATATCGTCCAGACTGATACCTCTCAAGTTGCAACGACATTTCAGCAGCGGCAATTCCAGGATTTGCCTGTCAATCAAAATCCGAATAACCTGGCCCTTCTCGCTCCGAATGTAACCTCCCCTCCCATCGGAGTTTCCGGGGAAGGTGCAATAAGCGGCGGACTCCGCCAGCGATCTAATAGTTTCTCTATCGACGGGGTTGATAATAACGATGTCGGTGTTAGCGGCAGCGTTCGCGGAGTCATCCCTGATACGGTAAGTGAATTCTCATTCCTGCAAAATAACTTCAATGCGGAATTCAGCTCGGGCGGAGCAGGTCTGTTCAATACGATCACGAAGTCAGGTACTAACGACTTTCACGGCAGCGTCTTCGGATACTTCGACCGAGAGAGATTCAACGCGCGGGCAACCGATGAGGACGGCACTACTAAACGCCGCTTCAAACAAAATCGATACGGTGGCACGGTAGGCGGGCCGATTCTAATCCCGCATTTTGGTGAAGGTGGTCCTGCGGTCTATTCGGGGAAGGATCATCTTTTCTTCTTCTTCGCGTACCAAAAGACAACTTTCGACGGAGAAGGAGGTTCCGCAGGCTACATCGCTCCGACCTCGGCAGGTCTTGCAAAAATTGCCGCACTTCCGGGCGTAAGCCCTTACGTGATCGGTCTTGTAAATCAGGCGATGCCTTTGGCCGCTTCAAAGGAATTTGATAACTGCTCTTCGAGCGGCACTGGTCCAATTCTCGGTACCTGTGGGATAGATATGGGCACCGTGAATGCCGTACTGCCCAATGCTAATGCTACCAAGTCTTATCAGTTCAACGTTGACGCCATTGCGAACGCGAAGAATCAGCTCCGCTTCAGATACTATTGGTACAACTTCAGTTCGGCTGATGGGGTACTCGTCCCCCTCTTTGCGTCGGATACGAGCCAGCAGCAGAGGTCGTTCTCCGCAAACTGGATCGCGAATCTTAATCCGAGAATGGTTAATGATTTCCGTTTCGGTTACATCAAGAGTGCTACCTTATTCAATCAGTTGCATGATCAGAGCCAGTTTAATTTTCCGACGCTTGATCTTGACGCGTTTGGAATTGCCCTTGGGCCGGCAGATCAGCAAACTGACACTAAAAAGACGTTCCAGTATTACGACTCGCTAACGTGGATCGCCGGGAAACATGCTTTTAAATTCGGAGCCGAGTACGTTAACCGGCCAAACCAGATCTTTTTCCTCCCCCGACATGCCGGAGAATATGAATATTCAGATCTGGGTGATTTTTTCCGGGACCTCAAACCCTTTGACTTTAATCACAAAGGGATCGGTGACCCGATTCAGCCGCTCGGCTCCCATCAGTACGGTGGCTTTGCACAGGATGACTGGAAAGTAACTCACAACCTGACTCTGAATTTGGGCGTTCGCTACGATTACCAGAGCATTTACGAGGTTGAAAAACTCCAGGCAAAATCTGCGAATGGAAATATCCCGGGCGTGATCGAGTTTCGTGTACCCAAACCGGATAGGAATAACTTTGCTCCGCGTCTGGGTGTTGCGTGGGCGCCATCTTTCACGGGCGGAATCGGCGGC
>Ga0134121_10004613_pt1 | contig 11258 bp, 3 predicted proteins | sample KB301_FD_96463 | JGI IMG/M metagenome (GOLD analysis project Ga0134121, IMG submission 96463) | Terrestrial soil microbial communities without Nitrogen fertilizer from Kellogg Biological Station, Michigan, USA - KB3-0-1 | ecosystem: Environmental > Terrestrial > Soil > Unclassified ...
ACCGGACCACCATCGTCATCGACCGCTGATAGTCGGGGAACAAGGGGTCCTGCAAAAACGGCACGTAGACTTCCGGTGTCGGTTGTTCATCCAGCGCGAGGTTCCGCACGTTATTAACCACTCCGACTATTAAGAGGGGATCGCGCTCCTCTCCCTGGAGCTTTAGTCGATGGCCGAGCGGATTCTCGCCGGCGAAGTGCCGGCGCGCGAAGGCGTCATTGATCACGGCCACATTGGGAGATTGCCGCGTGTCGGTGGGCGCCACGTCTCGTCCCGACAAAAGAGGAATGCCCATCGATTCGAAGTATCGCGGCGTAATTATGTGATATTCAGTCGACGGCTCAGATTCTTTGGGGATGGGCGGGCGGCCTTCGACGATGAAGGAGTCGCTGATGTTACTTCCCGTCAGCGGCAAATCCGAAATCGCACCGGCTGAAACGACGCCAGGTGTAGCTGCAGCACGTTCGAGGACCTGCGAAAACGCCTGGGCCACCTGTTCGTTCTCCGGATACTTAACCCGCAGAAATGCTACTCCCATCGTCAGCACCTGGCCTGACTTGAATCCGGGATCGACCTCGTTGAGTTTTTCGAAGCTTCTGATCATCAGTCCCGCGCCGACGAGGAGTACCAGGGAAAGCGCAACCTCGCTCACGACCAGCGCGCTGCGGAGCCGGTTGGTGCGAAGACCGGTAGAAGATCTGCCACTCTCTTTCAGCGCATCGGTGAGGTCCGGTCTGGAAACTTGTAGTGCGGGAGCAAGACCGAAGAGCACACCGGTGATCACTGAAACCAACAAAGTGAACCCGGCCACCCGTGGGTCGATACTAATCTCGCGAGCCCGCGGGATCGTGTCGGCGCTGAGGGAAACAACCCACTTCACAGCCCAATAAGCGAGCACCAGCCCACCCACGCCGCCGCCAACGGCAAGCATCACGCTTTCGATCAGCAACTGCCGCACAATGCGGAGACGGCTGGCGCCCAGCGCCGTGCGCAGGGCGATCTCTTTTTGGCGCGCGCCGACCCGCGCGAGCGTCAGATTAGCGAGGTTTGCGCACGCGATCAGGAGCACAAATCCCACCGCACCCAACAGCACATAGAGCGCCAGGCCAATATCGCCGACAACCACGTTCGCCAGAGGTTCGAGCTTCACTCCATGCCCGGCGTTTTTCTCCTTGTACTGCTGCGACAGTCGCGCGGCAATGACGGACATGTCGGCTTGCGCTTGAGACAGCGTAACTCCTGGTTTCAAGCGACCCACAACGTTGAGATAGTGAGGCCCGGGATCAAGTTTTGCCGGATCAATCGGCAAAGGCCGCCACAACTCAGCGCGATCCGGATACGAGAAGCCTGCCGGCATCACGCCAATGATTGTGTAAGCGGCGCCATTAAGTTGTATCGTCCGGCTCGTGACGTTCGGATCTGATCCAAAGCGGTTTTGCCACATTGAGTGGCTTAACACTGCCACTCGAAATCGTCCGGGCAGAGTTTCCTCGTCGGTAAAGGTTCGGCCCAGGATCGGGCTCACGTGAAAGACCGAAAACAGATCCGGCGTCACCAGCCCGACGGGCGTATCCCTGGAGCCGTCGCCGGCATCGACGAACATACTCCCGCCTTGATACGCGGCGAGGTTTGCAAATGACCGGTTCTGATTTTTCCAGCCAAGAAAATCAGGAAGCGAAGTCGGCGTAGTCGCGAGCTGTGGTTGAGTGTCCCACAGCCACACAATGCGTTCGGGATCATCAAATGGCAATGGTCTTAACAACACCGCATTGACCACACTGAATATCGCCGTGTTGGCGCCAATGCCTAAAGCCAGAGTGATCAGCGCAATGCCGGTGAAGCCGGGATGCCTGGCCAGGCTTCTAATCCCGTAGAGAATGTCTTTAAGAGTGTTGCTCATTCCGGAAAACCTCACTCGTATCTCAGAGCTACCAATGGATCGACTCGGGAGGCTTTGCGCGCCGGCAGCCAGCAAGCAATCAACGCGATCAGGGCCAGCAATAACGCGATGATCGCAATTGTGGCCGGATCACCCGGCGTGACACCGTAAAGCTGCGCGACCATTTGTTGCCAAATGCTGTTCGCGAAATACTGGCTGCCAAAAAGTCGGATCAGAACAAATCCCGCCATCACCCCCAGCGTCAAACCCAACAGAACCAACTTCATGCCTTGCCAGATCACCAGTCGCAGCACGTTCGCAGTTCGCGCGCCGAGCGCCATGCGAATGCCGATCTCATTCGTGCGCTGGGCCACTGAATAAGCCAACACACCGGACAACCCAATTGCGCCCAGCAACAGTGCGACAGCGCCAAAGAAACTCAGGAGCCGCTCGTAGAGTCGTTCCTGTCCCAAAGTCGCCTGCGCGCGTGCGGTTTGAGTACTGACTTCGGTGACCGGCAGGTTGCTGTCCATTTCATGCACGACTTGACGTACTGAAGCGGCGAGCGCGGTCGGCTCGCCAGTAGTCCGGAGGGCGAAAGACATCCTGCCGATCTGTTCGCCTTCCTGTTGCCACGGCGTGTAAAGCAGCGGCTGAAGATCCTCGCGCTGGCTCATATATTTCGCGTCAGCGACGACGCCGACGATCTCGATCGGGCGTTCAGTGACTGTGACGCGCTTGCCCAGCACGTCATCATTCGGAAAGAACTGGCGCACGAATGTTTGATTAACGATTCCGACTTGCGGCGCATGCTCATCGTCTTGTGCCGTGAAACCACGTCCCCGCAGCAAGGGAATCTCCATCGTGGCAAAATAATTTTCGCGCACCGCCTGTCTCATGGTTTCGTGACTCTCGGCGGTTTGTTCCGTCTCGCCGGGCAACAAGAAACTATTGAACCAATTGTCATCCGCAATGAGTGGCACCTTAGCGAAGGTGGCCGCGTTTACGCCGGAAATATTGTCCAGCCGCGAAAAGAGTTGCTGATAGAACCGTGACAGTCCTGCGTCTTTATAGCCGGCCTGTTGTGGCTGTAACTGAAAGAGCAGCAGGTTCTCTTGATTGAAACCGAGGTTAACGCTTTGCAGGTTGTGCATCGTGCGAATGAACAAACCTGCGCCCACCAATAGCAGCAGTGAGAGGGACACCTGCGCGACGATTAAGCCCTGGCCGAGCCGTGACAATGTACCGCTTGAACGCCGCGAGTGTTTGAGAGGCGTGGCGAGATCCAGCCGCGTTGCGCGCCAGGCCGGCGCCAAACCGAACAGCACCCCGGTCAGTAACGAGACCACCAGCGTAAAAATCAGCACGCGCCAATTCAGACTGAAGTCGATGCCTGCGGGCAGAAGTCCCGTTTCTTTATCGGTAAGTGTCAGGAGCAAACCTCTGCCCCAAAAGGCGAAGAGCACGCCGGCCGCGCCGCCTAATACTCCGAGCAACACACTTTCGGTCAGCAACTGTCGAATCAGCCGCCAGCGTCCGGCACCAACCGCCAGCCGCACAGTTATCTCGGGGCTTCGCAAAGTTGCTCGCGTTAGCAATAAGTTCCCGACGTTAGCACAGCCAATCAGCAGTACGAGCGCGACAATAATGAATAATCCATAGATCGTCGGCGCATAAACGCGGCGCCGGTCCAACATCCCGCGACTACCTGATTCGGTAATCAGACGTGGGTAATCTTTTGGTTCGAGCTGTACCGGATCGCTCGCCTTGCGTGGCGGCGGCATGTTTTCCAGCGCCGCTGCCTGGAAAGGACCGTTTAAGCTGTCGCGCGCCTGTTCATAGGTGGCGCCCGGCTTGAGCCGCCCCATCAAATTGATCCACCAGACGCCTGGTTCGCTGGCTGTGCCGAGGTTGCTGCGGTCACCCTGTAACAGCGGCTCACCGGCAAAGGGGACTGTCACCGCTGGGTGATAGTTCACCTGCGACGTGCTGGTAAATGCAGGCGGTGTCACTCCGATAATGGTGAATGATTGTTGGTTCAGTTTAAGTTGTTGCCCAATGACGTCGGAACTGGCGCCAAAACGCTCTTGCCAAAACTGATGGCTGAGCACAACTACAGGCGCGGCGCCTTGTTTGTCATCATCATCGGTAATCGCGCGCCCCAAAATCGGTTGCACTCTGAGGCCGGAGTAATACCCGCCAGATACGGCTTGCGCATCGATTATCGACGGCCGGTCGCCCATTACTGCCGTGACTCCCCTAATCGGAGCGAAGGCAAAGAAATCGTTGAGTGGACTCTCCGGGTTGCCGGCGCGAGCCTGGCGCATTTTGTCAAAGACCTCGTGACGAAAAAGCGAGAGGGCGCGTGCGCCTTCCGGCGCGGGCACGGATGACGTCCCGCTCATGCCACCCACTCTGAAGGCGCGTCCTGCTTGCCATTCAAACAAAACCAGCCGGTCCGGCTCGGCCACCGGCAAGGTTTTCAGCAACACCGCGTCAACGACGCTGAATAAGGCCGTGTTCGCGCCAATACCGAGCGCCAATGAAAGCACGGCCACGATGGTGAATCCTTTGTGCTTGATCAGCATCCGTGTGCCGTAACGCAAATCCTGCCAAAGTGTCTGCATCGCTTTACCTCTCGGATTTCTTCATTCGTAACGCAACGCCACCATTGGATCGACTTTGGTCGCGCGCCGCGCCGGCACGTAGCAGGCGATGAAAGCCACCGCGGCCAGGAGAATCCCGACGCCCGAAAACGTCAACGGATCTCTGGCTCCAACATTGAAGAGCAACGAACCGATGACTCGTGTCAGCGCGAACGCGCCGATCAAACCAATCCCCACGCCGATGACCACCAGGCCCATGCCCTGTCGCAACACCAGTCCCAGAACGTTTCCCCGGCGAGCACCTAAGGCCATGCGCACGCCGATCTCGCGCGTTCGTTGGCCCACTGAATAGGACATCACGCCGTAGATGCCTATCGCTGAGAGCGCGAGTGCGAGTCCGGCAAACAAAACAAACAGGCCGGTTTGATAACGCGGCGCAGCCGTGGCTCGCCCCAGCCATTCATTCATCGTCCTCACCCTGGCAATCGGTTGATTCGGATCGATCGCCGCCAGCTCGCGACGTACGGCCGCAACTAATGCCGCGGTATCGCCCTGCGCGCGAATCACCACGTTCTCGCCTGATTCAAACGTCGGCATGTACATCGCGGGAAGGGCCGGCGCTGCGAGAGAGCCATGACGAACATCGCCCACGATTCCGACGATTTCGAACGGCTGATTGCCAAAGCTCATCACCAGCCGCTTGCCGAGCGGCTCTTCATTAGGAAATGTTTGTTGCACCAGTGATTCGCTGACGATCATGACCTTGGCGCCCTGGCGCACTTCCTGCGGAGTGAAGTTGCGACCGCGAAGAATTGGTATGTGCAACGCGCGAAAGTAATCCTGATTTACCCGCCGAAAATCGTTGTCGAACGCCTGATTGGGAGCGCCCACCGTGCGACCTTCGACCGTGTAGGGCATGTCATTAGGCTGTCCACTCAACGGCAGTTCGGTGACCAGGCCGACGGTTTCCACACCAGGCAGCGCAGCAACGCGACTCTGAAATTGCTCCCAGAAACTGGATTTGGTTTCGAGCGTGCCATACTTCTTTTGCGGCAAATCTATTCGCATCGTGACGACATTGCTTGAGTCGAAACCTGGATTGACGCTTTGCAAACGGACCAGGCTTCTAATCAACAAGCCGGCGCCCACGAGCAGCATTACCGCAACCGAGGTTTCGAGAATCACCAATAGGCTGCGCGTCCGGTTGCGCTGGCCAGTTTCGCCACTGCGTCCGCCGTCCTTCAGGGTTTCACTGAGATTCATTCTCATCGTGTGCAGCGTGGGAGCCAGACCGAACAAAACTCCGGTGACTACCGAAGTCAGGAGGGTAAAGAGCAGCACCGTGAGATCGATCTTCACCTGTGCGGTTGCGGGAATGTTGTCGCCACTCAAAGCGACCAGACCTTGCACGCCCCAGATCGCGAGCAGCGTGCCGAGCGCTCCCCCAAACAGGGCGAGCATGACGCTCTCGGTAATCATCTGGCGCGCGATTCGCAGTCGACCCGCGCCCAGCGCCGTCCGCAGGGCAATCTCTCTCCGCCGCGACGCCGCATGGGCCATCAAGAGGTTCGCGACGTTCGCGCACGCAATCAACAGCACAAACCCGACGGCACCCAGGAGAATGTACAAAGTCGATCTGACGTTGCCGACGATTTGTTCCTTCAACGGAATCAGCCGCAGGTTCCACCGCGCGTTAGTGTCAGGATAGGCAGCTTCCAAACGGCGCGCGACGATGTCAGTATCGGCCTGCGCCTGAGCGAGGGACACGCCGGACTTTAACCTGCCAATCGGCCGGAGGAAGTGCGCCTTCCGCTGCTTTAAGCCGGGCTCCGTATCAAAGGGGAGCGGCACCCAGATTTGCGTAGCGGCCGGAAAGTCAAATTCGCGGGGCATCACGCCAACCACCTCAAAGCTTTTGTCATCGAGGGTAATTCTCTTATTGACGATCGCTCTGTCGGATCCAAAACGTTGTTGCCACAGAGCGTGACTGATCACCGCCACCTGATCGCTTCCGGAGTGCTCGTTTTCGAGCTGGAAGGTCCGTCCTAATTCCGGTGGGACTCCGAGCGCCTGGAAAAAATTGCCGGTCACACCGGATGCGGCCAAACGTTCAGGCTCACTAGCGCCGGTGAGATTGGCGGAGATCGGGAAAGAAGTCATCGCGGCAAACTGATCGAACGTGTGGTTTTCGTGGCGATAATCAAGATAGTCGAGTGGCGAAACGCTGGCGCGGTTGCCGCCATTTCGAATGTTGCCAAAGCTCCAAACCAAACGATCGGGCTCAGCAAAAGGCAGTGGCCGGATGAGCACGGCGTTAATCAAACTGAAGATTGCCGTGTTGGCGCCGATGCCCAGCGCCAAAGTGATCAAAGCAACCACGGTGAAGCCAGGTCGCTTCCATAAACCTCTGAGGCCATAGCGAATATCTTTAATTAATGCGTCCATGGTTTTAGGCTAGTGTCAGAACCCGGAGCGGTAGCGACCGGATCAAGTGAATCTCTGCGTCAAACGGACGGTACTTCTTTCTTTCCCTGGTCGCGTCATGATCCGGTCGCTACCGCTCCCGGTTCTGACACGGATCTATTCGTATCTCAACGCCACCATCGGATCGACTTTCGTTGCTCGCCGCGCGGGAACCAAGCAAGCGATCAGGGCCACGAGCGTAAGCAGTACCGCTGTAGCCGCAAACGTCAGAGGATCTCTCGGCTGCACTCCAAAGAGCATGCCGTTGAGAGTCTCGAGATATCTCGTCAGCACATAGGCGCCGCCGAGACCGAGGGCCACACCGATCAAAGTCAACGTCATACCCTGTCGCAAAATCATCGTCAGCATCCGGCTCCGGTTTGCGCCCAACGCCATGCGAATCCCAATCTCATGCGTGCGCCGCGACACCGAATAAGCCAGGACGCCGTAGAGTCCGATGGAAGCGAGCTGCTGCGCCAAAAGGCCGAAGAGGCTCATCAGCTTTGCGAACAATCGCTCCAGCGAAAGCGTCTCATCGGCTTGTTCGATCTGCGTCTTGATGTTGTTTAGTGGCAGGTTGGGTTCAACGTCGCGCACAGCCTGACGAATAGCTCCGACAAATGCCTTGGGATCACCGGCAGTGCGCACCTCGAACGTCATCGCGTTGATTGCCCCCGGAGTCTGCAACCAGGGCCGGTACATCGTCGCGGGGCTCTCCTCGCGCTGACTCGTATACTTCGCATCTTTGACTAAACCGACGATCTCGATCGGATCCGGCCGCGCAATATCCATGCTGAATCGCTGGCCGATGGGATTGACTCCCGGAAGATATTTTTCCGCGAAAGTCTGATTCACGATCGCGACCTTTGGCGCTTTCAAATCATCCTTCGCGTTGAACGGGCGCCCGAGCAACAACGGGATTCCCATGGTCTCCATGAAGTTTTCCCGCACCTCGTGAAAATAGACTTCTCCTGTAGAAGGCACCTTGCCGTCGGGGCCGGGCTTAGCGTTCGGTAGATCGAAAGTGCCGCTGGATGCGCTCCGCGAAAGCAAGGGCACGCGCGAGAAAGTAACTGCCCGGACTCCCGGCACAGCTTCCAGCCGGGTAAAGACTTGCCGATAGAAACTCCGGAGACGATCGTCCTTGTAACCCAGCAAGCTCGGATCGATGTTGAAGAGCAGGAGATTCTGTTCATTAAACCCGGGTTCGACTCTCTGCAAATTGATCAGCGTGCGCACCAGCAGTCCCGCGCCGATTAACAGCAGGAGTGAGAGAGAGACCTGGGCCACGATCAGTGAACGGCTCAGCAGCGAGCGGGTCGTAGCGCTGGAACCACGGCCGGTATCTTTAAGCGCGGGTGTGAGGTCGAGCCGGGTTGCCCGCAGGGCCGGAACCATCCCGAATACGATTCCCGTCAAAAGTGATAGTCCGAAAGTGAACGCCAGCACTCGCAGATCCAGACGCGGGTTGATCGAGTTCTCACGGCCGGCCCATTCACCGACACTTATGAGGCTGTCCTTAATCCACAGCGCGATTAAGATGCCGACTGATCCACCGAAGGCTGACAGCAGCACGCTCTCAGTCAGCAATTGTCGAATCAGACGCCAGCGACTCGCACCCATCGCCAGGCGTACGGCAATTTCTTTCTGGCGCGAGGACGCGCGTACCAACAGCAGGTTGGCGACATTGGCGCAGCTAATGAGCAGCACCACCGCGACGACACCCAACAGCAGGCGAAGTGGTTTGACGAAGAACTGCCGGCCAGTCATCTCGCCTCGGCTTCCGGATAAGGCTCCGAGATGAGGGTAATCTTTGGGATCAAGCTGGCTAACCGATTGTTGCCCTCTGGCTCGGCGCTGGACTGAGCGTGCCTCGCGGTGTTCGAGCGCGGATTGCTGAAAGGCGAGATCAAGCGATGCTCGCGCTTGCTCAATCGTGGCGCCCGGCTTCAAGCGGCCCATGATTCTCAGCCACCAGACACCGGCGCCCATAAACTCGGAGCGATCGCCGTTGACCTGCGTTTCCCAGCCCATGGGAATCGCCACGTCCATTGACGTACCGAGGTCCATGGCACCTTCGAAATTGGGCGGCGCAACCCCAACGATCGTGAAGGCAACGTTATTGAGATTGATTTGCTTGCCGATGATGTCGGACCTACTGCCAAATCGCTTCTGCCAATATCGATAGCTGATGACGGCCACCGGAGGAGCGGCTGAATTGTCGTCAGAGTAACTGATCATGCGGCCCAGGAAAGGGCGCACGCCGAGGACCTCGTAGTAGTTTCCCGTCACTACTTGAGAATTGGCGAAATCCGCCAATCCGTCCGCGTTGACGTTCAAACCGATCGCGCCAAACGCGACGATGTCTTCGCAGGCGCCGCGCTGCTCGCGCATCTTCACGAAAGTCTGATAGGGAAAAGACGAGCGGGTGGTCAGGTTCGTGGCCGGGTCAGTTCGATTGGTTCCGTCATGACTCCCCGGGGTGAATTGCTTGTTCGAGACCGAATTGAAGAGCACCAGACGATCCGGATCCTGAACTGCCGGCAACTTCTTCAACAACACCGCATCAACCACGCTGAACAAAGCGGTGTTTGCGCCAATGCCCAGGGCCAGTGTCAACACGGCGATCGCGGTAAACCCCGGATTCTTCCAAAGCATCTGCAAGCCGTATCGCAAGTCATGCCAAAGCGTATTCATGATCCGCTCCTTTTACCGATGCAACGGTCACCTGGAAATTCACCGATCAAAGCTCTTCAATACTCGATTACGTTCGTGCTCCTATTCGTATCTCAACGCGATCATCGGATCGACTTTCGTCGCGCGTCGCGCCGGAATGTAGCAAGCGAACAGCGCGACCAGCAGCAAACCCGCCGTTACTAACGCGAAGGTCAGGACGTCCGTCGGCGAAACACCAAACAGCAGACTCGACATGAACCGGGTGATCGCAAATGCCCCGGCGAGTCCAATCACTGCGCCAATCGCCGCCAGAAACATTCCGTTGCGGAGAACTAGTTTCAAGACATCCAGCGCCCGCGCGCCCAGGGCCATGCGAATGCCGATTTCCTGAGTGCGCTGACTGACCGCGAAAGCCATCACGCCGTAAATGCCAACTGCCGCCAACAACAAGGCAACGATCGCGAAGATGGTCATCGTCGCCGATCCGATTGAATAAACCGCGATCGAGAGGGCCCGCACTTGCTGCATCGTTTTCACATCGAAGACTGGCTGGTCCTTATCGATCGCCAGCACCTGTTGTCTGATGGGCACGGCCATCGAACCTGGATCGACGCTGGTTCGCGCGACCAGGACCATCGCGTTCCAACTGTCCTGGGTGTGCGGCAGGTAGTATTCAGGTGTGACTGGCAAATTCAGCTCGTGCTTCACGTCTTGCACGATGCCGACAATCTCCATCCACGGCGCCTTATCCAGGGGACCGTAGAATCTGATTCTCTTTCCCAGCGCATCACCGGCGGGCCAGTACTTTCGCGCGAGCGTTTCGTTCACGATGACGACCGGTAACGCTCCTGCTTTGTCCTGATCGTTAAATCCGCGACCCTTCAGGATCGAGATCCCCATCGTTTGAAAATAGTCGGGAGTGCAGACGCGATAACGCCCCTCGTTCTCCTCTCCGGCTTTCGGTTCGGGAGAGCCCTCGATCAGAAAAACATCAGAACTGTTCGACCCACCTAACGGGATGTAATTGACGGCAGCGGCAGACTGAACTCCCGGCAGAGTCTTTACGCGTTGGACCAGGTCAGCGTAAAAGCCGGCTCGCTGTGATTCCTCTTTATACTTTGCCATTGGTAGATTGAGATTCGCCGTCACCACGCCTTCCGGATTGAAACCTGGGTTCGATTTCAGGAGCGCGGCAAAACTGCGGATAAATAATCCCGCGCTGATAAGCAGCATCAGCGATAAAGCAATCTCAGAAACGACCAGTAGACTTCGCAGACGATGCGAACCGGATCCCCCTTGCCGTCCACCTTCCTTCAAAGCATCGTTTACGTTTGGTTTGGATACCTGCCAGGCAGGCGCCAAACCGAACACGAAACCGCTCAACAACGAGATTCCCAGCGTGAACGCCAGTACTTGATAGTTGATCGTGAAATTCTTCCAGCCGTCGGCATACTTCGCAGCATCTCCGGGATTCGCCGCGCGCAACAGATCAATTCCCCAGAGCGCAACGACCACTCCGGCGGCGCCGCCTAACAGCGCGATAATCACGCACTCGACCAGTAGTTGGCGCACGATGCGCCAGCGGCTGGCGCCGAGCGCGGCTCGCAAGGCGATCTCTTTTTGTCGCCCGCCCG
>Ga0134121_10004614_pt1 | contig 11257 bp, 10 predicted proteins | sample KB301_FD_96463 | JGI IMG/M metagenome (GOLD analysis project Ga0134121, IMG submission 96463) | Terrestrial soil microbial communities without Nitrogen fertilizer from Kellogg Biological Station, Michigan, USA - KB3-0-1 | ecosystem: Environmental > Terrestrial > Soil > Unclassified ...
ACGGCGAGCGCGGCGCTTGGCCTCGCCGCCTTGCGCGCGGGCTGGCGCAGCATGCGATAGGCTGCGCGCCGACGTGAATCCCATCCATCCTGCGCTCGCGCGCCTCGCGCGCGCGGCCGAGCACCAGGACTTCGCCGAGCTCGAGGAGACGCTGCACGTCGCGCTGCGCAAGCCGACGTGGCTGCGCCCCGAGCATCGCATCGGCGACCCGAGAGGCTACATGCGGCACCTCCTGTACATCGATCCGAAGGACGCGTTCGTCATCACCGCCATCACCTGGCTGCCCGGGCAGGTGAGCGCCGTGCACGGGCACCACGTCTGGTGCCTGTACGGCGTCGCCGAAGGCGAGCTCACCGAGGACCAGTTCAACGAGGACCTGACGCTCGCCAGCACGCGCCTCTACGGGGCCGGCGAGCTCGCCGAGGGCGACCTCGAGCAAAAGGCGATCCATCGCGTCGCGAACCGCGGCCGCTCGCGCGTCGTCTCGCTCCATCTCTACGGCATCGCGGCCGACCACCTCACGACCGGCATCAACCGCGTCTACCGCGTCTAGATCGCCATCACGCGGGCGAGCTCGAGCAGCGACGCGTCCGCCGGCCGCATCTTGCCCGCGATCTCCGCGAGCGGCGTGACGGCAATGTCGCTCTTGATGATGCCGACCAGCACGCCGTGCTTGCCTTGCGCCAGCGTCTCGACCGCGGCGGCGCCGAGGCGCGTGGCAAGCACGCGGTCCGCCGCGCTCGGGATGCCGCCGCGCACGACGTGGCCGAGGCGCGTCACCCGCAGGTCGAAGCCGATCGACTTGCGGTGCGCGCCGTAGTACTCCATCAGCTCGTGCACGCCGCATTTTGCGCCTTCGGCGATCACCGCGAGCGCATGCGTCTTGCCGCGCTGGTACGCGGCGCGCAGCCGCTCGGCGACATCCGCGGGCTCGAGCTCGCGCTCGGGCAGCGCGATGACCTCGGCGCCACCGGCGATGCCTGACATGAGCGCGATGTAGCCGCAGTTACGGCCCATGGTCTCGACCGCGAACGCACGCTTGTGCGAGGACGCCGTGGTGCGCAGCCGGTCGATCGCTTCCAGCGTGATGTTGATCGCCGTGTCGCAGCCGATGCTGACGTCGTTGCCGTAGAGATCGTTGTCGATCGTCGACGGCACGCCGATCACCGGGAAACCTTCGCGCGCGAGGCTCGCCGAGCCCGACTGCGAGCCGTTGCCGCCGATCACGACCAGCGCTTCGATGTTGCGCGCCCGCAGGTGGGCGAGCGCCTTCGCCCGGCCCGCGGGCTCGGTGAATTCGGGGCAGCGCGCGCTGCCGAGCACCGTGCCGCCCGACTGGATGATGCCGCCGACGTTGCGGGCGAGCATCTGCTCGAACGAATTGTCGAGCAGCCCCTGGTAGCCGTTGCGGATGGCGTACATCTCCCAGCCGCGGGCGAGGCCGCCGCGCGTCACGGCACGCACCGCAGCGTTCATGCCGGGCGCGTCGCCCCCGGAAGTGAGGACCGCGACCCGCTTCATCGCGCTCGCTTCTCCAGGTTCTTGTAGAGCATCTCGACGAATTTGTCCGGCTTGAGAAACCCCTTGCCCCAGACGGCGTCGAATTCAGCCGTCGGCTTCGACGCCTGGACCTGTTCCAGCGTGCGCTTCGCCCGCATCTGCTCGCGGATCCGGCCGGAGATCGTCGCCAGCATGTCGCGATAGGCCTGGAGATCGGCGCGGTTGGCGAGCGGCCCGTGGCCCGGAATGATGCGCGTGCGCTCGCCCACTTCTTTCAGCGTGCGATCGACGGCGGCGACGACGCCCTCCACCGTGCCGCCGCTCGAGGTATCGATGAACGGATAGAGCCGGTTGAACATGACATCGCCCATGTGCACGACGTCGCTTTTCCGGAAATGGACGATGGCGTCGCCGTCGGTGTGCGCTCGGGGCGCGTGCTGCGCAAAGATCTCGTCCCCGTTCAGGTGAAACGTCACGTCGCTCGTGAACGTCACCACGGGCAGCGCAACGCGCGGATCGGGCTGGGTCTTCATGCCGAGGAACTCGATGAAGTTTTCGACCGACATGCGCTTCCTTACGTTCTCGTGCGCGACGATCAGCGCGCCGGCCTTGCCCAGGCTCTCGTTGCCGCCGGTGTGGTCGAAATGCCAGTGGGTGTTGAGGATGAACTTCACCGGCTTCGCGCTGATCCTGGCGATGGCCGCCTCGATCTTCGGCGTAAGCGGCGCGAACTGGTCGTCGACCAGGAACACGGCATCCTCGCCCGCGGAGAGGCCGAGGTTGCCGCCGGCGCCGACCAGCATGTAGACCGAGTCGGACAGCTTCTCCGTGCGGATCTCGACCTTGGAAAAGTCCTGCTGCGCGAACGCAGGTAGCGCAAAGAGCGACAGCACGAATGCCAAGCGTGTCATCGAACCTCCGTGGAGCGGTCGATTCTAAGCGGTGGATGGTGAAGTCATTGAAGGCGCTGCGCGAGCAGGCCCGAGCCTGCCAGGACTGCCCGCTCTGGGCGAACGCGACGCAGACCGTGTTCGGCGCGGGCGACCCGCATGCGCGCGTCATGCTGGTCGGCGAGCAGCCCGGGGACGAGGAAGACAAGAAGGGCCTGCCCTTTGTCGGCCCCGCGGGACGGCTGCTCGACAAGGCGCTCGAGTCGGCGGGCGTCGATCGCGCGCACCTCTACGTCACGAATGCGGTGAAGCACTTCAAGTGGCAGCGGCGCGGCAAGCGGCGTCTGCACAAGACGCCGGCGCAGCGCGAAGTCGATGCCTGCCATCAGTGGCTCGAGCGGGAAATCGCGACCGTAAGACCGCAGGTCATCGTCGCGTTGGGCTCGACCGCGGCGAAGGCGGTGATCTGCAGGGATTTCAAGGTCTCGATCCAGCGCGGCCGGTTCGTCGAGAGCCCGCTCGCGCCCTATGTGTTCGCCACGCTGCATCCCTCTGCGCTTCTGCGCCAGCAGGATGAGGAAGAAAAGGAGCTCGCCTTCAGGCAATTCGTGGGCGATCTGTCGCTCATCAAGAAAGCGTTGGCGGGCTAGGCGGCGCCCCATAGCATCGCCGCGCCGCGCACGCCGCTCGCGTCGCCGTGCTTCGCGCGCACGACCGCGGTGCTGATCGTCTGCGCGTACACGTAGCGGGGCAGGAGGCGCGGCAGCGTCGTGTACAGCCGCTCGATGTTCGAAAGCCCGCCGCCGAGCACGATCACGTCGGGGTCGAGGAAGTTGATGACCATCGAGAGCGCGCGTGCCAGGCGGTCCTCGTGCACCTCATTCGCGGGCTCTTCGCCGCGCGCGGCGACTTCGCGCTGCAGCGCCGGACCGGAGACGAACTGCTCTATGCAGCCCTGCCGGCCGCAATTGCACGGCGGCCCGGGGTGCTCTTCCGGCCTCATCCACGGCAGCGGCGTGTGGCCCCACTCGCCGCCGATCGCGTTATGCCCCTGCAGCACCCTGCCGTCGACGACGATGCCGCCGCCCGCCCCGGTGCCGAGGATCGCGCCGAACACCACCGGCGCGCCACGCGCCGCGCCATCGGTCGCTTCCGACAACGCGAAGCAGTTCGCGTCGTTGGCAAAGCGCGTTTCGCGCTCGAGCCTTTCCTGCAGGTCGTGCGGCAGCCGGCGGCCGTTGAAGGGCGTGTTGTAGGCATTGAACACGCGCCCGCTCTGCGGCGAGACGCCGCCGGGCATGCCGATGCCGACGCTGCAGCGCACGCCCGCTTCGCGCTCCGCGTCCAGGATCACGCGCGCGAGCTCCTCGAGCGCCGAGTCGTAGCCGGTGTGCGGCGTCGGCACGCGTCGCCGGACATGCTCCCTGCCTGCCTCGTCGAAGACCGCGACCTCGATCTTCGTCCCGCCCAAGTCAACCCCCATCCGCAAGTGCTTTGATTCCTTTCGAGGCCAGATCAGAATTCGAGGGTCGGGGCACTAACGTGCTGGTGCCCGGGCGCCGGGCGGCGGAAAGACCCAGAAGAACTCCCCGGTGCGGCCGCCTTCGCGCGCTGCGCGCTGGGTAACGTGCTCGACTTCGGACTGCAGCTCGCGCTCCGACCACCCCAGGCAGGAGCGCATTTTGAGCGTCGCCGGGTCATAGTCGAGGCAGTAGTGCGCCGGCGCTCGCACCATCAGCGCCGAGGGCAGCACGACGCAGTGATAGACGCGCAGGGCGCAAGGGAGGCTGCGCGCGCGCTCGAAGGTCCGCCGGAAGCTCTGCGGCGTGTCGCCGGGCAATCCCAGGATGATCTCCACCGCCACGTAGGCGACCTCGCGCAGCTCGGCGAGCGTCGACTCGAAGCGTGCCTCGTCGTAGGAACGATCGACGTGGCTGAGGACCTGGTTGTCGAAGGACTGCAGGCCAAGGCCGACCATCGGCTCGTGGATGGAAGCGAGGAAATCGATATGCTCGCGGCGCACCTTGGCAGGGTAGATCTCGCAAATGAATGAGCGCCGGCTGAAGAAACCCGTGCGCTCGGCCGCGGCGCGCAGGTTGTGGAATGCGTGCTGGTTCAGGTTGAGGCCCGCATCCACCTCCAGGGCGCCCGCCACCTGGTGGCGCGCCATGCCCTCGAACTCGCGGCACAGCGCATCCGCCTCGCGCACGCGCTTGGGCGACTCGAGAGTGCCCCATTCGCAGAACGAGCAGGTGAACGGGCAGCCACGGTATGTCTGCAGCACGCCCAGGCCGCCTTTGGGGGCAAGGTCCATCGCGTAAGGAGAAGGCAGCTCGTTCAGGTCGCCCAGTGGGCGAGCGGCGGTCTCGATCCAGCCACTTTCCGCAGGCAAGGCCAGCCCGGCGAGCATCATCAGCGCAGCGCTGCTGCGCTCACGCAGAGCGACGATCTCGCGAAACGCATGCTCGCCTTCGTTGATCACGAGCGCATCGATCCAGCGACCGGCGGCGCGATACGGCGGCAGACTTGTCATGCTGGGGCGGGCGGACGGGCCGCCGAATACGATCAGCCTGCCAGGGTCATCTTCCTTCAGCCGGCGCGCGACTTCGACGAAGTACGGGAACGACCAGAGATACGCGGAAACGCCGACCACGTCGGGATCGAACGCCACGACTTCCTGCACCAGCGCCTCGACAGAACCCCCGGCAAGGTCCCAGGTACGCAGCTCGAGCCCCTCGAGCGACGCGGCCCGCAGCATCGCCTCGACCATGCGCATGCCGTGGTTGGAGATGAACTGCGGCATGGCGCGGTCGCGATCCGGGTAGCGCGCCAGCAGGGCGACGCGCCGGCCGCGCCTGCGCGGCCCGTGCGTGGTGCGCAGCAGTTTTACCGGCGCCGCGGGAAGAACCACCAATAGTCTCCAGCCTTGCCGCCCGCGGCGCGGGCCGCCTCGGTGATCCAGGCGCGCATCTCGCGAAGCTCGTTCTCGCTCCAGCCGAGGCACGAGGTCATGCGCAGGCTCAGCGGATCGTAACGGACCTGCCATTCTGGACGGCTGCGCGTCATCAGAGCATCCGGCAGCACGAGGCAGCCGTAAGCGCGCACGTTGACCGGCATCGAGCGCGCCGTCTCGAGCGTGCGCCGGAATCCGTCGGGCGAGTCGCCGGGCAGGCCGAAGATCACCTGCAGCTCGGTGTGCGCCACGTCGCAGACCTGCCGCACGATGGTTTCGAGCCGGCGCTCATCGAACGGCCGCTCCAGGCCTTTCAAGACCTGCGGATCCGTCGACTGCAGGCCGATGCCGAGATAGCCCGTGCGCACGGATTTGAGGAACTCCAGATGCTCCTCGCGCAGCATCGACGGATAGATCTCGCCCCAGAAGGCGGCCGACTTGAGGAAGCCGACGCGCGCCTCGGCCTCGCGCAGGTTGCGGAACGCGCGCGGATTGAGATTGAGCCCGGCATCCACCAGGAACACCGCGGCGGCGCGATGGCGCGCATAGGCCTCCAGCTCCCGCGCGATGTAATCGGCGGAGAACACCGCCTTGGACTTGTTGCTTGCGCCCCATTCGCAGAACGTGCAGGAGAACGGGCAGCCCCGGTAGGTCTCCAGATAGGCCACGCGGCCCGGCTGCATCACGCCGGTCTGATAGGGCGAGGCGATCGTGTCCAGGTCCGCCAGCGCCGCGCGCGGCGCTGTGCGCCACCATCCCGCCGCCGCCGGCAAGTCGAGCCCACTCACCGACTCGAGCGCGGCGCGCGAGAACTCCGGAAGGCGCGCGATCTCGCGAAACACCTCCTCGCCCTCCGTGCTGACGACCGCGTCGAGGTAGCGGCGCGCCGGGGCATACGGCGCGAGATCGAACAGCGCAGGGCGCGCCGAGGGGCCGCCGAACACGATCGGCCGGCCCGGGCGCCGTTGCTTGAGGCGGCGCGCCACCTCGACCAGGCAGGGCGTCGACCAGACATAGATCGACATGCCGATGAGGTCCGGGTCGAAGCGCTCGATCTGCTCGACGTACCCGTCGACGTCCGGCCGCTCGGCGTCGATCAGCGCGACCTGCGCGCCTTTCAGCGCCGGATCGGCGAGGAGAGCGGCGAGGATGCGGCGCACGCCATAACTTGGCAGCTCCATGTCGCCGTGCTCGTTGGCATCGGCGGCGGGCGTCATGCAGACGAGGGCGATGCGCCGCGCGCTCACGGCGCCGCCTTGTCGAAGCGAAGGTAAAGGTATTGGAGATGGCCGTTCACGTGCAGCCACTCGAGCATCAGCGCGGCGTTCGCGACGATGTCGCCCGGGTCGTGCCGCGCGCGCCGCGAGGGGGTTGTAAAGCGATGGCTGGGAAGCGTATTCGCCGTCGCGTCGCACCACTGCGTGCAGTGCAATCCTGCGGCGGCCGCGAGCGCTCGATGGTCGGCGTCATGGCTCCACAGATCCGGCCACGGGCCGAAGCCGGCGTCGATGGATGCCGCGACGTGAAACGCGGGCGTTTCCAGCTCGCGCGCGGCGGGCGAAGCGACGATGTCGGAGGCGACCAGTACCCCGCCGGGGCGCAGCACCCGCGCTGCCTCGGCGAAGAAGGCGCGGCGCGAGGCAAAGTGGAACATCGCCTCGATGCACAGCAGCCGATCGAAGCTGGCGGCAGCAAACGGCAGGCAGCAGGCGTCGCCCTCCTCCCAGGAAAGCCGGTTGCCGTGCGCCGCCTCGATGCCGCGGCACAGCTCGATCTGGCGAGCATCGATGTTCAGGCCGGCAAGCGCCATGCCGCTCATGCGCAGGTTGATCGTCTGCAGCGTTCCGCCGAGCCCGCAGCCGACGTCGAGCACGCTCTGCCCGGGGTGCAGATCGGCCATCTCCAGAAGCAGATCATCGAGCCTCGCTTGCGCGCGGCCGAACTCCGCGCGCTCGCCGCCCGCGGCCTGCGGGCGGTCCCAATGGCCCAGATGCACCGAGCGTCCGGTCTGACCGCGGCGAAAGCCCTCGAGCAATGGCTCGAGGTACGACGGCAGGCGCGGGGGCACTCTCATCCCCAGCAATAGGTCGCCGCGCGCGCGCGGGACCGCGCCATGAAGCTGCAGGCCGTCCAGCGTTTGCGCGCCCCTTGCACCGGCGTCAGACGATGCAGATAGCGTCCGGAATCGAGCACGATCAGCGTGCCCGGCGCCAGGCGAAAACTGACCGATTCGAGCAGGCTGACGTCGGGGCGCTCCTTGACGCTGTCATCGCTCAGCATGCGCGCGTCCTGCGGCTCGACGCACAGATCGAACACCTCGAGCGCGCCGCCCGCCTCAGGCTGCGCCAGCACGAGCACGAAGGACATCATGTTGAGCTCGACCAGCGTGCGCAGGTGGCGATAGGACTCTCGCAGGCGCTGCTCATTGTCGAAATGCGCCGGCAGGTAACCGCTCTCGGCGTGGGCGCGCAGGGTCGTGAACATGTACTGCGTGCCCGGCGCCGGGCCGGGTGCGGCGACGAAGGGCCGCCCGCAGTCGAGGCGGGCGAGCAGCTCGCCAACGTGCCTGGCGATGCCGAGGCCGGGCGGAAAGAGCTTCTCCAGCTGCGTGTGAAAGCGGGCTGCCTCGTCGAAGTATCCCGGGAGGCGCGGATCGGCCAGGTTCAGGTTGCGGCCAAAGAACCACGAGCGAAACTTCGCCGGAAACCAGGTTTGCAGGAAGTCCGGCTCGTGGCGCTCAAGGCGCGCAACCACCGCCTCGAGCAGCGCCGGCGGATAGACGCGATGAACGATGATCGCCTGCAGCTCCCCGGCACGCAGCTGCTCGAACGCCGTGACGTGCGCATCCGCCTCGGCCGCGTCAAGCTCGATGGTGCGCAGGAACCCCGCGAGAGCCTGCGCTGCGCCGGCACACATGCCGGGTCGCCAGCTCACCGTGCGGCGCGCGGGGACTGAGCCGCTAGATGGCCGCGAGCTCAAGGCAGCCTGCGCGCGATTGAGTCGTGCACGACTCGGACGGCGAGCCGGGTGTTGTCAGATTCTGCGGAGCAAGCGCAGCCATTCAATGAGCCGAACCCGCCAGTAAAGGTCGAAGAGTAATTCTGGCGCCCAGGCGCATTCAATGGATTAGGCGCCGGATCCACCCCAGCCTCATATCAAGCCGAGCTGACGGAGCTCCGACTTGCCGTAGGCGTAGAAGATGGGCGCAGCCATGAGGCCTTGCAGACCGAACGCCGCCTCGAAAGCGATCATCGCGCAGAGGATCTCCCAGGCCGAGGCCTTGATCTCACCGCCGACGATGCGCGCGTTCAGGAAGTACTCGAGCTTGTGGATGATGATGAGGAAGGCGAGCGAGCCGAGGGCGACCACGAAGGAAACCGAAAGGCTCACCACGACGATCACGGTGTTCGAGATCAGGTTGCCGACCACGGGCAGGAGGCCGCAGAAGAACGTGACGGCGACGAGCGCCTTCGCGAACGGCAGGTGCACCCCAAGCATCGGCAGGACGCCGATCAGATAGATGCTCGTCAGCACCGTATTGACCGCCGAGATCTTGACCTGGGCGAACACCACCCCGCGGAACGCGTCGGCGAGCGTGCGCACGCGCTCACCGGCCTCGCGCAGCAGCAGGCTCTTTTCTCCGCCGCCCTTCGCCTCGCGGAAGCAGATGATCGCGCCGATGATCATGCCGATCAGGATGTGCACCAGGCCGATGCCCATCACGCGGCCCGCGTGCTGCAGGTCCGCGGCGTGGCTGCGCAGCCACTCGACGATGACCGCGCTGAGCGAATCGGCGTCGGGCGGCAGGTAGTCGCTGATCCACTTGGGCAGCGAAACACGCGAGCTCTGCAGGATGTCCGCCATGCGGCCAAGCAGCGCCGCCGGGCTCGCGCCTTCGCTGCGCAGGAGCGCGGAGGCGCCGAAGCCGATCGCCACCAGGGCGCCAATCACGAGCGTGGCGATCAAGCCCACGCTCATCATGCGGGCGCGCGTGGCGCCGCCGCCCATGAAGGCGATCCGCGGCGAAAGCGTATGGACCAGTTCGTGCACCAGCAGCCCGCCGAGCAGAGCGCCGATCAGGCCGAGCTGCAGGCAGAGGAACAGGCCGACGAGCACCGCGGCGATCGCGGCATAGCGGGCCTGGCGGGGGGCGAGGTTCGCGGGCAAGCCGCCATGATCGCCTAGCCGCGCTGTTCGAGCCAATCGGCCAGCCAGGCGCGGGCTGCGGCCGGGTTGGGTACCCGCCAGCGCGCGACCGTGGCGCCGGGCCCGACCTTGATCGCATGTCCGCTCATCCGGTCGACCACGCGAAAGCCGTGCTCGTCGGTCAGGTCATCGCCGAGGAACACCGGCACGCGGCCGGCGAACGGCTTTTCGCGCATGAACGCCTCGATCGCGCGGCCCTTGTCATGGCCGCTCGGTTTCAGCTCCGCCACCATCTTGCCACGCTGCACTTCCACGTCCTCTCCGGCCGCGCGCGCCGCCTCCCGCACCACCGCGTGGGCCGCGCCCGCGAGGTGCGGCGCGAGCCGGTAGTGGAGCGCCATGCTGTACCCCTTGTCCTCGAAGACGAGGCCGGAGTGGCTCTCGGCAAAGCCGCGGATGCGCTCCGCGGCGCGCTCGAGCACCTCGGTGGAGAAAGACGGCCGGTGGATTCGCCCGCGCGCGTCGCGCCGCTCGACGCCGTGCTGGCCGGCGGCCGGCAGGCGCATCGGCGAGAAGAGCTGGTCGATCATCTTGAGGGAGCGCCCGCTGACCAGGGCGAGCGCGCCGCCGGCCTTGTCGTAGAGCGCCGCCACCAGGCGGCAATCGGCTCTTGCGGTGTGAACTGCCTTTGGGGTCGCCGCGATCTCGAGCAGCGTCCCGTCGATATCTAGGAAGAAAGCCCAGCCGCGCTGAAACGGAGGCATTTCTCCTAGGCGGCGCCCGCAGTTCGTCGCGCCGCCCGCGTACGCGAGAGCACGCGTCGGCGATGCCGCATGCGCGCGGCGTCGATCAGCATGCGCCCTGCCCAGCGGAAGACGTTGAACTCCTGCACCAGGTTTCTCATGCTGCGCATTCTCGCGCGCTGCTCCTCGGGCGACATGGTCAGCGCCAGGTGCAGCGCGGCTGCGCTCTGTTCGAAGTCATAGGGGTTGACGATCAGCGCCTCGGCAAGCTCGCGCGCGGCTCCCGTGAACTGGGAAAGGATCAGCACGCCCTGCTCGTCGTCGCGCGCGGCGACGAACTCCTTCGCCACGAGGTTCATGCCGTCGTGCAGGCTCGAGACGATGCAGACCTCGGCGGCGCGATAGAGCTCGTAGACCTGCGCCGCGTCGTGGTGCTCGATCTTGAGGATGATCGGCTGGTAGCCCCCCTTGCCGAAGCGCTCGTTGATGCGCGCCGCGAGCGTGCGCACCCGCGCGTCGAGGTTCTGGTACTCGTCGATCGAGCTCCTCGACGGCGCGGCGACCTGGACGAAGGCGAACTTGCCGATCCAGCGCGGCTCGAGCTCGAGCAGCCGCTCGACCGCGCTGAAGCGCTCGAGGATCCCTTTCGTGTAGTCCAGGCGATCGACGCCCACGCCGAGCTTCACCTCCGCACCGAGCCCCAGGCGCTCGCGCACCCGCGCGCGACACTCCGCGACCGGCGCCTGCACCTGCAGCGCCGCGGGCGGCCATTCGATCGAGATCGGATAGCGCCGCACTTCCGTCAGGTCGCCGCCGTAGGAGATGGAGAACGTCTCGCGATCCACCCTCGCTTCGAGGAAGCGGTCCGCCGTGTCGAAGAAGTTGTTGCAGTGGAACTGCGTGTGGAAGCCGAGGATCGACGAGCCGAGCAGGCCATCGAGCACCTCCTCGCGCCACGGCAGGATGCCGAACGCCTCCGGGTTGGGCCACGGGATGTGCCAGAACGTGATGATGGTGGCGCGCGG
>Ga0134121_10004615_pt1 | contig 11257 bp, 6 predicted proteins | sample KB301_FD_96463 | JGI IMG/M metagenome (GOLD analysis project Ga0134121, IMG submission 96463) | Terrestrial soil microbial communities without Nitrogen fertilizer from Kellogg Biological Station, Michigan, USA - KB3-0-1 | ecosystem: Environmental > Terrestrial > Soil > Unclassified ...
ATGGCTTTATCGTGGCGGGGTTCAGCAATTCCAATGACGGTGATGTCACATGCAATCATGGATTTGAAGATTTTTGGGTGGTGAAACTCACGTCAGATGTGAGCCCGGTGAGTAGATACTATCGCGGGGTGGATGGTGACGGCTATGGAGATCCAATGAATACAATCGATACCGCTGCCTGTACAACTCCGGTCGGCTATCTGACTGACAACAGCGATTGTAATGATGCAAATGCTGCTATCAATCCTGCCGCCACCGAAATTTGCAATGGACTGGATGATAATTGCAATGCAATACTTGATGAGGGCTTTCCCACCCTTGACTATTATGCTGATGCAGATGGTGATGGTTTTGGAAATGCAACCAGCACCGTAAATTCCTGTGTTCCTCCGATTGGATTTGTTGCTGACAGCACCGATTGCGATGACACGAATCCAAACGTGAACCCGGGTGTGCTCGAGGTTTCAAACAACGGCATTGATGACAACTGTAATGGAGTGACCGATGAATTTGGAGTTGGCATTGATAAAATTGAAAATAGTTCTTCTCTCATCATCTTCCCTAACCCTGCTATCGATCAAATGACTCTTCAACTTCAATTAGAAACTCCTGCTACGTTCGATGTCTCACTCACAGTCATCAACGTATTCGGAGAAACGGTGTTTGCCACAGGATCCGGCGGAGAAAAAACTATGGCTTGCATCAATGGCACATGGCGTGAAGAAATTTCTCTCGATAAAAAATTTACGGGCGGAATGTATTTTGTAAAACTCAGCACTGAGAGATATCAGTGGTCCGCGCGGGTGATGGTGATAAAATAATGAGATCGTTAGACCTTCCTTCTGTAATAATAAGTCCTTCCTTTTGATGTTTGTATGCAATTAAATGAGAGCACTTTCAATAATAATTCTACCGGCACTTTTCCTGCTTTCATGTAAAAATGATTCACCTCATGAATTATTAAATGTTGGAGATTGCAATGAAGTCTATAAAGAATATGGAAAATTTGATTCAACTAAGTATGAGCGATTAGATATTTCAAAAACTGATTTTTGTTTAGGAAATTCAGACGCAATAAAAGACTCGGGATTAATTTATCCTGACTACACCTATCGTTACACCTCCATTTGCACCATTCTCGACATGGAACAGAGAGGGGTGCATCTTGTTCCTGTCGATAGCTTTTATAAAAACAAATCGTTTTCATACAAGCAGGGATATCAATTTACTTGTGAGATGCTTTTGAAAAGAAAGTTCGGCAACCTCTATTTCGATGAACTTTCTAAGACTTGTTCTGATTGTCCTGAATGTATTGATCCCGGAAGATTTAACGGTGAATTAAATAAAATTGCATTAAAGGTTGAGAGGGAACAATATCATTGGTTGGTTACAATTGACTCTGCAAAGTGGATGTGGAAAAATTATTCAAGGAATCTGCTCTGTACTTTTCGGGAAGACACATTTAAGTTTGAGGATCTCTACAAGGGGAAAGAATTTTACACTTTAGATGAAAAAGAAAAATTGATATACACTTCAGTTATTTTCCACCTGGAAACTTTCAATCATCCAAACTTTCACAAGGAAAAGGACTACAGTACTTGCAGTTTAGTCCTCCTGAATTATTAATACCGTCGTCTGTTTTTGTTCACAAATGACTGAAGCGAGAAGACTGCATCTGCCTTTGAAATATCAAAGCCGTTAGTACCTTAGTCACCATTGAAAAGCAACCGGCAATTTTTTGTTTACGTCATCATCACTGCCATCACTGCATGGTTCAGCGTTGGCTTCTACCAGGTTGATGAACACTTTCAAATCTTAGAACCCGGCGCATGGAAATCAGGATGGATTTCCCAACAAGATCTCCCGTGGGAATTTTTTAGTGCCATGCGTTCAAGTGTGGAACCCACCATCATTTTCCTCCTCATCAAAGGTCTCAGCATTTTGAAAACAGAAAATCCGTTTACAGTTACTCTATTGTTCCGGTTGATTTCAGCTGCTCTGAGTATTATATGTTTCACCTTATGGAGAAATCATGTAAAGCGTTCGGCAGATTCTTCAGCACTGTTAATATGGTATGATGCCGCGTTGCTTCTCTGGTTTATTCCTTACATGTCAGTTAGATTCTCGCTTGAAATCTGGGGCGGATGTCTGTTTTTTATTTCTCTCGCCCTGGTTTACGGAAAGAATGAATCGGCGTCACGAAATTTCTTAATCGCGGGATGTGTGGCTGCGCTGGCCTTTTTCATCAGGTTTCAAACCGGATTGCTGATCGCAGGTTTTCTATTCTTTAAAGTTCTTCACCTCAAAAAAAATTTCCGAAACCTTTTATGGTATGGTGCGGGATTTATTTTGGCAACTGCAGTGAATGTTTTCCTCGATCATTGGTTTTATCAGAAGTGGTGTTTCACCCCATGGAATTATTTTCTTGAGAACATTATTCATAAACATGCAGCAGAATTCGGGCACGAGCCCTTCTACGACTACTTCTTCAAGGTTTTTAAAAATGCATTCCCATTGCAGGGGATACTCATTATTGCCACATTTTTTATTTACCTGGTAAGAAAGTTCAGAGATGAAGTTTCAATGGGAGTTTTGTTCTTTCTCATTGGGCACTTAATTATCGGCCACAAGGAAATGCGATTTATTTTCCCACTGATTTTTATTCTGCCCTTTGTTTTTGCTCACTCGATGCATTGGGTCAGTCAATTTAATTTCACAAAAACAATTTTTTACAGAGTGCTGATGATACTCACGGTAGTGATCAACCTGATCATGCTTGTAGCAGTAACGGTGAGACCATCCGATTCACAGGTGTCTATGCAAAGAGCTTTGTATAATCTGATTGGACACCGGCCTGCTGCAGTTTTCTATGAAGGTGAAAATCCATTTTCAAGAGTAGGATTGACAATGAATTTTTATAAAAACCGGAACATGAAGCTGCTTCCGGTGGATTCTCTTTCACAATATGCTGAACAAACCTCTGAAAAGATTTTGCTCGTCACGAACAGTTCATCTGTACCTGAAAAGTACCCGGGAAATTTTCGCTGTGTGTACCAGGATATTCCTCAATGGATATTGAAACTGAATTATCACGATTGGGTTTCTAAAATCAAAATCATAAGAGTGTATGAAAAGCAACAGTGAATTTTCCATTCTCACTTCTTCTTTCGTTCTTTGGCAGAAGAAATGAAAAACGTTTTACCAAAGATTCTTTTTGCAACTGTTTTTTCCGGTGCGGTCATTTCATTTTGCGCCGCTCAGCCCACCGCAAGTTTCTCGATTAATTATTCGAATCCGGTTTGCAATCCTTCCGCTGTTTCATTCACGAACACTTCATTTGGAAATACTCCCCTCACCTACCAATGGTTTTTCGGAACAGATACTATTCCTGATACTTCCGCAAATCCTTCTCACTTGATTTCTGTGTGCGGTTCATTTACAGTTGCTCTGATTGCAACAGATACTTCGCTGCTATCGGATACTATTGAACAAACAGTTCTTATCAACTGCACACCTCAAGCTGCATTCACTTTTACGATGAATTCTGTTTGTGATTCATCAACTGTTCAATTTACCGATGCAAGCAATTCGCAGGATACCATTGCCACATGGCAATGGTTGTTTGGTGACGCGGCTTCCGGAGAGAATGATTCTTCTTTGCTTCAAAATCCTTTTCATTTTTATGCTGTTCCCGGAGTTTACTTCGCTACATTGACTGTTACAACCGTGAACGGCTGTACCGGTTCTTTCAGTGATTCGATCATCATTCACTTTCTGCCATCAATAGAATTTACTTTTTCGGATGATACCGTTTGCTTCAATGACACGGTGAATTTTTCCGGAAGCTCTGAATCACTGGATTCGATCATTGACTGGCAATATACGTTTGATGATACGGCGAGCGGCGCGAACAATATTGTGCATTCCCAAAATGCTTCTCATGTTTTTTTAACACCTGGAAATTATCTGGTAACGCTTCATGTGACTACAATTTCTGGCTGCGGAAATGAGGCCATTCAATTGATTTCTGTAAAACCATTTCCCTTTGTTGATGCCGGTGCCGACCAAAACATTTGCAAGAATGATTCGGTGCACTTGCAGGCAAGCGGGGGAATCTCGTACACATGGATGCCGGTTGAATCACTCACTACTGATTCAATTTCTAATCCTGTGGCATTTCCTTCTTCCAATACAAAATATTTCGTGACTGCCATTGACAGCTTCGGATGCAAAGCCACTGACTCCATTACCGTGCTGGTTCATTCGATTTCTGTGGATGCAGGAAATGATACTACCATTTGCAATGGTATTTCAACAACACTTCATGCAACCGGCGGAGTTTATTTTCACTGGCAGCCTGCTGCTTCGCTTTCTGATTCGGCAATCTCTGATCCGATTGCATTTCCTTCTTCCACCACAAAATATTTTGTGACCGGTACTGACAGCTTCGGATGCAAAGCGACTGATTCTGTAACCGTCTTCGTTTATTCGATTGCTGTTGATGCAGGAAATGATACGGCGATTTGCAACGGTGCTTCCGCGACACTTCATGTAACGGGAGGAATTTCATTTCAGTGGCAGCCCTCATCGTCACTCAGCAATGACACGATTGCAAATCCAATTGCTTCGCCTCAGCAAACAACAGTTTACACAGTAACTATAGTCACCATTTTTGGTTGCGAAGGAAAAGATTCAGTTGCAGTTGTTGTGTATCCAACAACGCAGGTTTCCATCACCGGCCTTAACTCATCTTACTGCACCGATCATGGTGTTGTTACGATGGAAGGAAACCCGGAGGGGGGAATTTTTTCAGGAAGCGGTGTGAGCGGAAATCAATTCAACCCTTCTTCATTGGCACCGGATAGCTCTTATGATGTTTTTTACATCTATCCCGATTCATTCGGATGTACAACCACAGATACTGAAACCGTTTCTATCCATTCACTTCCCTTCGTTGACATCACGAGTGCAATTGATCATGTTTGCCTGAATGGAAATCCTGTTTCATTCACACTCGTTCCTTCAGGAGGAATATTGAGCGGGCCAGGAATTTCAGGAAACACGTTTGATCCGCAACTCACAGGCGCGGCAGGCGATTACCAGATTTTTTACTCGGCAACAGATTCGTTCGGATGCAGCAATGAAGACAGCACCATCATTACCGTGATTTCCATTCCAAACATTATTGCAAGCGGTGACACCACCATTTGCTTCGGAGATTCAGCGCAACTGAATGTGACAGGAGGATCAATTTATTTCTGGCAACCTGCTTCTTCACTTACGGTAAATACGATTCCAAATCCAAAAGCTTTTCCCACTGTGACCACATTTTATTCCGTCATCGGCATTGACAATAACTTATGTTCAAATTTTGATACAGTTCTGGTTACAGTGATCAACAGTAATTATTTGAATGGCGGAAATGATACAGCAATTTGTTTTGGAGATTCAATCACGCTTCATGGCTCGGGAGGAGATTCTTATTCATGGTCGCCGGGAAATTTGCTGAGCGATTCAACGATTGCAAACCCGGTTGCAACATTGCAAGTCACTACAACATTTACTGTTACAGCTGCTCTTGGAGTTTGCATTGGAAAAGACAGCGTGACCATTACCGTAAACTCCTTGCCGCAAATTGATGCAGGTACTGATACTTCATTGTGTGTGGGAGATGCAATTCAACTGCAGGCAAGTGGTGGCATAAGTTATCAATGGGATCCATCCTATTACCTGAGCGATTCGACCATTTCAAATCCCATTGCATCCCCCCCTTTCACTTTTAATTATTCTGTGACCGGAACTGATAGCAATGGCTGCTCAGGCATCGACAACGTCATCATTAATGTATATGCTCTTCCGCAGATTGCTATTCATGTTGATTCTGCCATGTGTTTCGGTGATACGCTGGCAATGTTTGCAACAGGTGCAAATTATTATCAATGGCAGCCGACAACAGGATTGAGTGCGCCCGATAATAATTCAACGCTTGCTTTTCCGCAGACCACTACCACGTACACTGTCTATGGTTACGGTGCAAACAATTGCCTGGCTGCTGCTGATTCAACCATCACCGTTCATCCGTTGCCGGTCATCAATGCGACTGCAGATCAATTCGTTTGTCCGAATAATCCAATTCAACTTTCTGCTTCCGGAGGAAATATTTACTCATGGAAGCCGCCCCAGGGATTGAATAATGATTCCATCAGCAATCCGGTGGCTACTGTGAATTCAACCACCACATTCACGGTAACGGTGACCGACACAAACTTTTGCAGTAATAAGGATTCTGTCACGCTCACGTTGCTTCCACCGCTAAATGCATCCGTTTCAAGTGATACTATTATCTGCGCGGGAAGCTCAGCGCAGTTGTTTGCAAGTGGCGGTGTAAATTATGTTTGGATTCCCATCACAGGATTGAATGACGGAAACATTGCAAATCCGATTTCATCTCCTGACGCAACAGTAACTTACACCGTGTACATCAGTGATGGAGTTTGCTACACCGATACCTTTAGCATCAAGGTGACTGTTCAATCTCCACCGGCCATCAACGCAGGGCCGGATGTGAATGTCATCAGCGGTTCTTCATACCAATTTAATGTGACTGCCACGAATGGAAATTATCAATGGCTGCCGGAAGACGGATTGAATTGCGCCACCTGTTTGAATCCTCTTGCGACTCCGCAGCAAACGACAACATTCACAGTGACAGTCACTGACTCGGCGGGATGCAAAGCAAGTGATGAGGTTACACTCACAGTTGCTTGTGGCGATGATGTGGTGTTTGTTCCGAATACCTTCACACCAAACGATAACGGGCACAACGATGTGCTGTACATCCGTGCCATGGGCAATCTAACCCTGCATTATTTCAGAGTCTATAATCGCTGGGGAAAAATAATTTTCGAAACTCACGATTTTAATTCGGGCTGGAATGGAAATGATAATGGAAAGCCAATGTCACCGGGCGCATACCTGTATGAATGGAGTGTGAGCTGTGAGAATGGAACGGAGGTGAAGAAAGAAGGGAATGTGACTTTGTTGAGATGAATTTGCAGTTGGCAGTTAGCAATTAACAGTTGGCAAAACGATACGCAATTCACTCCCGATTAGTCGGGAACAACTCACAACTTAGTGTTGTAATGAGAAACCATTGAACAATTAAACAGTTTAACAATTTGAAACGGGAATGAGAAACTACCTGCAAATTATTTTGCTCCTTGTCTGCATCATGTTCACGGAAGTTGCTTCCGCACAGGATCCGCACTTCTCGCAGTTCTATGAGGCACCGTTGCTGCTCAACCCTGCACGGGCGGGTTTCATTAATGGCACATACCAGCTTACCGGAGTTTATCGCAGCCAGTGGAAGGAGATTACGCTTCCCTTCAAAACAATTTCAGGAACCCTGAATGTCAATCTTCCTAGCGGGAAAAATAAAAACAACATCATCGGAATTGCGATCACTGATTTCGCCGACAAATCCGGAGATGCCGCATATACCACGAATCATTTTGATGCCGCATTTGCATATCATAAAAACTTCGGAGCAAATTTCAATCACTACATCGGTGGTGGCGTGATGATGGGATTTGCTTCCTCATCATTTGATCAAAGCAAGCTCACCTTCGATGAAGATTTCATGAGCGGGACTAATACGGAAATAATTGACAACAGCAAAGCGAGTTACTTCGATTTGTCATTTGGCTTGGAGTATAATTTTCTCAATGACGAAAATCATTTCAACGCAGGCATCGCATGTTATCATCTCACCCGGCCCACCATTTCTTACTCGAACAATTCAAGCTCGGTGATCTACAGAAAATTTGTTTTGAATGCCGGTTACTCTGAACCATTGAACAGTAGGATTGATTTCATTCCACGAATCGCATTGTTTACTCAAGGTCCTTCGCATGAGTTTGATTTCGGTGCTGACTTCAAATTCAAGATCACACAAAACGCCAACACCAACTATGCGCTCTATGCGGGCGCATATCTCCGTGTGGGCGATGCCTTCATTCCCAAACTGCGCATTGACATGGGCGATCTTTCATTCAGCTTCAGTTATGATGTCACTACTTCAAAGCTTGCGCAGGTGAGCCAAACAGCAGGTGGTCCTGAAATTACATTGCTGTACATCGGAAGGGTGAAAGGAATTTCTGCGGGGAGAATTTATAATCCAAGGTTTTGAAATTCAAGCCCGTAAAAAAAATTTCTAACTCGAATGAAGCTGAATGAGGGCAGAAATGAGTGTAGGATTGATAGGAAGATTCAATTATACACATCAGGGAATTCTGGCTGAGTAGCAAGAATACCCTATCTTTATTCAATCAGTAATTAATAACCAAGAAGGAAATTATCGACAGAATGAAATCCTGCTTACTCTTCATTTTCTTTCTAAGTTTTTTATCTGCAAATGCTCAAATTTTTGAGTGGTCTCGCGGACCTTTAACTCCACCATATTCAAACTTCACGTATCCAAGTATTGGGAAAAGCAATTGTGTTGATGATCACGGAAATATTTTTGCGGCAGGCGATTTCGTTACTGACAGTCTCTTCTTTGAAAGCGATACCTTAATATCTACTGACCCGTCAATTTTTCTTGCGAAATATGATTCAAATGGGAATCATGTATGGGCAAAAGGATTCAGTTCGACAATTGATATTTCAGTAGTAAAGTTATGGGCAGACTTAAACGGAAATTTATTCATGCTTGGGGAATTTCAAGGAACGCTTACGATTGATACGTTCACAGAAAGTAATTCCAGCAATGAATTTTTTGTTGTAAAGTTTGATAGCTCAGGCGCTTGCTTATGGGTTCGAACCTCTGAAGCAAACTATTCGATTAGCACATACGATTTGGCAATTGATGGTGCGGGCAGTGTTTACATTGTTGGATCGTACATGCAAACATTGATTATTCAAAGTGATACTCTATACAGCCCACCGGACCCTTGGACTGGATATGGCGCGAGGGATGGGTTTATTGCCAAATTCTCTTCAGATGGATTGCTTAAATGGATTTTGGAAGTTAAGGGAGATGAAGATGATTTCATTCATAGTGTTTGCATCAACAACCACAATGAGATTTTCATTGCTGGTAATTCTTCCATCAATGCTTATATTGATACTATTCCCACGCTTACATATTACCAGGCATTCATTTCTAAAATTGATACTGAAGGACAATGTTTGTGGGTAACTCCATTCTTCAGTAATAATCATAATCCAATTGTGGGTTGCGATACTTTTGGAAACGCTTATGGAATCGTCGGCTCAGTCGGAAGTTATATCTATAAATTTGATAACAATGGTAACGTGATGTGGATGACCTCAACTTATTGTTTAGGCGCTGAATTTTCATCAGGGGGCTGGGCAACGACTGATTTTAATGGCAATACCATTATCGCCTCAAGAGATTTTTATTATGATTGGAGAATGCTTATTGGACAAATAGATTCGAATGGCGTGATGTCGTGGATACGACAAGCTACAGTTCTATCCGCTCCACTTTTTCCGTCTGATGTTGTCATCGATAATAAGAATCATATTTTCTTGAGCGGTTTCGCAAGTCGTAATTCGATACTTGGAAATACTGTTTTACCTAATTCAGGATTCTTTTTGTCGAAGATGAGCATCTCGGATTCAAGCATAATAACAGTCTCTCCATACAATTACTATTCCTGTGAAGGTGGCGGTATCAACGGATTCTTCAGTTCTAATACTTCCTTCAATGCAGATAACTTTTTTGTTGTCGAACTATCCGATTCAGCAGGTTCATTTTCAAATGCGATGTTCCTTGACACTATTTATTCATTCAATAATTACGGGTATTACGGCATTGCCCTACCAGACACTTTATTCGGCTCTCATTTCAAAATTCGCGTTAGTAGCTCATCGCCTCCGATCATTGGTTTAGATAACGGTTTTAATTATTCAGTCATTAAACCACCGTTTCTTAACTTCTTAATTACCGACTCGATTCTCTGCTCAGGAGATTCTTCCGAGATAAGCATTAGCGGACCACAAGTTTATTTCTGGTATAATGCCGACACACTTCCATGGCAATTCATAACGTTGACTTATGATACAACGCTGTCACTTCATCCTGCTGTTAGCACGAAGTATGCGATTCAAGGATATAACTATCTAAATGGAAACTCAGGTGAATGCTTACCATGCCCTTCAAGCAAATATTTCAATATCTACATTGATGTTTGTACGGACATTCTGGAACCTTCTAAGAACACAATTACCATCTTTCCTAATCCTACCGATGGAGTTCTTCGAATTACATCAAAAGCCGAGGTTTTGAATCTTAAATTACGAGATGTGACAATGAATGATATTTGTTTGACTCACAATGTTACATTTATTGGGAGTGATCATATTGATATGGATGTTTCCTTCCTTCCAAAAGGCATTTACTTTTTAAGCTTTGATGCAGGCGGGCAATTTCATACTGCAAAGATTATCCTGAACTAAGGATGTTTCTGGTACCGCAACGGTCCAAAGCTAAAACCTAAACCAAATAAACTTCCTCTTCTTCCTCTCCTGCTTCAGTGGTCGCGGTGAATACGCCGGAATATTTTCAGGATGCAGCACCGGCTTCGAAATAAATTCGGGCAAGCCAAATGATGAGAGCAAATAATTTTTATCGGGCTGCGATATAAACCGCAGTTTCTTCTCGATGTCAAGGTAAAATTTGCCAATGCCTTTTAGCTCGTAAGCACCCTTCTCTTTCAGCGAATTTTTTATTTCTTCAACGAAGCCACGAACTGTTTTTGTTGCGAATTCCTTTGAGCACACTTCTTTTTTCGAAATCAACTCAACCAAAAGATTATCACCCCCGGTAGTTGCTGCATTGAAAGAAAAAAATTTTTCAGGTGGCTGAAAAGAATGTTGCACAGGATGGATACCCGCAGATTTTTCCTCTCCTGTGATCACCCCGAACCCGGGTATGATCAGGCAATCATGATGCATCAGTAATTCAGCAATAAATTTTGAAACGTTCATAGCGACAAAAATAGAAATTGTGATCGCGGAAAAATTATTTTGTAACAGTCCGGCGATTCGGCAATAACATGAAGTCATTCAGCAGGAAACTTCTTAGCACCCTGGCACCTGCCCCAATTGTAAGAAGGTTCCTTATAGGTTTGCTTCCGATAAAATTACAGAAGGTCAACTAACTTGGCAAGCAAGGAGGAAAGATTCCTTGGTACTTCGATACCGTTCAGGAGTTTCTCCTGTTATCAAGTGG
>Ga0134121_10004616_pt1 | contig 11256 bp, 11 predicted proteins | sample KB301_FD_96463 | JGI IMG/M metagenome (GOLD analysis project Ga0134121, IMG submission 96463) | Terrestrial soil microbial communities without Nitrogen fertilizer from Kellogg Biological Station, Michigan, USA - KB3-0-1 | ecosystem: Environmental > Terrestrial > Soil > Unclassified ...
CTCCTGGTCGTGCTCGACCACGATGACCGTGTTGCCGGTGTCGCGCAGGCGCCTCAACGTCGCCAGCAGCCGCGCATTGTCGCGCTGGTGGAGCCCGATCGAGGGCTCGTCGAGCACGTACATCACGCCGGTCAGGCCGGAGCCTATCTGGCTCGCGAGCCGGATGCGTTGCGACTCGCCTCCCGAGAGCGTGTCCGCGGGGCGGTCGAGCGAGAGGTAGTCGAGTCCGACGTTGTTGAGAAAGGTGATGCGCGTCAGGATTTCCTTGCAGATCTTGTCCGCGATCGCGAGCTTCACGCCGGTCAATTTGAGGGTCTCGAAGAACCGGCTCGCCTGCGCGAGCGTCAACGCGCTCAATTCGTAGATCGCCTTGTCGGCGACCGTGACGTGGCGCGCTTCGCGCCGCAGCCGGGTGCCGTCACACTGGGGACAGGAGCGGGTGTTCAGGTACTTGGCGAGTTCCTCGCGCACCACGATCGAGTCGGTTTCCTTGTAACGGCGCTCGAGATTGGGGATCACCCCTTCGAAGGCGTGCTCGCGCACGTTCTTGTTGCCGCGTTCGCCTACGTAGATGAACTTGATTTTTTCCTCGCCGGACCCGTTCAGCACGGCATCGCGCACCTTCTCCGGCAGCTCGCCGAACGGCGCCTCGAGGTCGAAGGCGTAGTGCTCGGCGAGGCACTGCAGCATCTGGAAGTAGAACTGGTTGCGCCGGTCCCAGCCCTTGATCGCGCCGGAGGCGAGCGAGAGGTCGGGAAAGGCGGCGATGCGCTTCGGATCGAAGAAGCTGATCGAGCCGAGTCCGTCGCAGCGCGGGCAGGCACCCATCGGGTTGTTGAAGGAGAACAGGCGCGGCTCGAGCTCGGGCAGCGAGTAGCTGCACACCGGGCAGGCGAACTTCGCGGAGAACAGGTGCTCCTTGCCCGTGTCCATTTCCACCGCGAGCGCGCGCCCGTCGGCGTGGCGCAGCGCCGTTTCGAACGATTCGGCGATGCGCTGCTTGACGTCGGCCCGGACCTTGATCCGGTCCACCACCACTTCCACCGTGTGCTTGGCGTTCTTCTTCAGTTTCGGCAGCCCGTCGATCTCGTGCACCGTGCCGTCGATCCGCAACCGCACGAAACCCTGCGCGCGCAGTTCCTCGAAGAGATCCACCTGCTCGCCTTTGCGTCCCACGATCAGGGGGGCGAGGATCATGAGGCGCGTGTCCTCGGGGAGCTGCAGCACGTGATCCACCATCTGCGCCACGCTCTGGGCGGAGAGCCGGATGTTGTGGTCGGGGCAGTGCGGATCGCCGATGCGCGCGTACAAGAGCCGCAGGTAGTCGTGGATCTCGGTGACGGTGCCGACCGTGGAGCGGGGATTGTGGCTCGCCGACTTCTGCTCGATCGAGATCGCGGGCGAGAGGCCCTCGATCAGGTCGACGTCGGGCTTCTCCATCAACTGCAGGAACTGGCGCGCGTATGCGGAGAGCGATTCCACGTAGCGCCGCTGGCCTTCCGCGTAGAGCGTGTCGAAGGCGAGCGAGGACTTGCCCGATCCCGACAGCCCGGTGATGACGATCAGGCGGTTCCTCGGCAGATCGAGGCTGATGTTCTTGAGATTGTGGGTGCGCGCGCCGCGCACGCGGATGTACTCGGCGCTCCTTGCGGCCTCATGTTCGGTGGCCTGTTCGACGGCCGGCGGGCCGCTTTTCAGCGGTACCAGAGTGGGGCGTTGGGTGGCCAAGGGCGCTGGGAAATGAACTAAACCTGTTAATATACCTAAGATTTTCGTCTTTTCCCAACCTGATTTATCCCCCTTCGTGGTGAGTAGCAAGCCGAAAGCCGTTGAGAGCGAGCCCGACGGGCGCGCCCGGCAGCATCTTTGCGGGTCACCAGTCACCAGTCGCCAGTCACGAGTCACGCAGTTATGCCGTTAGGCGAGAAAATGAGCCCTGTCGAATTGCGCGCGGCGCTCTCGCTGTCGAGCATCTTCGGGCTGCGCATGCTCGGCATGTTCGTGATCCTGCCGGTGTTCGCGATCTACGCGGAAGGACTGCCGGGCGGCGACAACCTGACGCTGGTGGGCATCGCGCTCGGGGTATACGGGCTGACCCAGGCGTGCCTCCAGATCCCCTTCGGCTGGTGGTCCGACCGCTATGGCAGAAAGCCCGTGATCTACGCCGGGTTGGTGATTTTTGCGGCGGGCAGTTTCGTCGCCGCGCTCGGCATCAACATCTACGTCGTGATCCTCGGGCGCATGCTGCAGGGGGCGGGGGCGATTTCCGCCGCGGTCATGGCGATGACGGCGGATTTGACGCGCGACGAGCATCGCTCCAAGGCAATGGCGATGATCGGCTCCACCATCGGCGCCACGTTCGCGCTCTCGCTCGTGTTGAGCCCGTGGTTAAACCGGGTGATCGGCGTGCCGGGTATCTTCGCGATGACCGGCGTGCTGGTGCTGTGCGCGATCGGGGTGGTCTACGCGCTGGTGCCGGACGTCCCGGAGCGGCCGCGGCAGACAGATGCGCGCGGCATCGAACAGTTTTCCGCGGCGCTGCGCGACCCCCAGCTTGCGCGACTCTACTACGGGGTGTTTGCGCTGCATGCCGTGCTGATGGCGCTCTTCATCGCCGTTCCGCTCGATCTGCGCGCGGCCGGGCTGCCGGTGGACCATCACTGGCAGGTGTACCTGCCGGTGATGGCGGGCTCGTTCGTGTTGATGCTGCCGGGGATACTTGGCACGAAGAAGCCCGGGCGTCTAAAGCGGGTATTTACCGGGGCTATCGCTCTCCTGCTCCTGGCCCATCTCGCGATGCCGTGGTTGACCGGTGGCGTCTGGCTGATCGCCGCCTTCCTGCTCGCGTTCTTTACGGCTTTCAACGTGCTCGAGGCGCAATTGCCCACGCTGGTGTCCCGGATTGCGCCCGGCAACGCTCGCGGTGTCGCCATCGGGGTCTTCGCAAGCCTTCAATTTTTCGGGGCTTTTTTCGGCGCCGCCACCGGCGGCTTCCTGTACGGCCGGTGGGGAACAGCGGGCATTGTCATCTTCGATGCCATCCTGCTCGTTATCTGGCTTATGGCTGCCGCCGGGACGCGAGTGCCGGCGCTGAATGCTGGTGGACAGCGTTAGGTTTGACGAACAAAATGATTGAAGCAGCGGTTAGCGAATAGCGATTAGCTTTTAGCTAAGTGCCAATAGCTAACAGCTAAATGCTTCTTTGAAGGAGAAAAAATGGCCTCAGTAAACAAGGTGATACTCATCGGCAACCTCGGCGCCGACCCGGAAACCCGCTACCTGCCGAGCGGGGACGCGGTCGCCAACATCCGCATCGCGACCTCCGAGAAATGGAAGGACAAGAGCGGCGAGCAGCAGGAGCACACCGAATGGCATCGCATCGCGTTCTTCGGCAAGCTCGCGGAGATCGCGGGCGAATATCTCAAGAAGGGCTCGCCGGTCTACATCGAAGGCCGCATCCGCACCCGCAAGTGGCAGGACAAGGAAGGCCAGGACAAGTATTCAACTGAGATCGTGGCCGACCGCATGCAAATGCTGGGCGGGCGCGGCGGCGGCAGCGGCGGTTCGGAGCCGATGAAGCGGGAGCCCGCGGCAGCAGAAGCCGGCGGCGGTGGCAAGTCGCAGCAGTCCAAGAAGGGCGGCGGCGCGTTCGACCAGATGGACGACGACATCCCGTTCTGACCGCCGGTCAGAACGGAGAAGTCGGAAGGCGGAAGTCGGAAGGCGAAAGTAACCAGCTGAACCTGATCCGCTTTTTTGCACTTCCGTGAGTGATATTGTCGAGGAGTGCATTGCCCAGGCGCGCGCGAAGGTCAGGCGCCTGGTTTTTCCCGAAGGCAATGACGAGCGTATTGTTGCGGCCGCGCGCCGTCTGAAGGATGGCGGCATCGCGGTTCCTGTTTTGCTGGGCGAAAGCGGGGAGATCGAAGCAGCAGCCGCGCGCGCAGGGGTCTCTATCGAAGGGCTGCTCACGCTCGATCCTGGGCAAAGCAGCCGGCTAGCGGCATACGCGGATCTCTATTCAGCCGGCCGGCCGGGGACAACCGCAAAAGTCGCCGGGCGGCTGGTGCGCAAGCCGCTGTTTCACGCCGGAATGATGGTTAAATCCGGAGACGCCGACGCGATGATTGCCGGCGCGGCGAACCCTACCGGGCGGGTAATCGAGGCGGGCCTCATGACGTTCGGCCTTGCGGACGGCATCCGCACGCCATCGAGCTTCTTCCTGATGATTGTCCCGGGCCGGGACGGAGCAGTGGCAAGAAATTTCATCTACGCGGACTGCGCGGTCAACGCGGACCCGGATCCCGATGCACTGGCCGACATTGCGCTCGCCTCGGCAGAAACCTGCCGCGCGCTGCTGCGCGAGGAGCCGCGCGTGGCGCTGCTCTCGTTTTCCACCAAGGGCAGCGCGCAGCATGCGCGGGTCGATAAAGTGACGCGCGCGCTTGCACTTGCCCGGACTCGCGCTCCACACCTTGCCATCGACGGCGAATTGCAGGCCGATGCGGCGCTCGTGCCGCAAGCGGCGGCGAAAAAAGTGAAGGGCGGGAGCGCGGTGGCCGGCAGGGCCAACGTCCTCGTGTTTCCCGATCTCGACGCCGGGAACATCGGCTACAAGCTCACCCAGTGCATGGCCGGCGCGCGCGCGATCGGCCCGGTGCTGCAGGGGTTCGCGCGGTCGATCAGCGATCTCTCCCGTGGCGCGAGCGTCGACGACATCGTCGCGACCGCCGCGATCGTCCTCGCCCGGACTTAGCGCCCGGGCCGGGTGGGGGCGTCCTTGCATTTCCCGGGAATGGCCCCATCATGCTATGGCTACGCCTAACCCTTTAAGATATAATGCTTTTCCTGATTTTTGCCCAATCTCATGCCAATTTACGAATATCGCTGCGGCAAGTGTGGATTCCAGAAGGAATTCCTGCAGCGCCTGAACGATGCGCCGCTCACCCAGTGCCCGGAGTGCGGCAAGCGCGCGTTGAGCAAAATGGTGACCGCGGCCGGTTTTCAGCTGAAGGGTACCGGCTGGTACGCGACTGACTTCAAGGGCGGCGGCGCGAAGCCGGCGGCGAAGTCGGAAAAGGCGGAGAAAGCGGGCAACACGGACGCCAAGCAGGACAAGCCCGCGGCAGCCGAAAAGCCTGCCGCAACTTCCGGCAAGGAAGCGTCCAAGACCGCGCCTGCCGCGGCGGAGGCGCCTGCCGCGCGCGCGGCGGACGCGTCCACGAACTGACCAAACTCTGGCGTCCTCATTGTGTGAAGGGCTGCGCGGCTATCCGCCGCACCGCCGCATCCTATGACCCGAATCAGCCTCAAGCGCTACTTCATCACCGGCCTGGTGATATGGGTGCCGCTGGTGATCACGCTCTGGGTGCTCGACCTGCTGGTGGGCACGATGGACCGGTCGCTGCTGCTGCTGCCGCAGGAACTCCGCACCGAGAGCTGGCTCGGCACACACATCCCGGGCCTGGGCGTGATCCTGACGCTGCTGGTGGTGTTCGTCACCGGCGTGTTCACCACCAACATCATCGGCCAGCGCATGGTGCGCTTCTGGGAGGGCGTACTCGCGCGCATCCCGGTGGTGAACTCGATCTATACCGGCGTGAAGCAGGTGAGCGATACGTTGTTCTCCGGCTCCGGCCACGCGTTTCGAAAGGTGCTGCTGGTGCGCTATCCGCATCCGCAGGCCTGGTCGCTCGCATTCCAGACCAACGTTCCGGCGGACGTCGAGGTGCGTCTCGACGGCGATTACGTGGCGGTGTTCATCCCGACCACGCCGAGCCCGGTCAACGGCTTCTACTTCTACGTGAAGCGCGCGGAGACGATCGAACTCGACATGAGCGTGGACGATGCGCTCAAGTACATCATCTCCATGGGCGTGTTCTCTCCGGGCGCGAATGGGCGCAACGGCGCTGCTGTTCCCGCACCGAAGCGTGACTCGGCAAAACTATAAGTATTTGATAATAATACTATTTTAAACATGCGTAGCGAATACTGCGGCCGCATCAATCGTAACCACCTGGGCCAGACCGTGAACCTGTGCGGCTGGGTGCATCGCCGGCGCGACCACGGCGGCGTGATCTTCATCGATCTGCGCGACCGCGAAGGCCTGGTGCAGATCGTCTCCGACCCGGATTTGAAGGAAACCTTCGGAACCGCCGACAAGCTGCGCAACGAATTCGTAGTGCGGGTGACGGGCAAGGTGCGCGCACGGCCTACAGGGACGGTCAACGCCGAGCTCGCGAGCGGCGAAGTCGAAGTGCTGGCGCAGGCGATCGAGATACTCAACCCCTCGGTGCCGCCGGTATTCCAGCTCGACGAGGAAGGCCTGTCGGAAAACGTGCGGCTGGAAAACCGCGTGCTCGACCTGCGCCGCCCGCAGATGCAGAAGAACATGTGGCTGCGCTACCGCACCGCGATGGCGGTGCGCCGTTTCCTCGACGCGAAGGGCTTCATCGACATCGAAACGCCGATGCTGACGCGCTCGACGCCGGAGGGCGCGCGCGACTACCTGGTGCCCTCGCGCGTGCATCCGGGAGAGTTTTACGCGCTGCCTCAGTCGCCGCAACTGTTCAAGCAGATGCTGATGGTGGCGGGCTACGACCGTTACTACCAGATCGTCAAATGCTTTCGCGACGAGGATCTGCGCTCCGACCGCCAGCCCGAGTTCACGCAAATCGACATCGAAACGTCCTTCCTGGACCAAGGCGAGATCACCGCGATCATGGAAGACCTGGTGCGCCAGGTTTTCAAGGAAGTCCTGAACGTGGAGCTGCCGAACCCGTTTCCGCGCCTGGGTTACGACGAGGCCATGCGCCGCTACGGCTCGGACAAGCCCGACCTGCGCGTAACGCTGGAACTGACCGAGCTCACCGACGTGATGAAGGACGTCGCATTCAAGGTGTTCAGCGGGCCTGCCAACACGCCGGGCGGGCGCGTGGCCGCGCTGAGAATTCCGGGCGGTGGCACGCTGACGCGCGGGGAGATCGACGGCTATACCGAGTTCGTCAAAATTTACGGCGCCAAGGGGCTTGCCTACATCAAGATCGGCGACGTCAGCCAGTTGAACGAAAAGGGCCTGCAGTCTCCAATAGTGAAAAACCTGTCGGAGGCGTCGCTGAAAGCCGCGATCGAGCGCACCGGCGCGCACAACGGCGATCTCATCTTCTTCGGCGCGGACAAGGCCAAAATCGTGAACGAGGCGCTCGGCGCGCTGCGCGCGAAGATCGGCCACGAGCGCGGATTTGCCGTAAAAGGCTGGCGCCCGCTGTGGGTGCTCGACTTCCCGATGTTCGAATGGGACGACGAGGAGAAGCGCTGGAACGCGATGCATCATCCGTTCACCGCGCCCGCCGACGGCCACGAGGACAAGCTCGACTCCGACCAGGGCAGCGCGCGCGCCAAGGCGCACGACATGGTGCTGAACGGCTGGGAAATCGGCGGCGGCTCGGTGCGCATCCACCGCGCCGACGTGCAGCAGAAAGTGTTTCGCGCGCTCAACATCGGCGCGGACGAAGCGCAGGCAAAGTTCGGCTTCCTGCTCGATGCGCTCCAGTACGGCGCGCCGCCGCATGGCGGCATTGCGTTCGGCCTCGACCGCATGGTTGCCCTGATGGCGGGAGTGGACTCGATCCGCGACGTGATCGCATTCCCCAAGACGCAGCGCGCGCAGTGCCTGTTGACGCACGCGCCGAGCCTGGTGGACGAGAAGCAGCTGCGCGAGCTGCACATCCGCCTTCGACAAGAGAAGAAGTGACGGGTGACGGGTGACGAGTAGCACGTGGCGCCGCGTTGCCGCGGCGCTGCTTGTCGTACCGCTTTTCATGTCCGGTGCCGCCTTGGCGCAGCGCGCGCCGCGCGCGATTCCCGAGGTGGCAGCTATTGATCTGCCGGCGGAGGCTCGCCACACGATCGGGCTGATACGCAAAGGCGGGCCGTTTCCCCACGAGCGCGATGGCGCGGCGTTCGGCAATTTCGAGAAACGGCTGCCCGCGAAGGAACGCGGCTATTATCGGGAGTACACGGTGCGCACGCCGGGCGCAGCCAATCGCGGCGCGCGCCGGATCGTCGCGGGAAAGAGCGGCGAACTTTATTACACTGATGACCATTACCAGAGCTTCAGGCGCATCAAAAAGCAGTGACTTGTGACGGGTGACCCGTGACTGGCAAGTACAACAGGCTCATTCTTGCGGGGCGCGCAGGCGTGTTCACGGCGCCGCGCGTGGTCGGCCCGCTGCGCGCAGCGGCGAAGCGCACTGGCGTCGCGTGGTTCGAACTCGATCTCGCCGGCGTTACCAGCCGCGACGCGTTCCTGAAGCGCAGCGCAGAGAAGTTGAGGCTTCCCGGCTACTTCGGGCACAACTGGGACGCGCTGCACGAATGCCTGCTGGACCTGGCGGGCACTGGATTGCCGGGCGCCGTCGTGCATTGGCGACGCGGGGCGGCGCTGGCGAAGCGCGCACCTGACTCGGTAAAAACCGCTCTAGAGATATTCAGGGAATCGGCTCTGCATTGGGCGAGCACCGGGCGCGTCTTCCTGGTTGTCGTCGACCGCGAGAGCGCCCCGGGCCTCAACCTGCCACCACTTCGCTGAGTTGCGTGCCTGCTTAGAGGCGAAGCGGCGAGACCGATCCACGATCCACCATCCACGACCCACGCATCATGGCTTACAAGATTCCAGTGTCGGTGCTGGTAGTGGTGCACACGCCGGCACTCGAGGTGCTGCTGCTCGAGCGCGCGGACCGGCCGGGTTTTTGGCAATCGGTTACGGGCAGCCTCGACCACGAGGGCGAGGCGCTGCGCGATACCGCGGCGCGCGAGTTGAAGGAGGAAACCGGGCTCGACGCGGCGCGCTACGAGCTCACCGACTGGAACCGGGAAAACCAGTACGAAATCTACCAGCGGTGGCGCAGCCGCTACGCGCCGGACGTGACACACAACACCGAGCACGTGTTTGGATTGCGGGTGCCGGAAAAAATCGATGTCAGGCTCGAGCCGCGGGAGCATCTGCGCTACGAGTGGCTGCCGTGGCGCGACGCCGCGGAGCGGGTTTTTTCATGGAGTAATGCCGAGGCGATACGCGAATTGCCTCAACGCATGCAGAAAAACGAGAAACCCTGACCAAAATACGGACTTTTCAGAAAAATGGGGCACTCATGCAGCAGATTGCTGTCATATATAATAGATAAGTTGTTTCCCGAAGAGGCAGAACAGCGATGGAAGTTTCGACCATAGCATTCGACCGCTTCAAGCCGCTTGCCGACGAGGCGTGCGACGAGCGCATTCGTGCCGCGCGCTCAGCGCTCGGAAGCAAAGCCGTGATCCTCGGCCACCACTACCAGCGCGCCGATGTCTACAAGTACGCCGATTTGACCGGCGACTCGCTGCAGCTCTCCAAGCTCGCCGCCCAGACCGATTCGCAGTACATCGTGTTCTGCGGCGTGCACTTCATGGCGGAAGTGGCGGACATCCTGTCCAAGCCGCAGCAGGTGACGATACTTCCCGATCTGGGTGCCGGCTGCTCGATGGCCGACATGGCGAGCCTCGCCAAGGTCGAGCGCGCCTGGCGCGAGATCGCCACCGTGCTCGATCCCGACCAGCACGTGACGCCGGTCACCTATATCAACTCGGCCGCGGACCTGAAGGGATTCTGCGGCGAGCACGGCGGTATCGTGTGCACTTCCTCGAACGCGCGCCAGATTCTCGACTGGTCATTCGCGCGGCGCGAGAAGGTCCTGTTTTTCCCGGACCAGCACCTGGGGCGCTGGACCGGCTATCTCATGAACATCCCGCTTGCCGAGATGCTGGTGTGGGACCCGGACGAGGAACTGGGCGGGTTGACGCCCCAGCAGATCAAGATGGCAAAGATCCTGTTGTGGAAGGGGCATTGCTCGGTGCACCAGATGTTCCAGCCGCAGCACATCCTGCGCTGGCGCGAGAAGAATCCCTCGGGCATGGTGATCTCGCACCCGGAATGCCGGTTCGACGTCTGCAAGCTTTCCGATTACGTCGGCTCCACCGATTTCATCATCAAGACCGTCGCGGCGAGCTCGCCGGGCACGCGCTGGCTGGTGGGGACGGAATTGAACCTGGTGAACCGCATCGCCGAGCAGTACAAGGCCCAGGGCAAGCTGGTGCAGTTCATGGCGCCCACAGTGTGCATGTGCTCGACCATGGCGCGCATCGATCCCCAGCACTTCGCCTGGGCGCTGGAAAATCTCGTCGCGGGCAAGGTCGTCAACCAGATCAAGGTGCCGCGCCAGGATGCGGAACCGGCGCGCATCGCCCTCGACCGTATGCTCGCGGTTTCGTAGCGACAGGAACGAGGCTTCATACTCCCGACGTCTGGGGCCGGTTCGGTGATGCCGAACCGGCCTTTTTGTTGCACCCCGGACGATAATTTCGGGTGCTACGCTATAGGTTGCCATGCCCCCTGTTCACTCATTCCTGCTGCCCCCGCTCGTGCTGCTCGCACTGCTCGCGCCCGCGCACGCCGCGGAGATTGCCGTTCACGTTTCGCGCAGCGGCGATGTATTTCAAGTGGACGCGTCCGCCGAGTTCGACGGCACGGTCGCCCGCACCTGGCAGGTGCTCACCGATTACGGCCGGCTCGCCGAGTTCGTGCCCGATCTGCAGACGAGCCGCGTAGTATCCCGCGACGGCAACCAGGCCGTGGTGGAGCAGAAAGGGGAGGCGCGGGTGCTGTTTTTCAGCTATCCCATCGATGTGCGGCTTGCTGTCACCGAGTATCCTCACGAGCGCGTCGTCTCGCGCGCCGTGTCCGGCAATTTCCGGGAGATGCAGGGTGCCTATTCGCTCGAGGCAGGGCAGGGGCGGCTGGTGCTGCGGTACAAGGGGCGCATGGTCCCGGATTTCTTCATCCCGCCCCTAATCGGAACGCTGGCTTTGAGACATAACGTCGAAGCCAGCTTTCGCGCGCTGGTGGAGGAAATCGTGCGGCAGCAGGGACAGCCGCAGAAGCAGTGAAGAGTGAAAGGTGATGAGTCTCGAGTGGCTGGTTAGGGTTGGAAAGAACGAGACGGGGCGACCCGCGAGCCGCGACCCGCGAGTCACGCGCTCTGCATTCGGGGCGGCGCTATGCTGCGCGGTGCTGCTGTCGGGTTGCGTTGCCATCCCTTCGCAGGTCGACACCGGCGATCCGAACGCCGAATGCCGGGAGGTGTTCCGGCGCGTGGACAGTGCGGTCGCGGCTGCCGGGGTGGCGGACGGCATGGCGGCGCGCGTCGAGGGGTTTCCGTA
>Ga0134121_10004617_pt1 | contig 11255 bp, 3 predicted proteins | sample KB301_FD_96463 | JGI IMG/M metagenome (GOLD analysis project Ga0134121, IMG submission 96463) | Terrestrial soil microbial communities without Nitrogen fertilizer from Kellogg Biological Station, Michigan, USA - KB3-0-1 | ecosystem: Environmental > Terrestrial > Soil > Unclassified ...
CGACTGCCATGTGAACGTGACACCCGCCACGGGCGCGAATTGCGCGTCGCGCGCCTCCGCGGTGGCCAGGACAGAATCGCCGAGCGACGCGAACTGCGGCGTGCCCGGCGTGATGGCGATCGAACCGATGCGGGTGCGAATGACCTTGGGGGTGCTCGAGACGTTGGTCGGCGTGCCGCTCACCACGGCCAGCGCGGAAATGTTGCTATTGCCGAGCCGCACGCCGTTGACCTGACCGGTCTGCGTGACGGTGGAACGCGTGGTGTCGGAGGAGGTCCACTGAAAGGTGACGCCGGTGACCGTGGTGGCCCCGGACATCGCGGTGGCGGTGAGCTGGCGGGTGCCGTTGAGAATGACGGTCGAGTCGCCGCTGACGACGACGGACGTAATCGTCGGTGGACCACTTCCCCCATCACCACCGCCACAGCTCATCGTCGCGACCACGCCGAGCACGACCAGACAGAAACGACGCATGACGGCACTCCCAGGGATAGGAGCCCCTAGGATGGACGGCGCGGTGTGGCCTGTCTAGATGCACGCTTGGTATCGCGCGCCGCGCGTTCGGCTTCGGTACGCTGCGCTTTCGCGGAGCGAACCGCGCGCGACGCGCTGGGCGCAACCGAAACCCGTGCCGGTCCGCGCGCCGGCGTGATGCGCCTCACGCTCGCGGCTTGGTTCGGCGCGGGGAGCAGAACGCGCGGCGAGAACGACGGCAGATTCGCCGGTGGCGCGCCCAGGAACGGGCTCGTGGTGACCAAGGGGCCGCTCACACTGTCGGCGACGCCGCCGCCGGGTCCGGCCGGATTGCCCCACCAGTTGTTGATCGCGTTGACGGTGTCGCCCGGCGCGTAAACCGCGTAGTTCGAGTTGTTGGTGAACGAGTTGTTGTCGCTCACGATCTGCGCCATGCCGCTGGCGGTCGGGATGTACACGCCGTAGCCGTTGTTGCCGATGTTGTTGTGCCGCATGACCACGCGCCCGGCCTGGACCTGCACGCCGGCAGTGGTCGCGCCCGACACGGCGTTCGAGTCGATCGTTACGGCGGCCGAGTCGTACTGGTAAACCGTGATGCCGACGCCGATCGCGCGGATGGTATTGCCGCGCAGCGTCGTGCCGCTGGCCACGGCGTTCAGGTACAGGCCCGTGTAACAGTTGGGCTGGATCAGGTTGCCGTCGATCGCGTAGCGGCGGTTATAGACCGAGATCGCGCTGGGCTGCGACAAATCGGGCGGCGAAATGCAGCTCACGCTGTTGTTGCTGATGCTCGCACCGCGCGCGCTGATCGGGCCGCCGGCCGAGATGCCATTGTTCCAGGCGCGCGTGATGGTGTTGTTCCTGATGTCCACGCTGTCGCCACCCACGACGATCCCGGCGTACACACTGTCCATCGTGAGGTTCGTCAGCTCCACCACGCCGAACTGGTTCTGGCTCGAGTTCACCGGATAGCCGATCCGCGCGAACGAGCTGTTCCGGATGCGCTCGTTGAGATCGACCCCGCCGATGTTCAGATAGAACCCGTACGCGCCATCGCATCCCGGCAGCGGCTGCGAGCACCCGGTCATGGTGACGTTGTCGGCGAAGAAGTCGGAGCCCTGGAACTGGACCGCCTGTCCCTGCCCGATCCCGAGGAATTGCGAGTTCGTCACGCTGGCCACGCGGCCGTCGATGTACCCGTACGCGTAGTGATTCGCGCTGTCGGGGAACAGCACGACCGTGGCATCGATGATCGCGGTGTCGACGAGGAATCCGCGCAACCAGTTCACGTTGCTGCCGAACATCTGAATCGTGTCGCCACGCAGACGCAGCTGGGTGACGGTGTCGCCGCTGCACTCGCCGCAGCCGCCCGAGGAGTAGATCCCGTCGGCCTGGCTGCTGAGAATGAACGACGTGTCCACGACGACGCGGCGCGCGTTGTCGTTGCGAATCGCGCCGGAGAAGTTTCGCTCGATCCGGCTGTGCGCCACGTACAGCGACGGATTGACCGTGTTCTCCTGCGCAAGGGAAACGCCGTAGCCGTCGTTGTCCGAAACCTCGGATCGTACGATCGCGGTCGAGTCGACTTCGTAGAAGTACAGACCGTCACCCCAGCGCAGGATCTTGCTGTCGCGGACGTCGACGACCCGCGCGCCGATCCCGGAGCCGCAACCGCCGAAGTACACGGCGGTCTGCGACGAATCGCCCACCATCACCACGTGGTCGAGCCGCAGCGTGTCGACCGTCACGTTGGTACAGCTGTAGATACCGTCACCGGATGAACCCGCGGGACCGCTCTCGATTCGCGTGTCCTGCACGATGACGGTGGTTGCCCCTTGGATTTCGATCCCCGGATCAAAGGCCCGGAGGATCAGGTTTTTGATCACCACTCGACCGGCGCGCAGCCAGAGTCCGAGCGCTCCAGACGGATTTGCCGCGCGCAGCACGGGCCTGGTCGTCGTGTCGCCGGGCGTGCCGCCGATGATAACCGCGCCCGTCTGCAGCGGGATGTTGTCCGTGAGCGTAAATGCCGGACTGCGCTGCGCCCCCGGCGCCCCGGGCGCCCCGGACCAGATCCTCGGCGAGTCGCCGCCGCTCGAGTTGATGAAATCGTACGTGCCGCTGGCCACGCGGATCGTGTCGCCGTCCGTGATGTACAGGAATGCTTTGGTCGGGTGGTCATACGGCTGCGCGGCCGTGCCGAGCTGCAGCGGCGCGCCGGTGGCACGGGCGTCCACGAACCAGTTCGGGCGGCGGGCAATGACGGTGATCGTCGCCGACGCGCGGACGCCCGGACCGACTTCGCCGGTGATCGTCGCCGTCCCCGCGGCCCGCGGGCTGACCACGCCGGAGCCATCGATGCCGGCGACGCTGTAATCGGACGAGCGCCAAATCGCGTCGCTGACCGTCACGATGCGGCCCGCGCTATCGCGCGCCTCGAGGATCAGTCCCAGCGGCTGGTTCGGGACGAGCTGCGCGCTCGCCGGGAACACCGCGACGCTCTGCGCCGAGCCGGTGCCGCACGAGGTGGGCGCGAGCAGCAGGACGCGCTGGCCCGGAATGTCGATCCCGACCGCGTACGACAGGATGATCAGCGCGTCCACGCTCTGGATCGCGCCGTCGCCGTTCACGTCGGCGAGACCGGTATCGTACAGCGTGTCGACCGGCAGCCCGACGACTTTGGAGAGCGTGAGCAGCGCGTCGCGGCTGTTGGCCTGCTGGTCGTGATCGAGGTCGCCCCAGCGCCCGCGCGCCGGGCACATCGTGCCGCTCGAAACGGACAGCAGCGGCAGCAGGTTCGTGAAGCTGCCCGCCGCCGACATTTCGCTGAAGGTCAGATTCAGCGCGGTGCCGACCGTGTCCCGCAGGAAGAACGGGATGCGCGCGACGGTGATGAGGCCGCTCGCCCCCGCGGGCGAGATCGCCGTGAATTGCAGCGAGCCGCCGGCGCTGTCGTAGTTCATCTGCGGCGTGGGGAAATTGCCCGTGTGAATGCTGTCCACGCAGGAATAGCCCTGATAGAGGCCCAGGCATGCGCTCAGCCGCGTCGGGTCCCACGTCAGGCGCGCCGTGTAGCTGCCGAGCTTCTCGCCGCCGGCATTGCTCATGTCGACCGCGACGGGCACCAGCACGACGGACCCGGGGAATCCCGTCAGCTCGCCGCCGAGCCGCGCCGTGACCGTCTGCGCCGGTACGCTGCGCGCGAGACCGAGCAGCAGGAGAACGACGAGCGCGCGCCTCATTGTCTCTTCATCCCGGGGGCGAAGTGATGCTGAGTGTCGTGGCTGACGATGGCGTACGTGCCGTCATTCTTACCGAGGACGATGCGATAGCCGGTGGCGTAATAGGCGACGAACAAAACCCCCTGGTCGGTCCACACGGGATGCGTCGCGGGATTGGTCAGGGCATAGCGGACCTCGAACGCTCCCCCGGCGGCCGGTACGCTGGCAACGACGGGGTTCGACGTGACATTCATGTCGAACAGCAGCGAGTCGCCCGCTAAATTCCAGTCGACAAAGCGCGGAGTGTTCGAGGCCGGCAGCGTCGGCGAGAACGCCGTGAAATCACCACCGGTGTCGAGGTTGAACGTGTTGACGGTCCCGACACCACTCTGCCTCGTGTACGCCAGCACGCGCCCCGTCGGGCTCCACGCGACGCTCGTGACGCTGTTCGGCCCCGAGACGCCACGGATGCCCGAACCATCGGCGCCCATGATCCGGATTGCATTGTTCATCACGAACACGATCGAGTCACCGGCGGGCGACCAATCGGGCGATTGCGAGATATTGAAATCGGGCGAGAGCACGGTGGCACCCGACCCGTCGGCGTTGGCCTTGCAGACCGCCGGATAGCTCGATCCGGTGAGACAGACAAACAACACGCTGTTGCCGTCGGGTGAGACGCGCGGCCGCCACTGATAGCTCAGGAAGACATCCGCATTGTCGCCGGGTACGGTTACGCTGCTGTCGTTCGCGGCACGGATCGCGAGTCCCGACACGCCCGGGATTCCAAAGGGCGAGCCACCGTAACGCACGAAGTACAGCGGTCGGGGAAGCGCGGGCTGGCGTGCGCAGGCATCGGCAATACCCTTGCCGACTCGGAACGCGTTCGTCGGCAGGCCGATGGACGCCGAGAGCATGCCCAGCGCGTCGCGCGACGTGACCTGGCCGTCTGCATCCACATCACCGCGGCTCACATTGAAGCCGCCGGTCGGGAATCCCACCGCGTTCGACAGCGCGATCAACGCGTCGCGGCTGTTCACCGCCGCGTCGCCGTCGATATCACCCCACGTGCCGGAGGCATGACAGATTTGCGCAAAATCGGTGGCGATGTCGTACAAGCGATCGAACCCGCCGTTGTCGATCGTGGCGAGGCCCTGCAAGCCGATGATGGTGCCGTCGCTGACGCCCGGGAGCAGCCGGAAGGTCAAGCGCGTGACGACCTGGAAGTACGAGGCCGAACAGCTCGGCGTGCTCAGCACGACGAATCCGGTCCCGCTGCTCACGTTTAGACTGGTGGAGTCGGGACAACGCGTGGCCGCCGAGACGAATGCGAGCCGCGTCGCGTCGAACGGAATGCGAACGGCGAATGAATCCACGCCATAGCCGAAGTTGTCGTAAGCGTAGAGATCGAAGCTGACCGTCGCGCCCGATTCGACGGCGACGATCGAGTCACCCTGCAAGTCGTAGGCGAACTGGACGCGGTTGCCTATTCCTTGCTGCAGGCTGCCGGCCGACAACGCCAGAAGGAGCACGATCACCGCGAGCCTCCCTTGCGGGCGGCGGTGAGCCGCCGGGCCTGTGCCGCGTCGCGCTCGGCCCGCGTCGCCTCCGCGCGCTCACGCACTCCGGCGAGCGGCGCCGGCAGGCCGGCCTGATGGCTTACGCGCGGCGACGTGGGCAACACACGAGCCACCGCTGCCGGTTTCGCGACCACGGGCGCCACGTAACGCGTGGTCGACTGCGGAGACGTCCCCAGCGCCGGCCGCAGCGCCACGGTGCGCAGCGGCAAGGGCGCCGAGAGCGAGGGCACGGCAGGCGGGCCGGCGAGCGGCGCCGCGTCGCTCACGGGACCAAACGTCGAATCGGCGCCCGGCGTGTTGGGTCCGGCCGGCGCGCCCCACCAGTTGCCGTCGGCATTCACGCCCGCGTCGATCAGGTTCGCCACGGCGTACAGCCCGTTGCCCTGCAGCACGTTCCCGTGCAGATCGTTCAGCCCGCCGCTCGTCGAGAACTCGACGCCGTTGCGGAGGTTGTTGCGAATGTTGTTGCCCGTCATCGAGATCTGGCCATTGGCGATCCGGACGCCGGCGCTGTCGATCGTCGACACGGCATTCGAGTCGGCAAAGACGATCGCGCTGCCGGCCTGATCGAGCAGAATGCCCTGCCCCGCCACGTGCCGGATCTTGTTGTCGACCAGCCGCGCCGTGCCGTTGGTCGCACCGAAGACGGTGATTCCCGTCGCGCCGTTCGCAAAGCCGCCGGCGATGCCCACCGTATCGATGACGTTGCCCCGGGCCAGGACCGTATCGGTGTACTCGAACCGGATCGCGCGCTGCTGCACGCCGTGGATCGTGTTCGAATCGACGCGCGCGTACGAACTCGGCTGATAGCTGTAGCCGTAGATGTAGATCCCGCCGCCGTAGCCGCCGCCCCGAATGTCGTTGCCGACGACATCGGCGCGGAGCGGCGACGGAATCATGATCGCCGGAGCCGTCGTGTTCGGCGGCATCATGAAGACGTTGTTTCGGACCGACGCCGATCCGAACGTCGTCGACGACAGATTGACGCCTTCGCCACAACCGGAGAAGGTGTTGCCGGCCACGCGATAGCTCATGCCGTAGCCGTAGTAGGCGAGCAGCGGAACCGAGGGCGGCGTGCAACTGAACGTGTTGTTCAGCACGATCGCGCTGTCGGCGCCGGTCCCGTATCCGCTGGTCCGGAGGCCCCAGCTCGTCCAATTGATGAACGTATTGCCGATGATGACGGCGGTGCTGTCGTCGATCTCCACGCCGGTATCGAAGTTCCGAATCGTGCTGTTCCGCACGCTATCGACACCCGAGGCACTGAACAGGCTGCCCTGCGTGTGCACACCGTAGACACCACCGGTCATGTCGAGCGAGTCCGCCACGACCGACCCCTGGGTATTGTCGATGCCGCTCGTCACGTTCGTCATCGTCGTGGCGAGCACGTAGCTGCGCGAGGCCGCGCCCGAGTTGTCGTAGCCGTACACGCCGACGTTGGCGTCGGTGATGTTCGAATGGGAGACCGTGCCGGGCGCGTACCACTGCTCCACCGCGTGATTGAGATTCACCGCCGTCAGTCCGAACACGCTCGCCGGCAGGCCATAGAACACGAACCCGTTCGCGCAGCGACGGCAGGCGGGATCACCCCGCATCGTCACGTTGGTGACCAGCACGCCGGCACCGAGGAATCCGTCCAGATCGACCGCTTCCCCGTTCCGAATGTCGTCGAAGATGGAGTTCGTGAATTTGGCCGCGCGGAAGCCGGTCGCGTAGCCGTCCTGGGTCTGCAGCACCGTCGTCGAATCGACGAACAACGAGTCGACGTCGTACGACGTCAGCCAATAGTTCTCGTGGCCGCGGATCGTGTCGCTCAGAATCCGGAAATGATCGGTGCTGTCAGGGGAGCCCTGGAGATACAGGCCGTCGGTTTCCACGGATTCGATCGTGCTGTGCAGCAGTCGCCCGCCACGCAGGTCCGAAGCGCGAATGCCGCCCTGAGTGTTGCGGAGCAGCCGGCTGTCTTCGACCACCAGCGCCGTCGACAGCGGCACCGGGACTTCGACACTGCCACCGAACCCGAACGCGCCGGCGTCGATCGCATAGCCGCCGTTGTCGTTGAGCTGACTGCGCCGCACGATCATGCTGTCGACCATGGAGCCGAGCACGCCGCCCTGACTGAAGTCGGTCGCCACCACGTCCTCGACGAGGATCATCCGCGTCGCGCCGGTGACCCCGATCGCGCCGGCGCAGCCGGTCGTCGCGCCGCCGCCGCGGAGGTCGGAGTGCCGGACTTCGAGCCGCCAGATCTCCGTGGTGGCGACGGCGTAGTCGCCGCAGAAGCCGGCCCCTTCCTGATAGCGAAGGCTGTCCACGACCAGCGTGTCGACGCCGATTCCCGCGATCGCGATGCCGACGCGGTCCGCGCTGACGTTGTGCACCTCGGCGCGCGAGCCGCCGGTGAACGCGATCCCCGCGCCGTACACGTTCGCGTCCCCCGCGAGCACGACGCCCGCGCCGCCGCTTTGGCCGAGAATGACGACGCCCACGTTGAACAGGGCGGCGTCGGAGTAGCGGCCCGGCTGCACGATGATCGTGTCGCCCTCGGACGCGATCGCGCCGGCCTCGCCGAGCGACGCAAACGGATAGTCGAGCGTGCCGAAGCGGTTCACGGCGCTGACCGCGAGCGCGTCCACGAAGTGCCGCGTGCGGCGGCTCACGACCGTCATCACCGCTTGCGCGCTGTCGCGCTGGCCGCTCTTTCCCGTGATCACGACCGAACCCGGCCCGACCGGAACGCCGCGGCCGTCGGGCGTGACGAGCAGCACGTTGGGATCACTCGAGCGCCAGAACACGTCGGGGAGCGTGCGAACCGCGGTGCCGGAGGTGGCGCGGAATTCGAAGTGCAGCTGCAGGGCGCCGTTGGCGACGAGCGTTTCTCCCGACGGCGTCACCGTGTAGGTCGTGTTGACCTCGCTGCCGCAGGAGCCGACCGCGATCCGCAGCACGCGGAACTGGCTCACGTCGATCCCGACCGCGTTCGACAGAATGACCAGCGCGTCGCGCGCCTTCACGGCGGCGTCGGCGTCGACGTCGGACAGGCCGTGCTCGGGGAACGCGGAAACATCGAGTCCCACCGCCTCGGACAACGCGATCAGCGCGTCGCGCGAGCCCACGGTACCGTCGCCGTCAGGATCGCCCCAGCGTCCCCGCGCCGGGCAGAACAGCCCGTTCTGCGCGAGGGTGGTCCCGGCGAGGTTCGCGAAGTTGGGCGCGCTCGAATAGATGTCGCCGAGCTCGAGCGTCACGATCGTCGTCGTCGCCGCCAGCGGCGTAAACCGTCCCACGCCAAGCGTGATGAGCCCCGTCGCCCCCGCGGGGTTGGCGCCGGCGAGCTTCAGCACACCCTGCGCCGCCGAGTCGGTGTTGACCTGGAGCGTGCCGAACGAGCCCGGCTGCCCCGACTCGAAGCGCAGCACCGCCGCATCCCAGCGCAGCGTGAGCGCGAACGAGCCGAGCTTGTCGGGCCGGCCCGTCCAGTCGGCCACGATCGGCACGTCGAACGGCATGCCGACCAGCGACGACAGATCGCCCGCCGGTTGGACGTGGATCGTCTGCGCGCGGGCGGCAGCCGGTGCGGCGACGACGAGCGCGAGCAGGACCAGCGCGCGCCGGCTCATCGCGTCGCTCCGCGGCGCGCGGCCCGCAGCGGCGGCAGGCCGAGCGGCGCGCCGGTCAGATCCGGATACGGGTAGTAACCGCTGAAATCCACGCCGAAGTTGAGGCCGTACACGACGTCGCCGGAGGCCGAGCCGCACCCGCTCGCCGCGCCGGCGCAGCGCGGGCCGTCGGCCGCGTTCCAGTAGTTGGCGCTCGCATTCGTGATGTCGTTGGACTCGTTGCGAATCGCGTGGAAGACGTTGCCCTGGAAATTGTTCTGATGGATCTGCGACGGCTCGCCGCCGAAGTCGATGTAGACCCCGTTGGCGTTGCCCGCGAACAGATTGCGCGTCACCGTCGCCGGCTGGTGCAGCTGTAGCGCCGCGAAGCCCGAGTCATCCGCCACGACGTTGCTGTCGATCGTCATCGGGCCGGAGCCGTTGCGGACGATGATGCCGCGGACCACGTTGCGCTCGAGGCGGTTCCCGTAAATCCGGCCGCTGCTCACGCTGTTGAGCTCGAGCGCCGCTTCCTGCGAGTTCACATCGATCGGGTGGCCGTCGCGAATTACGTTCCGCAGGACGTCTGCCGTATCGGACGCCACGACCTGGAAGCCCCACCCGAATCCATTGACGAGCGTGTCGTCGAGCAGCTGGACGTTGTGAACCTGGATGACCTGGATGCCCGCATAGGCGTTCACACCGACGCTGTCGATGTGGCTGCCGGTGAGATCGAACCGGTCGAGATTCTGCGCCACCACCGCCTGATTCGCGCGGCGGAACGTGCTTCCCTGGACGGTCAGCTGGCCGCTCGGCACGGTGGGATTCCCGAGCGCGCTGAGCAGCGTGCCGGTGGTCAGGCCCTGGAACGACGAGTTGGTGATCTGCGCGGTCGGTCCGGAGAGCACGTCCCAGGACGTGAAGAACAGGCCGCCGCCGGGATTGTCCTGCACGCTCCAGCCGGACAGTCGCGTGTCCTGCGTCCGGTTCAGCACGATGGCGGGGAAGCTGCTGAGCGTGAACTGCGCACTCTGCGTCGAGCGCCGCAGCGGCGGGAGTTGTTGCTCGCAACCGAACTGGCAGTCACCGCCGCTCAGACCCATGAATCCCTGGTTGCGCAGCAGGGCGCTGCCGGCCCCGACGATCACGCGCGCGGAATCGACGTACGCCCCCGCCCCGCTGTTGTCGTGAATGTTGAGGGAGTCGAGCTGCACGGAGTCGGGACTCCAGATCTGCAGCCCGAACTTCGGGGTGCATGGGAAGCAGAACTGGGGCGCGAACGCGGAGCTGTCGATTTCGACGCCGGTCAACGCGACGGTGCGCACGTAATTGACCGAGAGCCCGCCCTCGTGGCCGCGCAGCTTGCCGCCGCGCATCGTCAGCACCGAGGGCGCTCCGGGGTTCGCGACGACCTGCACGCCGATGCCGCTGGCGACACCCGACACCACCGCGGAGTCGATCCGCACGTGTGTGGCGCGCCGCACGTCGATCCCCTGACCGCCCTGCACGTTGGTGACCCGCGTCCGCGCGATAGCGACGGTGTCGAAGCGTTCGACGACCAGCCCGCTCGGACCGGCGACGTCGGACAGGGTAGTGCGGTCGACCACCACCCAGCTGTTCGGCTGCATGAGGGTATCGCGGGCGATCGGCGAGATCGCGATCCCCTGATCGGCGCCGGTGATGATCGTCGTGTCGACCGAGACGGTGTCGGCATGAATACTGAGCGCGACGTCACCGCTGCCGCGCGTACCGAAGACCCGTCCCTGGTACACATACATCGCGCGCACGCTGTCGATGGTCACGCCGCCCGCCGACTGCACGACGAAATTGTCCAGCGTGCCGTGCGCGGCCTTGGTGATGACCGCTGCCGCGCCGTTCTCGACGCCCAGCACGTCGAGCGATCGGACCACGGCGTTGGTACTGTGGAGCACGGCGACCGCTACGGCCGAATCGTTGCGGCTTGCGATGACACGAATCTTCGCGCCGTCGATCGTCACAGCGACGTTGGAATCAGCCAGGATGCCGGCGAGCACGGCCGAATTCACGCTGACATCCCACAACGACGCGTATTGCATGCCGCGAACCTTCATCCCGACGTCGCGCAGGGAGGCCGCCGTGACCGACTGCACGATCAATGAATCGCCGCGCGCATCGAGCGCCGCGTTCGATTCCTCGATCGCGAAGTGGCGCAGCGTCACGAGACCGGGCGCGTTCGTCGTAATCGCTGTACCGGCGGCATTGCGGAGCCGCGGCATTCCCGCCGCGCCGGAGTCGCCGATCAACGTCACGGGCTTGGAGATCGCGGCCGCGCCATACGGCGTGGGCGCCGGCACGACGAAGACCGTGTCACCGGCCGGGGCGCGGTCGAGCGCGGACTGAAG
>Ga0134121_10004621_pt1 | contig 11249 bp, 8 predicted proteins | sample KB301_FD_96463 | JGI IMG/M metagenome (GOLD analysis project Ga0134121, IMG submission 96463) | Terrestrial soil microbial communities without Nitrogen fertilizer from Kellogg Biological Station, Michigan, USA - KB3-0-1 | ecosystem: Environmental > Terrestrial > Soil > Unclassified ...
CGCCAGCACCGCCACCGCCACCGCCCACATCAGCAATGCAGCATACATCGCCAGGCCAAAATCGCGCAGCTCCGTGATTTCCGGAAGGTGCGGCAGAATGTGCGCCGCGATGAATAATCCGGCCAATCCGCACCAGCCCAGCCTCTTCCAGCCGCGCGGCGGATGCAGCACCAAAAGCCCCATCACCAATGGCAAACACAAACACTGATAGTGCATGTGGCTGATCGGACTGGCGAACAACATGGCCAATATCAATGCACCCCAGGCCAGGTATGTCTCCGCGGCGTCAAGGGCGCCGCGTTGCTGAATACGCCGCCGCGCCGCCCACAGCGTGATGAGTGTGACGATGCCGGCCATGCCATAGGCAGTCATCCGCAGCCAAGATGCCGCGTGGTCGGGTCGGGTCAAGCGATCAGGATGCAGCGTGTTGTGCCATACAACCAGGAACGATTGACTGCCCGTGCCGGTCATGTTGGTCAATTCCTTGGCCCGCGAATCATCTCCGGCGTGAGTCAGGCCTGGACGTAGGACGAATCTGTCCAAATCCTGGTAATACTGCATTGTGCGCTGAGGCCCAAAAACGACGCAAGGGATGAGCGCCAGGCCAATGACAAGCCCCCCGGTACAACCGCCCAGCAAACGCCAATCACGCCGCCATAATGGATAAATCAGCAAAAACGCCGGAATGATCTTGAGGCAAACCGCACCTGCCAGCCACCAACCCGCTTGGCCATTGTGGCCGCGAACGATAGCACGCAACATGCCGGCGACAAGCAGCAACAGGATCAAATTGACCTGCCCACGCGACAGCGTGTGGGCAATGGGCGCCAGGCAAATCAACAGCGGCGCCATCCGCCGCAGCCACCAGGCACGGCAGCCCCAAGGAGTCGAGCGCACCTCGGCGTCCGGTGACAATTCCTCCAGCGCCTGTGCTAGCCAATAGACGGCCACCACGGCGAAGAGCAAATTAAGGGCAAACCAAATGGCGACCGACAAGGGATACGGCAATAGGCCATCCCTCGATTCCCCGTCTGGAGCGTCGGCCAAAGGCGTCATCAAGATCGCCAACAAAGGCGGATAATTGTAATGCCAGTCGTTGTCGTCCGTCACGTGGTACAAATCGGCGCCGGAACGCACGGCCCAGCCGGCACGGAAGTAGACGCCCGCGTCGGTCATGCGCCGCTCGCCAGGGGGCCGCAGGGCGGAGCGTCTTTCCACCAGACATGCGAAGGCCACAATGATGAGGGCGAAGGCCACCAGGCCGCATTTGTGCCAGACGGTGAGCGGCGCGTGGGCCGCTGGTGTTGCCTCGTCTGTTTGCGTTAGTGCCGACATTTGTTGGACCATCCGTGGTTTTTGCCGCTTATGGCTTGGCAATGAGTGCTAAGGCGCAAGCGGCTTGTGGCGCCGCAGCGCCGCCAGCGTTTGTTGAAAATCGGCCGGCAGCGGCGCTTCCGCTTCGATCACCCGCTTCTGGCGAGGATGGGTAAACCGCAACCGATGGGCATGCAGCGCTTGCCGCGGCATTAGCACCTCGTCGATCGCCGGGCTCAAACCCGCCACAAGATCCGATAGACGCAGGCAATCGCGGCCGCTGTATACCTTATCTGCCAGCACAGGGCAATGAATGCTTGCCAGGTGCACCCGGATTTGGTGCGTCCGCCCAGTCCGCGGCGAGATCTTCACCAGGCAAAAACCCCGGAAACGCTCCACCACCTCGTAAAAGCTGCAAGCTTCCTTGCTTGCCTCCTCCACGTCGGTCACCATCATTTTGATGCGATCGTGCGGATGGTGCCTGATGCGGCGTTCGATGTAATCGCTGTCCCGGTCCGGCACGCCGGCCGTGATGGAGATGTATTCCTTGAAAATCTTGCGATTCTCGAACTGAGCACTCAACTCCCGGTGCGTCTGCTCCTCCTTGGCCACCAGGATCACGCCGCTGGTGTCGCGGTCAAGGCGGTGGACGATCCCCGGCCGGTAAGCGCCGTTGATGCCGCTCAGGTGGGCAAAACGAAACCGCAGAGCGTTGGCCAGCGTTCCTGTCCAGTTCCCCTTGGCGGGGTGGACCACCATGTTGTACGGCTTGTTAACCAGGGCCAAGAAGTCGTCCTCGTAAAGCACATCAAGCGGAATGTCCTCGGGTATCGGGGCGGGATGCGGAGGCTCGGGCGACTCGACATGAATCTGGTCGCCGGGGCGGACCTTGTAACTCGCCTTGGCTGGAGAACCGTTGACCGTGACTTTGCCGGACTCAATGCTGCGCTGCACCAGCGACCGGCTCAGGTCGGGCAGCTGGCTGACGATGTGCGAGTCAAGGCGCGAGCCTTGGGCTTTTCGGCTGACGGTGAATTCAAACACCTTTGCCGGCAGCAGCAATTCCGGTTCGTCTTCCAGGTCATCTTCGGTTTCAATAATGGGAGTTGGCAAAGACATGGATCCCATCATATCACGAAGTCGGTCCAGGTGGAGTTGGCGATGGCACACCTCCTGCCCTTAATGCGAAAGAAGGCAGGCGCAAACGCCTGCCTTCACGGAAGGTCAATAATTTTGCCGCTCGGTTACTGCGGCCCCAGCGCTTTGCCCACCCGCACGCCTGTCCCAAACTCCTCGTAGAACTTTTCCATGCGCTGAAACTCAGCCGGATTGTTGAACAACTCAAGTCGCTTTTGCGCCATCATGCCATAGGCCGTGCCTTTCAAGTCGCCTTGCGCGACGTCGGCCAAGATCTTTTTGGCGTCCTCCAGGTGCTTTTTCTTCAAGGGGCCTATTTCCACCGCCGCCATGCTCTCGGTGGCCACCGCCATGTGATACTTGGCCTCCGCGCAGCGTTCGGGCTCTTCTTTGCATTCCTCGGCAAGGTCGCCAAAATGCCCCGTGATCTGCATGAAAATCTGCTTGAGCTTATCGGGGTCTTGCATGCTGAGGGTGTTGATCGAATCCCAAAGCACATTGAATCCGACCGTAAACCGCGCGGCTTGACCTTGCTTGGTTTCCTTGGCGTCGTTGAACAACTCAATGAGCGACACGCGATCGCCACGATCGATCCTGGCCCAATTCTCGGCCTTGGTGCGAGATCGGCTATTGATGATCCAATAAACCAACAAGCCGCCGGCAATGACGACGCCAACGACCGTCACCTTGAACCACGGAATCCCGCTGCCAGTGCGGACGTTGCGCACGGTGCGGCCAAGAAAATCCGCCAGGGCGTTGGTTTGCAATTCCTTGCGATGTTCCGCTTTCATGCGGGTCGCGCTCCTGTCCTTCGGATGGGAGAAGGCGGCAACTGCTTGCCGCTGGGTTGTTAATGGAATGATCTTAGACGGTTGAGCTAATCTGGTCAAGCTCCGGCGTCAACGCTTCTGCTTTCAACGACCATTACGTCACCCGATAGCCCAGCGGTTCCAGCAGCGCCGCCAGTCGGTCCCCCGCCAGCTTGGCTTCATCCCCATCGACCCCGGCCAGGGTAATCGCCAAATACCAATACTGCTGCCGATCGCGCGGCGGCAAGGCGACCGGCTCCAAACCCAGCTCGCGCACCGCATCCTTGGGCCAGCGGGCCTTTTGCAACAGCTTGGCCATTTCGCGCCAGGTCAAACCGCTGCTGACTTGTGCCCCCTCCGCTGTCGCCAGGCGTCGGCCAATCAGCAGATGAAAAAGGCCCAGCAAATGCCCGTGGTCTAATTCACTTCGCTTCATGTCCTCCAATAATCCACGCAGTGCATCCATTCGGGGGCCTCCGTTGGCCGCTCTGCTTGATTCGCCGTCGGCTGGCTTGCGTTGGCTCTCACGCCTTTCGCCAGGCCGTGTTGATCGTTCCGTTTACCCATTTTACCAACTCCCGGTGCGTGGTGGAATTGTTGATCTTTGAACGCGGGTCAACCACAATCACATAGGACGGCTCCCCCGCCCGATCCCACTTCCATGCACCCCATGCATGGACATTGTTTTCCTTTCCGCCATCAAGGGCGGCCACGGGCAATGCGCCTAACTCCCGATACTGTAATTATATATAGTATAGCGTGTTTTGCAAGCTCAGGCGGTTTCGCTTTGTTTCCATCAAAAAACGACACCCGGCCAACAGGCATTGCACTTCAAACCGTTCCTGGGTAAATCACCGCGCCAGGGCTTCGGCCAACGGCAACAAAGGCGCGTCTCGCAACCTTGCCCCTGCCCGCAAAGTCGCCTCATGCCGCAGAGCTTCCCCAGCTTTGGATTTCGTCGTCGAATGTCCTAGACGGCTGATAAGGAACCGCTTCTACAGAACGTGAATCTGCACCGAAATTGCCAGCGCTTTGAAGGAACTCCTAACCCGCGCGGCGAGTTTTCCCTGTTGCCCGGTCGATGGTGGACTTGGACAGAGAGAACCGCACCCGTGACCTTCCGGACCCGACCTGTATGACGACCCTGACCATCCAATGCCTTCCCACCACCTGCACAACCTGCGCCTTGTGCGGCAAGCACGCCAAGCCGACCGCCGGCCCCCGGCTCTTCCTGGGCGAAAGTGACGAACCGGTGTGTAAGGACTGCGGCCGACGCCAGGCGCCGGCTTTGACGGCTTTGCTGGATTTAGCGACCGTCGCCGAACGCGTGGGCCGCATCGGCCGGCACACTCTGGTCCCGCCGATGGCAGCCCTGTTGGATCTGGCCAGGGCGGCGGAAATGTATCATGCGGAGAATGGGCCGCGCTTGCACGTAAGGCAGGCGGCTTGAAGGCGAGCACCGACCTTACCCTCACACAATTCTGGGGCCAAGAGCTCCAAACAACCGCTGGCTTGTAGTGTCTCCCGCGCACCCGCTGCCCCCAGCAAGGTGCTTATTAAGCTCCAAGGACGGCTTGCGGGCATGACCACTGCTCAAGATTTTGGCCATCGGCCGAGGGCCGCACGTGCCGGTTCGTTAAGCACCGGATTGTTTCCAGTCTCCAGCTTTTCCAGTAGGTTGCGGGCCTTTGGCGTTGCGCACTGTTCAAGCACTTCGACCACACGAAAAGCCTCGACTTCCTCGGCCGATGTTGGATAGTCTCGTAATTTCGGCAGGAGTGCCTTAAGCCGAATTTCCATCTCCAAGGGAGGACTTTTCGCCAGGGCCGCCTTTGTCTCTTTCAATGCCTGACTTCCGTATTTCGGCAGCTCCGCCATCGCTTTCTCACGGGTCGCGAATTTGTCGCTGTCGAGGTCTGCGATTAGGTTGGCAACGCGGTTGGGGTTCGGCGCTTCCAGATCCTGTATTTTCTGGCTCAGAAAAGTTACGGTTTGTTCCGGGACGCCAGCAAGACGCCAAATCGCCGCATAGCTCTGGTCCGCGTCGCCGTGAAGTGCCGTCCACAGCTTTGCCATTTCATCATTAGAGATTGGCGTCTTGTCCAATGGACCACCTTGGTTTCGTCCGGTTAAATCCCAGACAAGTACGCAATTAGGGCCTTGAGAGCAAACCAATCGGCCGCTTTTGGTAAACCCAGTTCCTCCCCCGCCGCCGATCGTTACCCGATTCTGCCCGGTCGCAACTTCCCAAATACCCAGGCCGGAATGCGTGTAAACCAATAGCCCGCGACCGTCCGGAGTGAATCGCATGCCATCGTTTTGCAGCGCTTGCCCGGGGAACTTATTTTGGGCGATTTGGCACTGTTCTACGCCGGTTGATAAGTTCCACAACAATATTGACTGATTCTTGAAATCAGCACTTCTTTCAAACGTTGCTAATGTTCGGCCATCGGGCGACACGGCAAACGCCTCTACGTTGTCTCGGCCGATGCTGCGCACAACCTTGCCCGCCGCGACATTGACGACGTGCACGGGTCCGTTTCTCCACCGGCCAGTGACCAGAAATTTGCCGTCACGCGTGAATTGGAGGGATGAATCTGACGACGGCATTTTGAACTTTTTCGGATTCTTGTCGCCCAAGTTCTGCCACACCATCACGAATTCCGTATCGCGAATAGCACAAGCAATTTTGCCGTCCGCGGAAATTGTTGGCCCATGAAGTCGGTCGGCAGCGCGAGGCAAGCCCTCAATCTCTTTGCCCGTTGCGACATTCCAAACATGGATTTTCCCATCAGAATGTTTGGAAAGAAGACATTTCCCGGCTTCAGCAAAAACCAAATGTTCTACCTCAGCCTTGGTGGGATCAGCAAAACTAACGATTTCCTTGCCGATTATTGCGTCCCACAGACGAATGATTCCAAACGATTCTCCCACGGCGACGGTGCGATCGTCGGGCGCCGTGGCCAGGCACGTTTCCTGGCGTTTTTTCATAAGGTGAGGCGGCGTATTTGTCATCGTGCCCTTGGCCGGGTCCCAAAGTGCCTTCATCAACTGCGGGGGATTGGCCATGTGGTCCGCCCGTTTGCCGACAACATTTGGCACTGTTGCCAAATATGTTAATGGGTTGATACCCCCGTAATCCGCTAAACGCTTTCCCGACACCATGTCAAAAACGTGGAAGCCGCTGGCCCTGACGTCGATGTCTCTAACCACCAGCCGGTCGCCCTTTGGCGTGAACGCCAGGGCAGAGATCGGACCTCCAGCGCCTTTGAATTTCTGGGAGACCTTTCCTGCTTTAATGTCCCAAATTGATATGTTGGGTTCGTTGGCGGGGTGACGCGTGAAATCATCTGTCACGACAGCTAACCGGTTGCCGTCAGGATGACATACGATGGACATGATTTCCTCAAACCCATTTTTTTGGTCGGGCTTGGGCAATTGCAATCGGCCGATTTCCTTGTTGGCCTTCCACTCCCAAATGCGAACGTTGAAGTCTGGCACGACAGCCAGGGCAAGCGATTTGCCGTCCGCCGCAAAGCTAAACGCCGCGAGGTTCGCCTCCTTAAAATCGTGACGCGATACTTCCTTCCAAGTGACCGTATCCAGTAAACTAACAGTAAATGAGGGGCCCTTGAGTTTTTCGCCCACGACGAATCCATTTTCGCGAATAGCGTTCACCACCAACGCAAGCACCTTGCCATCCGGAGACAGATCCCAAAGCCCCGCTTGGAATTGTTTGAGGTTCGTGCCCAGCGCCACATCCCAGACGTAAAGCCTGCGGTCATAATTCCATGGTCGGCTGTTTCCGGGGTGTCCGCCGCTATACAGTGTTTTTCCGTCTGGCGAAAAGCGAAGTTGGTTGGGATACTGTTCGTGGCCATCGAGCACATGGATCGGTTGTCCGGAAGCGACGTCTACAACCATGAGTCGCGGGCGTGTGGTGAGGGGAAGTTGGGGTCCTGTGTGTAAATCCGAGGCAGCCAACCATTTGCCATCGGCTGAAAGGGCCATGGTCCACATCGGAAAATCGAAGGCACGTAGGTCGCCCAGTGCTTTGTATAGCACGAGCTGTTTCACTTGGCGGGCGGAAGCGTCGGCCGGCAAATCCTTCACCTGCTGATCCAAGGCACCGTTAACCCCAAAGCGTGCGCCGCTCAGAAGGAGGGCTGTGGCCAGCGACCAGCGAGCTACCAATTTGAGCTTGCACTGCAACATGGCCTGAGTCCTCCCTTTTTGCTCGATCTGTCGTTGACACACCATCGCCGCGCCTGTTACCGTGCTGCCATCCTTTCACGGCAGCTCTACCCTGTCAAACACAAACGGCACCGTCACCTCCACCATCCGTCCCGGCACGCGATACACCAACCGCCAATCCTCGATCTTGCCCGCGCTTTGCGGCGGCGAGAATTGATAGCTCACCGCCACCTTGTTCCCCTTGGGTTCGCCAACCTGGGTGTACTTCGAAGGATCGGACTTCAAGACCTCTTTGGCGCCTGCGTCGGTCCGCTCCAATTGGCACGAGCATTGATCCAACCACGCTTTGCTGCCGAGCCAGGTTTGGAAGCTCGCGAAACTCGGCCCCGCCGCGGGCACCTCCACGGCCAACCGTACCTTCCACTTGTCTTTGCCGCCGGCGAACTCCTCCACTGTCACCTGCACGCCATCCGTGATGTGTCTGGCGCCCTGGACCGGTTTTTCTTTGAAGATGAATTCCAGCGATTTGCTCGGCATCGTCACCACAAAGTAACCTTTGACCTCGCTGATCACCGCAACCGCCCGTGGTGGGCTGGGGAAGATGACCTCGAATTCCTTGGCGTTGCTCTCGGTCACAACCACCGGCCCACGGCCGGCTACATCTCTGACGATGAACGCGTGCTTTTTGTCAACAGCGCCCAAGATGAACGACATGCCGCCGATCTCGATCAAATACGGCGAAAACCGCGGTTCCCAGGCGATTTCAATGCCCAACTTGGTGGTGTGCGTCTTGCCGTCCAAATCGAGATGACTGCTAATGCGCTTGTGCGCGATGCGAAAAGGCCCATGCAGATTCACCGGCAACCTGGGATCAGGCCCGTCAATGAGTGCGACCTTGCCGTCCGCCTGATAGAGGTGCAAACGCGAATTGGTCTTGGCCGCCAGAGCGTCGGCGATTTGCCAGTATGTCGCGTTTGGCAAGTCAGTTGTGATCGCTTTGGAGTCCTTGGATTGCCGACGATCGACCAGCGTCATGCCAGTTTGTTTTTTCAGACTGTCCAGAATTGTGGCTAACGTGGCATCGGTGAATTTCAGCGTGGCCTTGCGCGGCAGCAATTCACTGAGAGTCGCATGAACGGCGACGGTCCTGGCAGCGGTGGTATTAGTGACACCGAGCAAAGGCAGGATGTCAGGCCCGAGCTTGAGCAGCTCCCACTCGGCAGCGTCGCGCTTGGTAAAATCCGGATCGCGATACATCTGCTCGGTGAGCTTTTGCACCCTGGCTTTCAGGTCATCTTGTTTGGTAGGGGGTTGGGCGAAAACCAAAGTGGCGGCAAGGCAGGACAAATAGAGTGTGAATGAAATGCGAGAGCCCATAGCCAGCCTCTGTTATCAATGGCCCAACTCCTTGAGCCGTTTTTCCCACATGTCACAAATCGCCACGGTCCGTTGCGGGGCATCGCCCACATATTTCGCCGGATCGTCCAGCACAGCCCGCTGCTCCGCCGTCAGCTTCGCCAGATATGGTTTCAACGAAGCGTCCGAGCGAATCGCCTCTGCAAGCGTCACCTTTTGCACCCGCGCTTGCAGGGCCAACACCCGCGCCGCCTCATGGGCATCGTGATGCCCCACCAGCGACAATAACACATAAAGCGGTTCCGCCGTCACGGGATCTTTGCCCGCTTCCAATATCTCACGCATTCGACCCACGTCCGGTTCGATTCCCTCCAGCGTGCCGCGCAGCCGATGAATGCCATACGCAAACGCCGCCACGAATTCGGTAATAAACCGCATCGACGCCGAATTGGTCAAATCACGCTGATGCTCCGAAATCTGATCGAGCAACACCGTCGTCAGCCGCGGCATATACGCCTTCCAAAGACTTTTGACATTCTCGAAATCCTTGGGATTGACCTTGTGCGGCATCGTCGAGGAACCGACGACTTCGCTTTTGGCGTCGGTCGCCTTGCGGTCACGGATTTCACGAATCTCACTGCGCTGCAGATTACGCCCGTCATCCGCGAGATTGGCCATAACGCCCCAGCAGGATGCCAGGGCGTATACGAAATCGGCGTAATATTCAGGTTGCACCACCTGCGTCGAAATCTCCGGCGGCTTGAGGCCCAGCTTACGCATCAGCAGCGCTTCAATCTCGGCAGCGCCCCTGGGCCGATAAAGCGACAGGGCATTGTAAGCCCCGACTGCCCCCGCAAACTTGCCACGCAAATTCTCACTGGCAGCAATAATCTGCTCCAGCCGTTGGCCCAGCCGCGAAACATAAAGCGCCATTGCAAAGCCAAACGTCAACGGCACCGCATGCTGCCCATGCGTCCGCCCCATCTGCGGCGTCCCCGAATGCTCGCGGGCCATTGTGATCAGTTTGCGAACAAGATCGGCCAGCATCGGCACGATCACGTCGCGCGTCACCTCCCGCAAACACAACGACCGAGCGCTATCCATGATGTCCGCCGACGTGGCAAACAAATGCACAAACGGCTTGGCCTCCTCGCTTACGCGCTTGCGGATGCAATTGACCAACGCCCGAATGTTGTGCTGAATGCGGCTCTCTTCCTCGTAAACCTCCTCAGGCGTGACCGCACCGACAGCACGGCCAACTTCCGCCGCAACCTGCGAACTACACAAGCCGCACTCGGCCAAGACCTCGACCAGGGCAGCCTCGACGCGGGCCAGGTAGGTGACCTGCGCCGCCTCGGAAACATAAGGGTGCAACCGCTGAAAAAACTCGCGGTCGGCGAAGTAATAACGGGCGTCAAAGGGTGAAGCGGAATCGAAGGGGTTCATGCGGGTGAGTATGGTCGTGGCCAAATCATTGCAATTTTAACTTCATTCAATGTATCACCCCACTGGCGGCCAGACGTGCCCCGAAGTTGGAATTCTTGACAACCCCGCTGCTTTTAAGAATTCCGCATTTTTTCTTTTTTCCTGCGCAAGTCTCCCCCCCGCCTGCGTTCGCCCTCTGTAACTGAGACGAGGCAACCAGCGGACGAAAGGCCGGTGCCCGGCAGCGATAGGCTCTGAAGACGGCGGAGTGATACCATTGTGGTATTCAAACCCTGCCTCGGACGCCGCTTCGCCGAACCACGGGCCGATTTCTGAACGGGACCCGGCAGTCGTCCGCTTTCACACCAGGCACCAACTCTTCCCCACATAGAAGGGCGCTCGGCGGCGTTCGCCGGGCGTGCCTTCTTTTTTTGCGCGCTGTCCGCTCTTTTGACATTCTCCTAAACTAACCGCGTCGTCCAATGGCCTCTCCCCTTTGCAAGGAGCTTCTCATGCTGCGCTGCGGCTGGTTGGCAACTGTGGTTGGCGTGCTGGCGCTGTCGCCGGCCGCTGAGCAGGGCAAAAATCCCGTCGTCGTCATTGAAACTTCGATGGGCAACATCAAGGTCGAGCTTTTCGAGGACAAGGCCCCGATCACGGTCAAGAACTTTCTCGAATATGTGGATGCCAAGCACTACGACGGCACGATTTTTCACCGTGTCATCAAGGATTTCATGATTCAAGGCGGCGGCATGGATGTCAACAATAAACAAAAACCTACCAAGGCCCCCATTAAAAACGAAGCAGGCAACGGCCTGGCTAACGCCCGCGGCACGATTGCCATGGCTCGAACGAACAATCCCGACAGCGCCACTTCGCAGTTTTTCATCAATACCGTCGACAACAAGTTCCTGGACAGGGCCAATGCCCAGGACAAAGTCGGCTATTGCGTGTTCGGCAAGGTACTCGAAGGCATGGACGTTGTGGACAAGATTCGGGCGGTGCAGGTCGGCG